>Ga0075418_10004500_pt1 | contig 15856 bp, 10 predicted proteins | sample SoiMetdeltSBSDD2_FD_81776 | JGI IMG/M metagenome (GOLD analysis project Ga0075418, IMG submission 81776) | Bulk soil microbial communities from a Populus tree surrounding site in Tennessee, USA - Soil MetaG P. deltoides SBSDD2 | ecosystem: Environmental > Terrestrial > Soil > Tree plantation...
CGCCGGGGAGACCTGCCCGCCTGCTGTGACCCACGAACACTACCGGCGGCTGCCAGGGACGGCGCTCGTCAACGAGTACGGTCCCACGGAGGCGACCGTCTGGGCGGCGGCGTACTCGATCAAGACCCCGGTGGTCGAAGGACTCGTACCGATCGGGTATCCAATCCCGAACACGACGATCTACCTGCTCGATAGCGACGGAGAGCCGGTTCCCGGAGGACGTTCGGGCGAACTCTACATCGGCGGTCCGGGTGTGACTCGCGGTTACCTCGGTCAGCCTCGACTGACGGCCGAGAAATTCGTCCCCGATCCGTTTGGCAGTGATCCCGGCGAACGTCTCTTCCGGTCGGGCGACCTCGCTCGATATCTGCCGAACGGTACTCTCGAGTTTCTCGGCCGAGTGGATCGACAGGTCAAGGTTCGCGGCCACCGGATCGAGCTCGAGGAAATCGAAGTTCACCTCGCCGCGCATCCGGACGTGCGGCAGGCGGTCATTACCGACCGCGACGACGGCGCCGGAGAGCGCCGGCTGGTGGGATACGTCGTTCCCCGCTCGGGGGCGAGGCTCACGGTGGACGCGATACGCGGCTTTCTCAAGAGCCGCCTGCCCGACTACATGCTTCCGGCTTCCCTCGTCACGCTCGATGCGCTGCCGCTGATGCCTAACGGCAAGGTCGATCTTCACGCCTTGCCCGACCCGGGTCCGGCACGACCGGAGTTGGACCGGGAGTACGTGGCGCCCCGAAACCCGCTCGAGCAGTACCTCGTGGATCAATGGGCCGACATTCTGGCGGTCGACACCATCGGCGTTCACGACAGCTTCTTTGCCATCGGGGGGAACTCGCTGAAGGCGGCGATCCTGGCGAACCGTTTGACACAGGATCTCGGGGAGGTGCTGAACGTCGCGACGCTATTTCAGTACTCTTCGGTCGCGGAGCTCGCGGGCCATCTTGGCGAGGGCCATCCGTCGCTGCTCGCCAGGGTGCTGCACGTGGGTAGACACGCCACGGCCCCCCCACGGCAGGTACAGATCCGGCGGCTTTCCGGTCGCGACCAGCTGCTGCAGCGCGTGAGTGAGCTGAGCGACGACGAAGTGCGCCGAGAGCTCGATCGCCTGCTGTCGGACCGGGAGCACTACGAATGAGCGGTCCGAGTCAACTGAACGACCTGTCTTCACAAGAGCGCCGAGAGCTGCTGACCAAACTGCTCGAGCGCCGATCGGCGAGCGAAACGATCTATCCCGTCTCGTTTGCGCAGCGGCGGTTCTGGTTCCTGCATCGACTGGCTCCAGACTCTGCGGCCTACAACATCCCGCTTGCGATTCGAATCCGAGGCCGGATCGACCTGTCCCTGTTGCACCGAAGCCTCAACGAGATCGTCAGACGCCATGAGATTCTCCGCACGACCTTCGCACAGAGCGCGCCTGACGCCGAGCCTGAGCAGGTGGTCCATCCGGCGGTGGAGATCGCGGTTCCGCTGGAGCGTCTGGATGACGAATCGGCACACACGCGCGAGGCGGCGATGCTCCGGCGCGCCAACGAAGCGGCGCGTCGGCCTTTCGACCTCGTGCGCGGTCCGCTCGTCACCGCGGAGATCCTGAGGCTCTCCGAGGATCACCATGTGTTGATCCTCGTCATGCACCACATCATTGTGGAGCCATGGTCGGTCGCGGTTCTGTTCCGGGAACTCGAGGTCCTCTACAACGCGTTCTTGCGCGGTGCACCGTCGCCGCTGGCCGACCTGCCGATCCAGTTCGGTGACTTCGCCCGCTGGCAGCGGCACGAGCTCACCGGAGAACGATTCGATCGCGGGATGGAGTACTGGCAGCGGCAGCTTGCTGGTGACGTGCCGGCACTCCAGCTCCCGGTCGATCTCCCGCGGCCGGCGGAACGATCGTTGGCGGGCGGCTTTCGGGCGCGCCGCTTCTCCCGGGAGTTGTCCGATGCCGTGGCGGCGTTCGCGCAGCGCGAAGGCGCAACGCACTACGCGGTGCTCCTCACCGGCTTTTCCGCCCTGCTCCACCGTTACACCGGCGCTCGCGAGATGCTGATCGGCGCGGCGGTTGCCGAGCGCAGCCTGACCGAGACCGAGCCGCTGATTGGCTTGTTTCTCAACACGATCGTCGTGCGCATCGACGTCGCCGGCGATCCGACGTGTTCCGAGCTGCTCGGCCGGATCCGTGCCGTTGTCATACAAGGCCTGACGCACCAACAGACCCCCTTTGACACGGTCGTCGAGCGGCTCCAGCCCAATCGCGATCCGGCCTCGACGCCCTTCTTCCAGGTGCTGTTTGGGGCCGACGACGAACCCTCGCCGAAGTTGCGGCTCGGCGATGAAGCCGTCGGCGAAGCACTGCCCCCCGAGCACGTCCACAACGGGACGAGCAAGGTCGATCTCACCGTGCTCATGCGGCAAGGGGCCGACGGCCTTACGGCCGGAGCCGAGTACAGCGCGCAGCTTTTCCGCGAAGACACGATCGACCGGCTGCTGTCGCACTTCGAGACGCTGCTGCAGGCGATGGTAAGCGCCCCGCACACTCGAATTTCCGAGCTGGAAATCATTCCTGACGCTGAGAAGCGCCAGATTAAAGAGTGGACGGCTCCGCACAGCGTCTACCCTCGGCACGACACCGTTCACCAGCTGTTCGAGGCAGTCGTCAGACAGAGGCCGCACGCGACTGCGTTGACTGGTCGAGAGAGCGTCACGTACGACGAGCTGAACCGGCGGGCGAATCGGCTGGCGCATCGACTCCGCCGACTTGGCGTTGGAACAGAAGCGATCGTCGGAATCTGTCTCGACCGATCTGTCGACATGATCGCCGCCCTGCTTGCTGTGCTCAAGGCCGGGGCTTCGTACCTTCCGCTCGATCCGAATCTTCCGAGGGAACGGCTGGAGTTCATGCTCGAGGACGCCGGTGTCGCCGAAGTCCTGACGGCGACAACCTACGGCGCGCTCTTTCCCCGTAGGCGTCGCCTCGTCTGTCTCGACACGATCGAGGACATCGACGAGGAAAGCTCGATGAACCCCAGCACCGAGGTGAGCGCCCTGAACCTCGCCTACGTGATCTACACCTCCGGCTCGACCGGGTTGCCGAAGGGGACGCGGGTGCCGCATCGAGGAATCGTCCGGCTGGTACGCAACACGAATTTCGTCGAGATCGGCGTCGATGACGTGTTTCTCCAACTCGCCTCCATTTCGTTCGACGCCTCGACCTTCGAGATCTGGGGTCCGCTCCTGAATGGCGCCACGTTGGCCCTCTTCCCACCGGGCACGCCGTCGCTTTCCGAACTCGGCCGGGAGATCCAACGGCGAGGAGTCACCGTGCTCCGGCTGGCAGCCAGCCTGTACCACCAGATGGTTGACGCGAACCCGGACGGTCTTCGGGGTGTTCGGCAGATGGTCGCCGCGGGCGACGTCCTGTCAGTGCCGCACATCCGGAAGGCCCTGGAGATCTATCACGGGAGTCGAATCATCAACGGCTACGGTCCAACGGAGAACACGGGCTTGACCACTTGCTGCCGGATGGATCATCCGAGTCAGATTGCTGCGTCGGTCCCAATCGGACGGCCGATCTCGAACACGAGCGTGTACCTGCTGGATGAGCACCTCCGGCGGGTGCCGATCGGTGTACCGGGCGAGCTCTACACCGGTGGCGATGGTGTCGCGCGCGATTATCTGAAACGCCGTGGACTTACCGCCGAGCGTTTCGTTCCCGATCCGTTCAGTCCGGAGCCGGGCGCCCGCATGTACCGAACGGGAGATCGCGCCCGCTATCTTTCCGACGGGCGGATCGAGTTCCTCGGCCGTACGGACCGACAGGTCAAGGTCCGCGGCTTTCGCGTCGAACTTGGCGAAGTCGAAGCCGGCCTCCTCAGCCATCCCAGCGTCCGCCAGGCGGCCGTCGTCACTCATGACGTGACGCCGGAGGACAGGAGACTTGTCGCCTACGTTGCGTCCCGAGACGTCGTGCCGACAGCAGAAGACTTGCGGAGTCACCTCGGCCAGCGGCTTCCGCAATACATGATGCCGTCGACCTTCGTGTTTCTCGACGCCATGCCCACGACGCCCAACGGCAAGATCGATCGACGGGCGCTTCCGGCCCCCGAGGATCTCCGCGCCGAGGCGGATGGTGACGACGCGTTCGCGCCGCCAGCGGACGATGTCGAGCGCGCCATTGGCGAGATCTGGCGTACTGTGCTGCGAGTCGATCGGGTCGGACGACATGACAATTTTTTTGATTTAGGCGGTCACTCGCTGCTGCTCATCCAGGTACTCACCCGGCTCGAGCGGGTGTTCTCGCGGGACGTGCCGCTCATGGACTTGTTCCGCCATCCGACGATTGCGGAGCTCGCGCCTTTGTTTGCCGAGTCCCGGGAGGAGCGCGCGGCCTCCTCAGTCCCGGCTCGAGAACCATTCGACCGCGTCCAGAGCGAACTCGAGTCGTTCTTCTTCGGGGACGACGAGTCGCTGTTCGGGTGCTATCATCCGCCGCGCTCGTCGGTGTTGCACTCCTCGGCGGTGGTGATCTGCCAGCCGATGGGGCATGAGTACATCAGCTACCATCGGGCCTGCCGCGACCTTGCCCAGAACCTGGCGGAGCGCGGCTTTGCCGTTCTCCGCTTCGATTACTATGGCACCGGGGACTCGGCCGGGGCGAGCGATGAAGGAGACGTTGAGCGCTGGGTCGCGGATGTGGGAGCCGCTGTCGCGGAGACACGGCGTCGGAGCGGCTGCGACAAGGTCTCTGCGATCGGACTCCGGCTTGGTGGCTCGCTCGCGACGCTGGCGGCCGGTGGTGGCGGATATGACCGACTGGTCCTGTGGGACCCGATCGTCCGAGGTGAGCGCCTGGTCTCGGAGCTCGAGGCCGGAATGCACAGGGCTCTCAGTCGAGCCCACGTTCGAGCATCTCCGACGCTGCTCGTGCCGAGACCACCGGAAGCGCTCGGCTTCCCGATGCCGGAGCGCCGCTGGGAGGACTTGAGTCGCGTGAACCTGCTGGCGGTCGCTGCCCGGCCTGCCCGGGACGTTCTGCTCATCGACAGCGTAAATACGGAGCGAGATTCGAGGCTGGAGCGTCATCTCCTGTCGCTCGGCTCCTCGGTCGAAGTGCTCCGCTTCCCAAGCGCGGATCGCTGGACCTGGAAAGAGGATGTGAACGTCACCGAGCATCCACAGGACATCATCCGCTCCCTGGTGTCGTGGCTGGATCAGAACCATCCATGAGAACGACCTCGGTGAAGGAGCGAACCGTTCAGTTCGGAAGCGGCGCCCGCCTGGTGGGCATCGCGACGGAACCCGCGGTGCAGGTGGAGGGGAAGCCGGCCGTGATTCTCCTCAATGCGGGCCTGCTCCATCGAGTGGGTCCGAACCGGATGTCCGTCGATCTTGCGCGCCGGTTCGCCCCCGAGGGTCTGATGTCGCTCCGGTTCGACTTCTCGGGCATCGGCGACAGCCGCACGCGAGCGGAAGGCCTTCCGTTTCTCGAGAGCAGCGTCTACGAGACGCGTGAGGCGATGGACCTTCTCGAGTCGACGTTCGGCACGCGCCGTTTTGTCCTGTTGGGGCTGTGCAGCGGCGGCACGGTGGCGTTTCTGACCGCCCGGGACGACCCACGGGTCGAAGGGGCCGTGCTCGTGAACGTCAGTGGTCACTTGCACGGCAACGATCCCCAGTTGGGCACCTACTTGCGCCATCGCTCAATGCGGCGGCATTACTTCCGCATTGCCACCTCGGCGTCGTTCGCGTCGAAGACCTGGCGCAAGGCGATCGCGACGCATGTCGATTATGCCGGGCTGGTTCGGTCGATCATGGCGTACCGGCCCAGGCCCAGGGGGCCGCAGGGCGAGGTCGCCAGCGATCTCCGACGGCTGCAGGAACGGGGCGTGTCCCTCCTCCACGTATATTCCGAGGGCGACGAGGGGCTTGACTATGCGCATGTGGTGTTCGGCGGCAGGCTCGACCGGCTTGGATCGGCTCCCCGGTCGCGGCTCGAGCTGATCGCCGGCGCCAATCACACGCTGACGCTGAGATGGGCTCCAAACTATCTGGGCGATCTGATCTTGGAGTGGCTGCGGAGCTGGGCGTGACGGAGATCGCGACGACGAGTGCCGGGCTCGGCCGGAAGATCTACGTCATGAACTTCAACCTGAAAGGTTCTGGGTTCGGGCTCTGCATCCTGGACACCATCAACCAGATCCGGTACTGCGTTCGGGAGAACTTGATACCCGTCGCGAAGTACGACGCGGCGAGTGAGAGTCACTTCTTCGACTCCGCGTACGGCGACAGCATGTGGGAGCAGTATTTCGAGCCGGTCGGTCCGTACTCTGTCGCTGACATAGCGGCCCGTCTTCGTGACCCTGACCGCCCGCTCTCCGACGCGGATTTCGTCACGCCGTCGCGAGCCGAGATCCTGAAGATGATCGAAGACCATCCGGATTCGGTCTTCTCATGGCCCTATGCGGGTTGGCGCCGTCGATCACCGACCGACGTCGAGGCCTGGTCCGCAGAACAGTGCGCGAAGGGCCGGCAGACCGTCGCCGAATGCATCAGACCCAAGCCGCATATTCGCGAGAAGGTCGATGGGTTCTGGCGCGAGCGTCTCGGAGAAGGGTTCGTCCTCGGCGTCCAGATTCGGGGCACGGACTTCCACTACGCGCCGCCGGTCAGTCCGGCTGAGTACTTCACGTCGATCGACGCGTGGATCGCGCGTCAGCCCGACTTGAAGATCTTCGTCGCGACCGACCAGATTCAGTACCTGGACGTCATGCGGAACAGATATCCGGGACGAGTGGTGTCCCACGAGTGCATCCGCTCCGACAACGAGATCGCCCCCTTCAAGATGCCGGCAAGTCCCTACCAGAAGGGCGAGGACGTGCTGCTGGACATTCTCACCCTCGCCCGGTGCAATCACCTGCTGCGAGGAGCGTCGCACGTGGGGGCCATGGCGATGTACTTCGGTCCCGAGCTCACCTGCACGGACTTGAGCCTGAGCAAGACCAAGGCGTTCGGTCAAGACTACGGCAGGTTGTGGAGCTACGATGGCACGAAGCCGGCGTGGCAGGTCGTCAGCAAGTCGCCGCTGGACACGGTTTCGAAGCACGCCGCCTCACAGAGTCCCTGGCAGCAGGTGGATTACGCGGCGCGCAGCGTGGTGTGGGGGCTGATTCGGCGGTTACGCCGGTTTGTGGGCGTCTGATGCTGGTTGGGATCGCGCGAAACCGGGTGCCCGCCTGAGCGATGTGAACCGGACTGGAGTTGCCGACGTGTGGTGACGACCAAACAGACCGTTCAGCCGGCCGCCGCTGACGGAATAGCCCTTCACGCCATACCGACTGGTCCTGAGGGCTACCTGCGCCAGGTGATCTGGCCGGCCTTCTACAACTCATGGCGACGAATGCGGGGTGGGCCGAGGGTGCAACGCCGGCCGCCGTTGCGGCTGTCCCGTCGCGCAGCCACCTCCAATGCGCCGCGGGCGCTCGTCGCGTATCTGAGAGAACCCTTCGAGCGCCCGGCTCAGGTCGCGACAGCCGCCCACTCCAACTGGGAACAGGCGACCATTATTGCCGACGTCCTCGCAGAGCTTGGCTACGAGGTCGACGTGGCGGGCGCTCTCGACGAGCCGGACTCGGCCGCCGGCTCGTACGACCTGTTGATTGGTGAGCTGGCGCTTTTCACCCGCTGCCTGCCGCTGGTTTCACCCTCGGGCCGCCGGATCTATCTGGCGACGCGCAGACATCCCTGGTGGGAGTACGAGTCGGTCGGAAGGCATCTCCGAGAGCTTCGCCAACGATCCGGTCTGCGCCTGGAGAACGCGCTGAGCCGGAAATGGTATGCGGAAGCTGCACGCGGCGTCTCACGCGCCGATGCGGTCGTGTCGATCGGCAGTCCGGCCTGCGCATCTACCTACGCTCGGGAGGGGATCCCAATCATCCCCATCGGAAACACCGCGCTGTTTCGCCGTCGGATCCCGGTCGAGGACAAGAACTATTCGGAGGCCCGTCGGCACTTTCTCTGGCTCGGGAGCGTCCCGCTCGCCAACAAAGGCCTGGCGCCGGTCTTGTTGGCCTTCGCACGCAATCCGCACCTTCATCTCTGGATCTGCGGACCCCTGGCCTCGATCAAAGAAGCGCGAACCGTGTGGGCCCTTCGGCGTCACCTGTTCGGGTTGCCGAACATCCACCCCCTGGGCTGGGTCAACGTCCGATCGGACGACTTCGCGAAGATCCTGCGCACCTGCGGCTGGATCGTGTCCGCCGCCTACCACGACAGCATGTCGGGCAGTGTCGTGCTGGCCGTCGCGAATGGACTGGTCCCGATCGTCTCGCCCGAAGTCGGCGTCGAGTGTGCCGACTACGGCGTTCCCGTGGAGCGACCTGGCGAAGACGAGGTGACGGACGCCCTCCGCCGCGCCAGTGCGTTGTCTGCCGAGGAGCTGCGCGAGAGGAGTGCGCTGGCTCTGGCGCTCGGCGATCGTGAATTCACGCCCGCCGCGTTTCGGCGGAGATTCCTCGGAGCGATGCAACAGCTCGACGCGGGACGAAGCGCGTGACCGCGACGACGGGAAACGGCAAACTGGACGTCGTCGTCAATTTCTACTCCGCGTCGCGGGCAGACGATTCGACGCGCGAGCTGCTGGCGGTGTCCACCGAGTTCTCGTTGCGTTTGCTCCTGCGCAATCCGGTGGTGCGATCGACCGTGGTCGTGGACGGGAGCGCCACTCCCTGCAGCGTGATCGCGGCGATCTGCGCTCGCCTGCATGTCGGCTACCTTCACGCGGGCCGCGAGTTGAACTTCGTGGACGCCTACAACCTGGGCTGGCGAAGTCTCGATGGTGAGTACGTCGCGCTGATGGCCAATGACGTTCTGCCGTTGCCCCTCGAAAGCATGAGCATGCTGCTCGACTGGGTGTCGAGGCCGGATGTCGGCTGCGTCTTTCCGTACATGATCTCCAACCGTGCGGCCTGGGACGAGACGCAGAGGCCGAGCTTCGCGCATCGAGGACGAACCTCGTGCGAGCCGGCCTCGATGACGGTCAATTTGAACCTGTTCAAGCGGGAGGTGCTGGAACGCATCGGCGGCCTGGACCCGAACTACGTTACCGGCTTCGAGTCTCCGATTCTCCTGATCAAGATTCGGCGGCTTGGCTATCGAGCCGTGATGGTGGGCAACACCCGCATCATGCACCTTGACAGTCTGACCAAGGTCCTCGGGGCCAGCAGCATGGGCAAGGCTCTGTACGAGCGCGATCTTCAGCGGTTCCTGCGCGAATTCCCTGAGTTCGCCTCGACGAGGGGCATCGCGAACCTGAACTTCTCGCGCTGGCCCTTTGCCACGACGCCTGTGAGCCGATCCGTGTGGTGGGCGGTCTACCATCTGCCGAGGCGCCTTCGCCGGCCCGCCTCGGAGGTCGTGATGTGGATCGAGCCCTGGCTCTGTCACTACCCCGCGCGTTGGGGCAGAGCCGATCGCGCGGAGCCACCAAAGTCTTGACCTCGCCGAGCTTAGGGAAGCCTCAGTCGCGTGCCGCACTCGCGACGACGGGCTGGCGGACGGCTATCGCCTTCGCTGTTCTTGCGTTCGCGATCTACAGCGTCGGGGTGATTTACGGCACGGCCATCGGGGCCCTGCCGGCTCGGGAGACGCACTTCAGCTACCTGGCCGATGCGTTTCTCAGTGGACGGCTGGACGTCGACCGCGAGGCGGCTCCCTGGCTGACGGAGCTCGTCCCGCGCGACGGCAAATGGTATGTCGTCTACCCGCCGATGCCGGCGGTCGTGCTGCTGCCGTGGGTCGCGCTGTTTGGCACTGGAGTCCACACGTCGTGGGTCTCGATCGTGGTGGCCGCGTGTGCGGTCGGCCTGGCGTATCTTCTCTTGCACCGTACAGGACAGACACCGCAGGTCAGCGCGTGGGCGACTGTTGCCTTCGGGTTCGGCACGTGTTTCTGGTACACCGCCTTGAAGGGGTCCTCCTGGCACTTCGCGCACGTGGTGGCCGTGTTCTTTCTGCTCCTCGCGCTTGTCGAGGGCTTCGGCAGGAACCGGCCGCTCCTGACGGGACTGTTTCTGGGGATGGCTGCGTTGTCACGGCTCCCTGTGGTCATGAGCGCGCCGGTCTTTCTCTATCGCGTTGCGCGTGGGCGACCCGACGCCATCCGACGAGCGACGCTGCTGTGTGTCGGGATGGGTCTGTTGCTGAGCGTGAACGCGCTCTACAACTGGGTCAGATACGACACAGTCCTCGATGTTGGCTACTATCGGATACCCGGAGTGCTCGAAGATTTCTGGTACCCGTGGGGCATCTTCGACCTGCGCTACGTCCCGCGGAGTTTGTACGCCATGTTCCTGCAGGGGCCGGTCTTCGTGAAGACATTCCCATTTGTCGTGCCGTCGCTTGTCGGGTTGGGAATCTTCTTCACGACGCCCGCGTTTCTGCTGATGTTTCTGGCCCCGGCAAACCGGCTGACATGGATGTCGCTTTGTGCTGCGATCCTGATCGCGATTCCTTCCTTGTTACATGGAGGCATCGGGGCGACGCAGTTTGGCTACCGCTTCAGCCTCGACTTTACGCCCTTTCTCGTGCTGCTCATGGCGCAGGGATTCCGCGGCAACGTCAGCGGGAGGGCAAAGGCGCTCGTGGCGATCAGTGTCCTCGTGTCGCTGTGGGGGTTGAGGTTCGCGTCGCCGGTCCAACCAGGATGGCTGGGACCTGATGGAATGGGGCTTGGGCGGTAGGCGAGCCGAGAGGAGAACCCGTCAGCGATGTATGTGACCGAAGACTTCGTCTACCTGCAGTTGCAGAAGACGGCGGGCACGCACATCGCGCAGCTGCTGAGTGTGCACTGCCCTGATGGCCAGCAGATCGGCAAGCACAATCCTCTCACTCCGCAGCTCCTGGCGTCGGGCAGGCAGATCATCGGCTCCGTGCGCGACCCGTGGGACTGGTATGTGTCGTTGTGGGCGTTTGGATGCGATGGGAAGGGCGCCCTGCACGAGCGGTTGACCAATCGAGTCGATCGGCACCGAGTGTACAGCGCAGCCGTGTGGCTTCGTGCGGCGGCGAGGCGCCTCAGCATCCCGATCGCTGATTGGCGCGCGGTGTACGCCGATCGGAACGACGCAGCGCTGTTCCAGCGCTGGCTGAAAATGATGTTCGACCCGCGCCGCGCCGACGACATCGGGGAAGGTTACGGGAAGAGCTCCCTCAGGCAGTTCGCTGGGTTCCTCACCTTCCGCTACCTGCGGTTGTTCGCTCGCGAAAGCTCGAAGCTGTTCGACGGCTCGCTCACGGACCACGCGAGCGTCGCCCAGTACGCAGAGACCCACAACCTGATGCGCGTCGTCATCCGGTTCGAACGCCTCGAAGACGATCTGCTCGACGCGCTCACGGCGTTGGCTCGGCCCGCGTCCGAGGAGCAGGCGAGGCGGATGCGGTCGGCGCCGCGGACCAACGCGTCGACGCGCAATCGTGACTACTCCACGTACTACGATGCCGAAAGCGTCGACCTCGTCGCCGAGCGCGAGCGGCTCATCGTCTCGAGATTCGGTTACGTGAAACCGCGTCTGAGGCTCACGTCATCGGGTAGTTGAACCGCTCGAAGTCGGGACGCAGCAGTCTGGCCACCGTCGCCTGCGTCTCCGAAGTGTAGTAGCTCAGGTAATCCATCCGCCGTCGGGACTGGTTCTTGTGCACGTCGGTCCATTGAAACCGGTGCTCCAGGCCTTGTCGAGCGCAGGCGTCGTTGAGTCGCTGAATGACGACCGGCATGTCGACCGAAAAGGCTTCAAACCTGCCGATGAAGTCCGGCTGGCAGCCGTCGATGAAGGTGGACTGCAGAAGCGGCGTCAGTCGGTTGGCAACATAGTCGGTCTCGTTCTGTTTCCGGAAGTGATGCGGCATGCCGGCCGCAACCCAGGCGGAAAAACTGAGCGAACGATACGGCTTGACGTGCTTGTGGAATTCGTACCAGGAGACGCATCGGTCGAAGGGGTTGCGCACGAAGCAGAACACGAACAACACGCCGAGGTCGTACTTCTCCGCGAGCACCGACGCACGCTGGTGATTCTCGTGAATCACCAGGGACGTCGTGTTCTCTTGATCGCGGTTGGGGCCGAGGCCGAGGATGGCTTGGACGGTCTGGCTGGCGTTCCTGGGGATCGAAATAAACAGAGCGACCCGCACCCGCTCCGTGTTGCGATGCAGCACTTCGCTGTCGGAGGTCCTGTTGGAGCCGATCGCCCGAAGCCACCGCCGGACCGGACCCACTGTCACGGGTGGATTATGACTCTGGGTTGTTTCTGTGTCGACCGCGTGAATGGCTCGGCAAGGTTGACCACGGGGCCTCGCCACCCGCCCTCCGACTGCGCAGATGCACGGAGCCGCCTATCGACTTTACCCGCACGTATGATTACGGAGCATGAACTGGTCCGCGCGGATCTCGAATGTACTACGCGAGGAGCACAAGGGCGAGCCACGCCCGCGGTTTGACTCGAGGGATCGAATCCTCGCGGGGAGCCTCGCGGCTGCCAGCGGCGCGGTGAATCTACTGTTGCTCGCGGTAGTAGGCCTCAGTCGTGGTGGGGACACCTTCCGCTATCAGGCGGCCGCTCAGGATTTGCTGGCGCGGCGGTCGTTTGGCGGACCGGCCGGGTGGGCGTACGCCGGCTACAACGGTCTGCTAGCGACCGCCGAAGCCACTGGTGTCGGCGACGTCGGCGTCGTCCTGTTTCAGATGCTCGTGGCGGCGTGCGCGACGGCGGCCCTCTACGATCTCGGACGTCAGCTCGGTGGCCGCGCCGCAGGCCTGCTGGCGGCCGGCTTTTTCGTCGTCGACTACGACATCGCCCGCTGGCACCTGTACCTGTTGACCGATTCGCTGTACATCTCGCTGGTTTCGATCGGCACGTGGATCGCGCACCGTGCCGTCGGACGAGGACCGGGCGCCTACGCGGCGGCCAGTGGCGTGCTCTTGTTCGCGGCGCTCGTCCGGCCAAACGGTTGGATCCTGATCCCGATTGTCGCAATCTACTGGATTGTCCGATCGGGTCTGCGGTCGGGCGTCAAGGTCGCGTCGGCGACCGCCGTGGCGGTCATCTACGCGGGCGGCGCCATGGCCGTGGCCATCATGCAATTCGGCGGCGACGCGTCGCCGTCCTCGCGCGTTCCGGGCGCGACGCAGCGGCCAAACCCCCAGACGCTGCCATTTGCGCGCGACCTGACGATCCGCGACCGGCTGAATTCCCGCATGCCGATCCGCGTGTTGACCGAACTCGCGCACGTGAAGCCGACGTTCTCGCGGCGACACAAGGTCATGGTGGTTGTCATGCTTGCCGCCGTCTATCCGCTCGCCGGCGTCGGATTCGTGCGGAGCCGTCGGCGCCCTCTCGCGCGCCTGGTGGCGACGGTGATCGCGGGTCATTTGATGGTAGTCGCCGTCACATTCAGGGATCCCGACGGGCGCTATCTTCTCTACATCTTTCCCCTGTTCGTCGTGTTTGCGGCGTGCGGCGCCGTCGCGCTGCGATGGCGGTGGTCGTGAAAACCACTGTGCCCGGAAGGGCACCCACGCGCAACCGTTCGCACGTCGGAGCCCCCGCATCCGACGCGCGAGCAAAGGCGAACCGATTTGGCGTGTGGATGGCGGTGTTGGCGTAGACTTCGAGGGCCCGAGTCGTCTGGGACACGCGCACTGCCTGTGAAAAAACGACGAACACGCCGAACTGGCGAGAGAGTCTCGTGGAACGGATAGCCGCGCGCACGCGCAAGCGCGTGTGGTGGGTATTCGTCGCGCTGCTATCTCTCGTCACCACATTCTCGTACGGGTTCGTGTCCGGGGTATGGCAAGTGTTTCCCTACGGACTGATCCGATCAATCGCGAAGAACCCTGCACGCGCGATGAGGATTCTGAAGGCTCACGACCGTGCTCCCCTGTCGCCGCTCACGTTCGACGTGCTCGAAGATGCATTCGTCGGACAGGGACCGCAGAAGGCCGAGGCGATGAGAGGCGAGGAGGACTACGTGTTTGACATAGTTGCCGCCGACATGGATCTCGACGGCACCCTGGACGTCCTCGTCAATCGTCATCATCTCTACCCTCTTGAGCTCTATCGCAATCTCAACGGTCGATTCCAGCGCGCGAATGTTCCCGGCGCTGACACATCTGGATTGTTCGACAACGCCGGGATTCCCGATCTCTTCGGACCCGAAGAGGAGACTATCTCACGTATCCAGCACCATGGCGCGCAGGGTCTGTATGTCTGGCACGACACCGACCGGGAGTATGGGCTCTGGCGGCTCTTTCTCAAGGCCGAGCACGATTCTTTGCAACCCACGGCCATATTCGTGCGCTTCAACAGTCGGATCAACAAAGTCGTCGGAGTCGGACGCGAGAACTATGAACTGAACGCGGATCATTTGCTCCTCATGACGCCGCTGCAGATCGCCAACCGGGGGATCGGCGTGGGAGTCGACCACGTCGCGGCGCAGATCGACGTGACAGTCAGTGCAGCGAACGGCACGGCGCCGCTACCGGTCTTCGTCGGTCCCCAATTGATACGGGTTGGGGCGGGAGGTGTCGTGCTCTGGATGCCGGATCCCCATGGCATGGCATGGGCGGACGTCGCCGGATCCGCAGAGCCTGACCTTTTCATTGCACGGGGCGCGCTTGCCGGGACGCTGACACCGCCGCACGGCCCAAAGAACAATCTCTTGTATATCTGGCAAGGATCGCGGGACGCTCTCTACCAGCAGGCAGATCCTGGCGTGATTCCGCCCGACTACGGACGGGGACGAAGGGTTGAATGGGTTGACATCGACCGAGATGGTGTCAACGAACTCTACATCGGCAACCTGAACACGCCGAACGCGCTCCTCGTCAAGCAGCGAGGCACCAGCCGATATGAAGACCACGCATCGCGGCTGGGCATCAATTTCGTGTCGAGTGGTGCCTTCACGTGGTTCGACATCAACGCCGACGGATATGACGACTTGTTGTTCCTCACACAAAACCGTGTCGCCATAGCGCTAAACCGGGGCGGCGCAGGATTCGAGGTCCTCGACGGAGAGCGCTGGGGAGTGCGCTTGCCGAACGTGGCCCCGGCGTCAGAAGATACGTTCGATCGACGCGCCTTCCACGTCTTCGACTTCGACAATGACGGTTCGCTCGACCTGCTGGTGAGCGGTTGGGGCGCCAACCTTACGATGCATCTGTTCCTGGGAGGGCACGACCACTTCACGGACGTCACGGAGCGGATCGGCCTCAACCGGGTGACGGATGGACGGTTCGCCCTTGTGGCCGACGTCGATAACGACGGCTTCACCGATCTCATCACGGTCGGCGACGATGTCGTCGTGCTTCGCAACCTGAATGGAGGCGCCGTGCGCCCGGAACGTCTCAGCGTTCCGGGGGACATGGGCCGGATCGATGCAGCGGTGAGCGGCGACTTTGACCAGAATGGCCGGGTCGATCTCATCCTCGCGGGGCGCAGACTGTATCTACTACGCGGCCGCGTAGACAATGGGAACCGGTTCTTCAGGGTAAGGTTTGAGGGTGGCCAGTCGGGTGCGGTCGGGACTCTGGTGCGCGCCTTTTACGGGAATGGGATGATCCAGGTCCAGCGCTATGGCTCGAGCGCGAACTCCGTCTTCTCTCAGGCACTGGTACCATTGCAGTTTGGGATCCCGGGTAACAGCGCATTGCACACCATCGCCATTCGCTGGCCTGGTACCACGCAAGAGGCACGCTATTCCGTGTCAGGCGAACAGAGTGAGGTAGTGGTTCGCCCTCAGTGAGGGGTTTGACCAAGCGTTTCTGCTTTCTCACGACCTTTTATCCGCCGTTCAACTTCGGCGGCGA
>Ga0075418_10004505_pt1 | contig 15848 bp, 20 predicted proteins | sample SoiMetdeltSBSDD2_FD_81776 | JGI IMG/M metagenome (GOLD analysis project Ga0075418, IMG submission 81776) | Bulk soil microbial communities from a Populus tree surrounding site in Tennessee, USA - Soil MetaG P. deltoides SBSDD2 | ecosystem: Environmental > Terrestrial > Soil > Tree plantation...
TGAACCCGGTGCGCAGCCAGCACGGCGTGCCCGGGGTCCAGCTCGCAGCCCATGAACATCTTGCCGTCCGAGACGGCCGCCATGCCCGTCGTTCCCGAGCCCGCGAACATGTCCAGCACCAGGCCGCCCGGCGGGCAGGCGAGCCGGACGAGCAGCCGCATGAGCGCCAGCGGCTTGACCGTGGGGTGATAGTTCCGCTTCGCCTTGGGCTCGCGGGTGGCGATCACGGCGCTCTTGACGAGCACCGGCGGCAGGCCCTCGCAGCCGACGTCCCGCTCGTCCTGCGTGGGCTTGGGGCAGAAGATCAGCGGGTACAGGCGCGCCAGGTCCGGGTCCTCGCCGGGGCAGCAGCGGCAGGCGTCCGGCGGGCAGTCGTGGGTCAAGATCAGGTTGGCTGGCTTGCGGCCCCCGAGCAGCTCCTTCGCTGCCGCGACCTGCAGCTCGCCGGTCCCCCAGCGGGCAACGTTGGCGGCGACGGTGCGCTCCTCGAGCGGCCGGCGCGCCACGGCGATCGGCTCGTAGCAGGGCCGCAGCCGGTTCGCGTGGGGGGTGAACCCGCTGTTGTAGACCCAGGCGATCGAGTCGCGCATCTCGAACCCGACGTCCTCGATCGCGCAGAACATGCGAGGGTAGGTCCGCGAGGCCGAGAACGAGAACACGTGGCCGCCCGGCCGCAGCACGCGCAGGGCCTGGCGCCACAGCTCCGGGTCGAAGGCCACGCCCGTCGAGTCCCAGCCCTTGCCCGAGTCGAACGCGATCTCGTACGGGGGGTCGGTGACGATCGCGTGGACGTAGTCGGAGGGGAGCTGGCGCAGGAGCTGGCGCGCGTCCCCCACGCCGAGCACGGCGCGGCCGGTCACGAGCGGATGCCAGGTCACCGAGGCAGCTCCGTGGAGGCCGGGTACAGGCAGCGCGGGCACGGCCCGCAGCGCCGCTCCTCGGCCTTGCCGGCGTAGTCGACCGGACAGACCATTTGCTTGTGGACCGGCGCCAGCGACTCGAACCACGCGCGGCCCTCCTCGGTGCCGTCGCGGAGGTTGTAGTCGGGGAAGATGACGTCGCCGTACGTGAGGATCCCGGTCTGGACCTCGCCGTCCGACGTCATGTAGCAGATGCGCGTGCCCGGGTTGCGCCGCACGCACTGCTCCGCCAACCCCCAGTTGTCGCGGTCGGCAGAGAGGTTGACGGTCAAGTTCGGGGCCGTGCGCAGCGCCGGCACGAACGGGAACGAGCGGGTATAGATCCAGTGCCGCACGCCCATGGAGTACTCGCAGACGTCCGCGATCCAGCAGGCGTAGGCCATGCTGAAGACGTCGCCGCTCACGTGCCACCGGAAGCCGCCCGCGGCGTTGAAGCTGATCCAGGAGCCGAGCACGTGGGCCCACTCCTCGGCCAGCGTCGGGTCTGCGAGGATCTCGCGGATGCGCTGCGAGTTGTGCCGGTACAGCGCATGCGTGGCCGGCGCGTGCTTCTCGAGGTTGTGCACGTAGCAGCCGGCCCGGCAGGTCGGCGTCGAGTGCGGGCAGTCGTCGATCTGCAGGAGCGAGAAGGCGTTGGGCTTGGGCGCGTCCAGCGTGCCGTTGCGCCACGTGATCTTCCCGTTGCCGTCGATCCAGAGGTGCCCGTCCGGGCCCTCCACCTTCTCGGCACAGAACGCGGTCGAGGCCGCGGACGTTCCGAGCACCGGTAGCTTGCGGGTCATCGGCAGTACCTCGTCTCCAGGTCGCTCAGGCAGATGTCGGAGGGCGAGACGCTTCGTTGGCAAAACATCGCTGCCGAGTGGATGCAGTCTTCGTACGCCTCTAGCCGGAGCGTCTCTGGTGGGCGCGGACAGGTAGCGCAGCCGACCAGGAACACCACGAAGAGCGCCAGGCGCGTCACGAGTGCTGCCTCCCCATGAGGCGGATGCCGAGCACCACGCAGCCCTCGGCGAGGTAGCCGCGTTCCCACGGGCAGGCCGAGCCGGGGACGTTGCGCGAGACGTGGGTCACCTCGGCCATGATCGCGCGGCCGGTGTAGCGGCCGTCGAAAACGAAGCCGGGGGCCTCTTCGTACTTCTCAGGTACCCACTCGCGCAGGCGCAGGACATCGCCGACCACGAAGTCGCGATCGTCGCGTCGGATCTCGTAGAGCTTGTCGCCGCGGAACACCGCGTCGAACGCCTCCGGCCACGTCTTCAGCTCGTGCACCAGCCTCATAGCTCCCAGCCCTTCTCTTTGAGGTACTTCCGGCCCGCAGCCGAGTTCTCCCAGGCGATCAACTGGCCCGCGTCGAACGCGGGCTCCATGGCCTTCAGCCACCGGCGCGAGAGGGCCGGCTCGACCTTGATCTTGACGTCCGGCACCAGCCCACGGGGTGCGCCCTCCCTGGGCTTCGTCCCGGTCTCCTCCATGATGAGTCCGATGCGGGGGGCCGTCAAGTGGGCGACGGCCTCCAGCGTGTCGGCGAAGATCTCGTCGTGCACGAAGAACGGGATCCGGGTGGTCCCGTACAGCGGCGAGGCCGGGTCGACGTAGCACTCGGCCGTGACGTCCCACAGGGCCGTCTTGGCCAGCAGCGCGGCCAGCTCCTGGAAGTGCCCGTTGGCTCCGTCCGTGAAGCCCACGCCCCCGCGGGTGCTGCCGGGGAACGGCAGGCGCACCTCGCCGATCGCGTCGACCATGCGGTTGACGAAGTCGAAGTACTTCGGCATCTCCGGGAACGCGGCCAGCCAGCGCTCGCGCAGCACCTCGGCCTGCACGCAGCAGGCGCGGCACACCGGGGGCGTGTCGCGCTCCTTCCACTTGACCACGCGGTCGACGCCGCAGGCCTCGGCGCCCCCGAGCAGGATGCAGAACCGGATCCCCCAGTAGAACCGGCCGGCCTTGTCCGCGTTGGGCCCGGTGGGCGAGTACGTCTTGCCCTCGTTCTTCTTGCGCTTGGCCAGCACCAGCTTGGCCGCGCCCATGCCGCCGGGGAATCCGAAGTTGGCCGCCTTGGCGGCTTGCCGGAAGTCCTTGGCCGCCTTGTCCCCGGCCTTCACGCGCTTCTTGAACTCGGTCGGATCGGTGCCGAGCATCTGCGCGCCGAACGCCGCGTGGAGGCCGCCCGGGTCGCCCGTCTCATTGATGATGTCGGCCATGCGCGAGAACCCGACGGTCCAGAGACAGACCTGGGCCAGCGTGCACAGCTCGATGCCCGAGTAATCGCAGCTCGCGAACAGCCGGCCGGGCCGCGCCTCGAACGAGGTGCGCACCTCGCCGTCCCGGGGCATCTGCTGGATCGGGCCATAGTACGACGTCCGGAAGGACGAGACCAGGATGTTGGGCGAGAGGCAGAGAGGCGCCTCGACGCCGCGGCGCAGGAACGGCACGTAGGTGGTCCGGATCTTCTCGAACTCGTCGTCGCCGTAGGCCATGAGCTGCTCGTCGCCGGACTCGATCAGCGCGTCCCGGTTGGCGCAGATGCCTCCGCCGTCCGTGCGCGGCACCATGGCGCGCCACGCGCGTGCGCCGTCCGTGCCCGGGGGGATCTCGTACAGGTCGAGCCCGGTCCCGTCACAGCACTCCTCGCCCGGGAAGTTGCGCGGCGAGCAGTTCACCTCGTTGCCGTTGGGCTTACGGCGCCGGCCGCTGCCGCCGCAGGACCGGCACGGCGCGTCGGGCGGGACGTTGTAGGCGAGCGCGATCCGGCGCCGGAGGAGCGGGCCGTTCTCCTTGCCGTCGTCACAGCCCGACACGCAGTTGACCGAGCCGTCCGGGTTGCGCGGGCGCCGCAGACAGCCCGGCTTGTGGCCGCTCTTGAAGAACTCCGCGAACGCTTCCTGGTGCTGCTGGTGCTGGTCGTCGACCTTGGCCTCGAGCGTATCTAGCCAGGCCTTGTTCACGCGGAGGCCCCACAGCGCGCCGAGGTGGAGCGCCAGGTCCGCGCGGCACTCGCGCACCATGCCGGTCAGGTTGCGGAACGGCCGGCGCGCCTCCGTGCGCGTGCAGGGCCCTGGGTCGGCGAACGTCAGCTCGGTGTTGCAGTGCTCGCAGCGGGTGTCGTACTTGGTCTCGACCCACTCGTGCGCGGCCGGGGAGGTACCGGTCCCGCGCTGCACGAGCGCGACGTCCCGCGTGTTGACCGCGTCGTCGATCGGGTACTGCCGCGCCTCCCACGGCCAGTCGGGCATCGGCACCCGCTCCAGCAGCGCGTAGCGCTCTCGCCAGAAGTCGTTCACCTTGGCCGTCTTGCGGCCGAGCACCAGGTCACAGCACACGGACAGGCTGTAGCGGCCGGCGTGCTCGCCGGTGGCCGGGTCGCGCAGCGGGCCGCCCCCGTTGCGGGGGTCCTTAAACAGGTGGCCGCCCGCGATCGCGTCCAGGCTTTGGGCCACGATGATGTCGTGCACCTCGCCGCGCTCGTACTTCGCGAAGATCAGGGGCAGCAGGTTCTCGCCGCGCCGCTCGGCGTCTGCGGCCATGACCGCTATGTCGAAGGGGAGGTTGGCTCCGGCGACGATCGCGTTCGACTGGAGCAGCTCGCGGAACACGAAGCGCGCCTCGTCGGCGGAGAGCAGACAGGCGCGCGACTCGTCCGCGTAGGAGGCGCACACCAGCGGGGGCGCGAGCAGGCCCGGCTGGATCAGGTGGGTCTCCGTGTCGAACGCGACTAGCTTCTCCATGTCCTCTCCGGTGCAGCGGGGCCCTGCCCGAGAATCGAACCCGGGTCTCCCTCCTGGCTAGTTAATCAGGAGGGCGCGTCGCCAGCCAGGGCGTAGCGCCCCGATAACGCTCGGGGCCACACGGCGTCTGTTTCAGCGCTGCCGACGTCTACCTCGGGGGAGCGCTACTCCCCTTGGTTACTTGCCCGTGTCCAGCTCGGCTCGGCGCCGCTGGATCTCGGCCGGGTCCATGGCCGACGGGTCGTGCGAGAACGAGCACGCGACGATCTGCTTGCCGGCCTCCGTGGTCGTGGAGTAGGCCTCGCACTCGATGGCCATGCCGCGTCCAGGCTGGTTCGCGTGCGTGAGCAGCGTGAGCGTCTCCAGCAGCTTCGCGGCCGGGGTCTTCTCGGGGAGGTTGAAGAAGGCCCGCACCAGCCGCTGGCTGTTGATCTTGGCCATGGTGCCTTTCTTGCCCGAGTCGTTGGTCTTGAAGATTACCTTGGCCGTGCTGCCCACCACGTTGGGCTCGTCCGCGCCGGTCTTGAGGGCCTGGTCGATCCGGAACGAGAAGATCAGCGAGAACCCCTTGTACCCCTTCCGGGCCTCGGCCTTCTTCAGCGTGGCCTTGTACTTCCCGACTCGGAAGAAGTCCCCTCCGCCGGCTCCGCCCTCGTCCTCCTGCTCGGCGATCGCCTTGAAATATTCCTGCATCGCGTCGTTCGACATCCGTCCGTCTCCTCGCCGGTTCACCGGCCATTAAGAGCTAACCTGCATCGTCGCCGTCTCCTGTCAAGCCCCCGTGAACCGGGAACCCGACCTGCGCTCGGAGCAGCTTCTGCGCTCCGTGCAGCACCTCTTGGATGTAGCACGCTTTCGCCGTAGCGGCATCGACAGCATCGGCCAGCTCGGGCGCGTGCCGGTACACCCACGTCACGACCTCGGCCGCGCGCTGCCCCGGCCGGTCGAGCCGCCCGAGGAGCTGCTCCCACTCGGCGCCGGAGGCGGGGGGGTTGGCCACCAGCTGCTCCGAGAACAGCTTCTGAAGCCCGTCCCGGCCGGTACCATGCGCCTTGATCGAGGCCACGATCCCCCGGTCGCCGCGCTCGGCCAGGATCCGTGTCTCCGCCCCCGGGCCGCCCCCGTGGCGCGGCAGGCCGGCCAGCGCGGCGACACGGGCCCCGAACGCTCCGTGCCGGTACCAAACCACCCCCCGCCGGCCACGGGCCCAGTCGGCCGCGTCCTGGGCCAACCAGTCGTCGATCCAAACGGCCTCCGACTCCGGGTGCACCCGGTCGCGGACGTCCCTCCAGCGCGGCCAGGACGTGGCCTTCCAGGTAGGCCGCCCGGCCTCCGGCGGCAGGTCCCCCCACGCCCGCATGGCGGCCTGCGTACACAGGAACGGCGAGTCCATGAACGCCGAGCGCGTAGCGAGCCGGTGGCGCAGCTCACGGTGCCACTCCTTGCGGGCGGCGAACCACTCCAGGATCAGCCACTCGGGTTCGCCGTGCGGGAACTTCCAGCGGTAGAAGAACCCGCAGGCCAGCTCCTGCGCCGAGCGGGCCACCTCGAGCATCTCGACCAGCTCCTCGCCGTCCGGCCGGACCCAGCGCAGCCGCAGCTCGTTGAGGGCCTCGCCGACCGCGGCCGGGACGTCGGGCGGCACGCGCTCGAGGATCCGCATCGGGATGTTTGTCGCCGAGCCGGTGGACGAGACCACGCCGAGCGTCTCCACGATGCGCCGGTGGAGGCCGCGCCGCACGGGCAGCCCGAGCGTGGCCCCCAGCTTGCCCGGCGGCGAGGGCCAATCGGACGGGTCGACGGCGAGGGCCCACTCCTCCACCACGGCCGGGTCGAGGGGCAGCGGCGAACCCGTGCGCAGCGAGAGCGCGGCGAGGTGGGCGAAGTCCCGCAGCGACCGCGCCGTGAGCGTCCCGCTCCAGGCGCACAGCCGCGTCCCCGGGTGCCGGACCCAGTAGCGCAGCACGCGCCCCACGGTCGCCGTCTCACGGTGCCGGAGCTTGTGGGCCTCGTCCGCGACCACCAGGTCCGGCGCCAGCCGCTCCAGGATGTCGGTCGACTCGGGCCGCGAGAACTGCGAGTAGGCCACCACGTGCACGACCGGCCGGCCGGGCTGGATCGCGCCCCACTCTCCCATGACGATCGACGGGACGTGGAAGTGCTCGGCGATCGCGAGGTACTCGCGCCGGAGCTGCTCGCGCAGGCCGGGCGGGATCAGGAGCACGGCCTGCCGGCAGCCCGGCACGGCCATGGCCACCATGATGTCCAGGAACGTCTTCCCGCCCCCCACGACGATCGGGGCCAGCAGGCCGCCCACGAGCGAAGCCTCGTGCAGCGCCCACGCCTGGATCGGGAACGGCCGGGTGATGCACGTCCGGCCCATGGAGGCGCACGCGCAGGAGCGCGGCCCGCGTCCCCAGCGACGCACGGCCAGCTCCACCAACGCGGCGCCCTCCACGCCGTCCAGCGCCGGGGGGTCCCGGCGCGGCAGGCTGGCCACCCGGTTCAGGTCCGGCGAGCCGCCGACCGGGGGCCGCTCCTGGCCGAGGATCTCGCGGGTGGGGAGCGAGACCTGCCACACCGAGCGGTCGGCCGGCGCCGCGGCAGAGACCTGCCGGAGGTGCTCCCAGACGTCCGACACGGACTAGCGCCGGCCGGGCTTGCGAGAGGGATCGCAGGGAGGCAGCTTCTCGTAGCGGATGCCGCCCGGCCACTGGTAGAACTTGGAGAGCTGGCCGTTAGGGAGCGGCAGCTCCAGCTTCTTGAGGCCGCAGGCCGCGCACTCGGCGCCCCATGCGGCCGACCAGTCGTGCGAGCCGACCTGTCGTTTGGTCGCGGCCACCTGGTGCATCGGCTCCGTGTCGGCGCGCGGGTACTGCGCCGCGCGGGCTGCGTGCTCGCGGACGCTGGGCTCGACGCCCCCGAGACAGCGGTACAGCCGCGTCCGGTACTCCACGTCGGTGTGCCAGCGCGTCCGATACTCCGCGTCGGTGTACTTACCGCGCTCGATTCCGAGCATGCGCCCCACGTCGTCCAGGCCCGGCCCCTCCGCCACGTCGATCATGTTCAGCAGCATCTGATCGTACCACGTCGCCATTTCAGCACCCCCAGAAGGCTGCGCTCGTTATCAGGAAGGCTAGCACGGCCATGGCCAGGTCGATCCAAGCCGCGTAGGGCCGGTGTGCGTCGGGCCTCACCAGTATTCCGGATCGAACGATCCCGGGTAGGCCAGCCAGCACTCGCCGCTCCGGTTGCAGTCGATCCGCTCCCACGAGTGGCGACATTTAATCTCCGCCTCGCGCTCGCTGTTCGCGCAGGGGTACGAGGCATAGCAATGCCGCGTCGCGATCGTGCAGTGCCAGCGCACCGTGCCGTCTTCGTAGGTGGACATGCAGCGCAGCTCGCCGGGCTGCGGGCAGTAGCCGAGGTCGGCGCAGGCAACGTCCCGCGCGCCCGCGTAGACGTCCGCGGCCTCGCTGTCGGAGTAAGGCTTGCAGCCGCCCCCGAGCAGTGCGAGCACGAGGAGCCCGAGCGCCACCAGGCCGCCCACGCCGATCGACATGGCGCAGGCCTCGAGCATGAACCGCAGGAACCCGCTACGCATAGTCCACCTCCGTCTTCTTGCGCTCCCACGCCCGTTTCCGGAAGGCGTGGCGATCGATCTCGGCCTGCTCGCGCGCGAGCGCGTTGGCCGTGTCCGAGGCCGTTCCCTTGACCGGCGCCCACCAGGCAGGGTCCTTGCGCTCCTCCTGGGAGCCCGGCGCGATGCCGGGCACGCCGAGCCGCGACCGGCGCTTCTTGGCCCCGTAGGGGTTGGCGTCACGGGCCTGCCGGGCGAGATGCGCGAACAGCCGCACCTTGCGCCGGTAGGACCGCTCCGCCTCCGAGTTGCCGATCACGTCTGCCTCTCGTTCTCGGCCGACCACGTCTCTTTGCAGCAGCGGATGATCTCGGACTCGATCTTCTCGCGCTCGTAGCCAAGGATGACTCGCCACCAGCCGACGAGCGCGTTGAACAGCGCGCTCCCCACCAGGGCCGGATCGAGGCCGTGCTCTCCGGCCCGGATCGCGAGCATCTTCAGGACCTGGGTCAAACTGTCGTGCGCGGCGAGTTGCGCCGGGTCGATCTGCTTGAGCCGCTCGTGGTGCGGGTCGCGCTCGGGGACGTCGCTCATCAGCGCACGCCCCGGACGTAGGCCGCGCAGAGCGGCCGGAGGGCCTCGACCACGATCTGCTTGATCTCGCTCCCCTCGATCATGACGTAGTACGAGCCGGTCTTGGGCGGCCTGGCGCGCACGAACCCGGAGAGCACGCCCTTCCACTTGCCGAAGGCCAGTGGCGTGTCGTCCCCGGCGACGCGGATGTCGACGGCCTTGAACTGCGTGCAGAGCTGGTCGCACAGCTCCTGCACGTACTCGTCGAGCGGCTCGGCGTCCACTCCCTCCGAGATGCAGTCGACGTACAGCACCAGGCCCGCGGTCGCCGTGCTGGACGCCTTGGCGCGCCGGGTGCGCTTGGGCTTCTCCGTCGGCTGCTCGGCCGCGGGCTGCGGCGTGGCGCCGGCTGCGGTCGCCATGCCCGTGCCGGACGGGCCGATGTAGGCCGCCGGGGGGAGCGGGGCCGGCGCGGGCGCCGGAGCCGGCATGGCGGGCACGGGCGGGGGCGACGCCGCGGCCGGAGGGAACATCTGCTGGTGCGCGGCCTGGATCGGCGCCGGCATCGAGAGCAGGGTCTCCGGCGCGATGGGCTTGGCCGCCGGCCCGGTCGTCCCGGACGCCGGGACGTCGCCGGGCAGCACGCCGGCCGCGACGGCCGCTCGGTGGGACGTCTGCACGCCCGCGAGGGGCGGCACCTCGGAGCCCGTGGCCTGGCCGTACTGCTGCGCCTGCTGCCCCGTCAAGTAGACGTTGGGCTGCGGCGCGGCCTGCTGCGCGGCGAGCTGCGCCGTGAGGCGCGCCACCTCGGCGGCGAGCGCGGCCGGATCGGGGGCCGCAGGCGCCGCGGGGGGCGTGGGGGCCGGTGCCGCGGGCTGCGGCGCGGTCGGCTGCTTGAGGCCGTTCAAGAACGCGGTCGGGTCGAACGACATGGCTTCCTCTCCTCCTGTGGCTGCGCTGTCCGCGGCCGTTGGTCCGAATATGTCCGCGAGGGCCTGCATAGGATCCCTCGGGCACCTGTCTTGGTACGGGCAGAACCGGCAGCCGTCCCAGTTGGGTTTCAGCTCCGCGCCCGAGGCAACGTCGGCGGCCTGGATCATCCGCTCGACCGTGCCCTCGATGTTCCCCCACCTGTCCGCGATCTCCTGCTCCGTGGCCAGGATCGTTGACTTGGCCGACTCCCTCCGCCGTGTCCCGAAGTACGTGTGTGATAGCCTAACCACGTCCCTGCGCCTGGGCAAGGCCCTAGGCCGCTCCAGCGCCCACTTCCCGTAGACGGGCATCTGCACCGTGCCGAGCAGCTCACGCCCGGTCTTCGCCAGCGCTAGGTTCCCCTTCGTCTTCCAGTCGTTGACCTCGACCGCGCCCTCGAGCGATCGCCGTGTCCCGTTCCCGTCCAGGTAGTACTCGCGCTCGTTCTCCAGGTCCAGCTTGAGGTACAGCGGCACGCCGCAGACCACCAGCTCTCCGAGTGACTCGTGCTCCACCAGGAGCCCGGGTCCCGGGTCGTAGATCAGATGCTTGCCCGCGCGCGGGATCGGCCCGAGCACGTCCTCGCCGGTCGTGAGGTAGTGCTCCAGGTCCTTGTGAACCTTGTTCCCGACCTCGAGCGCCGTGCTCTCCGGTTCCTTGATCCCGTCTATGTAGCGGAACCCCCACTTGCGCTCGCAGCCGCCTTGCGCCTCGTCGAACTTCTCGATCGCGGAGACGCTGAGGAAACGCAGCTGGCCGTCGCGGACGGCGTGGCCCAGGAACACCTTCACCGGCGGCGATCTCCGGGACCGGGGATCGAGGTCGGCTCCGGCTTGCCCAGCTCGAAGGGCCCGCGCCGGTTGCGCTCGATCATGCGCTGGCGGGCGCGCTCGCGGTTCGGCCGGCGCGCCGGCCCGGCCCAATGGCCGCGCAGCTCGCCGATGGCCTCAACGTGCGCCTCCAGCAGGCGCGTGGCCGGAGAGGCCGGCAGCCGGAGCACGTGCTCGGCCGGCGCCGGCAGCGCTGCCATTTCGCGTTTCGCGAAACGCGAAACAGGCATCCGGCCGACGATCTTGGTCCGCCCGCAGCGCCGGCACTCGTGGACGTGCACGTCCAGGTCGGCGCACAAGAACCACCGGCGCAGGAAGTCGTCCGCGCTCTTGACCGCGCAGGCCCACCGGTGCAGCCCGAGCCGGCAGAGGACCGGCTCGTAGCGGACCTCGCGGACGAGCAGGTTCACCGGAGCACGTCCTTGCCGGGGAGCTGCCCCTTGTGATCGGCCGGGATCTTGCTGGGGAGCGTGACCTCGAACTTCTGCCCGCACTCCCCCAGGCACCACACGCGGGCCTTGCCCTGCTCGGCGTCGTACTTGATCCCGACCCGACCCAGGCACGACGGGCAGCGTAGGGCCTTGCGGCGCTTGACGCTGGCCTTGAGGGCGTTCCTCTTCATGAACCTGTCGACCCGCGACATGTTTACTCCCTCGTCTCGAGACGCCGGATGCGCGCCTCGCTCTCGGCGCCGGCCACGGCGCACGCGTCGATCTGGTCGCGGAGGTCCGAGATCGCCGTCTCAACCAACGCCTCGAGCTGCGCCAGTCGGCGACCGGCCTCTAGCAGCTCCAGCTCCAGCCGGCGCACGGCCTCCTCGAAGCGCTTCTCCATGCTGCTCTCGGGCATCCTAGTTCCTCGACCGTCTCGCGAGGTGCGCGCCGTACCCGGAGCGCACGAGCCTGGTGTACGCCTCGAGCCGCTCCTCGACCTTGTCCCAGCCGCAGACGCCGAGCTGGAGGCCCTCCACGGCCGTCAACAGCTCAGAACGTGCGTCGGCCTCGGCCATTGTCAAGGCCGGGTGGCGACGGATATGCTCGCAGGGGAAGTGCCGGCCGCAGCCGGTGCACGTCCAGTTGGGAGGACGTCCGGCGCACTCCCAGCACGCGCCGTCACTGGTGAGAACGCCCTTCGGATGCCGCCGGCACGCCATGGTTCCTCCTACGCCTTGACTTCCTCGCCGAGCCGCAGCCCGGCGTAACCCCACACCCGCCTACCGTCGATCGTGCGCTGCGTGCGGGTGCAGCCGACCGCGGCGCGCAGGTCGCGCCCGAAGACTACGTTGGACGGCTCCGGGATACCCTGCTTGCCGCACCACATCCTGAACTCGCCGTAGGCCTTCTCCACCGGCAGGAACGCGCTCGGGTCGGCGACCACGTGGGCGCGGATCCAGGCGCCGGCCGGGCTGGCCAGGTCGGCTAGATCGGTGAGCGCGCCCTCCGAGCTGTCCGGCAGCACGAAGTACCCGCGCTCGCGCAGCCGGCGCCAGCCCTCCACGGCCCAGCGCAGGATCGCCGGCATCTCCAGGAGCAGCTTCTCGGTGAGCTTCGTGTCCTCGCGCCCCAGGAAGCTAGTGGTCAACTCCAGGAGCAACATGCGCGAGGTGAGCGCGCCCGACGCGTCGGTGAGCCGCGGCAGCTCGTTGGAGACGATCGTGATGCGGCTGTTCAGCTTGCCGTGCCACGGCTCCTTGAACTTGCGGTCGACGTCCAGCTCGTCCTCGCCCGAGATCGAGAGCAGCCGCTCCACGATCTGCGCGATGTCCGAGCGCGCCCCCAGGCGCGCGTCCGAGATGATGGCCGCGCTCTTGCCGATCAGCGGCCACAGGCCGAACGGCGAGCCCAGCGCCGACAACGTGGGGCCGGCCGTGCTGCCGCGCCCGAGCAGGGACGTGAGCACGCGGGTGATCGTCCCCTTGCCGCTGCGCTTCTTGCCCACCAGGAAAAGCATCTTCTGCTGGCGCGTGTCGGGCGTGAGGTTGTAGCCGAACCACTCCTGCAGCGTGGCGATCGACTGCGGGTCGTCCGGCCACAGCTCGTTCAGGAAGCCCAGCCAGCGCTCCGGCACCGGGCCCTCGGGCAGCCACTCGGCGCCGAGGCAGCTCGTGCAGAAGTAGGAGGGCGTGGGCGAGGAGAGCGCGCCGGTGCCGAGGTGCAGCAGCCCGTTGGGGCAGGCGGCGACATCGTACGGGTCGCCCCCGGCGCGGTCGATCCAGCCGGGCATCTCGATGCGGTCGATCAGGATCCCGGGCACGGCGACCAGCGCGTGGCGCAGGTCGTTCACCTCGCTGCGCTTGCCCACGCCGAACTTGTAGATGTCCGCGTTGACCTGCTCCTCGCTGGCCTCCACGTAGCAGCCGCTCGCCGGGTCCCACTCGTACCACGAGCCGCGCCAGCGCCGCAGCGTGACGCCCTCGGGCCGCATGCGGCGCGTGAGCACGTAGCTGGTGGCGTGGGCGGCGTCGCCGTCCAGCTCGTCGCGTGAGGCTTCCTTGGCCTGCGCGTTCGACTCGGCCATGCGCTGGAGGTGCTGCGCCTCCATGGCGTGCGTGACCTCGAAGGCCGTGCGCAGCTCCCCGACCTGGCCCTGCCCGTACTTCTGGCCGTTGAGGAGAAGGCTTTCCAGCTCCCCCTCGTCCCAAGGCGGCTCGCAGCTCGCGTTCCACTCGAGGGCCAGCGGCCAGGCCTCATCCCACGAGAGCGCCATGCCGCGCAGGAGCGTGGCGCCGACCTTGTACGTGTGGTCGTTGCCGCGCTTGCCGGTCGTGGCCGGGCCGTGCGAGCGCAGCCACTGGCGCGCGTAGGCCAGCAGCTCCGGGCTCGCGGCCTCGAACTCGGGGGCGTCGTCCGGCCGGCCGTGGCCGCCGACGGCCGGCTTGGGCGCGGCCGGGCCGCTGGCGAGCCCGAGCAGCCACTCGGGCGCCTCGGCGAGCGCGAGCGCGCCGGGCCCGCAGCCCTCGGCCCACAGGTACGTCCCGCCGCTCACGTGGCGGCTCGGAGGCGCGATCGCGTAGGGCGCGTCGCCGCGGATCACGTCGAGGCCGGGACCGACCGTGCGGCGCCACGCGCGCTCGCCGGCCGGCCACTTGAAGTAGAAGTGGAGGCCGCCCGAGCCGGTCACGGCCGTGACTGTGGAGGGCAGCGCGCCGTGCTTGGCCACCAGCTTCGCGAGCGTCTCGTGGCCGAGGTTGCGCGGGTCGACGTCGAGGATCCAGAACCCGGCGCGCTCGCCCGCGACCAGCCCGATGTTGGGCTCGTAGGCGCCCCACCACGCCCGCACGATGTTCTCGTCCGTGGTGGCCTCGCGCTGCGAGCTGATCGGGTGCTTGCCCGGGGAACCCTTGGGCCTGCCGTCCAGGCCGGGCGCGTGGTCCCGGCGCAGCTCCTCCGGCACGCCGGGCAGCCCGCAGTCGCACGCACCCTCGCGCGCGCCCCAGACTCGGAACACGGGCCAGCCTCGCCGTGCGTAGGCGAGCGCGGCCTCCTGCAGGAGGCCCACCTATGGCCTCGGCTGTCGCGTGGCGAGGCTGAGACGCTCGCGCCGGGCGCTTGGCGTCTCGAAGGCGTGCTCGGCCGCGAGCAGGCGCACGTCGGCCTCCCTCACGAAGAGCGGGCGGCCACGGCCCGGAGGAGCGCCGTCCGGAGGTGGCCAGGAGCGCAGCAGGCCGGAGGTGACCGCGCGCCGGAGCATGCTGGGCTTGCAGCGCGCCACGGCGATCGCTTGCTTGATCGTGATCAGGTCCGCAGGCCTGTCACGTCCACTTTCCAGCAAAGGCATGCCTGGAAGATGGCCACGGCCGGGCGCGCCGTCAAGTGGCGCGGTTTCGTGGCGGAAGGTGGCGCGCTCGGCCGGGAACTGGCGCGATCGCCGAATCGCGAAATATCTGGTGATCTGTGCACCTTGTAAATACAAGAGCTTAACTGAGGATCACCAGATGGCACCAGATGTTCCTAATACCCCCTTTCCTGTAGCACTACCCCCCCCCCCTCATACGCGTAGTTTTGTTCAATCTGGTGATCTGGTGCAGATGACCACTATTCAAGAGTGATTTCGCCGCGCTAGGTATGTCACCAGATCTCGATTTCCATCTGGTGACATCTGGTGATCTGGTGCAAAGGCGACCTAATTTTGGAAGGGAGGCCTTGCGCGGGCCCGCGGGCAGCCTCACGCTGGGACGTATGCCTCGCAAGAGCGATCAGGTGCTGGAGCGGCCGACGCACCTTACGGCCGCGCAGCTCGTCAAGGAGCTGCAGCGGAAGCTGGCCGCCGGCACGCTCAAGCCGGACGCCCGCATCGTCATGGAGGGCTGTGACTGCTGGGGGACCGCGATGTCGGTCAACGCCAGCGGCGACGAGGTGGAGCTGCAGAGGTGAAGTTCCAGTCGGACGCCAACGGCTGCGGCGCAGCCGCGCTCGCGAACGCGCTCAGCGCGCTGGGCTTCTCGGACGTGCCGCAGGAGACGGTCGCCGAGCTGGCCGGCGCCACGGCGACGGGCGCGATGCCGGACGGTCTCAACGCTGTGGGCCTCCAGCGGGCCGCCAGGCGGCTCGGAGCGTGCGTGGCGCCGCTCAGCCTCGCCCGCTTCGAAGACGCCTGGCTGGCGCTGCGGGGCGCGCTCCTGGAGGGCCGCGTCGCCGTGCTCCTGTTCGACAAAGGCGATCACTGGGTCACGGCCGTTGGCCTGCTCGGGGACGAGGTCGTGGTGGCCGACCCGGCCGGGTCGGTGCGCCCGCAATGGAGCTTCATGGACCGCGCCGAGGTGGAGCGCGTCTGGCGTTGGAAGACGCGCAAGCCGTGGTACGGGATCCTGGTAGGCAGAGCGGAGGAGGGCTAGCGATGACCGAGTGGAGCGAGCGCGGTTCGATCAAGGCCGCGGAGATCGACGGGTCGGTGTACACCGTGATCCCGACGATGGGCGTCTGGACGTACGCCGTGGACGGCGTGCTCTGCGGACAGCTCTTCGCGACCGAGGCGGAAGCCAAGAGCGCCGCGGAGGCGCACGGGGAGGGCATCTGATGCGCCTTCAGTACTGCGGCGTCCGCGTCTACCTGCAGCAGGACGGCTCCTACAAAGCGTTCTGCGTGGCCGAGTGGGCCGACCGGGACGGCAACGAGCAGCGGGCCACCGAGTCCTCGCAGCCGCGCTCCTCGCCCGGAGAGGCCCTCGCGGAGGCCCTCGAGCTGGCCAAGGCCCTCCTGCCCCGGTAGCGCATGCGGCGCCACGACGAGCTGTGCGACGAGCTGGGGCA
>Ga0075418_10004506_pt1 | contig 15845 bp, 15 predicted proteins | sample SoiMetdeltSBSDD2_FD_81776 | JGI IMG/M metagenome (GOLD analysis project Ga0075418, IMG submission 81776) | Bulk soil microbial communities from a Populus tree surrounding site in Tennessee, USA - Soil MetaG P. deltoides SBSDD2 | ecosystem: Environmental > Terrestrial > Soil > Tree plantation...
CGACCGCCGGCAAGCGCATTCCGCTGCGCGCCGGCCGCGCGATGGGACGCGCGATGGGAACGCTGGCCTGGCACATCGTCCGGCGCGAGCGCAACAAGGCGCTGCGCAATCTAGCCATCGCCTTCCCCGAGTGGGACGAGGCGAAGCGACGCGCCACGATCCGGGCGATGTTCCGCCACTTCGGCATGTCGCTGTTCGAGATCGCGTGGCTTTGGACGATGACGGTCGAATCGCGCGACCGGACGACGCGATGGGAAGGCGAAGAGAAAGTCCTCGAGCTGATCGACGAAGGCCGCGCCGTGATCATGTTCACGGGGCACGTCGGAAACTGGGAGTGGCTCACCGCATCGGTCGGTCTGTGGGGACGTCCGACGAACGTTCTGCATCGGGAGCGCGACGAAGCGGAGATGAATCGCTACATCAAAGAGTTTCGCGCGCGCGTCGGCGTGCGCACGCTCGATCGCGGATCGACGTCCGGCATGAAGGACATGATTCAGGCGATCCGCGCAGGCGGAATCATGGCCTTCCTGATCGACCAGAACATCCGCACCGAGAGCGTGAAGATCCCCTTCTTCGGCCGTCCTGCGCTCACGCCGATCGGTCCCGCGAAATTCGCGATTCGCATGGAGGCCGTGGCCGTGCCGACGTTCATGGAGCGCCGTCCCGACGGCACGCACCTGATCCGATTCCTCGAGCCGATCGAGCTGAAACGCAGCGACGATCCGGTCGCGCTCACCACGCGCCTCACGCGCGACATCGAAGAGCACATCCGCCGCGTGCCGGAACAGTGGCCGTGGATGCACGACCGCTGGCGAGAGCGGCCGCAGTGGGATGTGAGCGCGGAATACGGGATTAAGTAGCGAGTGCGCTGCGCTCCGAGTTGCGAGTTGCGCGGGCCGTTACTGGGCGCCTAACGGCCACTCCCCGCGCAAGAACAATCGCAGCGCCGCGAACGTCGCCGCCGGATCGTCGAGCCACATCGCGTGTGCGGCGCCATCGATGGTGACGAGGCGCGCGTCGGGCAGGCCTTTCACCCATTCGACTCCGCCTGCGTACGGCGCGTTGCGATCCTTCGTCCCGTGGATCGTGAGCACCGGCATCGTGACCTTCTTCAGACCGGCGTCGGAGACGATGGCCTTGCGAATGGTCTCGCGGTGCGTGCTCATCGCCTTCGCGAAATTCACCGGCAGCTCGTTCTCGAGCTCACAGTTCGTCTTCACATCGAATCGCGCGGCGCCCTTCGGCGTGCCGGTGAGGTAGTAGCGGAGCACGGCCCACTGCGCGTTGCAGAACTCGACCGGCGCTTTCTCCGCCATCCCCTGCGCACGCATCTCCTGCCACTTCTTCACGTCGGCTTCCGCTGCGCCGAAGTTCTCATCGGCCGGACCATCGATCTCGCGATTCGCGACCGGAGCGAGTTGCACGACACGCCACACGCGTTCAGGATGCGCCGCCGCGTACATCACGACCATCTTGCCGAGATACGAAAATCCAATGGGCGTGAACTTCTCGATTTTGAAATGTTCGCGCACGGCTTCGAGATCGCGCACGTCCTGTTCGATCGAGAGCGTTTCGACTCTCTCGATCTTCGACGATCGCCCTCGGCTGCGCATGTCGTAGGTGATCACGGTCGCGATGTCGGAGAGTTGTTTGAGAAACGGATGCAGGACGAAGTCGAGCGGCGCGATGATCGTGCGTGGACCGCCGCCGGTCTTGCGGTAATACAACTTCGCACCGTCGCTCGTCGTGACGTATCCGTCTTCGACGGGTGCGGGCCGCGCAGGTCCGGGGCCCGACGAATCGAACACGATCTTCCACGTGCCGTCGCTCTGTTTTCTCCACGTCGAGATGTAGTCGCCGGTGTGATTGCCATCGGGATCGTGCACCGGTCCGGTCGACAAGCCGAGCGTGCCGTCCGCGGACACCGAAACGCGCTCCGGCGTCCACGAGAACGGCGCCTCGGGTCCGCTGAAGAATCGCGACCATCGCTCGATGACCTGCTGCTTCCCGCGCGACGTCGCGAGCCCGCCGAGGAACGTCGCATCGCCGGCGACGTAGGCGAAGAACTTGTCCTTGTCGCGATCGGCGAACGCCTTCGCGAATCCGATCTCGGCCTGGCGGACGTCTTCGACGGAGTCGGCAAATGCGGCGGTTGCGACGAGGATGGCGAGGACGAGCGCGACGCGTTTCATGGTGCGCAGTCTACGAGAGTCTGCGACGGTTTCCTTTGTCATCCCGAAGCGTAGCGAGGGACCTGGGCGGGTGCGCGGCACGCGTATCGCGCCACCCGCACACCCAGGTCCCTCGCTACGCGTCGGGATGACAAGCTGGCGACTATTTCCGGAACAAATTCTTCAAAATGAAGATCGCATTCGCCGGACGCTCCGCGAGGCGGCGCATCAGGTACGGATACCACTCCGTTCCGAACGGGATGTAGACGCGCATGCCCCATCCGTCACGAACGAGTTGCTCCTGCAGATCGCGGCGGACGCCGTAGAGCATCTGGAACTCGAACGAGCTCGGCGCGATGTTCTCCGCGCGCGCGAAGGCAGTCGTCGCGTCGATCATCTTCGGATCGTGCGTGGCGATGCCGTGATAGGTCCCGCTCCGGAGCAGGATCTTCATCAACTTCACGAAATTCGCGTCGACGTCTTCCTTCGCCTGAAACGCGATCTCCGCCGGCTCTTTGTACGCGCCCTTGCAGAGGCGGATGCGGATCTTCTCCGCGCACAGCTCCTCGACGTCGCGCTGGCTGCGATGCAGGTAGGCCTGAATCACCGCCCCCACGTGGCCGGCGTGGCCCGGCTGGCGATGCAGCTCGCGCACGATGTCGAGCGTGATCTGCGTGTACGGCGATCCTTCCATGTCGATGCGGACGAAGTTGTTCTGCTTCGCCGCGTGCGCCACGACCTCACTCACGATCGTGCGCGACACCTTCTCGTCGATGTCCAGTCCCATGTGCGTGAGCTTGAGGCTCACGTTCGCATTGAGCTTGCGCGCCGTGATGGCGTCGACCATCTCGTGATAGAGCTGCGCGCTGTGGCGCGCCTCCTCGAGATTCGTGACGTTCTCGCCGAGGTTGTCGACGCTGACGCTCATGCCCTTCGCGGTCGTCGCGGCGGTGGCCTCGAGCGCTTCCTCGACGCTCATGCCCGCGACGAAGCGGCTCGACAGACGGCGGCCGATGCGCGAGCGCTCGGCGATGTTGCGGAGCATACGGCTCTCGGAGAGGGCGATGAAGAAGGCTCGAAACATGCGGTGATCAACTCGCCTTCGCGACGGAGATCGCGCAGACGCGGTCCGCTCCGGCGTCGCGCAGAGCGGTCGCGCAGGCGCGGAGCGTTTCTCCGGTCGTACAGATGTCGTCGACGACGAGAATGGATGTTCCTTTCACGCGGGATGACGCGACGAACGCGCCCTTGACGTTGGCGCGCCGCTCGCGCTTCGGCAATGTCGATTGCGTGGCGCGCCGGCCTCGCCGTGCGAGGAGTGTCATATCACAACGGACACCGAGCCGACACGAGAGCGCCCGCGCGAGGAGCTCGGCCTGGTTGTAGCCGCGCCGGCGCTCGCCCGTCCGCGACATCGGAACGGCGACGATGGCGTCGAACGCGAGATCGCCGCGGGCGCGAATGGTCTCCTCGAGCAGCGACGCCAGCGCGTCGTCGAGAAAATCGTGGCGCTCGAATTTCAGCGCGTGCAGCAGTCGCTCGAGCGACCCGCGATACTCGCCCCACGCATCGCACCAGTCGACAGGAAGCGGATCGCGGACGCAGTTGAAGCAGACATACACCGGGAGGCCTTCGACCGGTGCAGGCTGCGAGCAGGAATTGCATTTCACGGTCGTGATCTTCGGCAGCGACGCCCAGCAGGACGCGCAGCACGACGCCGTTCGCTCCCGCCACGGGAGCTCGGTCGCGCAGACGACGCACCACGATGGCAGAACGATTCGCAGCGCTTCACGTCCTACTAACGACAACGCGCTCACGAGCTTCGTCTGCACGCGCACATTGTAAGGAGACTGACTTTGAACAACCAGAAGACCTCCCGTATAGTGCCGGCCATGAAACGGACCTTCTTTTTTCTCGCACTGATCGTCGCCGGCGCGCTTCCTGCGCTCGCGCAATCGGGCGAAGTGGGAATCATCGGCGGAGGAAGCCGCCGCTTCGTGAAAGGCGCTCCGCATGAGACGGAGCTCATCGAAAGCAACTTCTCCTTCACCGAAAACTCGTTCGAGCTCTTCTGGGCTTTTCCGCTCGAGAGCGACACGCGCGTCAAGTTCAAGGCTGGCCGGATCGAGACGCCGGTCGCGTTCGCCTATCAAAAGGAAAATGATGCCACTACGTTCCGCCAGGACGTCGAAGGGGAAGTGACGCACCTCGGCGCTGCCGTCGAATACAAGTTCTCCGAGGTGTTCGGATCGAGCGCGCTCTTCGCCGGCCTCGGCCTGTACCGGCAGAGCGGACCCGGCTTCGACACGGTCAACGCCGCAGGCGCGAATTTCGGCGTGAATGCGGACTTTCCGATCACGCGGCGCTACGGCCTGAGGGTCGAGGGAACGTATCACTGGGTGCGCACCGATTTTCAGCCGCGCTACCTCACCGTCGGCGCGGGAGTGCGCGTTTCGTTCTGACGGGCACCCGCATTGCTGTCCTCATAGATGAAAAGGAGGCAGCAGATGGCACAACACATTCGTGATTTCATGACTCCGAACCCGGAGTTCGTCAGCGAGCGCGACAGCGTTCGCGACGTCGCGCGGATCATGAAAGACAGGGACACCGGGATCGTGCCGGTCGTCGACGGGAAGAAGGTGATCGGTCTCATCACCGATCGCGACATCGTCGTGCGCGGCATCGCCGATGGAAAAGACTGCACGACTCTTCGCGTCGGCGACGTGATGACCAAGCACGTCCGTGCGGTGCGCGAAGACACGCCGGTCAGCGAGGTGCTCGACCTCATGGCCAAAGCGGAGATCCGCCGCGTACCGGTCGTGAACGGGAACCAGGAGCTGGTCGGCATCGTATCGATCGGCGACATTTCCACGAACACGAATCAGGACGGAAAAGTCGGGAAGACCATCGAGAAGATCAGCGAAGCGCCTCCGAACAACTGATCGTGGGGCCGGCGGCTTCGCCGGCCGTTCCGCCGGCCGCCGGGCCGGCGGCCTTTACGGCGGGCCAGCGGCCCGCCCCACACGGAATGTCCCGCCCGCCCCGTTTCGTTCCTTCTCGGCGTGAACCGTCCTTTCCTTCTCACGCTCACGCTCTTCGTCTGCGCGCCGCTATTCGCGGATGGTCTCGATCCGAAGCTCGATCGTGCCGTCAAAGCGGCGCTGCCGGTCTGTGCGGACTTGCAGGTCGAGTACTCCGAGCTCGGACTCAAGCTTCCGGAGCGTTTCGTCGGCACGGTCGTGAAGATGCAAAGCAAGCAGAACTCGTGTCAGGGTCAGCTTGCCGCCGTGCTCTCCCCCACCGGCGGCTTCTACCTCGGCAGCCCGTGGCCGATCGAGAGCGAAGAAGGAAAGACCGTCGAAGAGAAGTTGACGAACTTCACGTGGCGCAATCTGCATGAGAACGTCACCGTCGAGATCGACCGCACGCGCAACGACGATGGTCTGTTCCCTACCGCGCTGTGGCAGACGACGGAGAACGGCAAGATGCCGCTGCGCGGCGCGATCGATCCGCAGGGAAAGTTTTTCTTCTTCGGCAGCTTCCGCCGCCTCGCGGGTGATGTGCGCGCGGAGCGAGCGAAAAAATTTCAGCCGCTGCTCGCGAACCTGCCTGTGAAGGGCGCGGCCGACGCGGCGATCACGATCGTCGAGTTCTCGGATTTCCAGTGCCCGTCGTGCAAGCGCTCGTCCGGCTACGCCGATGCGATCCTTACGAAGTTCGGCGACAAGGCCCGCTACGTCCGCTACGACCTTCCGTTAGGCGGACACGCGTGGGCTTTCGCTGCTGCGCTTGCCGGACGGGCGATCTATCGTCAGAAACCCGATCTGTTCTGGGAGTACAAGAAGCAGGTCTACGCGAACCAGGAGAACCTCAACGCGTTCACGTTCTGGGACTGGGCGCGTGGCTGGGCCGAGGATCACGACCTCGACCTGGCGAAATACGATGCGGACCTGCAGTCGGCCGACATCAAGAGCACGATCCTGAACGGCGCCGGTGAAGCGTTCTCGAACGACGTCCGGGCCACGCCGACGTTCATGATCAACGGCGCGATCGTCGACGCGGGCGAAGAGGGCAAGGGCTTGATCGCGTATCTGGAGACGCTGGTCACGAAGTAGCAAAATGGTGCTGTGGTGTTGGGTACTGGGTGCTGATGGGCTTTTCGCGATGAGCCGCATCAGCACCCAGCACCAACGTTCAGATCGCCTGCCAGACCAAATCCAGGAACGCCTTCAACATCCTTCCCGTGAGTCCCCAGATCTCATACGGACCGTGATGGTAGAAGTACGCGGGATAGTTGCGATTGCGGAACGGGACGTAGCGGACTTCGGGATTGCTGACGTCGAGCAGCGACTCGATCGGCACTTCGAAGACTTCGACGACTTCCGCTTCCTGGATCACGTATTCGATCGGCTCGTGAATGACGCCGGCGAAGGGCGCGACGAGGAAGCCGCTGTGGGTGATGACGTCGTCGAGTCGTCCGATCAGCTCGACGTGTCGGGAGGGGATGCCGACTTCTTCCTCCGCTTCGCGCACGGCGGCTCGCTCGAGCGATTCGCCTTCCTCGACGGAGCCTCCGGGAAAGGCGATCTGTCCGCTGTGCGAGGCGAGATTTTCGGAGCGGCGCGTGAAGAGGATCGACCAGCCGCCGTTCTTGCGGATCAGCGGGATGAGCACGCACGCGCGGCGATGCTGCGGCGCGTCGATCTCGATGGCGGGACGCCGCACGAGGATCTCGCGCAGACGTTCGAGCGCGGCGTCATCGAACACGCGCGACCTCGAAAGCCTCGGGATCGAGCATCGGGATGTCCTGCATCGCGTGATAGAGACGGAGCGTCGTTGCGGTTGCGATCAGCGGCAGCTCGATGATGGTCGTCTCGCCCGGACGAAGATCGCATGGGAGTGCGAGCCAGCGATCGTGCACCTCGCGATCACCGTCGAAGAGCTTGGCGATGAGGCGGTATTCGGGAGTGCCGTAGGTATGCGTGCGGATGGTTGTTAGGCCGGTGTTGCGGAGGGTGATGGTGTCGGGAGAAATGTTGACGAGTTGGAGTTGAGGGAAAAGGGGGAGCCCCTCACCCTGCCCTCTCCCCGCAGAACGGCGGGGAGAGGGTGAGAGAGCATCCAGATATCCTTGCACCGTTTGATCGATGCGTGCGTTTTGTTCGAGCCAAGCTCGCTGTGCGACCGAAACGTCTTCGAAATCGCGCGTGAAGAATTCGACGAGGCGATCGACTTCGCCCGCGCCTAACGGCACCTTGAACGCGCAGTCATCGGGAAACTCGGCGAACTGGGCGTAGTCGCTCACGGCGACCGGTTTGCCTGCGTCGAACGCGCGAATCAGGGTACCGCTCGTTTCACCGGCGCTCGGATAGCGCAGGTTCACGAAGCGATCGGCGAGTGCGTAGTAGCGCGGGAAGTCTTCGTCCGCCACATAGCCGGTCATCGCGATTCCCTCGCCGCGCAGCGATTCGAGATCGATGTTCGGCGCCGACTCGCCGACGATGAGCAGCTCCAGACGCGAGTCCCGCGCACGCGCGATGCGGAACGCCTCCAACACGACCTCGGCGCGTTTCGCTGATGTCAGGAAGCCGAAAAAGCCAATGACGCGCTTTCCGCTGTCGGGCCGTGGAAAGGCGCGCGTTTCGTGAATGTACGGATGCGGCACGACGTGAATCGGCGCCGTCACACCGAACGACAGCAGACGATCGCGCGAATAGGCGTTGTGCACGATGACCGCGTGCGAGCGGTTCGCGACCTCCACCGATGCGGGCAGCAGGAAGTTGCCCATCTCGCTGTGCAGCCCCGCCGCGCGTCCCCTTGCCCACGCCGCGCCCGCCGCGCCGTGATTCGCCTCGAGCGCGGCGACGTACGCGTCCGTGTCTCCGCGCGCGAGCGTCATCTCGACGATGAGGTGATGCAGAACGAGATCGTGCAGCACGATCACGCCCGGCCTCCGCATCGCTTCCGCGTAGATGGCCTCGTGATGCGGATTGTTGCCGAGCTGATAGATCACCTGGTCGCAGTCGTCGTCGATCTCGTTCACCACGAGGTCGACGCGTTGAGCGAGCGCCGGTAGGACCATCGATGCATAGTGCGCGACGCCGCTCTTCGTCGGAGGAAGCGGAGTGAGAACGGCGACGCGCACGTTAGTCGGCCGTCGTCCGCGCCTGCGCGGCGAGATAGGCCTCGATGAAGCCGTCGAGATCGCCGTCGAGGATGCGCTGCGGGTCGCCCACTTCGTACTGCGTGCGCAGATCTTTCACCAGCTGATACGGCTGCAGCACATAGGAGCGGATCTGGCTTCCCCAGCCGATGTCCTTCTTCTCTCCCTCGATCTTCGCTTGCTCTTCCTTCCGCTTCTCGAGCTCGAGCGCGTACAAACGCGCGCGCAGCATGCGCATCGCCGTCGCACGATTCTTGTGCTGGCTGCGCTCGTTCTGGCACGTGACGACGATTCCCGAGGGCAGGTGCGTGATGCGGATCGCGGAGTCGGTGACGTTGACGTGCTGACCGCCTGCGCCCGAGGAGCGATAGGTGTCGACGCGCAGATCTTTGTCGTTGATGTCGACTTCGATCGTGTCGTCGATGTCGGGCATGGCCATGACGGACGCGAACGAGGTGTGGCGCCGCTTCGCCGCATCGAACGGCGAGATCCGCACGAGGCGATGCACGCCCGACTCGGCCTTCAGATAGCCGTACGCGTATTCGCCGCGCACCATGAACGTCGCGCTCTTCAGGCCTGCTTCTTCGCCGCCCTGATACTCGAGCATCTCCGTCTCCCAACCTTTGCGCTCGCAGTAACGCAGATACATGCGCAGCAGCATTTCCGCCCAGTCCTGCGACTCGGTGCCGCCGGCGCCGGGATGGATGTTGACGATCGCGTCGCGGACGTCGTGCTCGCCGGAGAGCTTCATCGTCAGCTCGATGGCGTTGATCTCTTTCTCGAGCTTGTTGACCAGCGCCTCGATGTCCGCGTCGACGTTCTCCCCTTCTTTCTGGAGGTCGAGCAACACCTCGAGCTCCTCGGATGCGGTCTCGATCGATTCGCCGGACTGGATGCGCTTTTCGACGCGCGCGCGCTTGCGGCCGACATCCTGCGCCTTCTCCGGGTCGTCCCAGAATCCCGGCACCGACATCTCGCGCTCGACTTCCTCGAGCGCTCTCTTTGCAGAGGCTAGGTCAAAGATAGCTCCGGACAGAGAGTGTTCTATCGCGAAGCTCGTCAATGCGTGTGAGGGTGTCTTCTTTCATGTCTAAACCAGAAACCAGAAATCAGAAACTAGAAGAGATGACTCTGCTAACAGAGCGCGACTCATTCTATTTCTGGTTTCTGGTTTCTGGTTTCTAGTTTTCTTCTGCCACGGATCATCGCGATCAATACGACCCCGCATGCCGCCCACGCAAACCAGTCGCCGAATCGCACGTACGGCGTCTCGCTCGTGCGCGGCTGGAACTTCGCGTAGATGATGCCGTCGCGGCCCATCGGGATCGACTCGATGACCTGTCCCGCCGGATCGACGAACGCGGAGATGCCGGTCGTCGCCGCGCGCAGGACGTAACGATCGCCTTCGATGGCGCGGAGCCGCGCCTGCCAGAGATGTTGTCTTGGTGCGGATGTACCGTCGTACCACGCGTCGTTGGTAATCGTCACCAGCACGTCCGCGCCGTTGCGGATCTGCGTGCGCGTGATCTGCGGATAGACGATCTCGTAGCAGATCGCCGGGCCGTAGCGCAGCTTGCCACCGAGAGGATGATCGTTCGTTCCGAACTCGAACTCCCCCACCGCGTGCACGAGTTTTTCGGCGAAGAACAGCACGCGCCGCAGCGGCACGTACTCGCCGAAGGGCACGAGGCGGATCTTGTCGTAGTGGCCGATGGTCGTGCCGCCGCTCGCGAGGAACGCGGAGTTCCAGATGCGATTGGGTTTCGTGGGATCGGTGGCGATCGAGCCGAGGACGATGTCGATGTGGTGCTCGCGCGAGAGATTCTCGATCGACTCGCGGAAGAAATCGGTCTGCGTGTACGACAGCGGAACCGTGGACTCGGGCCAGATCACGATCGTCGCGCCGTTGCGCGCGGCGGTGACGGTCATGTCGATCATGCGCTGGTAGATCTGCAGGACGTTCGCGTTGTCCCAGCGCATCTCCTGCGAAATGTTCGGCTGCAGCAGCGCGGCGGTGAGGGTCGGGCCCCCGTTAGGCCGGGCGATGAGCTTCGACGCGACGAGTCCCGTTCCCCACCACACGAGCAGCAGAATGCCGAGCGCTCCGCCGACGAGCACGCGCGCGATCGACGGCGGACGCTGCGTGATCCACCACGCCGCGATGACCGACGGAAGAAGAACGAGCGCACCGAGGAAGTACGGACCGATCGCGCGATCGATCTGCACGAACGTCGTGTAGTCGACGATCGCGGCGGCGATGAGATTCCACGGAAATCCCGTCAGCAGATACGTGCGCGCGAACTCGATCGCGGCCCACGCGAGCGGAATCAACAGCCACGGGAGAAAGCGCTCAGTCAGCCGGAAGCGCTTCACGACGGCGCCGAAAATCGCGCCATAGAGGCCGAGATAGAGGCTCATCGCCACGAACAGCAGCACGCCGGTGAAGTACGGAAGTCCGCCGTAGTGCGACATCACGCGAACGACCCAGGGCACCATCATCAACCACGCGGTCGTCAGCGAGATCCACCCGAGAAAGAACGCTTCCCATGCGCTCTTCGCGCGCACGAGCGCGACGAGCAGCGGAGCGAGTGCGAGGAACGCGAGGAAGCCGAACGTGTAGTCGGGAAAGGAAAGCGCCAACAAGACGCCGGAGGCGAGAGCGAGAAAGATGCGGATCGGCATGGGTTGCGAGTTGCGTGTTGCGAGTTGCGCGAAACTTTTCGCACGAGCCCTACGTCTCGCGCAACTCGCAACCCGCTACTCGCAACTACTTCTTGAATAGCGCGTCGAATGCCTTCCTGGCATCCTCCGGCGTCTGCGGCTGCTTGCCTTTGTCGGCGGAGAGGTCCCTCACGATCTTCGGCTGGAAGAACGTGCACTGATTCTTCGAGTGCTTGTTCGGAATGCGCGCGGGAATGTTCTCGCGGCACTCCCAGAGCGTGGTGGTGTCGAAGAGGCGGCAGTTGCCGCACGTGTGAAGGTCGGCGCCGCACTTGAGGCAGAGGTCCTCGAAGGTCATCTCGCCGAGGTTGTGGCGAAGCTCGCCGCAGCGATTGCACTTGAATGCTTCCGGACCGAAGCCGCCGGCCGTGCGTCCACGCGGCGCGCCTTCGAGCCGCTGACGCGGACCTTCGGGACGCGGTCCCTGTGGACGCTGCGATTGTCCGCCGCCCGTGGAGTTCGAGTTGTACCCGCCTCCGTCCTGATACCCACGATGTTTGTATTTGCGATCGCTCACAGTCACCTCATGAACACGTACCAGAGCACACCCGCAATGATCGCGAAGGTCATGATGAAGAAGATCACCTTGATCGCGATCTTTGCCAGCTTCAGCACGATCCACAACGCGAAGATGGCGACAACGAGGATGAGGAGCTCTTGAGTGCTCGGCATTAAGGGATGCGGCTAGTGTAACAACGTTTCCCCGGGAATTATGCGCGAGGTTGGTGTGGCGAAGGAAAAGGGCCGTGCCGCCTCTGCGACACGACCCCGACGAACGCGCTACATCTTCGTGAACGTGAGCGTCGCGACGCGCACTTTCTTCCCGCCGCTCACGAAGTGACGATCCGCGAGCATCGACGTCGGCTTCTTCGGATTCGTGTCCTGGTCATCGGCCTTGTACGTCGTGCCGTCGTCGCCGCCGGAATCGTACGCGAACAGGTCCACGCTCTTCTTCGCGACCCACTTCCCGTTCTCCATCAGGCTGACGTCCGCAGCGCCGGCAAACCAATCCGGGCTCGGCGCGATCATCGCGACCGCCGACACCATCGGAAACTTGGTGGTCAGCGAGATCTCGAACTTCTCCATTCCGGTCTCATCGCGAATCGGGTCGGTCTCGAACAACAGGCCCGCCTTGCCCGCGGCGATCGCGGACTTGATCTCCTCGTCGAGCGGGCTGTGCTTCCCCTCCTCCGACAAACGCTCCAGACCGCGCGTGGGCTTCGTTCCCAGCTTGAAGATTTCGTACGCGCCGTTGTGCGTCGCGCCGATGAGGCCGGAGAAATGCGGACCGCTGATGAGCGTCGATTCAGGATACTCGAATGGATGCGTCGCGTGCGTCCATGTACGAGTCAACGTGACGGAGTATTTTGCGGACGCCTGCGCGAACGCGGACGTCGTGACGATGAGCAGAACCAGGGTCGCGAAAACTGCTTTTCTCATGTGTTTCTCCAAAAAATGTGAAGGTTTACCGGGGAAAAAGCAGAACGCCATTCCGGTGCGATGCGACCGCAACACGCGTGCGGCCGATGGCCACGCCGGTGGGCTGGCTTCCGTTGGGGAGCAGAATCGTGCGCACGATTCGAGGAGATGACGGGTTCGTGATGTCGACGAGCACGAGACGCGGCTCCGGCGAAGACCCGATGATTGCGGCGACGCCGTCGCGAGCGTCGACGTTGACCGCTTCGACGCCGACGTCGAGACGCGCGAGGATTTCCGGCTTCGCCAGGTCGGCAACGGAGATCACCGTGAGACCGCTGCGATCCGCAACCAGCGCGACGTCGCCTTCGACCGCGGCCTCGACCGGAAAGCTCGCCGGCTTCGCACCGCCGTTGGTGAAACCGTACGTGTCGAGACTGACGCGCCCTTCTTCGGCAAGAGAGTTGCCGACGCGCACGGTTGTTAGGCGGAAATACGGTCCCCATGTGTGCGTCGAGACGAACGCGCGCGTGCCGTCGGGCGCGAGCAGCACGTCCGGCTGTCCGCGTCCGTAGTCGCCCGTCGCGAGCACCGGACCTAACACGCCGCGCCCGTCGTACGAGCGCATCGAGAGCAGCGACGTTCCTCCGGAGACGATCACGTTTCCGCGCGCCGCCGACACGCCGCTGAACGGTCCCACGTCGACTCCGACCGGGGGCGAGACCAGCGACGGCCGCGACGGATCGGCGAGCGAGAAAACGCTCAGATGCCCGGGAGGCCGCGCGTCGAGAACGAAAAGAAGACCGTCCGCGATCGCGAGATCGTCCACGCTCTCGCTGTTAGGCGGCGGCGCAACGACGCCGAGGATCTTTCCGGAGTCCGTGTCGACGATCTCGAAGCCGCACTCTGCCAGCGATGCGTACGCAAACGCGCCATCCACGACGACGTTCGCCGCCTCACCCGATTTCGTGACCGGGTACGACGCGGCGTGATACGCGAGCGCAATCCACGGAGGTGCGCACACCGCGAGGACGGCTACGACTACGGCGCTGATCGCGAGCGTTCGGTGCATGAGCACCGAGATAGATGCCGGAGGACCGCGGGAGGTTTCAGATTCATTTCCTCCGTCATGCGCGCAGGATGACGTGTGGCCGGAGCTATATCACGAGCCGCAAGGGCTGTTCGACGTACTGGCGCAGCGTTTTGAGGAAATCCGCGCCGGCCGCGCCGTCGATCACGCGGTGGTCGCAGGACATGGTGATCTTCATTCGATCGCGCACGACCACCTGCCGGTTCGCATCGACCACCGCTCGCGCCTCGGCCGTGCCGATGGCGAGGATCGCCGCGTTCGGCGGATTGATGATCGCGGTGAATTCTTCGATGCCCCACGCACCGAGGTTCGAGATCGTGAAGGTCGAGTGCTGATATTCGTCCGGCTTGAGGCGGCGATTCTTCGCCTTCTCCGCGAGCGCGCGCACTTCGACAGCGATGTCGATGACCGATTTCTGATCCGCGTTACGGATCACCGGCGTGATCAGTCCTTCCGGCGTCGACACCGCGACGCCGACGTGCACGTCGCCATGCTCCGTGATCGCATCGTCGCCCCAGCTCGCGTTGACCGACGGATGATGGCGCAGCGCCAGCGCGACCGCGCGGATGATGAAGTCGTTGAGACTCACCTTCGTGCCGGACAGGTCGATCATCTGCTGCCGGATCGACACGAGATTCGTGACGTCGTAGTCGACGGTGAGATAGAAGTGCGGAATCGGTCCGGTCGATTCGGCGAGACGCTTCGCGATCGTGCGGCGCATTGCGGTGAGGGGGATGGTTCGCGCTTCTCCTGCCGACTGCCGACTGCCGACTGCCGACTGCTTCTTGATGTCTGCCGCGACGATTCTTCCGCGCGGCCCGCTCCCCTGCACGCTCTCGAGACTCACGCCCATCTCGCGCGCCATGCGCCGCGCGAGCGGCGACGAGCGGGGCCTGCCCTGAGCGGAGTCGAAGGGGCGCTCACCGGCGGCGGGCATCTCGACGACATTCGTCTCGGGCGCGGTGCGATCGCGGCGCGGACCTTTCTGTTCGATCGCTTCGTGATACTCGCCCGTCGTGTGCTTGACGCTGTCTTTCTTGTCGGTCGCGCGGCGCTGGGGCTGTTCGTCGTCCTTCTCGCCTTCTTTGAGAATTTTCGCGAGCAGACCGCCGACCGGAACGACCTGGCCTTCTTCAGCGGCCTGGGATCCGAGCGTGCCGTCTGCTTCCGCTTCGAGATCGAGATTGACTTTGTCGGTCTCGATCTCCGCGACCGGCTCGCCTTTCTTCACCGCATCGCCAGGCTTCTTGTACCAGCGGACGACCTTCCCTTCGGTCATCGCGTCGCCCATCTTGGGCATGATGATTTCAGGCATTTCGTTTCTCGTTTTTCCAGTCTATCCCGCGCGTAGACGCGGGATCTCCGGTTACACCGGCAGGCCGCTGCCCACAGGCGACGGCCACGACTGCGCATGTGGCTCCGATCATCGCGGGATAAACTGCAAGAGCTCGAATTCACGCATTTGTGTACAACACCTTCTTCACCGCTCTCACGATGTGTTCTTCGTGCGGAGTCGCGAGCAGCTCGAGATTGCGCGCGTACGGCATCGGCACGTCTTCTCCCGTCACACGCGCGACCGGTGCATCGAGCTCGTCGAACATCGCCTCGGTGATACTCGCCGCGATCTCCGCCGCCGCGCCGAACGGTTTCCACTGCTCCTGCACGACCACCGCGCGATGGGTCTTGGCAACCGAGGCATAGACCGGATCGAGATCGAGAGGCCGCAGCGAGCGCAGATCGATCACTTCGCACTCGAGGCCTTCGTCCTTCGACAACTTGTCGGCGACCGCGAGCGAGAGCTGCAGCATGCGGCTGTACGAAACGATGGTGACGTCTTTCCCCTCGCGCGCGACGCGTGATTTTCCGAACGGCACGGTGAGCTCCGGATCGTCGGGCACTTCGCCCTTCATGCCGTACAGCGCCGCGCTTTCGAGGAAGATCACCGGATCTTTTCCGCGGATCGCGGTCTTGAGCATTCCCTTCGCGTCCGCGGGAGTCGCGGGCGCGACGACGTGAATGCCCGGGAAGTGCGCGTAGAACGCCTCGAACGACTGCGAGTGCTGCGCAGAAAGCTGCACGCCTGCGCCTTGCGGTCCGCGCACGACCATCGGCACGTCGACCTGCCCGCCGGAGAAGTAGCGCACCTTCGCCGCGTGATTGAGGATCTGATCCGCGGCGACGATGGCGAAGTTCATGGTCATCATCTCGACGATCGGCCGCAGGCCTAACATGGCCATGCCCACTGCGGTGCCGACCATTCCCGCTTCGGCGATCGGCGTATCGA
>Ga0075418_10004508_pt1 | contig 15835 bp, 18 predicted proteins | sample SoiMetdeltSBSDD2_FD_81776 | JGI IMG/M metagenome (GOLD analysis project Ga0075418, IMG submission 81776) | Bulk soil microbial communities from a Populus tree surrounding site in Tennessee, USA - Soil MetaG P. deltoides SBSDD2 | ecosystem: Environmental > Terrestrial > Soil > Tree plantation...
AATTGTTTGGGACAATATTATTTTTATTACTCAAGTTGCTTTCATGTTCCTATGACTTCCATCCCGATGTCAATCTTTGAATACATTAATGATAACAGCAAATATCCTGCGGGGCTTATAGGATGTCGGGCCGCCGAAGGAAATGTATCCTATAGCTGTTGTGAATACGATGTAGCTGTATTTTGCGATATGAACAGACCCGACCTTGATAAGGTCATAACCTTGAATGGCGTTACTTTAGAATTTATTCCGTTTTACAAAATTAGTGAAACCAACTACATCCATATTAGAAATATGATATTGATCAAAGATTACGATAGTTTTCTTATATCATCCTTGTTAACCAAGCTTAGAGAAAAGAAATATGAAGGAATGCTCAAAAATTATGGGAAAAGAAAAATTATCGAATCTCTTTTTCTGAATCAAGCGATTAATGACAATCTGTCCAAATGTCCCCTTCTGGCTTCCTTGTGGTTAAAGCTAGCGGCTTACCATTTTATGGAAGGAATTTTAGGATTAAATGGTATCAAGTCTTCTCCTGTACATGAACTAGATCAAATTCGAGACTTGGATTTGAAAGATCCTGAAATTGCAACTGGTATTAATTGTGCTCTAGACTGTATTGGAATTGAAAGGGCAGGTCGTTCTGCTATTTCGAGGTCTCTCAGTGCTTTTAGAGATCTAGATGAGGATAGAGTCCACAAGGACCTATGGCTTGCCAAGTCACAATGGCTATTATCCCAAGGCAAATTTGCTGATTGTTACCATTATATTGGCAAAGTAGGGATCACGTACCTCTTAGCGAAAGAGGAAAGATTTCTAAAAAGAAACCTTAAGGTAATCGAGACTCTGCTGGATTTAACTAGTGATTCACAAGCAAATCACATCTTGCATACGCAACTTTTGAAGGCGTCCAAAGACGCCTTAAAGACCTAGCGAATGACTATAGTGGCCGCTTCTAGCGGTTCCAGCCTCTTATTTTTGGCTCTTAATTTTGCTTTGTATTTCAGATTTCGAGGTTTTGTTCTTAATCGATATCCGCAGCATGGACACCATAATCCATCCCATTTAATGAATATCTCGCAAATCTGACAACGTTTTTGGCCACTAGCATACCTGCCAGAACCTACAGGCTTTTGGGCCTTGTGACGAATACATATACCCTTACACGTCATAGGAATTAACTGTTTAGTATCTACTCATGTCGTATTTAAAGGTGTGTAATCATTCATTATGACTCTTAAGGATCAAAATTCAGCTCAGAAAGAAAAGAGAAGGCGTATGGATTTGCTTATTTAACCGATACGTTATTGGCTTGAAATGCCTCGTTCATAGTGAGGTACTCTTCAACCTTCATTTTTACGTCATCTGGATCAGTGTCATCCATACCGGAGAATCCTGCCTTGAATGAGATCTTGTTTCCTGAAACCTTCACATCTTCAATTTCCATATCTGCGTATACATTAGCCATCTCATTGACCCATTCTACCCCTTCATTTTGATCAACGCCAGATGTATCGATATTCACTGCTAACATTTTAGTCATTCAAATCACCTATAGCAGATTTGGAACGGCTGTTTATAAAGTTGACGAAAACTAATAGTAGTACAGGAACAAGAACTCCTACTAGTCCAAGTAACTGCTTCAATTTAACGTGCTTTTTCTTCAAAACCCCAGTATTTCAATAGCTCTTTTTCAAATTTTGTGTGCTGTTCTTCATTTAAGGCTTCGCCGCAGTTTTTGTGACTGGGTACCACCTGCATTCCTGCAAGCTTGAAATCCACCTCATAAAATTGAATATTCGGGCAATTGCACATGTCATCACTTCAATAGTGAATGTCATAATTATTCCTTTGTCCTAGTCAATTACGTAAAAATGTGAGAGAATTACTTTAATTATGCGTCAAAGCTAGAAATTGCGGATGTAACGCTCTTCTAAAAACCTTTATGAGTCCGTGAGAGTTTATTTTTAGTAATGAAGAGTTGTAGAATCTGGAATCCTTTGAAACAACTACACATCAGCCTAAGGTCGGTGATATTCGCCATTACTCTGTTTTCTATTCTAGGCCTATACCTACAGAGTTCAGCAGTCATGGCTAATGCTCAGCAGGGTGACGCGTGGTATGTAGGCAAAGGTGCGAAAGAAAATACCTACTATACTTACAAAATAGAAGACCATGAGACTAATCAGGGTCAGCCGTTTACTATGACTATTTATCTTAAGGATTATAACGAAACGGGAAAATATTGGGAGGCTCCAGTATTTGTAGTAGACAGGGGAAAAGTACTTAATGGTACATTCCATCTTAGCGATCTCGACATGACGGCATTGGGGAGCTCTGTAATTCCTCCCGAAATGTCTCAATATAGAAGTGCCTATGCAAATACAATCCAATGGCTTGAGGCATTTGTTCCCAAACCCGGTCAGTCATTATCTGCCGTCAATTGGGGAAAAATTGGCTCAATAGGGGGATCGCCCGTTAACCCTGGAGGGGCAGCCAAGGTCACCACGCCTGCTGGAACCTTTGATACGACCCTCATAAGTTACCACAAAGGAGTTGACAACAACATTTGGGTCAATAGAAATCTCCCTTATCCGGTGAAAGCTGAAACATTCGCCGACGTAACCTCAACTAACCCGCCATTACAGTATAAGTACGATCTGCAAGCGACTGGCCAAGGAGAGCCACCTGCTCCTCAGAGTCAAATAGAAATACCAAAACCGCCATTAAAAATCCAGACAGCACGAGGGACTTACATAATCCAATTGTTATGGGATCCGGAAGTGATTCAAGTTGGACAACCTGCCGAATTTGGCATCATCTTTACCGATGCCGGTGAAAGTATACTGACCGACGTAAGATATGGATTTAAGATAACTGAATCTGACGGCACCGTACTGGCAGATCTCAAGAACCAGAAAGCAGATGATGGGACTGGTATACAACGGTTTACTTTTGAAAAGGAGGGTCCCAAAGACATAGAGGTCACCGTCGAAGCTGTCGGTGGAAATCCGATGGGAGACTTTGTAGAGAGCTCAACGTTTGGTATAGTTGCTGTGCCACCAGCAGGTATGAGCGCAGCAACAACAAATGGAACTCAGGGTCAAAATGCATCTGCTGCTCCATCCGCAGGATAAGAGGAAATCAAAGTGACTAGGGGTTCCTAAAGAACACAATAGGAGGAGAGTAGTCCTCCAAGATTTTTTTTAAGTAAAGACGAATAGAAGCGTTCTCTATTGTCAAACCATTATTTTATATTTGTTTGACAGGTCGAGAAATTTCAAGGATTGACAACACTTCGTCACAGTGTGTGCTGATAACATGAGGATGTCTAAGTACCTTCTATGTGTCGTACGCATCTCCAGTGAATTACTCATTGATTGAATAGTTAGGAACGTATTTCGAGCAAGACATTATCGGGTATGATTTTATCAGTAGCTAATGAACATTTATCGCATCCTACTTCAGGAATCGAAACCAACTAAATGCTAATCTACTAAAAATAGTGTTCCGCGAATTTCCAGTTTACGCCGCTAACAAGATTTCGTCCTTTTCATTCGGCGAGCTTTATGCTTAACAACATAAAATATATTCTCTGAACTGCTTCACAAATCTAAATCTTAATTAGTCAATTGGAGATAATATCAGTATCTATGATTAATTTGTTCAGACGCTGGAAACCAAAGGGAAAGATGTTCAGTTTGAGGTGTACGCAATGCGGCTCTGGTTTTCTATCAAGTCATAATTTAGAAGCCCCCATTTGTGGAAAATGTCTACAAGAGGTTAAATCTTTGGACGCAACAATCGATTATGATAAATCCTGCACAAAATGTGGTAAAAGTGGTGTCATCTATGGAAAAATGCAATGTCATTCTTGCTACTTTGGTTTTCAACAAGAAGAGAGAGTTTGAGAGTTAAAAAATAATTAAATGATGTTTGTTTGTTAAATCAGAATTCAGAGGAATTATGAAATGACTTAAGTCGGAAAAGGTTGAGATTACTACCTCTTGAATTTCGATCCGCAGTAAATTCTATTGATGGTGTGTGCGCACGCTCTTAATCCCGGATGTTTGGTTTATGTAAAATTGTAACCGCACGTCAAAAACCATCTGAGATGTGTGGAGTTTTTCATTACTAACGACACTGATTTCCATCCAATCAAAAATGGTAAAAATTAATAGTCAAATCAACAGGTATGTGATTTGAGTATGACAGCTATCGACTATGAATTTCTCTACGCATTTACAAAAGAAATTCTAAATGTAGAAAAAACCATTAGATGGGTTGGTATTACTAACAAATTTGGAGTGTTGCTCAACGTAGAGCATAAGGATGGAGTGAAGTTACTACTCAGTGAAGAAGAAAACGAGGAATACGCTGCCAACACCATATACAGACAAAAAACTAGAGTAAAATTCGAACCAAAAGTCGGCAGTCTGTTATACGCATTTGGTAGATACGAGAAAGTAAACCGTGCCACCATACCGATAAATGAAAGTTATTACCTTCTTTTGACATTAGATGTTGAGCAGAGAGACTTCAATACAATTATTATGGACATGATTATCCCTATTGTTAGAAGAGAAAAACCTAGATTTGACAAGTACCTCATTGAAGGATCTTAAGAGACCACTAGGATAGCCAGTCATTCATGTGGACAGATTTACTATATATAAGAAAATTCTCCTTAAATTTACGAGTTGCGGAATAGACCTTACACTTAGATTTATTTTTAATAGTCTTTCACAAATAATAACAGCAATGAAAAAAAGACAAGAAAATACTGACAAGGTCAGATCTTCGGACCGATTAAAGCCTGACGAGCTACAAGAAAATAGAAGAAAAATAGCAAGGAAGAACTCATTAAGAAAAATTCTCCTAATAGTAATGATACTCTCGGCCACCCTCGTAATTAGCACCGTATTCCTGAGACCCTTACTGCCTCTACAGGAGCTAATCTATGTACAAGCTGCGGAGGTTGCTATTATTGGCTACATTGTCTTAGAAACGGTGAGCAAAGTATCTTACAAGCTCACTTTACCTGGGAGCTCCCTTGAGAATGCTAGGGCGATAAGAAGCCTCGTTAAAATAATAGGTACAATCATCATAGTTGCATCCATAATATCCATTCTCGTACAAAATCCAATCGTAGCAGCATCGATTAGCACGATCTCCGCGCTTGTTGTAGGGTTTGCTGCGCAAAATATTTTAGCAAATATGATATCAGGCTTGTATCTTTCAGTAGTGCGACCATTTAAAATCGGCGACAGAATTACGATAAGTAGCAATTCTGGAATTATATATGATATTGAGCTTTTGTATACTAGGCTTCTGACTGAAAATGGAGATATTGTACTTGTCCCCAGCTCTTCGATGGTAAGCAGTACTATCATGCTTCAAAAAAATAGATGAGCGAGTGATACTTACCATACCTCTGACTGCACGGGACTAATTTCAATTCTTAATTTCTCATTAGTCGCAAAGGGAGCAGAGAAAAGTCAGATTGAAGGATTAAAGTTGCAATTGTAAATTCATGGCTCAATGGTGGAGTTCATACTGAATCTTTCTGGCTACTTTTTTCTCGGTTACCTTTTTTATATCTCTTCTTGTAGTACATTACCCCAATAATCACTGCGATAGCTATGATTATTATGATTCCTACTTCACTGAATAAGGAGGATAATTGACCTGCTAATAGAGTCCATGTGTCTCCAAGAAAATAACCCAATAGCGTCAGGGCAACACTCCAAACAGCTGAGCCTGCAAAAGTAAAGAGTACAAATTTCACAATATTCATCTCGCCTAATCCTGCAGGAATCGAAATTAACTCTCGAATAGCTGGCGCCATTCGGCCGACAAAGACTGCTAGTGCACCATATTTTTGAAACCATGTTTCAGCTTCTAACAAACCCTTTTCACCAATCCTAACATACCTACCGAATCTTAGTATGGCTGGCCTACCAAGCTTCAAACTGACATAGTAGATCACAATAGCGCCGGCAGTCGATCCGATGGCTCCTACGATTCCCATTGAAATCGCGTGGGCTATCCCCAAATTGTTATGATATGCAACAAATCCTACCAAAGGAAAAATAACTTCGCTAGGGATGGGTGGGAACAGATTCTCCAACAATGCTACCAAAAATACTGCAGGATATCCAAAATCCGATATCCAGGAAGATACTGTTTTTGTTATAGAATCAAATATGCTCCCCCCCTGTGAATCTTGAGTCAAGTCAGTGGACGCGGAAATGGTAGAATAGGACAATACTAGTAATAGAATAGTAGTGTGAACCATCTAATCAAACCAACGAGCATTTACCTGTACAAAAGAAAGATTCCTATAAATGGTACGCTCTTGACCAAGATGATGTTCGACGATGCTTAACCGAGGTTTCCATTCAAGGTGCAGAAGATCAGGTATTCATTTAGTAATTACCTGAATTGCGAATATGGATATTCAGCAAGACTGACCGAGTTCAAATTAGCAAATATCGACTGTGCAACAAACATAGATCTAGTAGAAAAGTCTATTACAAAAGATTATAAAAAACATAGTCAACAGTTTAAATTGATCTTGCATTCAGGTAGCAAGTAGAAAATGAATTTCCGTCTATACACGTACACGAGTTTTGCGATACTCATCGCCTTGACCCTCGGAATAGTGACACCTACGACAACAACCGAAATTATAAGACCTAGTTATGCACAATCAACTGGTGACTTTCCCACAAGCCCTGACAGTACACCTGATAGTAGTTCATCCTCAGATGGAGATAACTTCCAGCAATTTATGTCTTGTATGTTTGGAGGAGATGCGTCTGAAGAGGATATAGCAAACGCATTAGATGGCAGCGGTGACCAGCCTACTGAACAAGAAATTAGGGACTGTTTCGCACCACTATACAATACTGGAGGTGCTTCTGGCGCCACAACTACCGGCGGGAGTGGACCTACTGATGATGGCGGTTCCACCGACGGTAGCGACGGAACTGACCAATCGAGCGAAGATCAGGATGAAGGTTCAGATAGCGACGGCGACACCCCAGAATAGTTAGGAGATTAAGTCGGTGGGTTAGAATACTAACTACCCAACGTAAATGAGAGGTCGGTCTTCAAAGATCTGAGGATAACTATCCAACTTCTTTTTTATTTTTTTTTCTGATGGGCTCTAAAATCTGATGGGCTCTGCAAAAATAGATATCTGGGGTTCAATTATCACCTATTGAAAACCGGTATGGTATCAAAATTAGGTCTTCAACTGTTCCATCAGCGACATCATGTCAACCAGATTCCAACGGTGTATGACCCTTCCATCGCCAAATGAGAATACTGTCATACCATTGACTCTGAATTGTTTGTCAGTAGGTTGAATACCCAAAAATTCACCTTTGTGTGTACCGGCTAAGTAGTATCTGCACGCCACCTTATCTCCTTCTACAATGATGTCCTCGAACTTAATTGTTATATCAGGAAATCCTCTCCAAAGGAGATAAATAAACTGTTTAAAACCTTCTTTGTTGGCAGGGAGATTTTGTGGGAATCCACTAATCACCAAAGAATCATCATAAAAGTCAAAGTAAGATGATTCTCTAATTTCTGGACTGTTAAACGTCTCCCCCAATCGTCTGACAACTTCTCTTAGTTGAACTAGCTCAGATAAATCATCTCTAAGATGTAAACTTGAATAATGGGTACCCATTTCTTAGCTAAACCTCCCTTACCAAGCTATATCCAATCGATGATGATAATTCTATTGATCGTGGCCTCACACTAATAAGGCCAGATTTTCTGTTAGCATCAGGCTTAGATACTTCATATTTCTTGCGCAATCTCCATGCTAATTCCATTGAACCAAACAACGGTGCAAATCCTAAGGTTATCCATCCAACTGATTCTAATATTTCCATTCGAATTTGATATTCATCTTTAGTACATTATCTTTTGTTCACGTGGTCTTTTATCTATAATAGTTAGTCTTTATTACTCATATTCGCTGCTGAGAGTAATATTCGTGTGCTTGAAACAGCAACCGCCTTTTGTACAGATATCTTTCTCTTTGTGTGTAGTCTGATCCCAATACCAAACTCTTTATCTCCTAGTCCTTGCAATATTTGAGTTTGTTCTGGGCCGGCTTGAGATCCAACAAACTTCTGGAGATCTTTGAAGGTCACCACTTACTATTTGTGCTAAGAAAGCTTTTAGTTTTTGCTCTTTTTTTGCATCCATTATTCATGTATCGCAATGTTATAAAGTATCATAGTAGTAGAGGATAGGCGTATGAGATAAGTCTCCAGAGGGAAGCAAACTATTTTCTTTTGTTCAATTTCTTATTATGGACTTTAGCATCGGTTTCTATCTCTGACTTTGTTTTACGCAACAAGTTAAACGCCGACTTCAATAAATTTCGTGTTCTTTTCGCAGCTTCGTCTTTTTGTTTTGCTGTCATTTTATCAGAGTTTTCCCAATACGATTTGCATATTGCAAGTACTGCTGCTTTGTAAACTACTGACAATGCTACAAGTGCAATGTATTCGTTTGGACTGTTTTTTTGTAGAATCCCTGTAAGCTTGTCGGCTATCTTCACAGTTCTCGTAACAAATGCTTTGTCTTCAGGAGGAAAGTCCTCTTTTTGTCGTTTCAAGTGACGTCTTCTTCTCTGTCCTTATATAATGTTATATAATACCCGTAAACCTAAAGACAGTGTTATATCCTGAGCTCCAGTACTGTAAGAAGGGATCCTTTTGGCCTGGGTACATGTATTTGCTCTCTGGCAAAAAAAGTTCGATGGTCATTTACTACGCCCACTATAGTGGTAAAACGGCGCCTGAAACCGAGAGAGCTTTTTCGCAACAAAGAAGCTATACGGGACCTACAATAGAATGAAGTAAAGTTCTAGAACTTTAATGATTTCTTATAATATATCATATGATCCAGAAATTCTCTTTATGAGAGGCCAATATGCTGCCGTGATTGCAGTTATCATTATGGCTTTAGTTAACACTATTAATGTAGTAGCTCAAAGTCAGAATGAAACTAATGAAACGGAGATTGGAGAGAATCAAAGCATAAGCGGCCGAATATTAGGGTTTGGTGGAGATCCTGGCTTCGGTCCTAGTGTTGTAGACGAACCACCAAATTAGCTTTGTCATTTCATCTCATCATTTGTAGAAACCTAACCAGGTCATACTGTTACTGCGTATCAGAGCTTTTATACTTTGATGTGAAGTGATGGGCGTTTGTTAATGTATGGTAGTAATATCCCTCTTTTTTATTTTACCATCCTAAAGCCTTTGTACAATTAGCAGCCGCATCATCAAGTGCTTGTTTAGGTTCCTTTATTCCGTAATAAACATCATCTAATGCTTGTCTTATATGTTCAACAATAGCTAGTATATAGCTGCGGATGTCCATCAACACCTTTAAGGTCAATATATTTACCCAGACTTTGATCTGACACCAACTATTGGTAATGTTGTAAGCACATGTATACAGAGAAAGAGTCTAACACATTCAATAAGTAGAGCTATGGGCCGCTTCTCGTTCTCTTGGACTCATCCGTTGGTTGAGTCTCCTGCGGCTTGTGTACCAAAACTCTTCGAAGTGTTATAAGCCACAAATACAATAGGATTATCAAGTTGAGTGGTGAAGACCCTGGATTTGATCCTTCTGTGATATCAGAAGGTGAAGTAGAGAAACGCAGAATCCTCGAAGAAAATATGAGAAGACAGATCGATAAAAAGATGCGCGAGCAAGGAAAAGCAAAAGAGGAGTACTCAGCAGACGAGATTCATGCCGATCCAGTCCTAATCCTTCTTCGGGATTTGGATGATGATATTGGAAATTTAAGTGATGAGGTTGGACTGATTCAGTCTCAACTGAAAAGTTTAGAAACCAAATTCGATAAGCTTTTAGAGTCCAAACAAAAAGACAGCTGACACCGTAATCACTGGTGGGGTCGTCCTAGCTTCGCACCCATTGTGATAAGCAATTTATCTCTCGAACTTCTAATCCATTCTTGTATACTATGATGTGGTATTATATCTCGAAGGTCTGCATCATACGATTCAATGATCTCATTAAAATCTGAATATCTATTACAGCTATTATTACTACCATACCAAGTAGTAGTATGAAACATGCTTGCCAAAATATTTTCATCAAGGTATAGTCGTCCTCTTATCCATTCATCAATATCGATATTCCAGAAGCTCATAGTTCTTGCTTACTTTTTTTATTTGGATGTATCTTTTTAATATAAACAAAAAAGATGTCTATTTTTCGGTAAGTAATTTGTACTTCTACTATTCCATATCTTCGTAGCCGCCATAGCCTCCGGCTCCTCCGCCGTATCCACCATAACCACCTGCACCTGCTCCCGGTCCTGGGGGTGCTCCACCACCTTTAGATTTAGAAGCAGCTATAACATTGTCAATACGCAGTATCATACACGCTGTTTCTGTCGCTGACTTTATAATCTGCTCCTTCACTAGCAATGGTTCATAGACATCTTTGGAAGCCAAATCGGTAACTTTCCCCTCTAGTACGTCCACACCATACCTTACTTTTTCGGTACTGCTTTTAGCACGCAGCTGTACTTGTGTGTCTAATACATCCATACCTGCATTTTCCGCTAATACTAACGGAATTGATTCAAGTGCATCTGCGAATTTCTCTGCGGCCAATTGTTCACGGCCTAATAGAGAGCCAGACCATTCCCTTATTTTCTGGGATATAGCAACTTCAGATGCTCCTCCGCCTACAACCACATATGGATATTCTACAACATCTTTTACAGCCATTACTGCATCATGAACTGACCTTTCTGCTTCATCAACTATTCTCTGAGATCCACCCCGAACTAGAATAGATAATGATTTAGGATTCTTGCATCCTTCTACAAAAACCCATTTGTCTGTCTCTACTTTCCGTTCTTCAACCAGATCGGCTGAACCTAGGTCAGCACTAGATAACTCGTCAATGTTTGTAGTGATTTTTGCATCTGTTGCTTTTGATAGTTTGGTCATATCACTTTCCTTAATTCTTCTTACTGCGACAATTCCTTCTTTGGCCAAGTAATGCTGTGCCATGTCATCTATTCCTTTTTGACATAATACAACATTCGCTCCAGAGGACTTTATTTTATCGACCATGGATCTGAGCATCCTATTTTCTTCATCTAGGAATCTTTGCATCTGCTGAGGTTGGTTTATACGAATTTCAGCACTCATCTCAGTCTTTTCAATTTCTAATGGACAATTTAATAAGACTATTTTTGCAGCATCTATCCTCCTTGGCATTGCACTATGTACCACTTCTTTGTCTAAAATTATTCCACGGATTAATTGTGTATCATGAATTGAAGCACCTGCTTTCTTTTCTACTTTAATATTATCTATGTCAACTTTATTATTATCTTCCTTTAACTTCTCTGCTATCGATAGAACAGCATCAACTACTTTGTTGGATAATTCCTGTGCATCGTTTGCAACGAGTTTAGATGCCATGGACGTAAATGCAATTTTATTCAGCAATTCCTTATCTTCAGCGTTTGACTTGATTGCGATATCATGTTTTAATATATCTAAAGCCTTTTCGGAAGCCTCTTGGTAGCCGTCTACAATCACAGTTGCATGAACTTCCTTGTTAATTAGCTCTTCAGCTTTTTCTATTAAAGCACCTGCGAGTACTACTGAAGAGGTAGTTCCGTCGCCAACTTCGCTATCAACAGATTTTGCAACTTCGACCATCATCTTGGCTGCTGGATGCTGTACATCAATTTCTTTGAGAATTGTTGCACCATCGTTGGTAATTGTGACATCTCCTAATGAGTCTACAAGCATTTTGTCCATACCTCGTGGACCGAGACTGGACTTAACTAACTCTGCAACTACTTTGGCAGCGATAATATTGTTTCTTTTAGCATCTCTATCTTTTGTTTCAGTGGTCCCTTCTTTTAAAACAAGAATTGGAACCTGGCCTTGATTATTTCCTGGGGACATCAAAGCTTCACCTATGTAGTTATTATTTAGTCAATGATCAGAAATATTAATTTTTCTTGGTGGCTAGATCCGGTGTACTTTTTTTAGATTGTTACAAAGGGAAGACAATGATTATTATAATTTTTATTATGTTGGCCATCGTGAAATGAAATCTTTTAAAAGAAATACCCATCATATTCATCAAGCTCACTCCCCATTCTATAACTAGTGGGTTCAGTCTCTCCTAGATAGTTATCATGATCACAATAGTGGCATCATTTACTAAGTATGTACCTTTTTGGAGCATATCTAGCATATTGCCTATCGCTGTATTCCAGTTCTATAACTCCCGTCAAGTTTCAAATATTATTCTATCATAATATTAGATATGCCTCCTAAGCGATCTAAAAAGCAAGAACGAAAAGGGAGCAAGATTTCTAAGGATAGTGAGAGAACTCTTACGCCCAGTCTTGATGACTTTAAGAGAAGGAGTAGAGATGACGAATCAATTGAGCAAATAACTGACAAAGAAAGAGGTATGAAGAGAGTCGGACAAGGAACAAGGTCTCTACGTGCACGCCAGATGGATAATATCTTTGACGATTTCAGAAACAGTATAGAGAGTATGCCTAACCCATCGTTTTCTCCTTGGGGATATTTTCCAAGTATTAGCAGAATCGGTATACCAGAAGACGATGTTAGAGTCCCTGTATATGATGTAGTTGATAGGGGAGATAAATATGAGGTGGTAGTTGAGTTACCAGGGATAGGTAAGGACAACATCCGTATTAATGCGATGGATGATTCTATTGAAATCTCTGCAGACCAATCTCGAGAGGAAAATGAACGAAGAAAAGAATTTTCCTATAGACAGCGCACATCCTCATCGTTCTATTGTACAATCCCAGTTCCAACAGAGATTCTTCCTCAGAAGTTACCGCCAGATCAGACAGTAGGGGAATATTACGAATAAACCTTCCAAAGAAGGCTCCTACCAGGGAAGAGAGTAAAGGTAGATCTATAATAGTAAAATAAGATATTATAATAAGCAGTCAGAATAGAACCACCCTTCTTCTCTTTATTTTCCAAGATAACCATATGTATCTAATGGTTAGAAATCAATTTTTAGAGAACAGAGTATTAATACTAAGGTATGGGACTATGTAAGTTGTATCATAGGAGGACAGATTTATAAAATATATGGAAGCATCTCTGAAAAATATTCAGATACAGAAAAATAGAGAGGACTGATAAATGTATGGATTATCCCCCAAGGTGGTATTCGCATCTTAACAATATCTTTTTCCAACTGAGTAACTTGACCCCCGAAATACTGTCTTGGGATAAATTTTCACGTATATTGCGATAAACCATAGGGAAAGGCGAGGTCAAATGTTCTGTAGAAGCTTGATAAAGATTAAGCTACGTGGTAGTCTCATACCAAATCATGCACATGGGTTTATTTATATTGCCTCTAATCTCTGGAAAGAAATCTACTTTCTTGACTCTAATATCTTGGGTCTTTGATAACCAGTCGTTAATATTGCTTTTTAAATCTCCATAGTCTTCTCCTACTGCAAATTCAATTCTATCTTTTACCATTTTGATTTGTCATCAGCCCACTTTGATAAAGTTTTCCCAGTTAATAACTTGAATAAATTATTCTTGGCTGGAAAAGACTTGATTCACTGCAGCTGTAGGTATGGACTCAGTTGCACACGTGTCGTGAGTAACAGATAAATATTGTCTCCGGGAAAGTAATTAATCCACAGGAAGTCACAGCCATTGCCAGTCGGGCCCCCGTTCTTGTATATGCACATAGCGGGGCTGTTCTATCAGCAGCCCAATATGCAATGGTTACTTCCTGTGGGTCAGGATTAGAGGAAGATTAAGTGGTAAGAAATGCTAAACTTGACTAAACCTAAAAGATTTGGGGCAGCGGAGTACAAACTAATCCCACATTCTCGATAAATACCGATGGATAAATTTGGAGTAAGTCTGGGCTAGAGGAGAAGGACAAGAAAGATGATTATTGTAGTAGTATCGCTAGTAAGAACAGACAAATATTCGATGGTGTTGAAGCTGCAGTTTGATCAAGAGAAGAAAAATAGTCAAAGGCAAAATTAACAAGGAAGAATATCAAGAATTATGGAAAGCTATATGACCGTGACGTCAGGCTTTTGTGCTTCACTAGTTCAATCTATTGTGATTCAAAGTCCCTTGTTCTGAAGTTCCTTTTCTTCCTCTTCTGATTTCTCGTGTTCTTTTAGGGCATCTATTGTATCAAAGCGTTGTCCGCATTCCTTGCAACTTATAATTTCACTTGAAGGCAAGTATCCTTTACTACATGGCATAATACTATACCAAGATATATGAACGCTATGGACAGGTAGCTAGCAAAAACAAAATGCATACACAAGGCTACAGGAGACTCGGCTATATGAACATCAGGCGTGGACAGAACTATTAGATTCAAGTCCGTAGACACTGGGTAGGGGGGACTTGCTCTGTTACGACTCAATTCATCGCAACGATCTAAACAATATCTGCGTCGCTTCCTCAAACAATCCGACGGGTTAAAGTGGTCACAATCTATGCAAATACAGTGATGTGGTTCTTCCGTGCCTAAAACATCTCCAACTTCATTTCTCAGTTTCAAGCCAATGACTATTGCTACATTAGAAATCTAAGGATTGTAGGAACCATCTACTCGTCACTTAAAACCGCAGGAGACTCGGCGTGAGTCAAGTAGATGATTTCCGCCGCAGAGTCTCCTAGGCGTATTCGGGGGTGTTGATGGGGAGTAGGATTAATCTCCTACGCTTCTAAACGGGGAGCATACATTTCGCCCCGGCACATATTAAATTTTTGTAACTTTTTTATTTGACTTTTGAAATAATATGAGACCAAATATTATTAAATGGGCAGAGTCTTAGGGATTTGTTAACATGAATACTAGTCATCAACTAGTCTTGCAGAATTCACCACATATCCAAAATAACTATTATCGCTACATTGCATTGAAGATAAAGGCGTCAGAGCGTAAAAGTGCCAGAATCTCAGTACATTTTCTAATATGTCGGTCATGTTTTTGGTGTGCATCACACTTCGTTGGCTTTGATGAATTGGCAATTATTGAATGTCCTCTGTGTCATGACAGAGGCATTGAAAAACTTCCGGTTTCAAATAACTAAAATCTAGTTGGACCGCATAAGACTCAACATGAACCCGAGCGAAGCAGGTCCGTTGAATCTCCTGCAGGATAATGTCGTATCTGAGGAAGCATAATATCATCTGACCCATATTAAGACATGACGAACTTTGTTAATCCCACTTTCGGTAGTTAATGAGAGAAACCGCAGGAGAAAAGTCCTTCCTTAATCAGGCAGCAATTATTGCATATTCCGTGATTATCCCAATCACTATGTCCTAGATCGCAATTATTTTTGCATATTGGAATCGATCTAATAATTTTCGGCAGGGATTCATAAATATATCATTAGGTTCTATGGTAGTAGGTTTCTTGGTGCTTATCGCCTTTACTCTAGTCCAAAGTTGTATTAATAGTATTGTTATCTTCGGTGCTGCAAAGAGATCATTAGACAACAAGAAGGAAGAGGTAAGCTAAGGAATTAATTGCTTATTTATCGATTTGAGAAGGTGACAGTTAGACCAAAGACTCCGATATGTGACAAATGTCTATCTTTTGCTAACCGCTGATAAAAAAAATAAGAATACTATAGTCAATACAGTAGAGGGCAATATTATGTCAGTATACGGAGATTCTATCGATATGAAGCTGTGTTCTAAAAATTCATAGAATAAAAAAACTGCAAACAGAGCAAATGCGA
>Ga0075418_10004510_pt1 | contig 15827 bp, 12 predicted proteins | sample SoiMetdeltSBSDD2_FD_81776 | JGI IMG/M metagenome (GOLD analysis project Ga0075418, IMG submission 81776) | Bulk soil microbial communities from a Populus tree surrounding site in Tennessee, USA - Soil MetaG P. deltoides SBSDD2 | ecosystem: Environmental > Terrestrial > Soil > Tree plantation...
CCGATCGTCACCGACCTCGCGCGCATGCCGCACCTGCTCGTCGCCGGTACCACCGGCTCGGGCAAATCGGTCGCCCTAAACGCGATGATCCTTTCGCTCCTCTACAAGTCGGAGCCGCGCGCGGTGCGCCTTATTCTCATCGACCCGAAGATGCTCGAGCTTTCGGTCTATCAGGACATCCCGCACCTACTCGCGCCGGTCGTCACCGACATGAAACAGGCGACCAACGCGCTCAGCTGGTGCGTGGCGGAGATGGATCGCCGCTACAAGCTCATGAACTGGATCGGCGCGCGCAATCTCTCGGGCTTCAACCACAAGGTGGCCGATCGCAAGGTGGATGATCCGTTCTCCCCGGATCCGGAAAAGCCGCAGCAGCTTCAGCCGATGCCGCACATCGTCGTGGTGATCGACGAGCTCGCCGATCTCATGATGGTCGTCGGCAAGAAAGTAGAGGAGCTCATCGCCCGGCTCGCCGGCAAGGCGCGCGCCGCCGGGATCCATCTCGTGCTCGCCACGCAGCGGCCCTCGGTGGATGTCATCACCGGGCTCATCAAGGCCAACATTCCGACGCGCATCGCCTTCCAGGTTTCCTCGAAGGTCGACTCGCGCACGATCCTCGACCAGTCCGGCGCCGAGGCGCTTCTCGGCGCGGGCGACATGCTGTATCTCCCGCCGGGCACCGGGTTGCCCCAACGCGTGCACGGCGCCTTCGTCGCCGATCACGAGGTTCACAAGGTGGTCGAATACCTGAGGGCGCTCGCCAAGCCCGAGTACCTTTCGGAGGTCCTGCAGCCCGAAGAACCGGAGGAAATGACGCTCGACGGCGTGCCCGCGGGCGAGAAGGATCCGCTTTACGATCAGGCTGTGGAGATCGTGCTGCGCACACGGCGTCCTTCCATCTCGCTCGTGCAGCGGCACCTGCGCATTGGCTACAACCGCGCCGCGCGCCTGATCGAGGACATGGAGCGCGCCGGCATGGTGTCGCCCATGCAGTCAAACGGCAACCGAGAGGTCCTGGTTCCCGCCAAGGCGGATTAGGGTTTGAAGAAAATCCTCCTGGCAGCGTTGTTCGCCATTTCCGCATCGGTGGAAGCGGCGGCGATCGAGCGCTTCAAGTCGTTCGTGCGCGGCACACAGTCCGCGCGCGCCGACTTCGAGCAGAAAGTCTACGACCGCGGCGGCAAGCTCACGCAGGAGGCGAAGGGCAGTTTCGTCTTTCAGCGCCCGGGCCTGTTCCGCTGGGTCTACGCCAAGCCGGTCGACCAGCTCATCGTCGGCGACGGCCAGCGCGTGTGGATTTACGACCGCGACCTCAACCAGGTAACGGTGCGGAAACTCTCGAATGCGCTCGGCTCCACGCCGGCGGCGCTGCTCGCCGGGTCCGCCGACATCGAAAAGGCGTTCGAGCTCTCGGATGCCGGCGCGAAGGATGGCCTGGAGTGGCTCGAGGCAAGACCGCGCGAGCGCGAGGCCGGGTTCGAGCGCGTGCGCATGGGATTCGATGCGGAGAGCCTGCGTGCGATGGAACTTCTCGACCATTTCGGCCAGACCACGCGCCTTCAGTTTTCCAACCTGCGGCGTAACCCGAAGGTCGATAAGTCCGAGTTCCGCTTCGAGCCTCCAAAAGGCGCCGACGTCCTAGGGGAAAAGTGAGCGATCTGTTCGGCAAGCGGGAACCGGCGGCTCCGCTTGCCGAGGTCCTGCGGCCGCAGTCGCTCGACGAGGTGGTCGGCCAGCGTCATCTTCTCGGGCCGGGCAAGCCGCTGCGCCTCGCCTTCGAGTCGGGCAAGCCGCATTCGATGATCCTGTGGGGTCCGCCCGGCTCGGGTAAGACGACCATCGCCCGGCTGATGGCGAAAGCGTTCGACGCCGAGTTCATCGCGCTGTCGGCGGTGTTCTCGGGGGTGAAGGACATCCGCGAAGCGGTGCAAAAAGCCGAGCACACCCTCGCCGCGAGCGGCAGAGGCACGATCCTCTTCGTTGACGAAGTGCACCGCTTCAACAAGGCGCAGCAGGACGCCTTCCTGCCCTACGTCGAGCGCGGGCTCTTCACGTTCGTCGGCGCTACCACCGAGAACCCGTCGTTCGAGGTCAATAGCGCGCTTCTTTCGCGCGCAGCGGTCTACGTGCTCGAGCCACTCTCGGCTGAAGATATGGAGACGCTGCTCGCGCGCGCTTCCATTTCCGTCGACGAGCAGGCCAAGGCGAGGCTGATCGGCTTCGCCGACGGCGACGCGCGCCGCCTGCTGAACGCGGTGGAGATCCTCAAGAACACCGGCGCGCAGAAGATCGACGCCGAATTCCTCGAACAGACCCTGGCGAAGAACCTGCGGCGCTTCGACAAGGGCGGCGAGCAGTTCTACGATCAGATCTCCGCGCTTCACAAGGCCGTGCGTGGCTCCGACGCCGACGCCTCGCTCTACTGGCTCCTGCGCATGCTGGATGGCGGCGCCGATCCGCGCTACGTCGGGCGGCGCCTGGTGCGCATGGCGGTCGAGGATATCGGCCTCGCCGACCCGCGCGCGCTGCGCCTTGCCCTCGATGCCTGCGAAACGTACGAACGGCTCGGCAGCCCCGAGGGCGAGCTCGCGCTGGCGGAAGCGGCGCTTTACCTGGCGGTGGCGGCGAAATCAAACGCAGTATACGAAGCCTATAATTCCGCGCGCGATTTCATCCGCGCCGACGGTACGCGCCCCGTTCCGCTCCACATCCGCAACGCGCCGACCTCGCTCATGAAAAATCTCGGCTACGGCAAGGGTTATCGCTACGCGCATGACGAGCCGGACGCCCATTCCGCGGGTCAGACCTATCTGCCGGAGGGCATGCCGGCGGTCGAGTGGTACAAGCCGACCACGCGCGGCCTCGAAGAGAAGATCCGCAACCGCATGGAAGAATTGAAGACCAAGAAATGATCGACATCCAGCTTTTGCGCAGGAACCCCCAGGACGTCGCGAAACGCCTGGCGACCCGCGGGCCGGGCGCCTTCGACGTGTCGCAGTTCGAGCGCTTCGAGAGCACGCGCAAGGAGTTGCAGGCCGCCGTGCAGCAGGCGCAGGCCTCGAGGAACCGCATCGCGAAGGACATAGGCCAGGCGAAGGCGCGCGGTCAGGACGTCGCGGAGCTGATGCAGCAGGGAGAGAAGCTCAAGTCGCTGCTCGAGCAATCCGAAGCGCAGCTCGAGAAGCTGCAGTCGGGATTCCAGGACCTTCTCGAGCGCATCCCCAATATCCCGCATGAGTCGGTTCCGGTCGGCGCGTCGTCAGAGGACAACCCGGAGCAGCGGCGCTGGGGCGAACCGCGCAAGTTCGACTTCGCGCCGAAAGACCACGTCGACCTCGGCGGCCTCGATTTCGAGACCGCAGCCAAGATCGCCGGCAGCCGCTTCGTGGTGATGAAGGGCGAGGTGGCGCGCCTGCATCGCGCGCTCGCGCAATTCATGCTCGACGTGCACACGCGCGAGCATGGCTACACCGAGACCTACGTTCCGTACATGGTGAGCGGAGCATGCGCGAACGGGGTGTCGAGCCTTTCCAAGTTCAGGGAAGATCTATTCAAGATCGAAGGCCGCGACCTCTACCTCATCCCGACAGCGGAGTACCCGGTCACCAACTTCGTGCGCGACGAGATCATTGCGCTTGAGAAGCTGCCGCTCAAATACGTGTGCCATTCACCGTGTTTTCGCTCCGAAGCCGGGTCGGCCGGCAAGGACACGCGCGGCATGATTCGCAATCACCAGTTCGACAAGGTGGAGCTCGTGCAGATGGTCCATCCCGCGCGCTCCTATGAAGCACTCGAGGAGCTCACCGGGCATGCCGAGTCGATCCTGAAGCGCCTCGAGCTTCCGTATCGCGTGGTGACACTCTGCACCGGCGACATGGGGTTCTCGTCGGCGAAGACCTACGACATCGAGGTGTGGCTGCCCTCGCAGAACACCTACCGCGAGATCTCCTCATGCTCGAACTTCGAAGCGTTTCAGGCGCGGCGCATGCAGGCGCGCTACCGCGCGGAGAACGGCAAGCCCGACCTCGTCCATACGCTGAACGGCTCAGGGCTCGCCGTCGGGCGCACGCTCGTCGCGATCCTCGAGAACTACCAAGAGGCCGACGGGTCCGTGAGCGTGCCCGGCGCGCTGCGCGGTTACATGGGCGGGCGCGAGCGCCTCACGCTCCCCTGATAAAATCGCTGCTTGTTCGACCGCGGAGAGATGGCAGAGTGGTCGAATGCGGCAGACTCGAAATCTGTTGTACGGTTTACCGTACCGGGGGTTCGAATCCCTCTCTCTCCGCCACCTTTCTAAGTGACCAAAGCACTCGCCATCGTCACCGGAGCTGGCTCAGGTATCGGGCGCGCCTGCGCCAGCGCGCTCGGTAGGCGCGGTTTCGCCGTCGCCGCGATTGACATCGACGAAGCGAGCGCGCGCGAAACCGCGCGCGACATTCCCGGCGCGCGCGCCTATCGCGCCGACGTGAGCTTGAGCGCGCAGGTCGACGCCGCGGTGAGCGCTGCGGTCGCGGACTTCGGGCCTGTCGAGGTCCTGGTGAACAACGCCGGGATCCTCGACGGCTACTTCAACGCCGAAGAGATGGACGAGGCGGTGTGGCGCAAGGTGATCGATATCGATCTCACGGGCGTCTTTCTCGTCACGAAGCGCGTGCTGCACGAGATGCTGCCGCGCGCGCGCGGCCGCATCATCAACATGGCGTCGGTCGCCGGACTGAACGGCACGGGCGGCGGCGCCGCCTACATCGCGGCGAAACACGGCGTAGTCGGCCTTACTCGCCAGATGGCGGTCGCCTATGGCGCGCGCGGTATCACGGTCAACTGTGTGTGTCCCGGCGCGATCCCAACCGGGCTGCGGCCGCACTCGCAGGCGATTCTTGGACCCGGGGTACCGGACATGAGCGCCCGGGGCGTCGCCGTTAACGACGATCAGGTGCGCGCGCTGGTGCCGGCGGGCGTGCGCGGCAAGGTCGAGGATATCGCTGGCGTCGTGTGCTTCCTTGCCTCACCGGAGGCTTCGTACATCAACGGCCACAGCCTCGTGGTCGACGGCGGCTGGCGAGCGAAGTAGGTTGAGCGCCGTTCCATTGCAGGTCCAGTTCGACCCGGCGTCCGCGCGCTTCGGCGCGTCGCGCTCGCAGAAGCGCCTCGAGGACGATCGCCTGCTTCTCGGCAAGGGCGTCTTCAGCGACGATCGGGAGTTTGCCGACGCCGCCTGGATGGTGCTCGTGCGCTCCCCGCACGCGCATGCCTTGATCAAGAAAATCGAAGCCGGCAGCGCGCCCGGCGTTATTGCGGTTTATTCCATGGCGCATTTGCGCGCCGACGGCGTAAAGCACATTCCGTTTCCGCCGCTTTTCAAGCGCGCCGACGGCTCGCCGATGGCCGCGCCGCCGCGCACGCCGCTTGCCGAGGGGAAGGTGTTTTACGTCGGTCAGCCGGTGCTCGCCATCGTCGCCGAGACGCGCGCCGCCGCGCAGGACGCCGCCGAAGCGGTCGTCATCGATTATGAGGACCTGCCATCCGTGGTCGACTCGCGCAGCGCGGTGGCTGCGGGTGCGCCGCTTCTGTGGCAGGCCGCCCCTGGCAACATCGCCGCGGAAGCGGCATACGGGAATCCGGAAAAGGTCGGAGAGCTGTTCCGTACCGCCGCGCATGTCACTGAAGTGGAATTCCACAATCAGCGCCTCAATGCGGTCGCGATGGAGCCGCGCTGCGCGATCGCCGTGCATGAAGGCGGGCGCACGACGCTCTACACGCAGAACCAGACGCCGACGGCGGCGCGCGACCTGCTCGGCGCGGTGTTCGGCGAGCCGCCGGCCAACTTTCGGCTGCTGAACGGCGATATTGGCGGCGGCTTCGGCATGAAGACCGGCCTTACGCCCGAGGACGCGCTCGTCTGCTACGCCGCGCGCAAGCTCGGGCGGCCGGTCAAATGGCGCGCCGACCGCGCCGAAGAGTTCCTCGCCGCGCACATGGCGCGCGACCAGCACTATCGCGCGGCGCTCGCTCTCGACCGGGATGGTCGCATCCTCGCGCTGCGCATGGAGATGCTCGCCAATATCGGCGCCGTGCCGGTCGGCTCGTCGGCGATGATTCCGCTCGCAATGGTCGCGAAAGTGGCGACCTCCGCGTACCGCGTGCCGGCGGTCGACTACCGCATCAAGGGCGTGCTCACGAACACCATGGCGACGGGCGCTTATCGCGGCGCCGGACGTCCCGAGGGCAACTACCTGATCGAGCGTCTGCTCGAGAAGGCATCGCGCGAGATGCGCATCGATCGCGTGGAGCTGCGCAGGCGTAACCTTCTCAAGCCCCATGAGCTCCCGTACAGGACTCATGTCGGCGAGACGTACGACAGCGGCGAGTTCGAGCGCATGCTCGACGCGGCGTTGCGCGCCGCCGACTGGAACGGTTTCGCCAAACGAAAGGAGGATGCGCGCGGCAAGCTGCGCGGCCGCGCCGTGTCGGTCTACCTTGAATGGACCGGCGCGTTACCGACCGAGACCGTGGATATCGAGATCGACGCCGAGGGCACCGTCACGGTGTTCTCGGGCACGCAGGCGATGGGGCAGGGACTGGAGACGACCTATACGCAGCTCGTCGAGGAAGTGCTCGGCGTGCGGCCGGAAAAGGTTCGCATCGTGCAGGGCGACACTGACCGCGCGAATGGCGTCGGCAGCGTCGGTTCGCGCTCCGCGTTCGTCGGCGGCTCCGCGGTGGTGGCGGCTGGGCGCAGCATGGTGCTCAAGCTGAAAGAGCTTGCGGCCGAAGCGCTCGAGGCGGCTCCCGCCGACATCGAGCTGCGCGAGGGCCGAATGCGCATTGCCGGAACGGACCGCTCGGTCACCTTTGCCGAGCTGGCTGGGAAGAGGTCGATCCGCGTTTCCGCGACGCAGACGCCGTCGACACCGTCGTGGCCGAACGGCGCGCAGGTCGCCGAGGTCGAAGTCGACCCGGACACCGGGGAGGTGGCGCTCGTCGCGCTCACGAGTTGCGACGACATCGGCCGCATCATCAATCACACGATCGTCGAAGGCCAGATCCACGGCGGCATGGCGCAAGGCGCGGGCCAGGCGTTGTGGGAAGAGGTGCGCTACGAGGCTGGAAGCGGCCAGCTGCTCTCGGGATCGCTCATGGACTACTGCGTGCCGCGCGCCGACCAGCTGCCGTCGATGCAGGCGACGTTTGACGAAAGCGTGCCGTGCAAGACGAACCTGCTCGGCGTGAAAGGCTGTGGCGAGCTCGGCACGATCGGCGCCGTGCCGGCAGTAGTGCACGCGGTGCTCGACGCGATCGGCGTCGCGCACCTCGAAATGCCGCTCACGCCCGAAAAGGTGTGGCGCGCGCTGCGTGAGCGATAACCGCGCGTTCCATTACGCGATTGGCGCGTCGCTCGCGCTGCACGCCCTCGTCCTTTTTTCATTCCCGAATCTCGTCGACACCGCGCGGCGTGCCGCGACCCTGCCGCCGCTCATCGCGCGGCTGATGGAACCACCGGCGCCGGAGCCGGTCCCGGTTCCGCCGCCGCCACCGCCGGAGAAAAAGCTGTTGGAAAAGAAACCCGCGCCGCGCGCGGCGAAGCCCGTGCCGCGGGTCGAGACGCCGGTGGTGCGAGAGGAAGCGCCGCCCGTCGTCGAGGCGCCCGCTCCGGTGCCGGCGCCTGTGCCCGCACCCGTAGCGGCTCCGCCGCCCGTCGCGGCGCTCGAGCCGCAGCCGGCCCCTTCTCCCGCCCCTCAGGCACCGCTCGCCGAGATACCCGAGTCGATGTCGCGCGACCAGTACCGCGTGCAGCTCATCGACGAGGCGCGGCGGCACAAGCGCTATCCGGCGCTCGCGCGCGAGAACAATTGGCAGGGCGACGTCAAGGTGGCCGTGGCGGTCGCGGCCAGCGGCCGGCCCACGGTGACGCTGCGCGGGAGCTCAGGCTACGACGTGCTGGACCGCCAGGCGCTCGAGATGTTCTCGCGCGCAGCGCGTGCTGTCCCCATTCCCCCCTCGCTGCGCGGCAAGGAGTTCACCTTGGAGGTACGCGCCGTCTACGGCTTGGAAGACTGAGCTTCGGGGCGGAAAGCGACGACGTGGTCGACGTCGAGCCGGATGCCGATCTTCTCGCCGAGCGCATGGTTATGGTGGCTCGGCACGAGCGCGAGCACCTTGCGCCCGCTCTCCAGGCGCAGGGTGTACAGGATCTCGGCGCCGCGAAACGCCTTGTGCAGCACTTCGGCGCGCGTTGGCGCGGCGTCATCGTGCACCACATCGTCGGGTCGCAGCAGGACCTCGAGGTCTTCCTTGCCGCGCTCATCGCTCTCGAGCACGCCGAGCTCGATCTCCAAGCGCCCGGCCGAGAGCGCTTTCGCCGGCAGGAACACGCCTTGGCCGACGAAATCGGCGACGAACCGATTCGCCGGACGGTGATAGAGGTTGTACGGCGCGTCCCACTGCTGGATATGCCCCTCGTGCAGGATGCCGATCTCGTCGGCCATGGCGAACGCTTCCTGCTGGTCGTGCGTCACGAGTACCGCCGTGGCGCCGCTCGCCTTGATGATTTCACGCACTTCGAGTGACAGTCGCTCGCGCAGATCGATATCCAGGTTCGAGAACGGCTCATCGAGGAGCAGCAGCTCCGGGCTTGGCGCCAGGGCGCGGGCGAGCGCGACGCGCTGCTGCTGGCCGCCGGAGATCTCGTGCGGATATTTGGCGAGTGCCGCGGTGAGGCCGACGAGCTCGCCGAGCTTGCGCACGCGTGCCGCGCGCTCGGCGTGCGCCATCGCGTGCAACCCGAACGCGATGTTCCCGGCCACCGAGAGGTGCGGAAACAGCGCGTAGTCCTGGAACACCATACCGATGCGCCGCTTCTCCGGCGCGACCATCGTTCCGGGTCCCGACACCATGCGCCCGGCGATGCGGATCTCGCCTTCCTGCGGCGTCTCGAAGCCCGCGATGCAGCGAAGCACGGTGGTCTTGCCGCCGCCGCTCGGGCCGAGCAGGCAGCCGATCGCGCCGCGCGCAAGCGAAAACGAAAGGCCGGCGACGACCTCGTGATCGCCGTAGGCCTGGCGCAGGTTTTTGACTTCGAGCAGCATTGCGCGATTATAGTGAGCCGTTGAATTACAAGAATTTAGGCATCCTCGGGGGAATCGCGATCGCGATTTCGGCGGTGGTGGCGCTGCCGGTCGTGGCGGTGCTCGCGAGCTTCTTCGGCGGCTTCGGCGAAACCTGGTTGCACATCGCCGAGACGGCGCTGCCGCGCTACGTGCTGAACACGGCGGTTCTTCTCGCGCTCGTGAGCTTCGGCGTCGTGTCGATGGGCGTGGTGAGCGCGTGGCTGGTCACCGCGTACCGTTTTCCGGGACGCGATCTCCTCGAATGGGCGCTGCTTCTTCCGCTCGCGATGCCGGCGTATGTCATGGCGTACGCGTACACGGACTGGCTGCAGTTCACCGGCGCGGTGCAGACCGCGCTGCGCGAAATCACCCGGTGGCAGGCGCACGAATACTGGTTTCCCGAAGTGCGCTCGCTTCCTGGCGCCGCGGTCATCCTCTCCTTCGGCCTCTACCCCTACGTGTATCTCGTCGCGCGCACCGCCTTCCACGACCTTTCGCGCAGCGCGATCGAGGCCGGCCGGCTTGCCGGCTACGGCGCGCTCGGCGCGTTCTTCCGCGTCGCAGTGCCGCTCGCCCGGCCGGCGATCGCGGCGGGCAGCGCGCTCGCGCTCATGGAGACGCTTGCCGACTTCGGCACGGTGTCGTACTTCGGCCTCGAAGTGTTCACGACCGGGATCTTCAAGGCTTGGCTCTCGATGGGCGACAGCGCCGCCGCCGCGCAGCTCTCGAGCTGCCTGCTTGGCTTCGTGGTCGTGCTGCTCGCGCTCGAGCGCGCGAACCGCGGCCGCGCCGCCTACCATAGTCTCGCGCCCCGGCGTGCGCGTCCGCATACGCTACGCGGCGGCCGGGCGCTGCTCGCCCTCGCGGCATGCGCCGCGCCTGCGTTTTTCGGCTTCGCCTTGCCGGCGTGGCTCCTCGGCGCGCTCGCGCTCGAGGAGACGGTGTCGGGCCCGCGCCTTGCCGCGCTGATGGCGAACAGCTTCAGCGTCGCGGCGATTACTGCGCTGATCGCGGTGATCGCTGGCGCGCTCATGGCCTATGCCGGCAGGCTCACGCGCAGTCCGATCGTGCAGTTCGGTAACCGCGTCGCCGGTCTTGGCTACGCCATTCCCGGCGCCGTCATCGCGGTCGGCGTGCTCGTGCCCCTCGGCAGGGTCGACAACATGCTCGCGAGTTGGGTCGAGACCGCGTTCGGCGTGAAGACCGGCCTGCTGCTCACGGGCACCATCGCGGCGCTCGTGTACGCCTATCTCGTGCGGCTGCTCGCCGTCTCGCTGCAGACGACGCATGCCGGCCTCGCCAAAATCACTCCGAGCATGGAGGACGCGGCGCGCTCGCTCGGCGCGACGCCGGCCGCTGCGCTCGCGCGCGTGCACGTGCCGCTCCTCGCACCGAGCCTCGCCACCGCAGCGCTCCTCGTATTCGTCGATGTGCTGAAGGAACTTCCGGCAACCCTCGCGCTGCGACCGTTCAACTTCGACACGCTCGCGGTCGAGGCTTACAACCTGGCGAAGGACGAGCGCCTGGCCGAAGCGGCCACCCCGTCGCTCGCGATCGTGGCGGCGGGGCTGCTGCCGCTGATCTACGTCTCGAAGCGTTACTTCCAGGCCACGCGGTCGTAAATTTTTTGCGAGTTCGGCTGGTTCCTGCCGAGCGCAGCCACGTTCAGGCGGTCTGCCTTGAAGTCGCCGAGCGCGTTCAGCACTGGATTGTCCACCTTCACGCCGCGCACCACCGGCCACTCGTTGTTTCCGTCGGCAAAGTAACGCTGCGCCTCGTCGCTCGCCAGGTATTCGAGGAACTTCACCGCGTTCTCCCGGTGCGGAGCGTTCTTCAGCACGCCGGCGCCGGAAATGTTGACGTGCGTACCCCAGCTATTCTGGTTGGGGAAGACGATCGCGATCTTCTCCGCCACCTGCTTTTCGTCAGGCTTCTGCGAGCGCGCGAGGCGGGCATAGTAGTACTGGTTCGAGATTGTGACGTCGCACTGCCCGGCCGCGACAGCCTTCAGCTGGTCGGTGTCCCCGCCCTTCGGTTCCTGGGCGAGGTTTTCGCGCACGCCTTTCGCCCACTGTTCGGCTTTCTCGGCGCCGAGATGGTCGATAAGCGCACCCATGAGCGAGAGGTTGTAGATGTTTGTTGAGGAGCGCATGCAAACGCGCCCTTTCCATCTTGCATCGGCGAGCTGCTCATAGCTGGTGATCTCGCCCGGTCGCACTTTGTCCTTGTTGTACGCGATCACGCGTGCGCGCTGCGAGAACCCAAACCAGTGTCCGCCCGGCTCGCGCAGGTTCTCCGGAATGCGCTGCTCTAGAGCCTTGGACTTGACCGGTTGGAAGAGCCCGGCCTGCTCGGCGCGCCACAGCCGCCCCGCGTCGACGGTGATCATCACATCGGCCGGACTGCGTGCGCCTTCGTTGCGGATCCGCTCGATGATCGCGTCCTCGCTCGCTTCGATGCGGTTCACTTTGATCCCGGTCGCCTTGGTGAACCCGGAGTAGAGCGTTTCATCGGTCTGGTAATGACGGCCGGAGTAGACGTTAACTACGTTTTCCTGAGCGAGCGCGGCTGCGCTCGCCACTGCCATGGCGAGGGCCGCAATAGCGCTTTTCTTCGCGAACAGAGTCATTGTTGGGGCCGCCTGAGTTGAGAATGGTAGCCAAATGATAGTGGCTCTCATTGGCAGGGTCAATGAGAATAACTATCATTTCCGGGACGCTCATGCTGATGACGCACTTTGCCGAATCGCGCTGCCCGCACGCGCGATGCATTCCACGCACAGCCCGCTGCAATAAAGCACGCAGTGAGTGCGTGTCTCATAATCGGGCGCGCCGGTAGACGTTCTCGGGCATCGCGCGTTCTTGGGGAAGGGATGAACCGTCTGTCACTAGTCAGTTCGGTGCTCTTCGCGCTCTGCGCCTTCGGCGCGTTCGCCTTTGCGCAGCAAGCGCTTGAAATCATTCCGCTACGCCATCGAACCGTGGAACAAGTGCTGCCCGCCCTGCAGCCGCTCCTTGAGCCGGGTGGCACATTGTCGGGTAGTCGCGGGCAGCTCTTCCTGCGCGCGACTCCCGCCAACGCTGCCGAGATAAAGCAGGCACTCGCGGCCATCGACCGCCCCGCACGGCGCCTGGAGATCTTGGTGCGCTTCGACGAAGCCCAGGACGCCGAGCGTCGTGAGCTGGGCGCGAGCGGCAGGATCAGCAGCCGCGGCGCGCGGGTCGATGTGACGGCGGAGCAGGCGCGGCGCGTCGGCGCCGAACGCGTCGATCAGCGGCTTCAGGTGCTGGAAGGCGGACGCGCTTTCATCATGGCCGGGCAATCGCGTCCGCTGATGGCGCCCGGAGAAACGGTGGTTCAGGATTCGGGCACCGGGTTCGAGGTCGTGCCGCGCCTGTCCGGCTCCGACGTGACGCTGGAGATACTCCAGCAACGCGAGGTAGCCGGTGCGCGCCCGGGCATCGTTCAGGGCCAGCAGATCTCCTCCGTCGTGAGCACCGCGCTCGGGCATTGGGTCGAGATCGGCGGCACGGTTTCCGATCGTCGCGCCGAGGAGCGCGGTATCAGTTCGGCGAGGAGCGCACGCGAAGGCAAGTCGAGGCGCGTGTGGGTCAAGGTCGAGGAGATTGCCAACTGAAGAGCGCGCTTGAGCGGGCGTTTGCCGACAACGGGCCGCTGGCCGCCGCGGTGAGCGGCTTCAAGCGCCGGCCGCAGCAGCTCGAGATGGCGCGAGCGATCCATCAGGCGATGGAGACGACCGGCGTGCTCGTCGCCGAGGCGGGCACGGGTACCGGCAAGACCTTCGCCTATCTCGTGCCCGCGCTCCTCGCCGGCGGCAAGGTGATCGTCTCGACGGGCACCAAGACGCTGCAGGACCAGCTTTTCGACCGCGATCTGCCGGCGGTGCGCTCGGCGCTCTCGATCGGCGCGAGCGCGGCGCTTCTCAAGGGACGCTCGAACTATGTTTGTCTCTACCGCCTAAGGCGCGCCGTGCAAGGCGGGGTGGCATCGCCCGACGACGCAGTGCAGCTGCACCACATCCAACACTTTGCCGCGGTGTCGGCCACGGGCGATCGGGCCGACCTTGCCGATGTTCCGGAGGACGCGCCGGTGTGGGCACATGCCACTTCGACGCGCGACAACTGCCTCGGGCAGGGATGTCCGGACTATGCCGACTGCTTCGTCATGCGCGCGCGGAGGAATGCGCTCGCCGCGGACGTGGTCGTCATAAACCACCATCTTTTCTTCGCCGACGTGGTGTTGCGCGACGAAGGCGTCTCCGAGCTCCTGCCCGCCTGCAACACGGTGATCTTCGACGAGGCGCACCAGCTTCCGGAGACCGCACGGCTTTTCTTCGGCGAGACCCTATCAAGCGCGCAGCTCGTCGACCTCGCGCGCGATGCGCGCGCCGAGCTGCGCGCGGCGGGCGGCGCTTCGCCCGAGGCCGAGCGCCTCGCCAGCCGGCTAGACAAGGCGGCGCGCGACTTGCGTCTCGTGTTCGGCGAGGGCGCGAGCCGGTTCGCCTGGACGCAGGCTTTGCGCATCGCGGGGTTCAACGACGCGCTGCATGTCGTGCAGGCGGCGCTCAAGTCCCTGCGCTATGCGGTGGACGCGCAGGCGGAGCGCTCCGAGGGCCTCGCCGCATGCGCGCGCAGGACAAGCGCCGCCTATGCGATCCTCGCGCGCCTGCGCGACGCCGGGCCGGTGGAGGAGGTGCGCTGGGTCGAAGTTTTCGCGCACGCGGTGCGGCTGCATGCCACGCCGCTGTCATCCGCCGAGCTCTTCAGCCGGCAGATGCAGGACCATCCGCGAGCGTGGATCTTTACCTCCGCCACCCTCGCGGTGGGCGAAGACTTCGGCCATTTCACGCGCGAGCTGGGCCTGGCCGAGGCGGCCGCGCAGCGCTGGGCGAGCCCTTTCGACTTCGCGCGGCAGGCGCTGCTCTACGTGCCGAAGGGCTTGCCACCCGATCCGAACGACGCGTCGTTCACCGACGCGGTGCTTGACGCCGCGATTCCGGTGATCGAAGCAAGCGGCGGCCGCGCCTTCGTGCTTTTCACCACACTGCGCGCTCTACGCCGCGCGCACGAGCGCCTGCGTGGCCGGCTCGAGTTTCCTCTGCTCGTGCAGGGAACGGGCTCGCGCAGCGAGCTTCTCGCGCGGTTCCGCAAGCTGGGAAATGCGGTGCTGCTCGGCGCGCAATCGTTCTGGGAAGGCGTCGACGTGCGCGGCGAAGCGCTTTCGGTGGTGGTGATCGACAAGCTGCCGTTCGCGCCGCCCGACGACCCGGTGCTCGCGGCGCGCATCGAGGCGATTCGCGCGCGTGGCGGCAACCCGTTCGGCGAGCTGCAGTTGCCGCAGGCGGTGCTCACGTTAAAGCAGGGCGCGGGGCGGCTGATTCGCGACGAGAACGACCGCGGAGTGCTGATGCTGTGCGACCCACGCCTGGTGTCGAAGTCCTATGGGCGCCAGGTGCTGAAGAGCCTGCCGCCGATGAAGTTCACCCGCGACCTGGCTGAGGTGCGGAGCTTTTTTGAACTTCATCCTCAATGTGAATCCGGATAATGTCCTCGAAGGCCGCATCCGCGCGGAAACCGAGCGCAAGCGCGCGCCGGGTATCGAAGTTGCGCGGCCAGCCTTCGACGATGCGCATGATCGTCGCGTCGGGCTCGCGCCGAATCAGGCCGGCGGTTTTCTCCCCGGCGACCTTGCGCAGCGCCTCGATCTGCTCGCCGACCGTGGCGCTCACGCCCGGCATGCTGAGATTGCGCCGCGCGCCGAGCTTCGCCGTGTCGAGCTTTGCCGCATGCAGCAGGAACCCGATCGCCGCGCGCGGTGATGCGAACCAGTGGCGCACCGTCTCCGGTACGGGCAGCACGGCCGCCTGCCCGGCGAGCGGCTCGCGAATGATCCCCGAAAAAAACCCTGAAGCAGCCTTATTCGGCTTGCCGGGGCGCACGCAGATCGTCGGCAGGCGCAGGCCGATGCCGTCGAAGAAGCCGCGCCGGCTGTAGTCGGAGAGGAGCAGTTCGCCGATGGCCTTTTGCGTTCCGTAGCTCGTGAGCGGCGCGTTCAGGAATTCGTCGCCGATGGCTTCCGGGAACGGCGCGCCGAATACGGCGATAGAAGAGGTGAAGACGACCCTCGGCTTGTAGTTGGCTTTGCGGATGGCCTCGAAAAGCTCTCGCGTACCGTCCAGGTTGACGCGGTAACCCTTGTCGAAGTCGGACTCGGCTTCTCCCGAGACCACCGCCGCAAGGTGAAAGATGAGCTCCGGGCGCCGCGCGATCAGCTTTCCCGCCTCACCCGGTGCCGAGAGGTCGGACACCACGCTCGCGCCATCGAACGGCACGACGTCGTGCAAAATGAGATCGTCCTTCGGCAGCCGCGCGGCGAGCTTGCGTCCGATCATGCCGGCCGCGCCGATGATGAGGGTTCTCACCAATCGGGATCCCAGAGGCGCCACCACGGCACGTCCTTGCGCAGGCTTCCCACCTTCAGGTAGCGGCTGTCGGGGAAGTTCTTGCGCATCACGCGGTCGGCGGCGTCGCGCAGATCGGCCATGCCGAGCCGATCGTACGCCAGCACCAGCACGAAGAGCGCTTCCTCGGTCGCGGGCGCCTCCGCGTAATGCCGGATGGCGTATTGCGCGCGGTTCGCCGCGGCGAGGTAGGCCTCGCGCTTCATGTAATAGCGCGCGACATGAACTTCGTGCGAGGC
>Ga0075418_10004514_pt1 | contig 15814 bp, 11 predicted proteins | sample SoiMetdeltSBSDD2_FD_81776 | JGI IMG/M metagenome (GOLD analysis project Ga0075418, IMG submission 81776) | Bulk soil microbial communities from a Populus tree surrounding site in Tennessee, USA - Soil MetaG P. deltoides SBSDD2 | ecosystem: Environmental > Terrestrial > Soil > Tree plantation...
CGGGCTCGTGCGGCTGATGAAAAGCCCCGAGTCCTTTACGGGACCGGTGAACCTCGGAAACCCCGTCGAATTCACGATCCGTGAGCTTGCAGAAAAAGTCATCGCCCTGACGGGCTCGCGCTCGAAGATCGAGTCGATGCCGCTGCCCCCGGACGACCCGCGGCAGCGACAGCCGTACATCGCTCTCGCAAAGCGCGAGCTCGCCTGGCAGCCCAAAGTGCAGCTCGACGAGGGCCTCGCAAAGACGATCCAGTACTTCGACGAAATGCTGTCCGGGTCGCCGGAAAGCCAGGGATGAAACCGGTCCTCGTGACCGGGGCAGCCGGTTACGTCGGCAGTCACACCTGCAAGGTTCTTGCACAATCGGGCTTCGAGCCAATTGGCCTTGATACGCTCGAGCGCGCCGGTCTTCGCGAGCTGCCCTGGGGACCGATCGCGATCATCGAGACCGCTGATACGGGTGCCGTCGCGCGCGTACTTGCCAGGTACCGGCCCGTGGCCGCCCTGCACTTTGCGGCCTATGCCTACGTCGGAGAATCCATCGCACAGCCGGCGATGTATTACCGCAACAACTTCGGCGGAAGCCTGGGCCTGTTCGAGGCCTTGCGCACGGCGGGGATCGGCAACTGGGTCTTTTCGAGCACCTGTGCCACATACGGCGTCCCGGACGTCCTGCCGATCGCGGAAGGCCATCCGCAGCGCCCGGTGAATTCATATGGCACCAGCAAGCTGATGGTCGAGCGAATGCTGCTCGATTGCGATCTCGCGCATGGCGTGCGCTCGGTCGCGCTGAGGTACTTCAATGCTGCAGGTGCCGACCCGGATTGCGAAGTCGGCGAATGCCACGAGCCGGAAACGCATGTCATTCCGCTCGCGATCCGCACCGCGCTGGGAGAGCAGGAAGCCTTTGAAATTTTCGGCACCGATTACCGGACGCCCGACGGCACGGCGATCCGCGATTACATCCATGTCACCGATCTCGCGCGCGCCCACGTCATCGCACTGAACTACCTGCTGGATGGCGGGTCCAGCGAGGCGTTCAACCTCGGCACCGGCCAGGGTCACTCGGTGCGGCAGGTCCTCGCAGCCGTCGAGGCGGTCACCGGCCGGGAGGTCAGGCAACGCGCATCGCCGCGACGCGCGGGCGACCCGCCCATGCTGGTCGCGGACGCGAGCAAGATCCGCGAACGGCTCGGTTGGGCCGCGGAAATTCCGGACCTGACGGACATCGTGCGGACCGCGGTCGACTGGCACCGCTGGTGGAGGTCACAGAGCACCGCGCCCCCCGCACACAAAGGCTGAAGCTAGCCGCCGTACTGTGCCGTGCGTTCGGCGGCGAGCCGTCGTGCTGCCGGATAGGCGAAAAGCCCGCGCCAGGTGGACCCGACGAGCCGGCACAGCAACGGCACTGGCAGCGGATCTCGGCCTGCCAGGCCCCAGAGCAGGCGCTTGAACGGCTTGGCCAGGCGCCAGAGCAGGAAAGCCAGGATGGACCCCTTCCAGCGCCATCCTGATGTAACGACCAGTTTCGTCAGTGTCGCAGTCAGCGCGCGATTGTGTTCGAGGATCTGCAATTCCGCAGCAGCCCTCTCCGGCCGGTGTTCGTGTCTCGCATGGACGCGCGGCTCATAAATGACTTCGGCACCGGACTCGAGCAAGCGCCAAAGCATGTCGTGATCGCCCCCCCCCGGTAACGCCGCGCCCATGTCGAGCGCAGTGTCGAAGCCGCCGAGCTGCACGACCAGATCCTTGTGCAGCGCCATGCTGACGCCGCTCCCGACGCCGATGCACCAGGCGATCAGCGGCCGCGGCATGCCGGCGGGATCTGGCCCAGCGCGTGGCGGCAGATGGATGCGACGGGTGCCCCGTGCGAAGCCGCCGTTGGCCTCGAACAGCTGCGCACCCGCGCTGGCCAGCGTCAGCGCATCGACTTTTCCCATGCAAGCCCCGAGCCTGGGGCTCGCGGCAAACGCCTCCTCGGTGGCGGCGATCCAGTCGGGATCGGCGACGGCGTCGTCGTCCAGGAAGGCGACGATGTCGCCTTTCGCCTCGCGCAGCGCACGGTTCCGCGCGAAATTGAGACCGGGCACCGGCTCGCGCACGTACCGCAGCGCCGGAAATTCACGGATCACCGTCTGGTGCGTTTGCTCGGTCGACGGAGCATTGTCCACCACGAGGATTTCAAGCGGCTTTCGCCGCTGTGCCTGCAGTGAAAGCAGGGCGCGTGCCAGAAGCTGCGTCCGGTCGCGGGTGCAGATCACCGCCGTCGAGGTCGGTTGCGAGCGGCAGGGCGCGGCGGCATTCATTCCCATCGCGGCCGGTGCCGTGCCGCGCCTAGCCGATCGCTGCCGGACTGCAGCCAGCGGATTGCGCCCACACACAAGCCCGCCATGTACGTAATTCTCGACAGCACCACGAGCGGCAGCATCAGCAGCGGCTCGAAAATACCGGCCTTCAACCAGCAGCTGACGATATATGCGGAATGCGCGAATACCAGCGCGGGACTCGCCGCCACGAGCAACAATGGGTGGCGATAGAGCCACGCGGCACGGGCCGAGTCCGTCTGCGACTTGGCCTCCACCGCCGTATAAGCCCAGCGGTAGTTTCGGCGCAGGAAATTGCCGAGCCCCGGGCGGTTGTAATGTGCCGCCACCGCTCGTGGCTCGAAATAGATGCGCTGCCCCGCTGCACGGAACTGCGCCTGCCAGAAACGCTCTTCATTGGAAAACGAGAACGGCGGCTGTTCGGCAAAGCCTTCAGTCGCTGCGTAAGCCGCCCTGCGCACGCTGAGGTTCGGCGGAGGATGATGAGGCACCCAGCCCGCAGCGGCGGCGGGATGAACGACGTACCAGCCGCAGTAATAGTCGCAGCGCGCGACGACAGGCAGGCCGGCCGGCAGCGACAATGAGCCGCCAACCGCGCCAGCATCGCGTTCGTGTGCGTCCAGGAGGCGATCGAGCCAGCCGGCCGCGGGAATGCAGTCGCCGTCGAGGAAGACGACGGGATCGCCACTGCACTCGAGAAAACCGCGGTTGCGGGCTGCGGCCGCATTTCCCGGCTCGCCAGGCGCCCGCAGCCGGACGACGCGCGCGCCCGCCGCTTCCGCCCGTTGCGCCGTGTCGTCGCTCGATCCGTCGTCGACGACGATCACCTCCACCGACGCGGCGCGCGACTGCTGGCCGAGCACCGCCTCGACGACCCGCGCGATCTGAGGCTCGTTGCGCGCGGGCACCACCACGGAAACCAGCGGCCAGGTATTCCCGGTGACGGAACTCAATGGACGGCATCCTCGCGGGCGCGACCGCGCGCTACGTCAGCGAAAACGGGCTCGCCGAGCACGCGGGGCCTGTTTTCCCGGTTCGAGCGTCGAGGCATACAGCGATTCCACGAGGTCGATGTACGCCTGTTTGCCAGGCGCGGCGCTCGCCGTGGAAAGCGCCGCCTGCGAGATGCGCGCGCCGATTTCCGGGTTCGCAAGCAAGTGGCCGATCCCTGCCGAGAGGCCATTCCCGGAGCATTCGACAAGAATCGCCGTGCGCTCGTCCAGGATGCTTCGGTGTGCCGGGATGTCGGTCGCGACAATGGGCTTTCCGGAGAGAACGTAGTCGAAGATCTTCAGCGGGATGTTGTCGCCGTACGCGCGGGGTGATACGAGCACGTCCGCCATGGCGAGATAAGCGGGCATGGCGTCGCGCGGCTGGCGCGGCAGCACATGGAGCTTGCCTTCGACCACGAGGCGTGAAGTGAGCGAGTGACCGCCGAGATCGTTTTCTGGCGTCGAGCCGACCAGCACGCCGACGACAGATGGAGCTGACACCGCTACCGAAGCCAGGGCCTGCAGGAGCATGTCGATTCCCTGATAGGGCTCGAACGTGCCGGCGTACATGACGACGTGTCGATCAGCGCCGATCCCGAGGCTGGCGCGCAACTGAGTGCGCCGATCCGACGCATCGCGCGGCAGGCCCGGAAACTTCCACTCGTACGCCGGCACCTGCGGCGAGCGCGACTTGACGTGAGTCAGGAGGCCGGCCGAGCAAATGACCGCGTTCGAACGGCGCAGCGCCCAGTCCTCGAATGCACGCAGCAGACGCTGCACCCAACCGACACGGAACAATCGGTGAGTCCGCAGCTGGTCCGGCAGGCTCGACTGCATGTCATAGATCACCGGGATGTTCCGGCGCCGGCAGAGCGCCAGGACGGGCCAGGCCAGTTCTTCCAGCACATGGACTGCGCCGTAGTCGCGCGTGCGCAGGAGCCAAACGAGCGGCAGGAGCATGCCGGCGCCCAGCACGAGCTTCTTGAGCGAGAAGCCGATGCGTACCTGGCGGATGCCGAATGGATTGTGGCCCCGGAAAATGCGCAAGCCAGGAAGCTGCATCGGCGTCCCGATCGGGTACGCGAGCAGGTCGACGTCGTACCCGAGCGCGCTCAAGGCGGCCGCAAGCTGGCTGACCGCTATGGGTGTCCCGCGGTCCTGGTAAAAGGGCTGCGGCGAGACGATCAGCAGCCGCGTCTTCACGCCGGCGAGTGCAGCGGGGGCCTTCTTAGGCAGTCTCCCGCCGAGGCTCGCGACGGTGTCTTGCGAGTCGCGCTGGAAATTCACGTCAGGGGTACCCTGCGTCAACGCATGTCTCCAGTCTACCGCGGATGCACGGCGGGCATGTTCCTGTCCGCCGACAGTTGCCGCGACTATGTGCCTACTTCCGGTGGGGAAAGACTGCCATGGGCGTCGGGCGGCCGACCAGGAATCCCTGCGCGTAGCCGACACCGATGCGGCGCAGCGTGTCGAGCACCGCGGGCGTCTCGACGCGCTCGGCGACGGTTTCGATGCCGATCGCACGGCCGATCTGCACGATGGCCTCGACCATGCTGCGGTCGATCGGATCGCTTGCGACGTTCTGGACGAAGTTTCCGTCGATCTTGAGGTAGTTGACCGGGAGCGTGCGCAGATAGTTGAACGACGAAAGGCCGCTGCCGAAGTCGTCCAGTGCGATGAGGCAGCCGCGGCTCGCCATCTCGCGCATCAGGTAGCTCGCGTGCCCGAGGTTCGTGATGGCAGCAGTCTCCGTGACCTCGAAGCACAGCACGCCCGGCGTCGGCTCGTGTTCCTCCAGCACATCGACCAGGAACTCCAGAAACCCCGGGTCGGAAAGCGTCGTGCCGGAAAGGTTGATCGCGACGGTGAAAGCCGCCTCCTCCACCCCGTCGCGGGTCGACGGGACGTAGTCGCGCAGCACCTTCTCGATGACCCAGCGGTCGAGCGAGGGCATGAGGTTGAAGCGCTCCGCCGCCGGGATGAACTCGTCCGGGAGGACGATCGCGCCGTTCTCGTCGTGCAGGCGCAGCAGCAGCTCATAGTGCGGACGGTCCTTCGCAGACTCGGCGATCCGGACGATCGGCTGGAACATGATGTCAAGCCGTCCCTCGTCGCGCGCGTTCGTGAGGCGCGCCATCCAGCGCATCTCTCGATGACGCGCCGAGGCGCTCGCAGGGTCGTAGACCTGGACGCGGTTCCGGCCGCCGTCCTTGGCCGAGTAGCAGGCGATGTCGGCGGCAGACAGCAGCGTCGCCACGGTTTCGGTGGAGGAGTCGATCTGCACGATGCCGATGCTCGCCCCGATCTGCATCGTGTTGGTGCCCCACTGGAATCGCAGGTCGTGGATCGACTGGCGGAGCGCGTCGGCGATGCGCAGGGCCTGGTCCGGCGTGCAGTGCTCGAGCAGCACGCCGAACTCGTCGCCGCCCAGCCGTGCCAGCACGTCGTTCGCGCGCACTCGCGTCTGCAGGAGGCCGGTGACCTGCCGCAGGAGCTGGTCGCCCGCGGGATGGCCGCAGGTGTCGTTCACGACCTTGAACTGGTCGAGGTCGACGTAAATCATCGCGTGGCGCACCGCGTTGCTCTGGCGGGCCGATTCGATTGCCGCATTGAGCCGGCTTTCGAACTCGCGCCGGTTGATGAGCCCGGTGAGGGCGTCGTGGGCGGCCTGGTAGGACAGGAGCCGCTTCATCCGGCGCTCGCGGCTCACGTCGCTGAAGACGATCACTGCGCCCGCGGTCTGGCCAGCCCGGTCGCGGATCGGCGCAACGGTCGCCTGGATCGCGACCTCGTGACCGCGGCGGCTCACCAAGGCCGTCTGGTCATCGAGATGGATCGGGTCGCCGCTCGCGAGCGAATGGCTCACCGGGTCATCGATGGCCTCGTGGCTGCCGTCCTGCACGAGCTTCACGATCTCGGTGACGTTCCTTCCGCAGGCCTCGTCCGACGGCCAACCGGTCATCTTCTCCGCGATCGGGTTGATGTAATCGACCGTGCCCGAGCGGTCCGTCGTGATCACGGCATCGGCGATCGACTGCAGCGTGACTTCCGCTCGCTCCTTCTCCTCGTAAAACTGCTGCTCGGCGCGCTTGCGCTCGGTAATGTCGGTCAGCGTGCCTTCGAATCCGACCGGCTCCCCGCGTTCGTCGTAGTTGAGCCGCGCGTTCTCCGTGATCGTGATGACGGTGCCGTCGCGGCGCCGCAGCTGGTACTCGGCCTCGACGAGCTTGCCCTCGAGCTTGATCTTCTCGATCAGCGCCTGGCGCATGTTCGGATCGGGATACAGCTGGTCCGTCGACCCGATCGCGCGAAGCTCGTCGATCGACGCGTATCCTAGCATCGCGACCAGTGCGGGATTCGCCGACAGCAGGTAGCCGTCGAGCGTCACCTGGTAGACCCCCTCGACGACATTGTCGAACAGGCCGCGGAAGCGGCTCTCGCTCTCGCGGAGAGCGTCTTCCGCGCGGCGGCGCTCGATTGCGATGCGCGCGAGCTGCGCCATGCGACCGACGAGCTCGAGGTCGCGGCGCGAAGGCATGCCGGTGCGCCGGAGGTAAGTCGCGAAGGTACCTAGCATGCCCCCGTCCGCGGCCATGATCGGAGTCGACCAGCAGGCGAGCAGGCCAGCCTTGAGGGCGGCCTCGCGGCGATGCTCCCAGAGCGCGTCTTTCGAGATGTCGGGCACGATGATCTGGCGCTGCAGGGCAATCGCGGCGGCGCAGGACCCGAAACGGATTTCCGCCGGGTAGTTGTCCATGAGAAGGACATACTCGCGAGGCAAGCTATCGCCGGCGACGTGGGTCAGCAGGCGCCGGACCGGGTCGTACAGCCGGATGCAGCAGATTGACGAGGGCAGCACGCGCTCGACGACCTCGGTGATCGATGCCAGCGCGACATCGAGAGGCTCGTTCGAGGCGATCTTCTCCAGGGCACGTCGCTCGCCGGCCGCGATGAGCTCGCCCTGCTTGCGGTCGGAAATGTCGATGATGCTGCCGCGGACCAGCGCGCCGGACGAGCTCGGCAGGCGGACGAGCCTCACTTCGCACGGGATATCTTTCCCTTCCGCGTCCACGTGCATCCACTCGAACACCGGCGTCGCGCCGCCGATGGCCTGCTCGATGTAGCCGCGCGCAAGGGCGACCGACGGCGAACCATCCGGCTGGGTAGCCGGGCTGACGTCCACCGGTCCGAGGCGCAACAGCGACTCGCGTGACATGCGGAAGAAGTCCGTGGCGTTGTCGTTACAGTCGATGAAGCGTCCGGACTCGACGTCGAGGACGACTACGGCTTCGGGCGCGTTCTCGACCAGCACGCGGTAGCGCGCCTCGCTGTCTTTCAACGCGTCCTCGGCCTTCGAACGCTCCGCGGTGTCGCGGACGCACACGATGTAGGTCGGCCGGCGCTTGTTCGTCATCATGCTGACGAGGACCTCGGCGGCCATCAACTCGCCGCGGCGATGCTTGGCAACGACCTCGAGCGCCGCCAGGTCGTAGTGGGTCGTCTCCTGCGCGGTCGCGAGTTCCTCGAGCGCGCGCGCGACGTCGCCCTTCGGGGCGATGTCGGGCAGCAAGCTGTCGATGAGGTCACCGAGGACGTCGGATTGCCGCACACCGAAGAACCGCTCGGCGGTGCGGTTCATGCTTTCGATGCGGCCGAGGTGGTCGACCGAGATGATGCTGTCCTTGACGTGGTCGAGAATTGCCTGGAGGCGCCCCACGCTCTCCTTCTCTAGTTGCTCGGTCGCGGCCGTTGCCTCGTCGGAAGCAAGGCGCATGACCGTCTCGAGGCTGGTCCGGTCGTTCTCGTAGGCATCGTATTGATGGCTGACGATCTCGATCAGCCGTCGCAGCTGCATCTTTCCTGCGGTGTCCGCCGATTCCAGGAGCTGCTCCTCGAGCAGCGGATGGATTCGGCTCTTGGGCGCGGCCGGGGTGGGCGCCTGCGGCAGGGTGTGCCCGGCCGTGTCCGCGTCCGCGGACTGCTTGAGCATCACGACGTTGTTCGTGTTGCTTGCCGACACCGGAACCCCACGAGCATGCCCGCCGCACCCCCGGGGAATGCGACGTAATGCAGTGATGCTAGGGGATGACCCCCGGGTCGAACGTGACCCCGTTCGCGGTTCGACGGGGCCCGTCCCGTGACTCAGGGCGCGGTATTGGCGACTCTCATTTCAGGCCCCGGATGTCGACCGGAATCGGCAAAATTGACCTCGCTTTTGACATTGCGACGACCAGCTAACGCATGAGGTACAGGCGCTCGCCCTGGGTCAGGCGCGAGAACTTGTCGCGCATGATCCAGGGCTCGAAAGTGCGGATGGCCGGCCCGAGGAGCATACGGAACATGTCCGAGAGAAGAGTCCGGTAGCGCGTTGGAATTGCGGCCAGGTCGGAAAGGAGCTGATCGAGGTCATAACCCATGACCGCGAGGCGGTCCTTGCCGATCCATCGCAGGTAGCGTCTGCACCACCACTTTCTGAGCGGACTTGCAAGCGTGGTCTTCCAGCGTTCGCGCGGAGCCTGACTGAGGTCCTGGTACGTGGCACCCGCCATGACCCTATGATGACAGGCAATCGTCGCCGGCGCCGTGGGCGTCCGCATACAGCCTTCCGACGGAGCTAATCGATGCGTTCGGCTCGCTTGCGCTCACCTTCTGTCAGGTAGCGCTTGCGCAGGCGGATGCTCTTTGGCGTGACTTCGACGAGCTCGTCGTCCGCGATGTACTCCATCGCCTGCTCGAGCGACATACGGACGGGCGGCGTCAGCAGCACGTTCTCGTCCTTGCTCTGCGTGCGGATATTCGTGAGTTTCTTGCCTTTCAGCGGATTCACGACCATGTCGCCGTCGCGGCTCGACTCGCCGACGATCTGGCCCTCGTACACGACGTCTCCGGGCGCCACGAAGAGGCGCCCGCGCTCCTGCAGGTTGAAGAGTGCATAGGCGAGCACCTCGCCCCGTGCGTTCGAGACCATCACACCCGCATTGCGCTCGGCGAGTTCTTTCTCGACGGCCAACGCGAAAGTTTCGAAGACGTGGTACAGGAGCCCGGTGCCGCTCGTCATCGTGCGGAATTCAGTCTGAAATCCTATGAGTCCGCGCGACGGGATCCGGTAGTCGAGGCGGACGCGGCCCTTGCCGTCCGGGACCATGTCGGCGAGTTCGCCGCCCCGCTCGCCGAGCGCCTGCATCACGGCCCCTTGCGCGGAGGTCTCCACATCCACCGTGAGCTGCTCCCAGGGCTCGAGGCGATGTCCGCCCTCCTCCTTCACGACGACTTGCGGGCGCGACACGGCGAGCTCATAGCCTTCACGACGCATGTTCTCGATGAGAATGCCGAGGTGCAGCTCCCCGCGCCCATAGACCACGAACCGGTCCGGGTCGTCGGTCTCGTCGACGCGGAGCGCAACGTTCGAAAGGGTCTCGCGCAGGAGCCGCTCTCGCACCTGCCGGCTGGTGACGAACTTGCCTTCTTGGCCGAAAAACGGCGAGGTGTTCGTCTCGAAAGTCATGCTGATCGTCGGCTCGTCCACGACGAGCGCGGGCAGCGCCTCGACCTTCTCCGAGTCGCAGATGGTGTCGGAGATCTTGGGCGCCTCGAGGCCTGAGAACGCGATGATGTCGCCGGCGCGGGCCTCCTCGACTTCGACGCGCTCGAGTCCCATGAAACCGAAGACCTGCCCGATGCGTTCGTTGCGCACGACGCCGGCGCGATCGACGACGGCGACCGGCATGCCGCGGCGGATCGTGCCACGCCGGATCCGGCCGATTCCGATCGAGCCCACGTAACTGGAATAGTCGAGCTGGCTCACCTGAAGCTGAAGCGGGCCATCAACGTCCACGTCGGGCGCGGGACAGCGCGCAACGATGGTTTCGAAGAGCGGCGTCATGTCATCGGCCATGACACCAGGCGCGAGGCCCGCGACGCCGCGCAACGCCGAGGTATAGACGACCGGAAAATCGAGCTGGCGCTCGCTCGCGCCGAGGCGGTCGAAGAGATCGAAGGTGCGGCTGACCACCCAGTCCGGGCGCGCCTCGGGCCGGTCGATCTTGTTCACGACGACGATCGGCGCGAGACCGTGCACGAAGGCCTTTTGCGTGACGAAGCGCGTCTGCGGCATCGGGCCGTCCACCGCGTCGACCAGCAGCAGCACGCAATCGACCATCGACAGAACTCGCTCGACTTCGCCGCCGAAGTCCGCGTGGCCCGGCGTGTCCACGATGTTGATCCGGAACTCGTGCCACTGGATCGCGGTGTTCTTCGCCAGGATCGTGATCCCGCGCTCGCGCTCGAGCGCGTTCGAATCCATGACGCGCTCGGGCGTCGGCTTCCTGGCGTCGAGCGTGCCGGACTGGCGCAGCAGCTTGTCCACGAGCGTCGTCTTGCCGTGGTCCACGTGCGCGATAATCGCGATGTTGCGCAGGTTCTGGATCATAAAAAGCCGCGCATTGTAATCCGCGCGCGACCTTGAATCTACGTCAGGACTAGCCTGTAAGCCATTGATTTAATATTCTTCTGACTCGATCGCGGTCAGCTGTTCCTCGAGCTCCGCGACGTGCCGCTCCCAAAATCGCGCTTCACCGAACCACGGGAATGCCCGGGGGAAGGCCGGGTCATGCCAGCGCCGCGCCAGCCAGGCCGCGTAGTGCACCATGCGCAGCGCCCGGAGCGCCTCGATGAGCGTCGCTTCGATCGGGTCGAACTCGGCAAACTTCGCGTAGCCCTCGAGGATTTGAGCGAGCTGCTGACGCATTTCCGCGGGTCCGCCCGCAACCAGCATCCACAGGTCCTGGATCGCGGGGCCCGTCATGCAATCGTCGAGATCGACGAAATGCGGGCCGGCCTCCGTCCACAGCACGTTGTTGCGGTGGCAATCGCCGTGGATCCGCAGGTAACGCAGCGTCCCTGCATGCAGGAAGCGCGATTCGACGAGGTCGAGGAGCTCGCCAGTCACGCGCTCGTAGCGATGCCGGATGTAGTCGGGAATGCGATCGCTCGACATCAGGTAACGGACAGACTCCCGTCCCATCGCTTCCTGCGATAGCCGCGCGCGATGCGCGAAGCGGCGGGTCGCGCCGATCGCGTGGATGCGCCCGAGGAAGCGGCCGATCCACTGGCGGTCGTCTTCGGTTCCGAGCTCCGGCCACTGGCCGCCGCGTCTCGGGTAGATCGCGAAACGAAAGCCGCCGAAAACCGGTACCAGCCCCTCGCCGAGCGCGCCGCCGCGTGGAACCACGAGCGGCGCGACGACGGGAATCTCGGCTTCGGCGAGCTCGCGCGCGAACGCGTGCTCCTCGGCGATCGCGGCGTCGCTCCAGCGGCCGGGACGGTAGAACTTCACAACCACCGGATCCGCGTCCTCGAGGCCCACCTGGAAGACGCGATTCTCGTAGCTGCCCAGTGCGAGGATGCGCCCGTCGCACGGAAATCCGGCAGCTTCGACGGCGTCGGCGATCAGGTCAGGCGACAGGTTCGCAAACGGGGCGCCGTCGGCCGTTGCTATCATGCGGGCACCCTATCGTGGAGCCTCGATGAATACCATCCTCGTGACGGGCGGCGCCGGGTACATCGGCAGCCACGTGGCGCGCCAACTCGGCGAGCGCGGCGAGCGCCTTGTCACGCTCGACAACCTCTCCACGGGATTCCGCGGCGCGGTGCTGCACGGCGACTTCGTGCAAGGCGACACCGGCGACGCTGCACTCGTCGCGCGCCTTCTCGCGGAGCACCGCGTCGACACCGTCATGCACTTCGCGGCGCACATCCAGGTGCCGGAATCCGTCGCCAATCCGCTCAAGTACTACCGCAACAACACCGCGAACACGCGGACCCTCCTCGAATGCTGCGCCGGCGCGGGCGTCCGTCAATTTGTCTTCTCCTCCACCGCTGCCGTGTACGGCATCCCCGATAGCGGCGCAGCCGACGAGGAAGCGCCGACCGCACCGATCAATCCCTACGGCTGGTCGAAGCTCATGAGCGAGTGGATGCTCCGCGACATCGCCGCGGTCTCGCCATTGCGCTATGTCGCGCTCCGCTATTTCAATGTCGCAGGCGCGGACCCCGGCGGCCGGATCGGGCAGTCGACGCCGGAGGCGACGCACCTGATCAAGGTTGCCTGCGAGCACGTCGTCGGCAAGCGGCCGCAAGTTTCGATCTACGGCACCGACTACGAAACGCCAGATGGCACCTGCGTGCGTGATTACATCCATGTCGAGGATCTCGCAGCCGCCCACCTCCAGGCGCTTGATTACCTCCGCGGCGACGGTCCTTCAGCCACGCTCAATTGCGGCTATGGCCGTGGCTTCAGCGTGCGCGACGTGCTCGGCGAGGTCGCGCGTGTCGCAGGCAGCCCCCTGAACATCGTGGAAGCCGGGCGGCGCGCCGGCGACCCGCCGCAGCTCATCGCGGTTGCCGAGCGGATCCGCCGGACGCTCGGATGGACGCCGCGCTACCACGACTTGGCCGGCATCGTCGGCACAGCGCTCGCGTGGGAAAAAAGGCTCCTGCGCCAACCGATGGCCTGACGGTTACCATACGCATATGACCGGCATTCGTCCGCAGTCGCTGAGTGGATTGCTGTCGGCGGCGCTCCTGCTGATCGTGGTGCCTCTGACCGCGGCGATCGTTTACGGCGCCCTGCAACTGCGAGAGCTGTCCCGCACGAGCGACCTCCTGGTCCGGGACAGCATCACGCTGACGCAGCACACGCAGGTCCTTTTCCAGGAAGTGTCCCTGATGGAGCGTGCCGCTCGATATCTCGGCGTGACCGGCGACCCGCGCTACGCCCAGTCGTTCGAATCCCAATATGTCGCCTTCACCCGGACGCTGGGAAGCCTCGCGGAGTACATGCCTGAAGGGGAAATCAGTGCCGTGCGCGCGGCCGGCTCCCAGGTCGCGGCCCTCGTGCGCACCGGCACGGTGGATGAGCTGTCCTCTTCGGCCGTGGGACAGTTCGAGACTCTTTCCGTCATGTCCAACCGGCTTGCGCAGCGCGCACGCAGCGACATCGAGCGCCGGCTGCAGCAGGTGGAACGCGAGGCGAGTGCCACGCAGCAGTGGCTCCTGTGGGCGATCACGGCGCTGGTACCGGCGGCGCTCGCCATCGCCGGCATCTTCTGGTATTTCGTGCTGCGGCCGCTGCGCGCCATCGACCGCGCGATCAGCGACTTGGGCCGCGGCACGTTCTCGCAGTCGATTGCCATCAGCGGGCCGGCGGACCTCTCGGCCCTTGGCCGCCAGCTCGAGTGGCTGCGTACGCGCCTGCTGGACATTGCGCTCGAGCGGAACCGCTTCCTGCGGCACATGTCGCACGAGCTCAAGACGCCGCTCGCGAATATCCGCGAGGGCACCGACCTCCTCCTGGACGGCGCCGTCGGAGCGATCAACGACAACCAGCGCGAAGTGGCCTCGATCCTGCGCGAAAACGCGCTGCGACTTCAGCAGCTCATCGAGAACCTCCTGTCCTACAGCGCCTGGAAGTCGCGCGCGAGCAGCGTCGAGCTCACGTCCTTCCGCCTGAGCTCGCTGGTGGGAACGGTCATCGACAGCCAGCGCCTTGCCATGGCCGCGCGCAGCATCACGCTCGACAAGCACGTCGCAGATCTGCACCTTGTCGCCGACCGCGCGAAGCTGAAGCTCGTCCTGGAGAACCTGCTCTCGAACGCGCTCAAGTTCACGCCGCACGGCGGCACCATTCACCTGCACGCCTATCCCGACGGCGCGCAGACGGTCATCGACTTCGCCGACACGGGCCCCGGTTTCGCGGCCGACGACCGCGACAAAGTCTTCGAGGCGTTCTACACCGGCACGCAGCCCCAGGGCGGGCCGCTCAAGGGCACCGGCATCGGTCTCTCAGTGGTGCGCGAATTCGTCGAAGCCCATGGCGGCACCGTCCAGATCGTCACCGGCGAGTATCCTGGCGCGCACCTGCGCATCCGGCTCCCGGCTGCCACGCGGCGGGAGGCCGCCCATGCGGCCTGAGCGCCTCATCGCTCCTCTGCTGGCCGTCTGCCTGGTCGCGGGCTGCAAGAACGTGGACGACTGGTCCGGAATCAAGCGCCGCCCGGGCACGACGCCCACGTCGCAGACCGACGATGGCCAGCTCGTCGCCGACTACCTCGAGACGCTCAACCGCCTAGGCCGCGGCGGCGTTGCCGAACAGGCGGAGATCGTCGATGCGACGCGCACCGCTTATCTCAACGACCCCTCGACACGGAAGCGCCTCCGCTATGCCTTCGTGCTCGCGGTGCCAGGCCATGCCGCGAGCGACCCGGCCGGCGCCCGTGCTCTCCTCGGCGAGGCGCTCGCCACACCGGAGACCATGCTTCCCTCGGAGCGGTCGCTTGCTGACCTCATGGTCCGCGACCTCGACGCCCGGCTTTCGCTGAGCCATGAGAATCAGACGCTGCGCAACGGCAGCAACTCCGAAGAAGAGAACCGCATCGCGGACCTAAACCGCCGGCTCCAGGCCGAAACCGCGGAGAAGGAGCGCCTGCGCAAGGAGCTCGAGCGCGCCGAGGCCAAGCTCGAGGCGATCGCGACCCTGGAGGGCGGCTCGGCGCCGCCTCGCAAGTGAAAACGCCGCTAGGCCGCCGCGCGCGTATCGTGCTGGTCGACGACGACCCGGGCCTGCTCAGGCTCATCACGATCCGACTGCGCTCCGAGGGCTTCGAGGTCGCCGCCTGCGAGAACGCGAGCCAGGCCCTGACGACCGTCCCGCGCTTCCTGCCGGACGTGCTCGTGACCGACCTTCGCATGAAGGACAAGGACGGGATTTCCCTGCTCAAGGAGCTCCAGGGCCGATACCCGGCCCTGCCCGTCATCCTGCTGACCGCCCATGGCACGATCCCGGACGCTGTCACCGCGACGAAGAGCGGTGCATTTGCCTTCCTCACGAAACCGGTCGAGAAGGACCAGCTGCTCGAGCAGATCGGGTCTGCGCTCAAGGTGTCCGGCTTCGCGAGCGTCACGGAAGACTGGCGCGCCGGCATCATCACGCGCAATCCGGTCATGGAGGAGCGACTCTCGCAGGCCCTGATGGCCGCGGGCTCGGACGCGCCGGTCCTCGTCACGGGGCAGCCGGGCACCGGCAAGGCGCAGCTCGCGCGCGCCATCCACCAGGCGAGCGCGCGCCGGGGCGGGCGCTTCCAGACGTTCGCCTGCGTCACGGCGACCCAGGAGTCGCTGCAAGCGGCTCTCGAGGGCCGCGGGGACCCCGGCGACGCGCCCCGACCCGCCGAAGCGCCGGCTGGCACCCTGCTCCTCGACGAAATCGGCGACCTGCCGCCTGACCTGCAGATCGCGATGAACAGCCTGCAGGACAGCGAGCGCGTGCGGCTCATCACGACGACGGCGCGGAACCTCCCCGAGATGATCCAGCGCGGCAAGTTCCGCGAGAACCTGTATTACCGGCTCAGCGTCAGCCGCATCGACCTGCCGCCGCTTTCGCAGCGGCGCGACGACATCCCGCTGCTCGCTGCCCACTTCATGGACGAGCTCGCGCGGACG
>Ga0075418_10004515_pt1 | contig 15813 bp, 12 predicted proteins | sample SoiMetdeltSBSDD2_FD_81776 | JGI IMG/M metagenome (GOLD analysis project Ga0075418, IMG submission 81776) | Bulk soil microbial communities from a Populus tree surrounding site in Tennessee, USA - Soil MetaG P. deltoides SBSDD2 | ecosystem: Environmental > Terrestrial > Soil > Tree plantation...
CTAGGAACCGGCCGCGTCGCCCCGCCACCTGAGGACGGGCGTCCGCGCCGCGGCGGTCTCGTCAAGGCGGCGGATCGGTGTGGTGTGCGGCGCCTTTTGGACGAGCTCGGGATCGCGCCGGGCCTCGGCGTCGATCGCCAGCATCGCCTCGACAAAGGCGTCCAGCTCCTGGCGGCTCTCGGTCTCGGTCGGCTCGATCATCAGCGCCCCTCGCACGATCAGCGGGAAATAGATCGTCGGTGGGTGGAAACCGTAATCCATCAGCCGTTTCGCGACGTCGAGCGTTCTGACGCCGGTCTCTTCCAGGTTTTTGTCGGAGAAGACGACTTCGTGCAGCGAGGGGGAGTCGTACGGCAGATGGTAGGTCCCCTCGAGACGCTTCCTGAGATAATTGGCGTTGAGGACGGCGGTCTCGGACATCCGCTTCAGCCCTTCGGGACCGTGGGCCAGGATGAAGGCGTAGGCGCGAACGAACATCCCGAAGTTCCCGTGGAAGGACCGGATCTTGCCGACGCTCTTCGGGCGATCGTGCTGGAACCGCAGCCGCTCCCCTTCCCGCTCCACGGTCGGGACCGGGAGGAACGGCTCCAGGCTCCGCTTGACCCCGACGGGGCCCGATCCCGGACCGCCGCCGCCATGCGGCGTGGAGAAGGTCTTGTGGAGGTTGAGGTGGTGGACGTCGACCCCCATGTCGCCCGGGCGCGCCTGGCCGACGAAGGCGTTCAGGTTGGCGCCGTCCATGTAGAGGAGCGCGCCTTTGTCGTGTAGAGCGCGCGCCACCTCCTCGATCTCTCCTTCGAAGACGCCCAGCGTGTTGGGGTTGGTGAGCATCAGGACCGCCACGTCCGGCCCCACCCGCCGGCGCAGCGCCCCCAGGTCGACGCAGCCGCGCTCGTTGGAAGCCACCTGCTCCACGCGGTAGCCGGCCAGGTGCGCGCTTGCCGGGTTGGTGCCGTGCGCCGAGTCCGGAATCAGCACGACGCGCCGCGCGTCCCCGCGCTCCTGGTGGTAGGCGCGCACCATCAGGATGCCGGTCTGCTCCCCCTGCGCCCCTGCCGCCGGCTGCAGGGTGAAGCGGTCCATGCCGCAGATGGCGCAGAGCGCCCGCTCCAGCGAGTGCATCAGGCGCAGGCAGCCCTGGACCATGGACTCGGCCAGCTGCGGGTGCGCGTCGGCGAATCCGGGCAGCCGCGCGACCCGCTCGTTCACCTTGGGGTTGTACTTCATGGTGCAGGAACCGAGCGGGTAGAGCCCGAGATCGATGGCGTAGTTGAGCCGCGACAGACGGGTGTAGTGGCGCACCACGTCCACTTCCGAGAGCTCCGGGAAGCCGTCGATGTCCTGACGCGTGTAGCGGGCGTCGAGCGCCTGACCGCTCTCCTGCGGCACGTCGAGCGGCGGCACGTCGAATCCCCGCCGCCCGCGGCGCGAGACCTCGAACAGGAGCGATTCCGGAGCGCGGAGGCTTCGGGCGTCCATGGTCAGGCGAGCCGTCCCAGCTCGTCGGCGAGCCTGTCGATCTCCCCCCGTGGGTTCACCTCGGTCACGCAGACCAGCAGGTCGCGCTGCTGCGCCGGATCGGGGAGGTAGCGCGACAGCGGCACGCCGCAGGCCAGGCCTCGCTCCGCCAGGCGCTGCACGGCGGTCTCCGCTGGCACCGGCAGGCGGACGACGAACTCGTTGAAGAACGGAGCCGCGTATGGGATCGAGCAGCCCCGAGCCTCGGCGAGGCGCTGACGTGCGTAGGCCGCCTTGGCGCGGTTGTGGCGGGCCAGCTCCATGATGCCGGACTTGCCGAGCGCCGCCATGAAGATGGCCGCCGTCAGGGCGCACAGCCCTTCGTTGGTGCAGATGTTCGAGGTCGCCTTCTCGCGGCGGATGTGCTGCTCGCGTGTCGACAGCGTCAGCACGTAGCCGCGGCGGCCGTCGACGTCGCGCGCCTCGCCGACGATCCGGCCCGGCATCTGGCGCAGGAAGGACTGCCGGGCCGCGAGGAAGCCGAGGTAGGGGCCTCCGTAGGACAGCGGCACGCCGAAGCCCTGCCCCTCGCCCAGGACGATGTCGGCGCCCTGCTCTCCCGGCGGCTTCAGAAGGCCGAGGGCCAGAGGCTCGGTCATCACGACGATGAGCGTCGTCCCCGCCTGCCGCGCCACGGCCGCGAGCGCCTCGATCTCCTCCAGGCAGCCGAAGAAGTTCGGGTGCTGGACGACGAGCGACGAGGCCTTCCGCTCGAGCGCCTGCCGGGCCGCCGCCGAATCGGCCGCCCCGTCCTTCCCGTGCCCGAACGACTCGATGGCGATGCCCATGTTGGCCAGGTGGGTCCGGACCACCTGCACGTACTCAGGGTGCAGCCGATCGGAGAGGACGACGCGGCCGCTGGGGGACGCCCGCTCCGCCATCAGAATCCCCTCCGCCAGGGTGGAGGCGCCCTCGTACATGGAGGCGTTGCTCAGATCGAGGCCGGTGAGCTGGCAGATGAGGGTCTGGTACTCGAAGACCGCCTGCAGCGTGCCCTGGCTGATCTCCGGCTGATAGGGCGTGTACGAGGAATAGAACTCGGTGCGCGAGATCAGGTGATCGACGACCGAGGGGGCGAAGTGCCGGTAGGCGCCGGCGCCGAGGAACTGGGCGCGCGGGTCGGGCAGGAGGTTCTCTCCTGCCCGCGCGGCCATCTCCGCGACCAGGTCCATCTCCGCGAGGGGGCCCGGCACGTCGAGTGCCCCGCGCAGGCGCAGTCGCTCCGGGATCGACGCGAAGAGATCCCCGGCGCTCGCGAGGCCGATGGCCCGCAGCATGTCCTCCCTCTCGGCGTCGGACAGCGGCAGGTACCGGTGGGCGGCCAACTCAGTTCGCCTCGTCCTCGACGTACTTCCGGTACTGCCCCGCCGTCATCAGGCCAGGCGGCTCCTCCTCCTGGTCGGCCACCTTGATGCGGATCATCCAGCCGTCGCCGTAGGGATCCTTGTTGACCTGCTCAGGGCTCGCCTGAAGGGCGGCGTTGACCTCGTCGACGACGCCCGAGGCCGGAGCGAACAGCTCCGACACCGCCTTCACCGACTCGACCGTGCCGAACGGCTCGCCGGCGACCACGGCCGCCCCGACCTGCGGGAGCTCGACGTAGACGATGTCCCCCAGCTCGGCTTGCGCGTAGTGGGTGATGCCGACCGTGGCGACGGCACCCTTCGTCGAAAGCCATTCGTGCTCCTTCGTATAGCGCAAACCCTCCGGGTAGATGGCGTCTCCCTGGCTCAAGAAACCCTCCTCATCGGGACCGTTTGTAGAAAGGCGTCGGCACCACGAGTGCGGCCACGTCGCGCCCCCGGATCAGGACCGAGAAACGCGACCCGACGCCCGCCAGTGTGTCGGGCAGGTAGGCCAGACCGATGTTCTTCTTGACGAAGGGACCGTAGGTCCCCGAGGTGACCACACCCACCTCGCGGCCTTCGAAGCGCACGGGATAGCCGTGACGCGCGATGCCGCGATCGGCCATCTCGAAGCCCGCCAGGCGCCGCGCGACACCCGCCGCTTCCTGCCGCATGAGCGCCTCGCGTCCGATGAAGTCCCCCTTGGCGGGCTTGGCGATCCACCTGAGGCCCGCCTCGAGGACGGTGGTCGTCTCGTCGATGTCGTTGCCGTAGAGGGCCAGCCGCGCCTCCAGACGTAGCGTGTCGCGCGCCCCGAGCCCGCAAGGGAGGAGCCCCTGCGCGCGCCCTTCCCGGAGCAGCCCCCGGAACACTTCGGGAGCGGATTCCGCGGGCAGATAGATCTCGAAGCCGTCCTCCCCCGTGTACCCCGTGCGCGACACGAGACCCGGGTGGCCGCCGACCGTCCCCTCCGCGAACCCGTAGGAGGGCATCCGCGCGACATCCATGGAGGCGAGGCGCCCGAGAATCGCGCCCGCCCGCGGGCCCTGAATCGCGAGCTGCGCCCAGCGCGCCGAGGCGTTCACCACCTGCACGTCCTCCGTCGCGTGCCCCGCGACCCAGGCGAAGTCCTTGTCGGTATTGCCCGCGTTCACCACCAGGAGGAACCGCTGCGGCGCGCGGCGATACACCAGGATGTCATCGACGAAGGTCCCCTGTTCGGTCAGGAGCGCCGAGTACTGCGCCTGCCCGGGTGCCAGGCGCGCGGCGTCGTTGCACGTGACGCGCTGCACGAGCCGGAGCGCGTCCTCCCCGTCGATCTCGATCTCCCCCATGTGGCTGACGTCGAAGAGGCCAGCAGCCGTACGCACGGCGAGGTGCTCCGAGAGGACCGAGGAGAACTGCACGGGCATCTCCCAGCCCGCGAAATCGACCAGACGCGCCCCGAGCTCCCGGAACAGCGCGTTCAATGGAGTCTTGCGAAGGGAGGTCCCCGTGGCCTGCTGCATGCGGTCTCCTCGAGGGGCCTTAATCTACCACAGCGCCTCGCCGGAGCCTGCGCGCGATGGCGGCCGCGAGCGCTGGAATCGTGTAGGCCCGGGGCTGGACCGCGATCCTGAAGCCGCACCTACGGGCGGTGGCGGCCGTGATCGGCCCGATGACGGCGGCGGGCACGCGCCCGAGGAGCCGGCGGTCGGCCCTGCTCTTGAAGCCGCGCACGAAGTGCTCCACCGTCGACGAGGAGGCGAAGGTCACGAGGTCGAGGCGTCCGCCGCGCAGGGCGGCGCGGACCGCCGGCATGCCTTCCGCGGAGGGTGCGGCGCGGTACACAGGCACCACGACGACGCTCGCCCCGCGCCGCCGCAGGGCCCGCACCAGGACGTCCCGCGCCACCTCCGCGCGGGGGATCAGGACGCGGGCGCCCTCGAGGCCGCGCCGCAGCAGGCCGCGTCGCGACAGGAGACGCACGAGTCCCTCGGCCCGGTACTCCTCCGGCAGGGCGGCGACCCGCAGCCCCCGCTGCCGGAGGGCCGCCCGGGTGGCCGGCCCGATCGCCACGATCACGGACCGGTGTAGATCGCCGGCTCTCCCCCGTCGCCGATCGAGGCGCGCGAAGAAGCGTTCGACTCCGTTGACGCTGGTGAAAACGACGACGTCGAATTCCGCCAGGCGACCGAGGGCGCGGTCGACCGGGACCCAGGTGCGCGGCGGGCGCAGGACGATGGCCGGCGCCTCGATGACGCGCGCTCCCTGCCGGCGGAGGAGCGACGAGAAGGCGGTCGCCTGCGCCCTGGCGCGGGTCACGACGATCGTCCTCCCAACCAGGGGCCGACGGGGCGCCCGTCCCATCAGGCCGTCCCCCCGCCTTCGGGGACGCCGGAGGCCAGCAGCTCCCCGGCGCCGCGTTCGAGGAGGATCGCCGCGAGCCCCAGCCCCAGCGCTTCCGCCTCGCTCGCTGCCCCCTCGCTCCGGTCGCGCAGCACCCTGCGTCCCTCGGGGTCGGCGGCCAGACCCAGCAGGACCAGGCGATCCCCCCGGACCTCGGCCGTCGCCGCGATCGGCGCCCGGCAGCCCCCTCCGAGACCGCGCAGGAAGGCGCGCTCGGAAGCCACGGCGGCCGCGGTCGGCGGGTGATGGAGAGGTGCTACTGCGGAGCGCGCCAGCGCGTCGTCGGCGCGCGTCTCGATGGCCAGCGCCCCCTGCCCCACGGCGGGCAGCATCTCGCTGAAAGGGATCGGCGATGCTGAAAGCACAAGGCCAAGCCGGCGCACGCCCGCGGACGCCAGAATGATGGCGTCGTAGTCTCCCTTCTCCCACTTGGCGACGCGCGTGTCGACGTTGCCCCGCAGGTCCAGGATCGTCAGATCGGGACGCAGGTTGCGGATCTGGCACGCCCGGCGCGGGCTGCCGGTGCCGACGACAGAACCGGGCTGCAGGTCCTTGATCGAGCGCGCGCTGCGCGCCACCAGCAGGTCGCGCGGGTCCTCGCGCGCCGGCACGCAGGCCAGGAGCAGGCCCTCCGGTTGCCGGGTTGGGAGATCCTTGAGGCTGTGCACGGCGAGATCGACCTCGCCCGCCAGGATCGCCTCCTCGATCTCCTTGACGAACAGACCCTCGCCGCCGATGGCGGCGAGCGAACGATCGTGGAACCGATCGCCCGAGGTGCGGATCTCCTCGATGCGCGCCGCCTGTCCCCTCTCCTCCAGGCGATCCTTGACCCAACCCGCCTGCCAGAGCGCGAGCCGGCTGCCACGACTGCCGATGACCAGCGGGCGGGGAGCGGGCATCAGGATTTTCGCGTCCCCGGCCCGCGACCATCCAGGCCGAAGGCCTCGCGGAGGAAAGCGATCAGGGTCCCCGCTCCCGGGCGGGCGGTGCTGCGTTTCAGCGCCTGGATCGGATGGTGCAGCACCTTGTCCATCAGCGCCGTCTCGAACTCCTCGAGCGCTTGCTGCTGCCCGGGCGTCAGAGGCCCCAGGCGGGCGCGGAACCGCTCCAGCTCCGCCGCGCCGAGTGCGTGCAAGTGGCTGCGGAGGTCGACGATGGTCGGGGTCACCTCCAGCGAGCGCAGCCAGTCGAGGTAAGCCGTGGTCTCCCGCTCTACGATCTGCTCCGCGGCCAGCGCCTCCTGGCGCCGTTCCCGCAGACCGGCCTCCGCCACCCCCTTGAGATCGTCGATGTCGTAGACGTAGACGTTGTCGAGGTCGTTGACCCGGGGATCCACGTTGCGCGGCATGGCGATGTCGACGAAGAACAGCGGCCGCCCGCGGCGCTGCCGTGCGATCGGGGCGGCGTCCTCGAGCGTGACGATGTGGTGCGGCGCGCCGGTCGACACGATGACGACGTCGGCCCGCACCAGCTCCTCGGAGAGCCGGTCCCAGGAGACCGAAGTCCCGTGGAGCTCCAGAGCCAGCTCCGCCGCCCGCTGGTAGGACCGGTTCAGCACCCGGACCGTCCTCACCCCGTTGGCGGCGACGTGCTGCGCGGCAATGCGCGCCATCTTGCCCGCCCCCACGACGAGCACGGCGCTGTGCGCCAGATCTCCGAAGATCTCGTGCGCCCGGGCCGCCGCGGCGTGGGCGATCGACACCGGTGCTTTGGCGATGCCGGTCTCGGTGCGCACCTTCTTGGCTACGGAGAAGGCGCGTTGCAGCAGGCTGTCCAGCACCGACTTGAGACCTCCGGCCGCGTGCGCCGCGGCATACGCCTCCTTGATCTGCCCCAGGATCTGCGGCTCCCCCACGATCATCGAGTCGAGGGACGAGGCGACGCGGAACAGGTGGCGCACGGCGTCGCGATCGGCGTGCAGGTAGCAGTGCCGCTCGAGCTCCTCGCTGGTCGCTCGGCCGGAGTCCAGGAGGAAGCGCTTCACCGTATGCTCCGCGGAGGCGGTCGGGCCGTGCACCAGGAGCTCGGTCCGGTTGCAGGTGGAGAGGATGAGCCCCTCCTCCACGCCGCTGGAACCGGCCAGCCGCCCCACGGCCGCCACCAGATCCCCCTCCGGCACCACGAGCCGCTCGCGCAGCTCGAGGGGCGCGCTCTCGTGGTTCAGGCCGTACAGCAGGATCGACATCTTCAGATCCCGAGCATGCGGAGGAAGACCATGCTGAATCCCAGGATGGTCAGCAGGGCCGCTTTGCGGCCTCGCCAGCCCCAGCCGAGCCGGGCCGCCAGCACCACGCCCAGCAGGACCCAGGCCAATACAGCCAGCGTCTCCTTGGGCTGCCAGGCCCAGGGGCTTCCGGTGAGGCTCTCGTTGATCACCGCTCCGGTCACGATCCCGAAAGTCAGGAGCGGGTGGGCCCAGAGAAGCGACACGCGCCCGATCCGGTCGCAGCGCTCGAGGGACGGCAGCGGGACGAAGAAGCGGGCCGGCCGCTTGGCTTTGAGTCCGCGGTCGACGATGACGTAGACCAGGCTGGCGGCGAAGGTGATGGAGAGCGCCCCGACGCCGAGGATGATCGCCGTCAGGTGCAGCTTCAGGAGGGGGCCCCGCATCGAGGCGGCGACCGGCAGCACCTCCCCCGGCATGACCTTCGAGATCACCAGCACGACGATCGCCAGCGGCAGGATCGTCACGTGCAGCACGTCGATCCGGTACCGCCACCAGACGGCGAGATAGATGAGCACCGAGGCCCAGGAGAGGGCCGAGAGGATCTCCGGCACGGTCGCCAGAGGGCAGCGGTTCAGCGACCAGCCGAGCGCTAGGAGGGCCACGGTGTGGCAGGCGGCCCCGCCCGCGGCCAGCCAGGGGGCGAAGGCCGCCGCGCGGCGGCGGGCCTCCGACAGAAGCGGTGCTATGGCGGCGAGAAACCCCAGCGCATAGAAGAGTAGTGCCGCCCGAAGACATGCGAGCCCCGCGTCCATCGTGCCCCCCTCCGCACCTCCCGTGGCGGAAGGATAGCATGTGCTCAGCGTCTGCTTGATCCGCCGCGCGCCACGGTGCTAGGATCGCGCGCTGCTCGGGAGACCGGCTTGATCAGCGGGATCATCTTCGACTTCGACGGCACCCTGATCGATTCCTACGAGCCGATCGCCGAAAGCCTGAACCGCGTCCGCATGGCTGTCGACAAGCCCCCCCTCCCCCTCGAGGAGGTCAAGGCGATGGTCGGCCACGGACTCGAGCACCTGATCGAAAAGGCGGTCGGACCGGCCGACATCGCGGGCGGTGTGCGGCTGTTCCGGGAGAGCTACGCCGCGATCTGCGAGAGCCGGACGAAGATCCTCCCTCAGGTGAGGGAGACCGTGGAGGAGCTCGACCGGCGGGGCTATCAGATGGCGATCGCCACGAACAAGCCCTCCTATTTCGCCCGGGACATCCTCCGGACGCTCGAGATCGACCACCTGTTCTCGGAAGTCCTCGGTCCGAACGACGTCGAGCGGCCGAAGCCCGATCCGGAGATGCTGGAAATCATCATGAGCCGCCTCGGCCTCGGGGCCGAAGAGGTCGTCTACGTGGGCGACATGCTCCTCGACATCGAGGCGGCCCGCAACGCTGGTGTGTCGGTCTACGCCGTGCCGACGGGCTCGGCGACGCGGGAGATGCTGCTCGGCGGACGGCCGGACCGGTTGCTGCACAAGTTCTCCGACCTGCTGACGTACCTGCCAACGCTCTGACACCCAGCACAGGGTCCCGTCTTGCCAGTCCCACCGTCACGGCCCCGCGACACGCACCCCAGGAATCTCCCTGGTCGCCCCGCCCCGGGAAGTTCCACAGCGGAACCGATTGACAGAAGCCCTCTTTCAACGTCAACTGTGGGCCGCCCTGAACCGACGATGCGCGCTCTGAGGCTCCTTTCGCGGCTCTTCCTGCTGCTGCTCCTGTGGTCGGCGGCCGGCCACGCATCCGCCCAGAACATGGGAGCCCTGCGCGGTGTCGTGACCGACCGGGGGGGTGAGCCGCTTCCGGGGGTCACGGTGACCGTCGAATCGGGCCTGCTCGGGGCCGCCGGCCGTGGCACGGTGACCGATCGCGCGGGTCTGTTCCAGATCCCCGCCCTGCCGCCGGGTTCCGAGTACACCCTGCACTTCAAGCTGTCCGGATTCGCTACGGTCGTCCAGTCCCAGGTGGAGGTCCGCGCGGGCCTGACCAGCAGCCTGACCATCATGCTGTCCCCCGAGGGCCAGCTGCGGGAGCGCGTGGAGGTGCGGGCAGCGCCGCCGGTCGTCTCCCTGGCCGACACCACAACCCAGTCCCGCTTCTCCTCAGAGTTCGTCGACGCCCTGCCGATCTTCGGGAGGGACTACCAGGACGTCCTCACCCTGGCCCCCGGCGTCAACGACATCGACGGGGACGGCAACCCCAACATCCATGGCGCCCGGGACACCGACGTCGGCACCCTCGTGGACGGCGTCTCCACGGTCGACCCGCTCACGGGCAAGGTCGGCGCCCAGCTCAACATCGAGTCGATCCAGGAGATCGAGGTCAAGACCTCCGGCGCCACGGCCGAATTCGGTCGCGCCCAGGGAGGGTTCGCCAACATCCTCACGAAGTCGGGCGGCAACCAGTTCGAAGGCACCTTCAAGTTCTTCTGGCGCGGATCGGCGCTCGACGGCGACGGCGCAGGCAGCGACGACCCGTCCCTGCACGGCAACGTCGGGGAGCAGGGGCTGCGCGATCTCGAGTTCAACGACTTCCTGCCGTTCCTTGCGGTCGGTGGCCCGCTCGTCCGCGACAAGGCCTGGTACTACCTGGCGCTCGAGTACATCTCCAAGGACGATCCGGTCAACGCCCTCAACTCGGCCTTCGTGACGGGAATCCGCGAGTTCCGGGGGTTCGGGAAGGCGACCTGGCAGATGAGCCCGGCGCACCGGCTGTCGATGTCGCTCAACATCGACCCGCAGGAGTACCTCAACCAGGGCCTCAACAGCTTCACGAAGGAGGAGACCGGCTACACGCAGCTCGCGGGCGGCACCAACCTGACGCTCAAGGGCGTGTCGGTCCTGAGCCCGACGGTCGTGCTCGAGAGCTCGCTCGCCCGGTTCCAGAGCCGCCCCGAGATCGAGCCGAACCTCGACCCCGACACGAACGGCAACGGGGCTCTCTACTACGACCGGAACGGGAACGGATTCCACGAGCCCTCCGAACGCGATCCCGGCGAAGACTACGACGCCGACCAGGCGTTCGACGTGTTCGAGGACACCCACATCCGGAACGGGAGGATCGACACCTGGAAGGAGCCCAATCCGGTCCCCGATCCGCAGTTTCCCTTCATCTTCCTGGACGAGGACGTGGACAACGACGGCCGTCTCACCCCCGCGAAGGCCTGCGAGGGGCTGCAGCGGGAGGACGCCGATTGCGACGGGCACCTCGACAACATGGACGAGGACAAGAACAAGAACGGCGTCCTCGATATGAATGAGGACATCGACTCCGACCTGCGGCTCGACAGGGGCCTGGAAGATCGCAACGGCAACGGGAGGCTCGACGACACGCCCTTCCCGACCTCGACCTACCCCTTCGGGAGGACGCGTCCCGCCGCGCCGGATCGGGACTATCTCCTGGACGAAGGCTCCGGGGTGGTCAGCGGCCCGCTCTACCAGGACTATGACGACCGCCGGCGCCGCGTCAGCCTGCGCGAGGACCTGGGGGTGTTCGTTCCCGATTTCCTGGGGACGCACGACCTGCGAGGGGGATTCCTGCTGGAGCGCGAGTCGTTCGACCGGCAGACCGCGACGCGGGACATCACCGCCTTCCAGCCGCAGCAGTCGGGAATGGTCGATCCTGAGTCGGGCGACACTGTCGGGGCTCGGCCCGCGGCGTTCGTGACGCTCATCCCCACACAACCCTTCGTCGAGGCGGAGGCGAGCTCGATGAACGCCGCCCTCTACGTGCAGGACAGCTTCAAGCCGCTCCCGAACGTCAGCCTCGGCCTGGGGCTGCGCTTCGAGCGCGAGGCGGCGCATTCGCAGGGCTACACCTACTTCGACCCGGGCGCCGAGCGATCCATTTTCGACCGGCTTCTCAGCCTGAGCGGCGGCGAGATCGGCCAGGACGACCTGATCTCGGGAAGTCGGGACGGCATCATCAGCCACGGCATCGTGGAGGATCCTCTCTTTCGCGGCGGACGCGTCGTGTCGGAGCAGCTGGCGAAATTCACCGACCCGTTGAAGTTCCAGGCCCTGAGGCGGTTGACCAGGAACCACAGCCTGGTGGAGTTCACCCTCGACTCGCTCTCGGCGGTGTACCCGGACATCTTCCGGGAAGGCAACGTCGATCTGCAGCGATTGTCGGAGCTGGGCCTGACCATCCAGCAGCCGGAGCCGATCGACATCACCAACAACAACCTCTCCCCTCGCCTCGCGGTCTCCTGGGACCCCTGGTCCGACGGCCGGACCAAGCTCTTCGCCACCTGGGGCCGGTACTACGACAAGCTGTTCCTCAACAGCATCGTCGGCGAGCAGGCGGCGGACCCCGTGGCGCGTTACTACCAGATCGACAAGGACGGCTTGACGCCTCAATTTCAAGCCGGGGGCCTGGTCCAGGTTCCGAACCACTACGTCGGCGCCGTCTTCGCCAAATCGCCGCCGACGATCCACCAGGTCGATCGCACGATGCAGACTCCCTTCAGCGACGAGATGACGCTCGGCTTCGAGCGCGAGATCGCCCCGGAACTGGGGATCGCAGTGCGCTTCATCCGGCGCGCCTACCGCGACCAGCTCCAGGACATCGACGTCAACCACACGGTGGCTTACGACGCGGACGGGGACCTCACCGACAGGGTCGGGGGGCTCATCCTGCTTCAGGGGCCCGGAGGCCGCACGCAGCTGCAGCGCGTCCCGGACGGTCGCCCCGATTTGTACATCAACAACTTCTTCTTCAACCAGGTGCTGCGCGTCGGCAATTACAACGACGGCCAATACAGCGCCGTCGAACTGGAGCTGGAGCGACGCCTCTCGCGACGGTGGGAGCTGCAGGGCTCTTACTCATACTCCCGCGCCCAGGGGCAGGCGGAGGAGTTCCAGTCCAGGGCGGGGAACGATCCCTCGGTCATCGAGAGCGAATACGGCTACCTCGACTTCGACCAGCGGCACGTGGTCAAGCTGAACGGCTCCTTCTACCTCCCGGCCGACTGGCAGATGGCGGTCGTGACCTCCTGGTCGTCGGGGCTCCCCTATTCGATCGTGTCGCGCTTCTTCGCCGTCGACAACGTCGCCTATTCGCAGTTCCGGACGCGCTACGGCTACACCGACCCGGCCACGTTCAAATTCGTTCCGCTGCCTCGCAACAGCGAGCGCAACGACTCGGTCTTCGACCTCAATCTGCGGGCCAAGAAGAACTTCGTGATCGGCAAGTCGGCCGCGGCGCTGTCGCTGGAGGTGTTCAACGTCCTGAACAGCGACGACCTCCGGGTCCTGACCTACGAGCCGATCGCGGGGTCCGGGTTCGACGTCTCGGCGGGGTCGAGGATCTCCGGCCCGGTGCAGATCGACGGCACGCGCCGTTTCGGACGCCGCTTCCAGGTCGGATTCCAGATCTCGTTCTGAAGGACGGCGCTCACTGCGCCCAGCGCCACAGGGCGCGATCGAACCTCCAGATCCGGATCCGGCCGGTCCGTCCGTACAGGACCACGGCCTGCACGCTCTCCTTGCCGTCGCTGACGTAAAGGGTCCCCGTGCTCGACGTCCCCCAGGGCGTGAAGGTGATGGTGTCCGAGGCGCCGAAGCGCACCGGATCGGAGAACGGCGGCAGGACGCCGCGCGCTGGCGGCACCTCCGGGATGGCGGATTCGAGCAGGCCGAAATCGACTCCATCGTGGCGCGAGGGAAGATCACGAGGCCCCGCGAGGAGCGGGTCGCGCCCCGCCGCGATGTCGTCCGATCGCACCCCGTCGCCGTCACCGTCGGCGTAATAGGAGTAGACGTAGCGGCCGCCGCTCCAGGCCACGCGCAGGGCGACCCGGCGCCGAGTCGCGATGGCCTCCGACCGCAGACGCGCCATCTCCCCCGCCATCTCGCGCGCGGCGGTCGCGACCCGGCCGCGCGACAGCCCCGAAGCCAGCGCCGGGAGCGACACCAGGAGCAGCAGTCCGAGAAGGGCCGTGGCGAGGGCGGCCTCCGGCAGCGAGAAGCCGCCCTCGCCCGGGGCCGGACTCACTTGCCGCCGATCGTGATCCGGTCCCTGATCCGCTCGAACGTCTTCTCGCCGATGCCGCGCACGTTGAGCAGATCCTCGACCTTCTTGAACGGCCCGTTCTTCTCCCGGTATTCGACGATGCGCTGCGCGTACGACGGGCCGATCCCGGGCAGCGTCACCAGCTCGTCGACCGTCGCCGCGTTGATGTTGACCTTCTCGGCCTGCGGCTGCGCCGCCGCCAGAGGCGGCGGGAGCGCCGCCCCCGCGAGCATCAACAGCGCCAGAAACGCCCCGACCCAGCGGACCTGAGGTCTCATGATCCCTCCTTCTGGAAGTGTCACTGCGGTGAACCGCGGAAGAAAATCCTGGGGGAGGGGGGATCACCGGATCCCCCACCCGCGTCACGGAAGGGGATGGATCGTTCGGATGGAGAGCCGATCGGTTGTTGTGATCCATCCCGCAACTCCCCCAAGCTCGTCATGCGCCTCGTGCCCCGTTCCGGCGGCGGAAAGACGAGGCTGCAGGGCACGTGCCATGGGTGCGCGGTCCGACGGCAGGCTCTCGCAGGATCGGCTGCAGCGGCCGTGCGGCACGGACTTCAGGCGGGGTCCGGCCGGGGATTGCGCCGCTGCGCCGCGTGCGCGCGGCACGGCCTGCCGGCCGCCGGCGGACGCGGCGAGCCTTGGGCGTCCGCAGCGGGACGCGATCTAGCCCGGATGTCCCAGCGGGCTAGAGGGTGACCCCTTCCGCCCAGAGGACGCCGTCGATGGCGGAGAGCTGCTTCAGAAGGTGCTTCGGGATCGGCGAATCGAGATTGAGGACGGCGATCGCCCGGCCGCCGGATCGATCCCGCCCGAGAGACATGTAGGCGATGTTGACTCCCGCGTCGCCGAGCAGCGACCCGATGCGGCCCACCATGCCGGGGCGATCGTCGTTGCTGACGATCAGCATCGCTCCCTGCGGCATGGCGTCGATCTGGAACTCGTCGATGCGCGTCAGGCGCGGATCGCGCTTGCCGAACAGGGTCCCCGCTGCGGAACGGGCGCCGGCCGGGCCGCGCAAGGTCGCCGAGACGAGGGCCGTGAAGTCCCGCGACTCGCCGGCGCGCGTCTCCTGAACGCGGATCCCCGCCTCCCGGGCCAGGATCAACGCGTTGACCGGGTTGATCGGATCGGAGAGCTTCCCCTCGAGGAGCCCCTTGAGGAAGGCGGAGGTGAGCGGCCGGATCGGATACTCGTTGACCGCGCCGGCGTACTCCAGGAGAACCTCGTCGTACGAGCCCGGCCCGAGGGCCGAGAGGAACCGTCCGAGACGCCCGCACAGGTCGCGGTACGGCAGCAGGGCTGGCGCCAGCCGCGGCTCGACCCCCTCGACGTTGACGGCGTTGGCCACCGTCCCGTCGCGAAGGTAGGCGGCGATCTGCTCGGCGATGCGCGCGGCGACCTTCTCCTGCGCCTCGCGCGTCGAGCCTCCGAGGTGCGGCGTCAGGACGACCGAGTCGAGCCGGAGGAGCGGGCTGCCGGAGGGAGGCTCGTGCTCGAAGACGTCGAGCGCCGCCCCGGCAACCTGCCCTGATTCGAGAGCCTCGATGAGGGCTGCCTCGTCGACGATGCCGCCCCGGGCGACGTTGATGATCCGCAGGCCGCGGCGGCAGCGCAGGAGCTGCTCGCGCCCGATCAGGTGGCGCGTGTCGGCGGTCAGCGGCAGGTGGAGGGTCAGGAAGTCGGCCCGCGCCAGCACCTCCGCCAGCGGCAGGATCTGCACCCCGAGGCGCGCCGCCACCTCGGGGGTGAGCACCGGATCGAAGCCGACCACCTCCATCCCGAACGCCCGCGCCCGCGACGCGACCTCCCGGCCGACCTTGCCGACGCCCAGCACGCCGAGGGTCTTCGCATACAGCTCGACCCCCATGAAGGTGGTGCCGTGCTCCCACCGGCCGGCGCGCATGGACCGGTCCGCGGCGGGGATGCGGCGCGCCAGCGACAGCAGCATCGACAGCGTGTGCTCGGCGGCCGAGATGGTGTTCTCACCCGGCGCGTTCATGACCACGATGCCCCGCCGCGTGGCCGCGTCTACGTCGATGTTGTCGACGCCTGCGCCGGCCCGGCCGACCACCCGCAGGGTGGGCGCGCCCTCGATCACCTCGGCCGCCTCCTCGCTGAGCCGCCGGGCGACCGCCGCCGACGCCTCGCACAGGGTGTCGAGCTCCGCGGCGGTCTTCTTGTGACCCTTGACGTTGCAGACCAGCGAACCCGCGCAGAGCTCGAACGCGTACTCCTTCGGCGAGTGGTCGTCGAGCCAGACGAGGAAGGCGGGGGAGAGGATCTGGCGCGCGATGTTCATGTCGTCGTTGGCGCCGATGAAGATCTCGTA
>Ga0075418_10004516_pt1 | contig 15812 bp, 13 predicted proteins | sample SoiMetdeltSBSDD2_FD_81776 | JGI IMG/M metagenome (GOLD analysis project Ga0075418, IMG submission 81776) | Bulk soil microbial communities from a Populus tree surrounding site in Tennessee, USA - Soil MetaG P. deltoides SBSDD2 | ecosystem: Environmental > Terrestrial > Soil > Tree plantation...
GGGCTTGCCGCTCTTATCGTAACCAAAGTGCGTTGCCCCCGCGCTGCCGACGACCTGCTCGGGAGGAATGCCGTAGACCTGCTCGGAGTACATGCGCACGAAGTCCTGGCCGCCGCCGGTGACAAAGTAGGTTTTGTAGCCGTTGACGCGAAAGAGCTTCATCGCCTCCAGCATCGGCTGGTAGGTGAGCTCGGTGTAGAGCTGCTTGAAGCGTGGATGCTTGGCGGTCGCCAGCCACTTCTTCACTTCGCCGTTGAACTCGTCCACCGTCATGCCGGTGAGGGTCGCGGCGAGAATCATTTCCAACTGCGGCATCGTGAACTTCGCCATCGCCGCCCGATCGCCGGCGAGCACAGTCTTGAATGGTTCGACGTTTGCCAGTTCCGGTTTCGCCTTCACCACCGCCGGAACTCGTTCCAGGCAGTAAACCACCTGGGTGTACATTGGCTGCTCCACCCAGGTCGTTCCATCCTGGTCGAAGACAGCGATCCGCGCTTCCGGCGCTACGAACTTGGCGCTCGACTTATCGGTGGTCGCCTTCACGAACTCGACGATTGCCTTTTTCGCGCCGCCCTCGTTCCAAGATGGTAGCGGATCTGTCTGGGCATACACCCGGGCGAACAATGGTATGATCAAAAGTTGAGCCAGCACCATGATCGTCTTAATGTTTGCCGATTTCATCAGGAGTTTACCTCTCAAGAATCTCTTCTCACTTCAGAAAAATCGACCGGTCCATTCGGACCGCCCGATTGAACTTCATCCGATCACTGCCCGCCAAGATTGAGGGTGAACCCCTGTTTCTCGAGCTGCTCCGGGGGACCAGTGTAACCCTCGGTCTGCAGCGGGCGCGGCGACGCGCGCCGTGCCGGGCGATAGCTCGTCCTCGGTGAGCTCTCCGCTTTGAAAACTCTTTGCCGCGCCTGTGCCGGTTTACACTCCACACGTGCGCTTGATGTCGGTGATTCTTTCATCAATTTTTTTATTGTATTCGCCGGTCGCGACCCTAAACTTTGTCCCTGTAGTGCCTGTAACGAGCCCCAGAACAATTCCAGCCGGAACAATAGATGTAACACCGGCGACAACTTGCCTTCCTACATGAGCTTTTTCCGATTCCAGGACGCGTATGTCACCTTCGGCGATGTCACAATTGATCGGCTGCGAGAGCGACTGTTCGACGCGCTTCTCCTGGAACGCGCACCCCGCCAGAGTCATCGCGGCAAAAATAACTACGATTTCCTTCTTCATGGTTACAGCTCCTTTCACAATTGTTTTTTCTCTCCATTATTTGTTCGCTTCACTCGATTTCGGGCGGTGTCAGGTTGCCGGTGTCGAGTAAATCCGTTCAACGCTTGACACTTCTGACGGAGCGCTTTCTTCGCCCCTTAGCCCAACGGTTTCCCAGCGCAGACGCTCCGTCGCTCGCTGTACCTATGGAGACAACGACCAGGAAGAAGGGAAAGGCAACGCATAACGTGACAGCGAGCAAGAAAATTCCGGTCAAATGAAGTGCCGTCAGGCGGAGAATAGAATTCATGTGGTGGAGTATGGAAATCATGGCCCGCTATTTCATCATGATTTTCATGCCCGCAGGTCCATGCTCAATTGCGTGCCTGATTCTTGGCCTTCGTTTTTCAAAATCACGCGGGTCACACCCTTGTCGTTCTTCATCGCCGAATCAATTGCTTCGCATGGTTTCTACGAAAAATTGACAGAACTGTATATTGGACCATGGTCCAATAGGGGAATTCGACATTTGACCAAGGGAATTCGCACTCAATGCATAGCTGATAAGGGCTTGCCGCCCTTTGGAAGCAACTAGAGTGACGGGTTGGATTTGACCGGCCGCGTGCGGCTCACTTCATCCGCACAAATGCCACCGGGAAGCGCTGCTTTTCGACGGCCTGATAATAGACGCCTTTGAGCTGATCGCTCGCCGGGTCGTAGGTCAGCGTGTAGGTCGAACCGGGATAATTTACGTCGCGCAGCTCGATAAAAACTTTCATCGCGTCGCCCCCCGGGAGGCTTCGGCTTGGGCGACGTGAATCGACTGCGGATTGAAATAGCCGGCAGCCATTGAACCGTTGGCAGTCCCATACCGGTCGAATTGAGTTGTGCTTCGGCCGCTCCGGAACACAGCAGCACGGGGAGCATAACGGTCACATAATCGTAATTGGGCAGCCAGCGCAGCAGTATGACCGCGTTCTTCTTAACGCCAGTAAGCGCGCCGGAAGCCGCGCCGCGCCACACCGGCATAGGACAGCGGAGTTAAAGGCATGCCAATGATATCGATAAAGATTGACACGTCGGCGCCTTTCACCGGCATGTCTCCCTGCAATACCTTAACACTGTAGACCAGAGTGTCGCCCTTGAGCTCCGGCGATTGCAGCACGACTACGACCTGCTGGAGCTTGTCGCCTTTATATTCGCAATGTTGATTTAGCAGACCACAGACGAAGGTGTGATCGGTGATTAGATGAGGGAGGGCAAATCGAAATTCAAACTTGCGATGGTGCACCGTTAACTGATATTCGCGAGTCGAATCGAACCACTGGCTCGTTTCTGGTATGTTCTGCGAATAGTTTCACAGGCCGGGTTTTCTCGATGCGAATTCTGCTGGTTGAAGATGACGTGAAGATCGCCTCTTTCGTGGAGAAAGGGTTGCGTGCTGCCGGATATGCCGTCGATCATGTGGCCGATGGCAAAGCCGGTCTTGGGATGGCATTAAACGAGCCTTACGACCTAGCCATCATCGACCTTATGTTGCCCAAACTGGACGGCTTATCGTTGATCGAGCAGTTGCGAAAGAAAAAGAGCAACACACCTGTGATTATTTTAAGCGCCAAAGATTCCGTGGACGATCGGGTTAAAGGACTTCAGTCGGGAAGCGATGATTATCTGACAAAACCCTTCGCCTTTTCGGAATTGCTTGCCCGTGTTCAGGCATTGATGCGCCGATCCAGCGGTGTTTCCGAGCCAACTCAACTCAATGTTGCAGGTCTGTCCGTCAATCTTCTCACTAGAGAAGTCATACGGGACGGCCAGAGAATCGAACTCCAGCCGTTAGAGTTCTCGTTGCTCGAGTATCTCATGCGGAATCATGGACGGGTGGTTTCAAAAACGATGATTATGGAACACGTGTGGGACTATAATTTTGACCCCCAAACCAACGTGGTTGAGGCCCGGATCTCACGGCTGCGCGATAAGATCGACCGGCTGTTTTCCCGCAAGCTCATCCACACCATCCGCGGAGCGGGATATGTTCTTCGGGAAACTCCGTGAGCTCCGCAGCACTCTGGCTTTCCGCTTAACCCTCTGGTATGCGGGAATCTTTGCGGTTTTTTCTAGCGTAGCCTTTCTTCTCTTCTACACCCTGATCACTTCGGTCCTTCAGGCACGAATCGATCAGGACCTTCTAGGGCAGGCGCAGCGCTTTTCCGCCGTGTTGGCGAATGAAGGTATCGACGCCGTCGCCAATAGCGCCATTATCGAGGCACAGGCCGCCGGGGTCAAAAAAGTATTTTTTCGGCTGCTGAACCTAAACGGAGAGGTTTTCTCATCGTCGAACATGTCCTATTGGAAAGATATCGCTGTGGACGGGAAAGCGATCGGTCAGTTGCTCCAAAGCCAGACTCCCGTCATTGAAACCATCGCGATCTCAAATCGAGGCGAAGAGGTGCGCATTCTTTACGCCATGATAAGTCCGACCACCATTGCCCAGGTGGGACAAGCGATGGAAAGTCAATCGCGCTTCGTGGAGGCGTTCAAAAAAATATTTTTCGCCACCATGAGTCTGTTGATTCTGATGGCTGCGGCTGTCGGTTGGTTCATGGCACGGCGCGCGGTTTCCGGTGTTGAAGCCGTGACCCGGACGGCTCGGAAAATTTCCGCAGACTCCCTTCAGGAGCGCGTGCCTGTGAAAACCACCGGCGACGAGATCGATCAGCTGGCTACCACATTCAATCAGATGCTTGACCGTATTCAGGCCTTGCTGACGGAAATCAAGGAGATGAACGATAACATCGCCCATGATCTCAGGAGTGCGGTTGCCCGCATCCGCGGGCTGGCGGAAGTCACTCTCACCACGGGCAAATCTCCGGATGATTTTGAAACAATGGCAGCCAGCACGATTGAGGAATGCGATCGCCTGCTCGACATGATCAATACGATGCTGGCGATATCAAAAACGGAAGCTGGCGTGGAGAAAGTATCGCATGACGAAGTCGATATCGCCGCCCTCATTGGCAGCGCCTGCGAACTCTTCGAAGCGCTTGCTGAAGAGAAAAATGTGGCGCTGCGCTGTCGCGCGCCGGAAAAGACCATCGTGTCGGGTGATGCCCGGATGCTTCAGCGAATGCTCGCCAATCTTGTGGATAATGCCGTCAAATATACGCCGCCGGGGGGCGAGGTAGAAATCTCGCTCTCCGAGAGCGAAAAAAAAGACGTCACAATTGCCATCTGCGATACTGGAATCGGCATTTCCGAGAACGATCTTTCCCACGTTTTCGAACGATTCTACCGTTGCGATCGAAGCCGATCGCAACCCGGCACCGGACTCGGCCTGAGTTTAGCCCGCGCCATCGCCAGAGCCCATGGCGGAGATATCACGGTAACGAGCGCCCTCGATCGGGGCAGCACTTTCACGATTACGCTGCCACAGGTGCCAAGGCAAAATTCAAAATCCGAAGCTCGAAATCGGAAACAAATATAAACTCGAATAAAATCCATAAAGCCCGAAACAGTCGCAAACAAGGCGTCTGCCTTCGTTTGATTCTTTGATTTTTTTGATCATTTGAATTTGTTTCGAATTTTCGGATTTCGAGTTTCGATTTTTGAGTTTTCTGTGCGCGCCGGGCTCCATTGGCTACGTCAAACATTACCAATTGATAATCTTCCGGTCAGCATCCCGTCAGCGTTTCCTTCTTATAGTTCAGTCTAAATTAACAGGGCCACAAGGCTCATAACTTAGGGAGGAAAACGAATTATGGAAAACACTAACTTCAAACGGTTCTTTCTGGCGCCGGTCCTGGCGACCGCGCTGGTGGGCGCTGGGTACGGTATTTCGAAAGCGGTGAAAACCCCCGGTGCGCCAGCGACAACGGCCGCCAAATCTTCCGAAATAGCAATGGTTCCGGCGAACTTTACCGAGTTAGCCGAAAAGGTTCGACCCGGGGTGGTGAACATTCAGGTGGTCAAAAGGATAAAGAACGCTGCTTTTGGATCGCGTGGCTTCTCTGAAAACCCTTTTGACGAGAATAATCCGTTTGGTGATTTTTTTGGGCCGTTTTCTGGCAGAGATTCGGCTCCTACGCCCGTACAGCGAGGCGTCGGCTCGGGATTTGTGACCAGCAAAAAAGGATACATCCTGACCAATAACCACGTGGTTGAAGATGCGAATCAAATCAAAGTGAAGCTGGCCAATGGCAAAGAGTACGATGGCAAAGTCGTCGGCCGAGACCCGAAAACCGATCTGGCTTTGGTGAAGATTGATGGAGCGTCGGACCTGCAGCCAGTGGCCATGGGCAACTCTGACGATCTGAAGGTCGGCAGCTGGGTCGTCGCCGTCGGTAGTCCATTCGGCCTGGAACAGACCGTGACCGCCGGTATCGTCAGCGCCAAGGGCAGGGTCATTGGCTCCGGTCCCTATGACAATTTCATTCAGACCGATGCCTCGATCAATCCGGGCAACAGCGGCGGCCCGCTGATCAACACAAAGGGCGAGGTCGTAGGGATCAACACCGCGATCCTTGCTGAGGGCAAGGGAATTGGTTTTGCCATTCCCATCAGCATGGCCAAAAATGTCGCTTCGCAGCTCGAGGAAAAGGGACATGTAACCCGCGGGTGGCTCGGCGTCGGCATCCAGGATTTGACTCCGGATTTGACGAAATCATTCGGTCTCACTGACAAAAAAGGCGCGCTCGTGTCTCAGGTGATGCCGGGAAGTCCAGCGGCGAAGGCCGGCATCGAGCAGGGGGACGTCATCTTAGAATTTGACGGCAAAGCGATTGCCGAATCCAAGGACCTGCCGCAGATGGTCGCCGCTACTCCGGTGGATAAATCCGTCGACGTGAAAGTCTACCGTAACGGCAAGACCGTCGACCGCGAGGTAAAAATCTCCGCAATGGAAGAGACGGCTAAAGCGAGCACCACGCCCATGCACAAGAAGACCCTGGGCCTATCGGTGCAAAACCTCACCCCGGAATTAGCGCGGCGGCTGCGTTCCAACAGGGACAGCGGCGTCGTCGTGACTCGCGTCGAGCCGGGAAGCCCGGCGGCCGAAGCCGGCATTCAGACCGGCGATATCATCCGTGAAGTCAACCGTAAAACGGTAAAAGATGCGGACGATCTAATTCAAAAGATTGAGCAGGCCAAGGATCAGAATAATATCCTTCTCCTCGTCCAACGCGGCCAAAACAACATGTTCGCCGCCGTCACGCCGAAGTAAGCACAAGATCACTCCGCGAGAACCTCTCCGCCTGCTGGCGGAGAGGTTCTCACCCTTTTCGGAGTACACCCATGAAAAAAAAGACGACTTTTGTTCGAGATCTATGGGCTCTGCTGCAGCCGTACTGGAAATCCGAGGAGCGCGGCAGGGCTTGGCTGCTGCTTCTCGCAAACATCGGTTTGATTCTCGTCACGGTATACGTGACCGTTTTGTTCAACCAGTGGTACAACGCTTTTTACAACGCGCTGCAGGCCAAGGCGCAAGCGGAGTTCTTTCACCAGCTCGGGCGTTTTTGCGTGCTCGCGGCGATCTACATCCTGATTGCGGTCTACCGCATCTATTTAAATCAAATGCTGCAGATCCGTTGGCGTCGTTGGCTGACCGATCGGTATTTAAGCGACTGGCTCCGCGATAGGAATTACTACCGGATGCAACTTAAGGACGCCGGCACCGACAACCCCGATCAACGCATCGCGGAGGATTTCAGATTATTTGTCGATGAAAATCTCTCATTGGGATTGGGCTTTCTCAATGCAGCCGTTACCCTGGGCTCCTTCGTGGCAATTCTCTGGTCGCTCTCAGGGTCGCTTGAAATTCCCCTGGGCGGGACGACTTATGTCATCTACGGTTACATGGTGTGGGTGGCGATCGTTTATGCCATCGCTGGTACTTGGCTCACTCACAAGATTGGCAAGCCGCTCATTCTGCTCAACTTCAATCAGCAAAAATACGAGGCGGACTTTCGCTACAATCTGGTGCGCTTCCGCGAAAATTGCGAGGGGGTCGCGCTCTATCGCGGCGAGGAAGACGAACTGCGAGGGTTTCGAGCCCGCTTTAATGCCGTGTTCGAAAACTGGTGGGCGATCATGAAACGGCAAAAGCTTCTGACTTTTTTCACCGCAGGTTACAGTCAGGCCGCGGTCATTTTTCCGTTCGTCGTCGGAGCGCCGCGCTTTTTCTCAGGAGCGATTCAACTTGGCGGCTTGGTCCAGATCTCCAACTCGTTTGGTCAAGTCCAAGGCGCGCTTTCTTGGTTCATCGACGCCTATACGAATTTCGCGTCATGGAAAGCCTCCGTGGATCGATTGATCAGTTTTCATAACGCCGTGGTGCGCGCTCAGGAGGAGAATCGCGCCGGATTGGGCTTAGCACGGGTTGCCGACGAAAAAAACACCGACCTGGTGGCGAGCAACCTGGAATTGGAATTACCGACCGGGCGCATGCTGTTAGCGGGCATCAATATAACCGTGGAGAGCGGGGATCACTTACTGATCATAGGGCCATCCGGTTCGGGAAAGAGCACGCTGTTTCGCGCCATCGCTGGGATATGGCCTTTCGGCGCAGGTCAAGTGCGATTGCCATGCGACTTTCGAGCGCTCTTTCTGCCCCAGCGCCCCTATTTTCCGCTCGGCACGCTTCGCCAAATGGTGACTTACCCGGGTGCGCCCGACACTTTTACTGATGCTCAAGTTCGTGCTGCGCTTGAAGCTACAGGTTTAGGCGGCCTTACTGAACGACTAGACGAACAGCAAAACTGGGCTCAGCAACTTTCCGGCGGCGAGCAACAACGAGTGGCGATTGCGCGGGCGTTACTACATCGGCCCGGGTGGTTGTTCCTGGACGAGGCGACTTCGGCGCTGGACGAGCCGAGCCAGGCACAGATGTACCAGTTGATTCGAGATTCGTTGAAAGACACCACGATCATCAGCATTGCTCATCGCAACGCGCTGGCTGACTTCCACGGCAAAGTGTTGGATTTCGCACCTAGCAAGAACGAGAAACACCCAGTGACGACTTTAGATCCGCCACTGCCTGCCAAAGAGTTGCCCTCGACAGCCCTCAATCAGATTTGTGAGAGCGCGCCTTTAGCATAGTAGACTGCAATAAGATTTTTGGGTGGGAAGCTCAGGCCTGCTTTTTTCCGTTCCCTTTGTCTTTTCTAAGGGAGTCGTGATCTCGGGACTTTTCACAAACGCTCCATTGTGCACGCGGACAACGTTTTACACTGTACCTTAAAACCGCTCCCAGCGCCGCTCGAAGATCACCTGAGCACGCCTATATTAAACGCAGCGGCGACGGATACCCCTACAAGGAGCACGCGTTCGCTCAGCTTAGCGGCGAGTGGCTCGAGGATAGCCGCACTCAGCAACGATGATCATCAGCGCGAAATGCTTTCGATTACGAACGCCTTTGATCATACAGCGCCTTCTTACGGCCGGAATCGGTCACTCATTACATCACGACAAACGGTCTCGCGGATTCCGAAGGCTACCGGGCTCGTTATCCGCCACGCTATCATTTAATCGCCGTCTCCAAGTTCCAGCGCAGCAGTATGACCGCGTTCTTCTTAACGCCAGTAAGCGCGCCGGAAGCCGCGCCGCGCCACACCGGCATAGGACAGCGGGGTTAAAGGCATGCCAATGATATCGATAAAGATTGACACGTCGGCGCCTTTCACCGGCATGTCTCCCTGCAATACCTTAACAGTGTAGACCAGAGTGTCGCCCTTGAGCTCCGGCGATTGCAGCACGGCTACGATCTGCTGGAGTTTGTCGCCTTCCAGAATCGAGACGTCGGCGTTGGGCGGATCTTTAAGGAAGCTATCTTTCCCCTTACTCCAAAACGGCACGAATGCGGTAGTCTTCATGTTGCCGGCGATGCGTTCGGGGCGGTCAGAGAAAAACAAGGTGGACGAGCTAATGCCGTCCAGGGTTAGTTTATTCGTGGACTTGTCGAAGCTCATGCCCTTTGCGGTCTGTACGAACAAGAAGTCTGCCTGCTTTGCCTGTTCCTTCTCTTTAACACCCTGAGCCAGCGCCGAACCCAACGGAAATACGGGAGCAACCAGCGCCGTTGCTATGAATTCTCGTCTTGTAATCATTGAAACACCACCTTTCTGCAGTTAATCGAACTTCTTTCCGCTCTGGCTATGAATCTAAAACTCGAAATTCTCGGATGACTTTGTTCTGCTTCCACTGCCAAGTCCGGATCAAAGTGTTGGCAGACATGTTCCGCTTTTTGGGATCAGGGCGGCAATTCGACATCGCCGGGTCGCCAGGTCTCGTCGAACAACACTTGCCACTCTCCCCTTGCACCATTTTTTTACTCACTTACTTTTTTGCGATGGGCGGCCATCATGTTTTTCTCGTCCCCCGGCGTGAGCTTCGGCCGGTCGAAGGTGAGCGTGATCGTGTTGATCTTCCCCGTGAACTTGAACGGCACCTTTTAGTCTTTGTCATCCACCGGTGTGCCGGAAATTTGCTGGGCAAAAGACGGCACAGCCGTCTCGCTCAAGAGCATCGTTGCGAATAGCGCGACTCCCCAATGGCGCAGTGTTGGCACTTGGATCTTCATACTTTCTCCTCCCGTTTCTGAATCGCCGGTTCTCTAAGTCACGCAATTCTTCTACTGAAGATCGGCAACGCTGTATATTGGACTTTAGTCCAATACCGGTTAATCGTTAGTGAACTTCGCACGTGCGCGCGACGTCGCTCACAAAATCCACGATCCGAACCTCGAAATCCGAGAGCAGCTTCGATAGTGGACCGTTGGAAGATTGGAAACTTGGAATCGGCAGTCGTCTACAGCCCGCCACGCCAGCGAAATTGCCAGACGATCCCGGTCACCCAAAAGTTGTCGGTGCTGCGGCTGTAGACGCCGTTGCTGGTGTAGAATTTGATTGACTGATTGCGGCTCACGGACACCGCCCAGGCGAATTTCCCCGACAGGCCCCCACAGATCCAGAGACCCGCGCATAGCCAAGCACGCCGCTGTTGACGTGGACCTGGCATCCTTGATCGGATGCGAGGCTTCGAAGGCAACGTTGCCTTGGGTGTAGCCATAGCCGGCAAGCAAGAAATTGATCCCGACCGGAGTGTTCACGTAGGATCTGGGTTCGAGCGCCTGCGGGTACGCGCTGCGGGTCGGCGCCACGATCGCGATCATGACGATCGCCGTCCACAGTCAACCCACGAACGGTGTGAGAGATGACGGTATGGTCACGACACAGACCCAATCATGTCCCGGATCACGACAGCTGTTGCCGGAAACAGAGTACCGATCACAGCCTGCCGGTGGGACGACCTGGAAATCGTACGCGATAAAGAAAGAAAGATTGGGCACGGCATGCGTTGTGCCTAGAACTCGGCATCGTTTGATCATCCCGTTTCGCCCATCTTCCTGCCCGGAATGACCGAGAGCGTGTGCAGCGGTGGCGATGTCTTCGGCCCAGGCACACGACCGCCAGGCCATCGTTCCTTTTCAGCATCAAGTCGCGCGCATCGCCCAGCCCAGCATGAACAGGCCGCTCGTGGCGATCCAGCTCCCCGCCACCCGCACTGCGATTCGTGCCCAGTGCGCCCGCAACTGAACCACAAACGCGGCCGCGCGGGCGCTTGCGCATAGCCGAGCGTTCGCAATGGCGAGCGTGATGCTGTGCGCGACGATTACAGCTTCTTTTCGAGCTTCTTAACTTCCGCCTTCACCTTCTCCCAGAAGGATTCCTTAGGCGCCTTTTTGCATGCCTCGCCGAGAGCTACAATCATCTTCTCCGTTCCTTCGATGTTGACGCCTGCGCTCTCTGGCTTGCCGCCCTGGCCGTAGGCCACCGCCCAGTAGACCATCTTGGGCTTGAACTGTTCATCCATGGCGATGAAATCCTCGCAGGTCATCTTGCCGAGCGGTTTGTTTGCCGCGCTCGATTGCGCCGCCAGCGCACCCGTTGAACTTGCTACCAGGCTAGCGGCGACAACACCGATAGCTATTTTCTGTAATTGCATGTTGATCTCCTTTCGCTGCTTTAATCTAATTGGCCACAAATGGAAAGCTGTGATCGTTCAAACCTCCCGACCCTGTTAGTTGATTGAGAATCTGCTGCTGAACAACGTCTCGATAGGGTAGCTTCAGCATTTTCGTGCACCCTCCCTATTTTGACTCGCCGGCCGATGTTAGTGAGAACTTTTCTACAGAAAACCGCCGGTATGCATATTGGAATTTGGTCCATTGGCCATTCGGCTCACAGATGGCCGCAACGCAGACAGAAAACGATCCCAGGCAGCACGGACTTCCTTTAATTTTTTTCACGTCGTAATGTTTTCACTCGGTAGCAGCGCAGCCCGTGTATAGCACAGTGCTAGTATTTTCATCCACAGAATGTACTCGTTTTTTCAAACATAACCTTCGGAGGACAGCCAATATGGAAAAGATACTGAGGTGACCGATCGCTCGTAATGACGCAGCGCTGGTCGGCGCGGCAATGCTCGCGGTATCAGAGCCACGCCGGTTCGGTGGTGCGGTCTACTGGCCGAGTTGCGCGAGGGCGGCGCGCAACGGAGCGCTGGAGACCTGAATCACTCCACTGTAAGGCGCGTACATCTCGAAGATCAAAAAGATCGCTGCCGAAACCGACAGCGCGGCGACAATTAAGCTGCTAACCACCGTCGCGTTGAAAGGAGCGAAAAGTCCGAAACTGATGAAAACCACGGTGAGCCAACAAATCAGCATAACCAGCAACGGCAAGGAAACCGAACTCGTCGACTGCTCGTACATGAGCCAGCGCGTTTTCGCGATATCTAACGCGATGCGCACGGCTTGGCCGTGAAGTGAGCGTTGTGCCTCGTTCTGCGGCAAGAGTCCGCCTATCTTCTCGTAAAGGGCCGGGCCGCCGGCAGAACTTGGCGTCAAACGCGAAGCGCCGGCATCCTCGTTTGACCAAAACTGATCGAGGGCCTGGACAACAGTCTCGCGGAGCAGAGCGCGCGCTTCCTTTGTCTCCGGACCATAATTGGCCAGGACTCGGTCGAGCACAGCGAGGTTGGCCGCCATCTGGGTCAATTCCGCACGTTGTGCCTCGTAAGAACCCTTGGCCGATGCCACCAGCAGGCCCAAGACAAGCGCGGACATGGTCCCGACCATTCCCATCCCCAGCTTCACGATATCTTTGGACTCCGAACTGAGATGATGATTGGGCAAAACTGAATGGAGAAGCATGCCAAGCATCGCGCCGCCAAAAACACATGCGAACACGATCAAGCTGACTGTGATAAAACTCATCCTCTGTCCCTTCCGGCTGCGTGCATTCGCGGTTTGAAAGCCCTTATATCATCGTTCTGGCTAATTGTCCGTCAGCGTCTTGAGCCGGTCGGCGTACTTCTTTGCCTCCATGCCCTCGCCGCGCCCGGAGGAGAAGCTCGCCAAGGCTTCAAGCACATCACGATTGTTCGGATGATCTGCGAGAATTTTTTTCAATCTTGCGATCGCCGCGTCTGATTTGCCAGCCGAGTGCAGCGCCACGGTGACGGTATGGTCACAACACCGACGCAATCATGTCAACCGCGCCGGTGTGAAGGGCAGAATTCGTCCACGGAAGAGAAAGAAGGATCAGCCACCCCATGCGCCGCCAGCCTAACATCTGATTGCTCGATCATTCGAGTCTTGCTGGTACTGTCGATTCCGCGCGACAGTTCTCAGCTTTTACGTGCCGTTCCCTTCGGCTTGTTAAAAATGCGATGGAAAACTTGCTGGTCACTTGCCGAGATGGGCGAGGGCGTTGCGCATGGGCGCGCTGGAGATATGGATCAACCCGTCGAACGGCTGGTCGAGCTCCAGGATCAGGAAGATCGCGCCTGACACCGACAGTGCCGCGAGCAAAAGCGCGGCAATGGCAATGGAGTTAGACGGCGCGAACAAGCCCCAGCTAAAGAAGATGATCGCAAGCCATGAAATCACCACGATCAGCAGAGGCATGGAGATCGAACTGCCTGACTGCTCAAACAACAGCCAGCGCAACTGGCCGACGTCGGTGACGACTCCCATGGCCTGGGACTTGAGCGAGCCCTGCACATCGTTACGCGGCGCCAACTTCTGGATGGCTTTGTTCACTTCCTCAGCACCGGATCCGATTGGCTCCAGTTGCGAATGGTGCGACCTTTCGTCCGGCCACATGCGACTGAGCGAACCTTCGACCATGCGGCGGAGCAAGGCACGACTATCAGCCGACTCAGGCCCGTAGTTTGCCAGCACCCGGTCGAGGAAAACGAGCTTGGCCGCCATCTGGGTCACCTCGCTTTTCTCGGTGTCGTAGGCGCTCTTCGCGGCCGCGACGAGCAGTCCGAGGATCAGAGCCGCCATGGTGCCGACCAATCCCATGCCGAGCTTCACAGAGTCTTTCGTATCCGCGCTCAAGTGATGTTGGGAAAGCGCAGGGCGCATAAGCATCCCCAACAACGATGCGCCGAAAATGCACGCTAAAACTATTAATCCTATCGCGTTGTCGCTCATGGGCAGTGCCTCCCGCCGAACGTGCCTTCTTGCTTGACAAACCTTACGAACGCTTTCATCCGAATTTGAAAGAACGAGCGCGGACTGTCGCGCCTACTGCCCCGATCGACCCAACGCGGCCACGCCGGCGGCGATGTCCCGGCTCAGGCGCGCGAGCGCGCGGCTGTGGGCGGCGGCGAGCGCATCATAGCCTTTCTCCTGGACAGTCTCGCGCACCGTGGTGCGTCCTGTTTCGGCCTTACCATCTTTCGCCCGGCGCACGCTCCAGACCGCGTCCAGGAGAGCTGCCTCGCCCGGCGCTGATTGGAAGCTTTGCACTTCGATGGCGGCGCGATAATCGACGTCCGCGCTCAGCAACTGCTCTGACAAGATCACGCGCGGCGTGCCGAGCATTAGGACGAGATTATCGGCGACTACGCGCGCGATATTGTTCTGCAGCGGCGCAGCCCAGCGGTTGAACTCTTCCAGGCGCACTTGATTCGGGCCCACGTTGACAACGATCTGCGGGCGATCGACCACCGCAGGCACGGACACCGGGCCCACGGCGATCGAGAGGTTGGACGATGTCGCGGTCGGTTCCGTCGCGGCGCTCAGGCTGTAAAAGCGCGACGGTGGGGACGCGCATCCGGCGACAACGGCGGCAAACGTAAAGACGGCAGCTATGGTAACGAGGCGGTGCATTTGATTTTACCTTTCAAATGTTCAACCGAACGACTTCAGGATGGAGACGAGGGTCGAGGGTCGGGTGTCGAGGGGAAGAACTATCCGTTGTCTCCTGTTAGTTTTCCCGCTCCTCGACACTCTTTCTGCTTTTTGGTCATTTGAATTTGCTTCGAAATTCGTTTTTCGAATCTCGAATTTGTAATTCGGATCTTTGTCTAGCAGGTTGCGAGAAGACCCGGATTGCAGGCTGCTCAAAAAGATCTCAGAGGCGAGGCGCGCGAAATATCGACGAGCGCAGGCGTACTTAGCCTGTACGTTGGAGCGAGGCGAGTGAGCGCACCCTTCGGCGAAGCTCAGGGCAATCGGGGTTGGCATATGGGTTTTTTTCAGCAGTCTGCTAGGGATTCTCCTCGGTCTTGCCCCGGATCAACGATTCGGGATGACGCTCTAGAAAGTCGGTCAGTATGCGCAGCGATCTTGCGGCTCGGGCGATCTCCTGCAGGGCGTCACGCAAATCCTGCTGGGCGGGAGCGTCCTTGCCTACTAGGGTCGCGTCCGCATTATTGAGCGTTCGATCGACGGCGGAAAAGGTGCCGCGCAGTCCGTCGAGTGTGGACTTCAACTCCGGCGTGACGTCGGAGTCGATGCGATTCACGGCCTTACTCGCGTCTTCGAGCGTTTGGCTAAGACTGGCCAGCGCCTTTGTCAGATCGGCGCCGATCGCTTCGAGCGGCAGCTTATCGAGCTTGGCGACGATGCCGGTGATTTTCGTTTCGAGGTCGGAAACAGTGCTCGTGACCACCGGCAACTCCGGCACCTCCCGGCTCCAGTCGATCTTCACCTTGGGCGCGTCCGGGTAGAAGTCAAAAGCCACGAAGAGCTGCCCGGTGAGCAGGTTGCCACTGCGCAGCTGCGCGCGCAGCCCGCGCTGCTCGACCAGGCGCTGCATGAGCGCCTGGCGTTGTTGCGCGTTCCCCTCGACCATTTTACCGATGGCCGCCTTGCTTGAGCCCAAGCGTGCAACCAAACGCTCGGGGAAAGACACCATTTGTACGCGGCCTCGAACCTTCATCGTCGCCGGGTCAATACTGAGACCGATATCGGTGACCTCGCCCGCCGGCAAGCCGAGAAGGGTGACGGGCGCGCCCACAGACAGACCACGCAGCGATTCGTCGAAATGGAGAACATAGTGGTTCGCAATGGAATCCGGCTGTTTCATCGCCGTCGCCTTATCCGTATAGAGGGTGAAGACCGTGTCAGGGGCAGCGGCCTCGGCTACGGTGGTGAAGGGCGGTGTGTCGAACGCGACGCCGCCCGCGAGCACGGAGACTAGGGACTGCGTACGCACGTCGATTCCTCCGGCACCGAGTGAAACGTCGACTCCGCTAGCGTTCCAGAAGCGCGTTCCGGGGGTGACGTAGCGCTCGTA
>Ga0075418_10004519_pt1 | contig 15810 bp, 13 predicted proteins | sample SoiMetdeltSBSDD2_FD_81776 | JGI IMG/M metagenome (GOLD analysis project Ga0075418, IMG submission 81776) | Bulk soil microbial communities from a Populus tree surrounding site in Tennessee, USA - Soil MetaG P. deltoides SBSDD2 | ecosystem: Environmental > Terrestrial > Soil > Tree plantation...
ACCAATGCGCTACCGGCCTTCTCGACTGGCTTGCCGCACGAATTATATGTCAAAAAGGGAACCACTCACCCCAGTTTCTTCCCGATCCCTCGCCTGTATCCCAGGCTACCGAACTCCGCTGCATCGAGAGTTCGACGGCCTGGCGGGTACGCGCGCAGTCTACTTCGAGTATTTACCGACACACTTAAACGAAGCCTGGGCCTTATTCTTGGGAAGGTTCCGAACATTAACCCAATATTCTTCTCGCGCATCTGGGTCGATTTCCACCGTGGTCGAATAGAGAGCATCAGTACCATCCTTCTTGCAGCCGGAGATCCAGTATTCCTCGTGCGTCTCTGTATCCCAGCAGTTGCTTTTAAAGCCAGAGATCTTTCCGAACCGACGGCCATGGTAGTCAATCGATTTACCAGACTTGGAGAAGGTGACCCAGCCGATTCGTGCCGGGGTCCGACAATGCTGTCTCCCTTGAACTCAATGTACATCAGGCGGCGTTCCTTGGACATCGCTTCCTCTCCACTCGCTCGATCGCCGGCAGTCGAACGGCGTGTTCGGCGGCTTTGCCGATGTTCGTTGGTTCAAGACGTACCCATCGTCGTGTTTAGGTCGAAGTCTCCTGACCGACGACGAGTCAGAAGTTTGCGGATATCCGTGGGCAACGACGAAGCTACGTCATCACGAAACCTCCAAAGATGATTGCGCCCCATCTTCAGGACGATACTGGGAAGGACAACGGCGACGAAGGCAGCACTGTCCGTACGGGCGAGAGTGACGACACGACCGGCGGAGAACGGTATTGCCCCTGGCACGCAAACGTCATCGAGCTTTACAGGCGCCGCGACTGGGACACCGGGCAGACCTGCGCCGCCCATTCCCGCAGTGAACGTTGCCCGGTCCGATGCACAGCCCGCGTACCCATGAAGCGACACATCCACCGATAGAGTGAGGGCAACCGTCGGGGCCTTGGCCCAGTAGACCTTGTTCGTCGTCACGAGAAACATGATTCCGGTCGCGGTCGTTCGACAGCTCAGAGTCCCATGCCATCGTCGATCTTCGATCTCGACGAACGGCCCAACTCCGGTGCCTCGCTGCTTCTCCGACTGGTATGTCTTCCGCGTCTTCGTCGACCAGTCGCCTAGAATCTCGACTGGTTCTCTGGGAACCAGTCCGCTAAGGGACGAATCGAGCAGCCGAAAGAACGGATAGTCTAGGACCATTTGTAATAGGGTGCCTTCGCCTACGGTGTCCGCCGAACTATTAATAAGCAGCACGCGATCGAAGCCGCGCAAACAGAGCCCCGACCGCCCGATCAGCTAACCCCGGCTTATTACTATTCGCAACGCGGCCTGCTTGAGAGACTGGCTAACCGCGGTGCTTTTGGCGATGTGTCTGATCTCCGGCTCGGGAAGAGTCGATAGCAGCTTTAGCGCAAGAGGCGTCGGCGTGCGCGGGTTGTTCACAATTGCCGAACGTATCTCCTGATTGGACGACCATTGCGTTGTCTTGGCAATCAGATCGGCGACCGCGGCGGAGATCGAAGTCATCCTGGCAATTCGCAAAACCTCTTCGGTCGTTATCCGAGGATTCTTGAGAAGGTAATAAAACAGCTGGGGATCGTTGTCCTGTATCAACGCGCCCCGCTCGCTCCGATCCGCTTTGGAAGCGAGAATCATCTTCTCAGGATAGGACATCGCTCGAATGCGATCCCACACGCTCGCAGATTTGCCGGGTGTGGTTTCGGGGCTCGCGGTAAGACTCGAGAGAATCTCCTGCGGGTTCGCCTCAATCGAGACCGCAAACCCGCCTTCGAAGATCCGCACCACTGTGGCGCTGGTCGCAAAAGAGCCGCGATCGATCAACCGCAACGTGAGCTGAATCGTCGATAGCTCCGAAGGTTTCTCGGTAGAGCTGAGAAACAAACCTCCGGCGCTGAGGTTTGTTTCGAACTCGCGTCGAAGCTCTTCATCACTTTCGAACTCCGCTATAAAACATTCCAGCGACTCGTTAGTTACTTTCACAACACAACCTCCGGGTTGCACAACCCTTACGCTATCCTCGATTGTGCTGGATAACCAGAGTTTTGATTGCTGGATTAACTTCGCGTCTTTGCGGTCCTCGGCGACTTTGCGCGAATCGACATTTGCGCTAACGTAACCGAAACGACATTTGCGCTAACATAACTTCGGAGGCTTAACGATGAATATTCGATTGAGACTCGTTTCGTTCTTCCTGATCGTCCTGGTTTTAGCCACATTGACTCCAGCTCAGAACTCGTCGCCGAATCCGGCTCGCGACTGGTGGAAACACGTTGAGTACCTGGCGAGCGACGATCTCGCGGGGCGCGAGACCGGCAGCGTTGGTCATAGACGCGCGGCTCAGTATGTCGCCAATGCGTTCCAACGCGCCGGGTTGAAGCCCGGCGGAACCGATGGCTATTACCAGACGGTGGGATTTGTTTCGCGAAAGGTTGTCGAGGAAAGCTGCAGCCTGGCGATCGTAAGAAACGGAACGCCGGAGCCCATTATCCTCGGAGAAGAAGCGACATTGGGCATGAGCATCGAGCCCGCCCCACGAACCGAAGCTCCAATTGTGTTTGTTGGCTACGGGCTGACAGTTCCCGAAATGCAATATGATGATCTGGCTGGGCTCGATCTTCGCGGCAAGGTCGCGGTGCTATTGTCGGGCGGCCCGTCGGAGATACCCGGCCCCCTTCGAGCACATTATCAGAGTGAGCGGTCGCAGCTCATAAAACGCGCGGGCGCCATCGGAGTCATAGGGATTCAGAGTCCTATAGGCCAGGACGTTCCGTGGGAGCGATCGAAACTCGCTCGGTTCCGGGCTTCGTTGTCGCTTGCTGATTCGAGTCTCGAAGAGAATCAGGGACTGCAGTTAGGAGTGACCTTTAACCCCGCAAAAGCGGAAAAGCTGTTTGTCGCCTCGGGACACAGCTTTGCCGAAATCTTGAAGCTTGCCCAGGAGGGTAAAGCCCTTCCGAGATTCGCGATTCCGGCTTTGGTGCGGGCAACGGTCGCGTTTGAAAAACAAACTCTAGAATCTCAAAATGTAGTCGGCATCCTCCCAGGCACCGATCCCAAGCTGAGAAACGAATACGTAGTCCTCTCTGCTCATCTCGATCACGTCGGGAAGGGCGAACCGATCAACAACGATGCGATCTACAACGGGGCTATGGACAACGCATCGGGAATCGCGACGTTGATTGAAGCCGCGCGTGAGTTAGCGAGGACGAAGAAGCGCTTCCGACGGTCCGTGGTGTTTCTCGCGGTTACCGCGGAGGAGCACGGACTAAAAGGGTCGAAATACTATGCCGCGCATCCAACGGTTCCGTACGCAGCGATAATCGCAAACATCAATATCGATATGTTTCTGCCGCTCTTTCCGTTCCGCAGTTTGATCGTCCAGGGTTTGGAAGAATCAAACCTGGCTGAAGACCTGCAAAGAGTCGCAAAGATCGTTGGCGTTGAGGTGCTCGCCGACCCCGAGCCGGAGCGCCGCGCGTTTGTTCGGAGCGATCAATACAGCTTTATCAGGAAAGGCGTACCTGCGCTCTCTCTTAAGGTTGGTTTCGTCAAGGATTCGCCCGAGCACGAGATTGTGAAGCAGTGGCGAAAGGAGCGTTATCACGCGCCTTCGGACGATCTTCGACAGCCCGTCGATTTTCAAGCCGCCGCGGGGTTCAATGCAGCTTACTTGCACTTGGTCGAAGCCGTCGCTAACCGTCCCGAGCGTCCGCGCTGGAATGACAGCAGTTTCTTCAAAAGATTTGCTCGCACCGAATGACCAGGATTCAAAACACATTAGACACCACAGGGGCTTCAACGGCGTGGTGCTTGACCTTCAACTAGGTCACCCGAAACATCTTGTTTGGAGTGCGCCGCCCTCTTACGCATTCAGTGACGTTCGCATGCGTGGCGGCGCTTTCGGGAGTGTTGTGTAAAGGGAGAGCGTAGGCGAGGGTGAAGCTCTGGCTCGAAGGGGAACGGAAACGGGCGGCCTGCAGCGCACCGCTTTAGAGTCTTCCTGGGCCCTTACACCACACTACGAAAGCGCCGCCACGCATGCGAAGGTCGCTGAATGCGGGAAAGGCGGCGCACTCCAAATGAGGCGTCGAATTCGTGTGTTGAGGTGCTGTTTGATGGCATCGATGGATTACACTGAATGTCCGCTTTCCCTACAATCTTGGGTTCCAAGTGAAGCTTACAAGGGCCACCCGGGGCCCGCTAATTGCCATCTAAACAAGGGAACAAATAAGGCCTAATAGTGAAGGTTCTTATAGGTTTTCTCAAGAAAGGAGGTGACCCAAAATGAGGTCGAATAGAACCAAAGGGTTACTTGCACAAATGCTTGTTGTGGTCAGTCTCCTGTTCGGGTTTGTAGCGTTTGCGGGGACAACTGCTGAGGCACAATACCGGTCCAGAGGTCGGATAGTTGTGCGCCCCAGAGTCTTTGTCTATCCACGAACTTTCTATCCCCGAGCGTATTATCCTCGGTCGTACTTTTACAACCGAGTGTATATTCCGCCGACCACTCACGTAAGCGAATCACAAGGTTTTCGTGACGGTCTGAATGACGGAAGAGACGACGCAGAGGAAGGAAAAGGATACAGACCCGAAAGCCACAACAGCTTCAAGAACGCACAAACCTCAGCCTATCTCGATGGGTTCCGTCGAGGTTATGACGAGGGCTATCGTTCCATAAGAGGTGACTAAGTCGCCTCCTAAAAAGCGATCGAGTCCAGACTCCCGGACTCGATCGCTTCTCCAATTTAGACCCACGCCTCTTGTCAATTCCAACCTTCAAGTTAAGCGCACCCTTCACATTGAACATTGAGAGTACTTCCTTAATAATGTGGACAAGTGATGGGGGAGACAAATGTACTGTCCCCGATGTCGACAAGCTCTCAACGAGGGTATGAAGTTCTGCACCAGTTGCGGCCTCGCAACTGACAGCTTTAACACAAAGACTGAGAACATAGATCCGCCGATTACTGCTAACGCTAGTCGAGGTACGACCGACCCGCTTGTTGGACGAGTGCTCGACTCGAAGTACGAGCTCAGCGCGTGGCTGGGAGAAGGCGGGATGGGCGCCGTCTACCGCGCACGCCGCCTTCACATCGGCGATGAGGTTGCCGTCAAGGTGCTGCACCCGAAGTTCGTCCGCGAAACGGGCGGCCTCGAACGATTCCGACGCGAAGCCCGCTCCGCCGCGATGATCCGGCATCCCAACATAGTCACGATTCATGATTTTAGCGAGGCGACCGGAGAGGACGCATCGGCTTATATCGTTATGGAGTTGGTGAGCGGCATTTCTTTGCGGGATCTCTTGAGACGAGAGGGCAGACTCGATCCGGTGCGCGCAGTAGCGCTGATGCGCGACATCTGCGCCGGGGTCGGCGTCGCTCATCGCCACGGCATCGTGCATCGCGATCTCAAGCCAGACAATGTCATCGTCGTGCCTCCCGATGTCGACGGCGAACGGGAGATGGCTAAGGTCCTGGACTTTGGTCTCGCGAAACTGCGTGATAGCTCTGCCGAGCTCACCCTCACTCAGACCGGCACGGTGATGGGTACGCCTTACTATATGTCGCCGGAACAGTGGCGCGACGAATCCCTCGATGCGCGATCTGATGTTTACAGTCTTGGGGCAATGCTTTATGAGATGCTCACAGCGTCTCCTCCCTTCAACTCCACGAGTGCCGCGGGACTGATGACAAAACACCTCAACGAACCGCCGCCGGCTCTGGATTCGGAGTTACTGATATCACCCGCTCTGGAAACCGTGTGTCGAAGGGCGCTTTCGAAAACCCGAGAGGAAAGACAGGCGGATGCGACAGTGTTGAGCCGCGAGCTTAACTCTGCAATCACTGACCCTGTGCTCACACAGCTTTCAGGGCACGCGATCCAACAGAGCCATCACGACTGTCTCTCTCCATCCCAATTTACAACGCTGCCGGCGCATAAACCCAATCGATTGAAATGGGTCGTGGCGGCGGCTCTGCTTTCAGTGTTGATCGCGACCGCGGTCATCGTTGTCGGTATCAGATACCTGAGGACGGGCGGCGCTACCGGCACCAATTCTGTTGCTGGCGAGACTTCCAATGGTAACTCAGGGCTCGGAGCGAACACCGCGGCGGATGACCAATCAGAGTCAACCGGAAAGCTTAATCTAATAGGAACCTGGACGGGAACCTTTGGCCTTCTGGGCACCGCCGCCACCCTGGTGGTTAAGGAACACAAAGGCGTCAGCTGGAGCGGCGTTTTGGAGCAAGGGAGCGCGAGAGTGGCCTTCGTAGGAAAAATTGAGACTCCCTCAAGAAAAGTGACGTTTAAAGAAACCGAAGTGCTAAGCGGGGGGGGATGGAACCTGGGCGAAAACACAGGAGAGCTCTCCGCGGATGGCCGACGTATGTCTGGAACAGGGAAGGATGACCTCGGCAGTCAGATGGGTCTTTCGTATCAATGGGCTTTTTCAAAGCGATAGAGAGAATCAGTTAGGGAGATTCAAATGAGATCTTACAAACTCTTGTGGGCCGTGCTCGTCTTTATGGTCGGTGTCGCGCTGAATCCGCCAACTGGGGCTGCGACCCGATCGTCGCAGGACTCAGATCGAGATCGCACTCGCGATTCCTGGCAACGCCCTGCCGAAGTATTTGACGCGCTCGGAATAAAGCCAGGGCATCGTGTTGCCGATATCGGGTGTGGCTTCGGCTACTTCTCTTTTCGACTCGCCGCGCGTGTTGGTGCTGAGGGCAAGATCTTTGCCGTAGACATCGATCCAAAAGCGATTGACCGAGTACGGGCACGCAAGGAGCGCGAAAAGCTTGCACAGCTGGAGCCGATTCTCGGTGAGAGCAATGATCCGCGGTTGCCCGGCGATCTGGATTCGGTGTTGATCGTCGATACCTATCATGAATTCCGCGATTGGGATCGGATGATGCAAGCGGTGCTGCGTTCATTAAAACCAGGAGGCAGGCTAGTAATAATCGACGGCGAAGGGCCGTCAGGCAGACCGCGTACTGAATATCACCGGTTGCATACCATCCCTGAGGAGTTGCTGCGCGATGAAGTAGTCCGAAACGGGTTTGTTTTTAAGGAGAGCCGTCCGGGGTTTTATGACGCTGAGTATGGCAAGAAGATGTATTTTCTGGTATTCGAAAAACCCCAATCAAAACCACCCGAGTCTAATGCACTACAATCGCCAGTTATCTGTTAGAAGGCAACACCACCAACTTCAGTTGGGGGTTGGTTAGTTTCAACCTACGAACGGCCGACCAATCCCCCTTCCCTACCTGAAGTATGCTGGCAGTTCTGGTTTTCTTATCTAGCTGCTTCGGAGCCTGTCCCGACACGTGCTGGTCGGACTAGCGGATTGAATCTTCACGATGCAGCTCGCTGCGGATCTGCATCAGGATTTCGTAGTAGCGCCATGCAGCCGGTGCGTCGGCTTCCTGATGGTGATCAGGTTTCAAAATCAAATCTCCGGTAGACAACAGCACTCGCCTTACTTCGGGATTCTGACGGACCTTCTCCCACGTGGCGGCGACAATTAAGCGGTAGTGCTCGCCCGGTTCAGCGGGGCGATATTCGATCTGACTTCCTTCAAAGGTGACCCACGTGATCCCCATCTTTTTCATGTTCTCCTCGGCTAGCGTGCCGGCGCTCTTGGCCTCGAAGCTGGTCATGCCTGCAACCTGCTCGCGGGAATACTTCCATGCGATACCGGGATACTTGCTGCGCGGATCATCCGAGCCCTCCGGATAAAGCATCATCTGCCAGAATCCCTCGAGACTTGCGTAATGTTTTCCGCGAAACTCAAAAGGCGTCGCAGCGAAATTGGATAACAGACCGAGTTCGTGGCGTTTTGATAGGATGACTTCGCCAGGTGCGGCCTCTTGGGGCAGGATCTCCCAGTCCGGTGCTCCAGCTTTTTGAACCGGTGTCCACCAGTGAGACGGATAGCGGTTGGCGTTCGAATTCTGTGGCGACGAAGAACCCGTTGGCCGCGACAGATGACAAGCCGCGAGCAGCGGCAATAATACGATTATTGCTACGACTGCGGCATATGTTGTGGCGGGGCGTAGATTCATAAGAGCGCCGAAAGCAGGTCGCCGCTTTGCTTTGACGCTGGACTCACTGTCACGGCGTCATGCAGCGTATTGCACCAATGCGTTCAACGATCAAATATATAACTCCATCATAGGTCGTCAAATCAAAGTCGATCGCGTCAGGTGCAGTGAAACTCGTAACGGTATACACTACTGTCGTGATTCCGATCGAAGAGATAGTTGGCGAAGAATGGGCCGAGTGGTATCGGCTCACACCGCTCGACCGCTGGCGCGAGTCTCAGAAGCTCTGGCAAGCTTACCTCGCCCTCGGAGGATCGCTTGATGCAGAACCCGATACTCAAAGTCCTTTCTTCGATCAAAGCGCGACGCGTCCGCGCTCTGCTGATGGGCGGCCAGGCGTGCGTGTTCTACGGCGCAGCCGAGTTTAGCCGAGATACCGATCTTGCGATCCTCGCAACCTCAACAAATCTCGAGAGACTAACTAAAGCTCTAGAAGACCTACAAGCAGAAGTCATCGCGGTGCCGCCGTTCGAACCACAATACCTTCGCAAGGGCCACGCTGTTCACTTTCGATGCAATCACCCCGAAGCCACTGGTATGAGAGTCGACGTTATGACAAAGATGCGAGGTGTCGATTCGTTCACAACGCTTTGGGGGCGGCGAACCACGATTTCAATTGATGAAACCAGGCAGTTCGATTTGATGTCGATTCCCGATTTGGTTAAAGCGAAGAAGACCCAGCGCGATAAAGACTGGCCGATGGTGCGGCGATTGGTTGAGGTCAACTACTTCGAGAATCGCGAACATCCGACCGTTCAGCAAATTCGGTTCTGGTTTCTTGAGTTGCGTACGCCTGAATTGCTGATTGAGCTTTCAGCTCGGTACCTCCGTATACCTCAGTCGTTGATTCGAAAACGACCTCTTTTGAAATTCATTAGACAGGGAAATGAAACGATGCTCACCGAAGCACTTCGCGCGGAAGAAAGATCGGAACGGGAAGCGGATCGCGAATACTGGCTTCCGCTTAAGGCCGAACTTGAGCGCCTGCGACACGCGCGGGCGACCAAAATCCCAGGTTGATCCGGTCATGCGACCATCTTTTGCAACCGCTCCATCGGCCGACGCAGCGACCTCTTGCGCCGCCGCATATCCGACCACAAATCGCCGACTTCGGCGATTCGGTCTTTCATCCCTCGAAGCGTGAATGTTCTGGGACCTACCTCGCCTCGTTCGATCTCCTCCCACGTACAAGGCGCGGATACTGGAGCTCCGGTCTTCGCGCGCACAGCATAGGTGGCCGCGAATGTTGCGCTGTATCCGTTGCGGCCAGTGTCGATGAGAATGCGCCGGCCCCGATCGACCTTGCTAAACTCGAGCGTCAGGTTCTCAGGGTCGCGCTTCACCAACAGCCTGGCTACTCGATGAGCAAACGAAGCCACCTCGCCAAAATCCGCTTTGCCATCAACGGGAACGGCGATGTGAAATCCCTTCGAACCGGACGTCTTGATCCAGGCAGGCAACCCTAACTCGTCAAGAAAATCCCGAAGCTGAAGCGCCGCCGTGCGCAACATCGCCGCGTCGTCTATTGATGGATCAAGATCGAAAACACAAATGTCCGGGTAGAAAACCTCGGGCGCGCGCGAGACCCAAACATGCGGTGTGATGCAGTTCTGATTAGCGAGCCAGAGCAACGAGCGCTCATCCCGGACGACTGGATGATTCACCGTCCCACCCTTTTTTGGCACCTCGACCCGCTCCAGCCATTCGGGAAACCCCTTCGAAACATCCTTCTGCATGAAGCCCGGTTTGTCGATGCCCGCCGGGTAACGTTCCATCGTGACCGGGCGCAAGCGGATGTGCGGCAGCATGACCGGCGCGATCGCTTCATAATATGACGCAAGTTCGCCCTTGGTGATCCCGTCGTCGGGGAACAAAACCTTCTCGGGATGGGTTATCAAGGTGTTTCCCTCACGACCTCGCGCGGCGATTTGTCAGTCCTGAGACCCAACAACCGGCTATGGCGAAGTTTGCCGTGTACGGTCCATTCAATAAACGCAACCTGAACGACAACCTCAGGCCGCACCCAATGCGCGCGAACGCGCGGGAGTCCCACAGCTCTCGTAAACGGCGGCTTCGGAAGCTCGAGCGCATCGAGTCTGGCTCGGAGCTCCAAAAGCAGCCTGGTGTCGAAGCCGGTTCCAACCTTTCCGGCGAAGACAAAATCATCGCCCTCGAAATAACCTACCAGCAAAGCTCCAAGCCCGACCCGCGCCCCCTGAGGATCTGTGAACCCTCCGACAACAAATTCCTGCGACGCCTCGCATTTCATCTTGAGCCAATTCTTCGACCGACGATGCTCGTAAGGTGAGTCGCGTCGCTTCGCAATGACTCCTTCCCATCCCTCGTTGCAAGCGCGCTCCCACGGCTTCGGTTCGTCCAGCGCTTCCACTCGCCGCAGCGGTGTTTGAAAAGGTAACTGGCTTAGCAACTCGCGACGCGTCTCGAGTGGCAATGTTGTCAGATCCCGGCCGTCGAGCCACATGATGTCGAAGACATCATAACCGCCCTTCTCCCGACCCCAGGTAATCTCACCGTCGAGGATCACATCGTGCACGGGCAGGTTTGCGACAGCCTCGGCGACCGAAGGAATATTCTGAGGTAACCGATTCCGCGAAAACAGCCGAACTTGCGATCCGTTTTTGTAAGCGAGCAGCCGGATGCCGTCAAACTTTCGCTCAAAGATCCATTCCGGTCCGGTGAACCTTTCTTGTGTAAGCGTAGCGGCCATCGGCTCGAGCCATTCTGGAAATGAATTCATCACGCGGTTATCCTCGCTGATGCGCGCTCCTCACGTAGGAACGAATTGGCACTCCTCACGTGTTGCGCGTGCAATCACTCGTAATTCACTCGGACGGTCAAAGGGAAACCCGCCATACCGTCGCGTGTCACATTGCGCGACCCTCCTACCGTGATCTCCCGCAGCCGTGGCAGGCTAGCTAGATGCACAACCCCGGCGTTCGTAATCCCCGAGCAATCAAAAAACTCGAGGCTCTCGAGCGATGGCATCCCACCCAAAATCTCAAGGCTGCGATCCGTGATCTTAGTGCTGCCAGCGTAATAAGTTTTTAGTCTCGCCAAGCGGGCGATGTGCTCGGTTGCTGCGTCGCCAGTTTCGCGACAATACATACACCAGAGATCCTCGAGTTTCTCGCATCGCCCAATATGACGAAAGCCGTCGTCGAATACATCCATAGGCATGAGCCCGCGCAGTGAGGGGAAACTCGGTAAGGCAGACAACGATGCGTCATCAACCTGCTTGCAACTCACCGCCAAACCCTTTAGCGACGGCATTCGCGCAAGCGCCGCAAATCCTCGACCACCAAGGTGCGGGCACTCGCGACCCCAAATGTACTCGATCGTCTGCGAGCGACTCAATGCCGTAAAACCTTCATCGGTTGCTACGGTTCCCTGGGCCATCAACATCCGCAGCCTTGGGATCGCGCTGATGTGGCTCATCGCTAAATCGCTACATAGCTTCCCTTCACATCCCAGAAAACCCAGGTTTGGAAGATCTGCCAGACGCGCGAGCCCATCTGCGGTCAAAGCGGAGATATGCCAGAAAAAACTCAATGCAAACACGCCCTCGAGCCCGGCGATGCTAGCGAGCCCTTTGTTGGTGAAGGGACCATCGAGCAACAGGTGATTCGGTTCGGCATCCGCCGACATCAGCGAGTACTTCATCTCACCACCCTGCCACGTCTTGAACACCGGGAAATCATGAAGTTGCGGAAGCCCGACATCGCTGACCAATCTTCCGGTCTTTAGCCGCCGGAGTCTCGATTTTCCGGCCAGTGCCCTAATTGCTCCATCTCCGGTCGGCGTGCCTAACAGATCCACGCTCTCCAGGTGTTCGCAGAAAGTGAGATTGGCAACGCCGGCATCGGTGATTTTCTGCGGCCAACACATCTGGAACTTTTTTAGCTCTGTTAGATGCCTTACCACCTCGAGGCCTCGATCGGTTATTGGGCTGTGCCAGCCACTAAGATCGAGTTCCTGGAGTTGCGGCATAAGTGCAAGGTTCAAAAGGCCTTCGTCGCTGAGGCGGCTCGCGCCGCTCAGGTCGAGTCGCAACACCTGATCGAGAGTTGCAAGCCGCTTTATTGCGGCATCTGTCATTTGTGCGCCGGCATTCAATTTCGTGATCCCGGTTTCCTTCATTACATCGAAAACCGCATCCCAGTCTCTCTCAGACAACGGTCCACGCACGGTAATCGCGTTATCCTTCCAGTCGATCTTGTAGAACGGCGGGGTAGAACTCATCCCGAGCGGATTGGTTCGTGGGTCGTTTGGCGGTTGTGCGATTGCCTCGGCGAATCTCTCCCAACTCTTGAACCCGAATGAGCGCGCGACAATCAGTCTCGCATCGGACAGTGCGAGTTCGGGAGATCGAGTCTCCGATTCGAACCAGGTGGTGAGCCGCCGCTGCATGTCCTCAGGCTGATGCTCCCATACAAATGAGCTGCCGTTTAGCGCGTTGATCTCACGTATCGCGTTTGCGTCGCCGGATGTGTATGCTGCCGCGAGGTCTTGAGCCAGCTTCTCGAATATCGCCGCTCCGTCTGACGACTGAAGCGACGCGATGTGGTGTACGAGACGCGCCCAGTTCTCGAATCCATGTTCACGGGCGAGCACAAACTGCGCGTCGGCGAGCCCGGCGTTTGCGGACTGCTCATTCTTAAGTCTCTGGATGTGATGGCGAAAACGTTCAGCTGCTGCCGGATCAGCTGCGTGATAGGCCTTCAGCAGTTCCTTGGCTTGTTTGCGGAGTTGCTCAAGCGATGGACGGGCAGGTAGACGTGAAGAGTGATCAGACATGACAATCTCCTTTCGTTAGCGCCCGCGTCCGCACAACGGGCTGAAAGAAGATCGAAATTGTAGGAAGCTGTTGTCAGGTGGGCTCGGCCCTCTCCGCGGACTGGATGCGTCCTGATACGCGGGGGGAATGGTAGCGCGTCATTTGCTGACGAGTCAACCATAGCCCCAAATTTGGCGAAGGCAGCTCTTCTGACCAGAGCCAGATCCCGACATTACAAACAAGACATTTCTGCCACACTGAACCGGCGCCAAAATTCCCCCTATACTCCGGAAACCGCTACCGCATCTAATTTTCAATTGCCGTATAATGAGCGTACCAAGCGGAGGGATATTGACAGACATCGAATTGCCGTTTTCTTCAAAGAGCTCACTGGATAGCCTCACGCGTGACTTGACTAAAGCCGCGCTTCGCGATGAGCTTGAGCCGGTCTGCTGTCGCCATGCTGAGATTGAACGGGTCATAACCACGTTGCTACGTCAGTCTAAGAATAATCCGGTGCTTATCGGCGAGGCGGGAGTTGGCAAAACGGCGGTTGTAGAAGGGTTGGCCCAGCGTATTGCCTCCCATAAGGTGCCCTCTTTTCTTCTTGATGTGCACATCCTTTCGCTCAGCCATATAGACCTGATTTCCGGGACAAGCTTTCGCGGCCAGTATGAAAAAAGGCTCAAGTCAGTTATTAGTGAGGCCGAAAAAAACAAGAACGTCGTTCTCTTTGTTGATGAATTGCACAACCTCATTGGGGCCGGCTCGTCGGTCGGCGCACCGATGGATGCAGCCAATTTGCTTAAGCCAGCCCTCGCCGGTGGCCACATTCGAGTGATCGGAGCGACGACCGAACATGAATATCGTCGGTACATTCAGGCCGATGCCGCACTAGAGCGTCGCTTTCAGCCAGTGCGAATTGAGGAACACGATCGCACTCAAACCCTGGAAGTCCTACGCGCCCGGCGGCGCCGCCTCGAAATGCATCACCTCTTGAGCATCCACGATGAAGCTTTGGAAGCGGCGACCGATTTATCGCTTGAGTACTTGCCACATCGAAAGCAGCCGGACCGCACCATAGACTTGCTGGATGAAACGTGTGCCAGGGTCCGACTTAAGGTTCAAGAATTGCCGGAAGAAATACTCGCGCTCAACCTGAAGCGCGAGCAACTTCAGGCCGCCGAGCGCGAAGCAATCGATCAGATCCTGCAACTGGAAAGAGCGGAAGGGACGGCGTTGGAACGCTTCTCAAGGGGAACGTTTAAGGTATTGGAGGCGATGGGACTTGTGGTTGAGGAAGCATTGACCGGGCGCACAACCGAACGCGATCCAATGTCATTGCCGCAAAGCGTCATTAGATTAAGAGAAAGTGACCCCGAGGGGAGGCTTTTCAACTCACATCGTGAGAGGCTGGAGGTCGAGGATAAGATCAACGGGTGCCTGCTGCAGGGCGGCCTGTTTGTCACGGCAGATGATGTTCGCGCGACGGCCCATCTTGATCGAGTTTGACATCAATCCAATGACGATGCCCAGGCTCACCACGCGAACAGATCGCATCCCAAAAGGCGCCGGTGCTGCGCCAGAGAAGACCAAAACTTGTTACGCCAATTGAGTCGGTCCTAATTCTCAAGAAGCCTTGTAAGCTCACTCACGCTTCTATCGATCCGCCAATGTGATCAGGCCGCCCGCCGGCTCAATCGTGACGAAGAGCAATCATCGGGTCTAAGCTCGCCGCCCGGCGTGCCGGGAGATAACACGCCAGTAACGCAACACATACCAGCAGCGCCGGGATCACCACGAAGGTCAACGGATCGCGAACTCCGACGCCAAAGAGCAAACCCGACAGCACTCGGGTCAAAGCGAGAGCCGCCGCCAGACCGAAACCGACCCCGGTCAATGTAAGCGCCAGACCCTCCCCTACGATCATCCGAAGAATGCCTCGCCGTCCCGCGCCAAGCGCAACCCGAACACCGATCTCGTGAGTTCGCTGACTTACCGAATAGGAGATCACTCCATAGATGCCCACCGCAGCGAGTATCAGACCAAGCCCCGCGAACAAGGTGACTAGCAGCATGTTAAAGCGCGGCGCAGCTACCGACATCGACACCACGTTTTCCATTGTGCGGGTGTTGTAGAGCGGCTGATCCGGATCCAGGCTCCACGTCGAGCTGCGGAGACCGCCAATCACCCCCAGTGGATCACCCGTCGTGCGCGCGATCAGCGTAAGCGAACGCTGAGCGGTCTGATCGAATGGCACGTAGAGCTGCGGATAGGCCGGAGCGTCCAAGCTCTCGGTTGGTGTGTCTGAAACAACTCCAATGATCGTCCGCCACGGCACGGTCTGCCCTGGCGCAGGCTGCGGGTTGCCCGTCGTGACGCGCATTCCGATAGGATCTTCATCCGGGAAGAACTTACGAGCCATGGTCTGACTGATTATCGCCACACCCGGCGCGTTTGCCGAATACCGCTCAGCGAAGTTCTCGCCGCGCAGGAACTGAATCCCCATCGTCGCGAAGTAATCACGACTTGCACGGATGAAAACCGTATCCGGTTGATACTCATCGGGCCGCGGCACCGGCCGCCCGTCGACGAAGAAAGCAAGGTAAGGCCCACTTGTAAGCGGAACATTACTGGAGAGCGCAACGGATTCGATGCCAGGCACCGTGCGAACGCGCTCCATCAGTTGATGATAGAAGTCGACCACCTGCGGTCCTTCGGGGTATTTGGTGGCTGGCACCGAGAGTAGCGCGGTGACCACCCGTTCCGCTTTGAATCCCGGATCAACTTGCTGTAAGCGCAGGAAGCTGCGAGTCATCAGCCCCGCGCCCACGAGCAAAACAAGAGCCAGGGCGATTTCGCTGACAATCAGCGC
>Ga0075418_10004522_pt1 | contig 15808 bp, 14 predicted proteins | sample SoiMetdeltSBSDD2_FD_81776 | JGI IMG/M metagenome (GOLD analysis project Ga0075418, IMG submission 81776) | Bulk soil microbial communities from a Populus tree surrounding site in Tennessee, USA - Soil MetaG P. deltoides SBSDD2 | ecosystem: Environmental > Terrestrial > Soil > Tree plantation...
CCATGAAGACGTAGCAGAGCATGTGGCAGATGCCCATATGCGCATCTTCCACGCGCCCATAGTGCGTCGAGTTGATTACGATCGCCTGGTCGGCGATGTCCGCCAGCTTTCCGCGTTTGCCGCCGACGAGCGCAATCGTGTGCAGCCCGTTTTTCTTCGCCCACTCCATCGCGCGTACCACGTTCGGTGAGTTCCCGCTCACGCTCATCGCCAGCGCCACGTCGCCCCGCTTGCCGTAATTCATGAGCTGGCGCACAAAAATATCCTCGTAGGAGTAATCGTTGCCGAGCGCCGTCATCCAGCTCACGTTATCATTGAGCGACATGCACCGAAAACGCGCGCCGACTTTGTCCGACGCGCCCTTGCCCAGGTCGGTAACGAAGTGCGACGCATTGGCCGCGCTGCCTCCGTTGCCGAAAGCAAAAATCTGCCGGTCCTCCTTCAACGCGCTGCGCAGCTTCTGAATAACCTGTGCGACCGCGTCCACTGGTATCGAATCAAGCGCCGCCTTCTGGGCCTTAACGTAATCACTAAGCCAATCGTTCATGCGATAGACTATTCCCAACAACTGCGCCTCGCTCAACTGATTACTGATACCGCCGCGTAAACGCGGAACTCCGGGGACGTACGAGTTGCGACGCAGCCACGAGGCAGCCCATCGGCACCGCGTCCTCCCCGAGACCGGCGAGCCGTACCTCTGTGGTCTCACGGAATACTTCCATAATAAAGGGTTCCACGGCGCGTTCAACCGCCGCGCGCAACGGCTCGCCGACGAGCGACAACCCGCCGCCAAGAACGATCACCTCAGGATGAAACAAATGGACCACATGCGAGAGCGCAAACGCCAGCGTTTGGGCGGTGTCGTTGAGAATCGCGCGCGCCGACTCGTCTTTCAGCCCCAGCGCCCGGGCGAGATGCCGAGCCTCACCGCCCGTCTCCTTCCCAATCAACTCGCGCAAAGCGCCGCTCGCCCGTTCGCGAATCGCGCGATCCACGGCCCAGCCCGAGCACCGCTGCTCCACGATCGTGCCGTCGCGATCCAAACGCAGGTGGCCAATCTCCGCTTCACCCGGCGCCGCGCCATGATAAACCCGTCCATCCACCACCAACCCGCCGCCGACTCCGCTGCCAAGCGTGACATAGTAAACCGGGTTCCTGTCTTTGCCGGCCCCCACCGTCGCCTCGCCGAGCGCTCCCATGCTCGCGTCGTTGTCGATGATGAGATTGGTTCTGGAGACCTTTGCAAGCCACTTGAGCACGCCGAACCCTGACCATCCTTCAATTTGATGCGATCGCGCGATGCGCCCGGTGCGCAAGTCCACCGGCCCGCCGAAACCAAGCCCCACCGCCTTTGCATTCCACCGCTTCACCAACTCCGGCAGCGCCCCTTCAATCTGCTCCCGAATTCCCGCCGCTCCACGTTTCACGTCCACCGTAAAGCGTTTGCGCTCTTCAATCGCGCCCGGGTGTCCCGCGACCAACTGCAACTTGGTCCCACCAATCTCGATCCCGACAAAATTTGCCGCCACGGGGGTAGTTTGCGAGGTTGGCACGAGACCTAAAGCCAAAATGCGCGGCTTGTCCGGGCGCAACATTGTGTTACGTTCGCGCCTCGATGCTTCGAGCGATCATTGTTTCGTTGTTCATTGTGGTCCTGCGCGCTTCGTCCGCGGAGCTGGTCTTCGATTGGACCGGCACGACGGAATTGCCAAAAGGTTTCCGATCAGTGCTCTCCGGGAGTGGTCAGCCCGGGGAATGGAAAATCATCTTCGACGAAGCGCCATCGGCGTTTCCAGCGATTTCAGCCAGGGCAACGAACCGCAATGTGCGTCCTGTGCTCGCACAGCTTTCGAAGGAGCGAACCGATGAACGGTATCCTATTTTAATGTTCGATGGACAGACGTTCACCGACTTCACCATCGCGACGCAATTCAAGATCGTTGATGGCGTGGACGAGCAGATGGCCGGCATCGCCTTCCGCATCCAGGACGAAGCGAACTATTATTATGTGCGCGCCAGCGCGCTCGGCGGGAACGTGAACTTTTTCAAAATGCAGGACGGTCAATTGATCGGCCCCGTCGGCGGCAAGGCGCAAATTCCAAAAGGCGTCTGGCAGGAACTCACCATTCAATGCCAGGGCAACCAGATCCGGTTCAGCCTCAACGGCACAGAAATCGTGCCGGCCTTGCGCGACAACACGTTCAACTCCGGCAAGATCGGCTTCTGGACGAAGTCCGACTCTGTCAGCTATTTCGGCGAGACGCGCATTACATACACTCCGCGCGAACGACTGGCTCAATCACTCGTCTCGGATGCGATCAAAAAGTTTCCGCGCTTGCAGCGTTTGAAAATATCTGCGCCCGCCGCGAACGGCCCCGAACTCAAAGTGATCGCCAGCAGCAATCCCAGCGACGTTGGCCAACCGGCGAAGAAGGAGGCTGCGGACGTAATCGCGCGCGGCGTGATTTACCACGGCGAGGACAAGGGCACCGTGTTCGTGACCATGCCCTTGAAGGACAGCAATGGCGACAGCATCGCGGCCGTGGAAGTCGTCATGAAGGCCTTCCCCGGCCAGACCGAAAAGAACGCCATCGCGCGCGCCATGCCCATCGTGAAGCAACTCGAAGCGCATGTGCGCAACGCCGCGGAGTTGATGCAGTAGTTCCGGTTTGCCAATCAAAACTTCACGCCAATCGTGGACCTGACCTGAAGGTCGTTCGGCCCCACGTCCTGCGCGGGGTTGCTGTCATATTGGTCAATCACCGTGACGGTAAAGAACAGATTGTTCAGCAACGAATACCGGACATTCGACTCGAAGCGAAAACGATAGATGCCGAAATTTCCGACCTGCGGAAAAAACTCGAACTTTTCGTCGAAACTCAATTTCGGGGTGATTTTCCAGCCCGCTTCTTCCGCGAACCGAAAGAAAAACTTTTCCGTCTCCGTGTCGTCAGCAAGGTACTGCGCCTGGTAGTTGACACCCGCCTCGGTCTTGAAGACGAAATTCGTGCGACGGACGAGATGGTAACCAAGACCGGGACCCGTTTCGTAACGCAGATCGATCTTTCGAATCTCGTCGAATCCGCCGCCGGCGAGGTTGTAAACGTAGAGCCGGCGGGTGAGATCGTAATCGCTCTTGAGGGAGCCGTCCATGCGGTTTGCCGAGACGATTCCGTCGTTGCGGCCGTAGGAAAAACTGTAGTCGAGGAGATTGCGCAAGCCATCGTACGTGAGATTGACCTTGGCCCGGCCCGTATAGAGCTGCCGGTTTTTTTCGCTGAAGCCCAGGTCCGCACCCAGTTGAATTTCTCCACCCCAGACCAGCAAGGGCTTTCGCGCCGCGGCGTTGGTTTTCGGGGCGGGCGCCGGCGCTGGTGCGACGGCCACCGCCATGCCTGTGTTCACCAAAGGAGGCGCGGTCACCGACTCGCGTCGTGCAATCGACTGCTGTGGAATGACAATGTTAGCGCTGAGTGAATTCGAGAGCACCATGCTGTTGGTGTTCTCGGAAATGATTACGCCCGTGATCCGGTCGCCATTGCGAAGATGAATGATCGACTGTTGAGCGGTCGCGGAAGTTACGGATAGACAGGCGAGCGCGACCGCGGCCAGCCACAGCGCCGCGATTCTATGGCGTGACCGCAGAAACATTATTCGTCGAGCCAATGGAGATCGGCGGCGGAAAATCGTCTTTGCTGAAGAAGCGCTGGCCGCCTCCCACCGCAATCTGCCCATCCTCACTGAGGCGCAAGGTGGGGCGGGTGCGCGCGTAATCGTGGCGCTGGCGTAGAATCAAATCGCCCTGCGGGGTGACCACGGCGTAAATGAACGAGCGCGCTCCGCTTTGAAACAGCAGATGAAGATTGCTTTCTTTGTCCACCTGCGCCTCGGGGCGGCTGAAAGAAACCATCTGGCCTATGGGCATCAGTTTGAAAGTCTTGTAATCGTTCTGGTCGGTCACTCGCACGTACAACTTGAGTTGCTTCACCTGGGCTTGTTGCAGAACGTATTTCCGGATCTCGGGAACCCCGCTGGTTCCAGGCACGCCGACCACCTGCTCCCACAACGGGGCGCTGCCGACGACACTGAAGGTCTTTGATTTGCTTGCGATCTCCTGGCCCCATTCGGGAATTTTGACCTCGGCCGAAATCGTGTAACGCCCGGGCAAAGCGAGGTTGTAAAGCGGCGCGATGTCCACTTGTCGCGTGGCGACCATCGAAGATTCGATGGTGAACTCTTCCTTAAGGGCCAACTCGCCCAGGCTCGCAATGTTGCGGCCCTCGCGACTCTCGAGCGTGAAATTCAGCCAATCCGCCGTGCCGCCCAACTTCAGTGTGCGGCCGGAGCGATTGGTGATTCGCACCTTTACGGGCACGGACTCATCGCGCAGAAACTGCTCCTGATCGAGGACGAGATCGACCGTGACCTGGGCGCGGGCGCCGAGGAGCGAAAGCGACACAATTCCAGTGATAGCAAGGAGGCGCATTTCTACAATCTAGGGCGGCCCGGCGCGATGGCAAGCCGCAACATACGTCCAATTCGCAGCCATGGACGAGCGCCGGCGCGGGCCTATTCAATTCAGAACTGCAGGTAGATGCATTTCAGATACGCCGCTTCCGCAAATTTCGCAGGGTGATCCGCGGGGTGGCTCGTCGTTTCGAGTTCCGTGAATTTGCGTCCGCTCATTCGCGCCGAGGAGCGAACGGTCGCGAAGAACTCCTCCGCGCCGATATGGGCCGAACAGGAAGCGGCCACGAGAATGCCGCTCGGCTCGACACGCGCTACGCCAAGGGTCGCGAGCCGCGCGTACGCCTCAAGGGCGTTTTTGCGTTCCGATTCTTTTTTCGCGAACGACGGAGGATCGAGCACGACAACGCCGAATTGATCGCGTGCATGTTTGAGCCAGTCGAATGCGTCGGCCTTGACGAGTTCGTGGCGACAATCCCCAGTGTCCGCCGAATTTCGGCGGAAGTTTCGCTCCGCCGCTTCCAAGGCGTGCGCACTGATGTCGAGGTCCGTCACCGATGTCGCCCCCCCGCGCGCGGCGTATACGGAGAATCCCCCTGAGAAACTGAATGTATTCAGCACCGAACGACCCCGCGCCAATTCTCCAACTTTGACGCGGTTCTCGCGCTGGTCCAAAAAGAACCCGGTCTTCTGACCCTTCAAAACGTCTGCTTCGAACGCCAGCCCGTTCTCGCGAAAGAGGACCAACTCTTCAATGGCCGGCCCGAAGAGGATGGCCCCATCGGTGATCTTCTCTTTGGCACCGAGTCGTTCGACATTGCGGCTGAGTCGTACGACAAGTCGTTGGACCGGCAACCGCTCGCGCACCAAAGCGGCGATGCGCTCCAGTTGGCCGAACCAAACCGCGGAGTAGATTTTCAACACCGCCGTGTCGCCGAAGCGGTCCAGCACCAGCCCAGGCCAGCCGTCACTTTCGCCGTGAATGCACCGATAGCCCGTAGTGGAAGCATCGAACAATGGTTCACGCAGTTTCAGGGCGTTCGCGAAGCGCTCGCTCCACCAGGCATCATCCAGCGTTTGCGGTTTGCCCGCGTGCAGAACGCGCACGCGGATCGGCGAGTAAGGATCGAAGAGGCCGATGGCGAGGAAGTTGTCCCACTTGTCGTAAACGACCGCCAACTCGCCCATCGCGCCGGCGCGGTTCTGTGATTTGATGCTGTCGGCAAAAATCCAGGGATGCCCCGAGCGCACCTTCCACTCAGCCGTCGAGGCAATCCGCAGGCGAAGCGTGGCCCGCTTTTCAGTTTGTTCGCTGGACTGCACGACTCACCGTGTCACAGAATTTGGAAAAATAAAGGGAGCGCAGGCAAAGCCTACAACTTGTCCACCCGCCGTTTCACTGCTTCGTCCATTTTGATCAATGGCGGCCATTGGCGTTTAAAGCCTTCACCGGGCAATTTCCGTGTCGCATCGATGCCCAGTTTCGTGCCGATGCCGATCTCGCTCGTGGCGTGATCGAGCACGTCGGCCGGGCCTTTGGTGAAAATGCTGTCGCGCTGCGGATCGGTGTTCGCGCACAAGCGAAACAGCACTTCGCTCGTGTTGTGCACGTCCACGTCGTCATCGACCACCACGAGGTATTTCGTGAACATCATTTGTCCCATGCCCCAAAGTCCGTGCATGATCTTATAGGCCTGCATGGGGTAGCTCTTCCTGATGCTCACAAAGACGAGATTGTGGAACACGCCTTCGGCGGGCAGCGCAATGTCGACGATCTCCGGGAAATTCATTCTGAAGATCGGCAGAAAGAGCCGCACGCTCGCGCTGCCGATATAAAAATCCTCCATGGGCGGCATGCCCACAATGGTGGCCGGATAAACCGCGTTTTTTCGATGCGTGATCGCCGTGATGTGAAACACTGGGTACGGTTCGGCCAGAGTGTAGTAACCGGTGTGATCGCCGAACGGGCCTTCCATACGCAGGGGTTCCTTCGGATCGACATAGCCCTCGATCACGAAATCCGAATTCGCCGGCACTTCGAGGTCGTTTGTTTCGCATTTGACCAGTTCAACCGATTGCTTGCGCAGGTAACCTGCCAACAAAAACTCATCGAGACCGTCGGGAAGCGGTGCTGTCGCGCAGAACGTAAAAACGGGATCGCCTCCAAGGAACACCGCGACAGGCATGAGCGTGCCTGTCTCATAATAGCGGCGGCCATGGCGCGCGGCGACCTTTTGCAATTGCCAGTGCATTCCCGCGCTGCGCTCGTCGTAAACCTGCATCCGATACATACCGACGTTGCGCTCGCCGGTGTCGGGATCGCGTGTAATCACACAGGGCAGCGTGATAAAGCGACCCCCGTCTTCCGGCCAGCATTTTTGAATCGGCAGGTTGAGGAGCGTTGGCAGGCCCTTCCCACCTTCACCGCTGCCCACTTTGTCGCCTGCGTCAAACCTGTGGATGACTTCCTTGCACGGTCCGGACTTCACGTTCTTCGGTTTCGCATGCCGCAAATCGAGCGCCGTACCAAGCAACTTCATCGCCTCGCGAAATCCAGTCGGCGGCTTCGCCTTCATCAACGATCCAAGCTCCGCGGCGACCGCATCGACAGTCTCCGCCCCCATGCTCATGGCCATGCGGCGTGCCGAACCGAGCGTGTTGATGGCGAGTGGGAAGGGTGAGACGACTCCGGACACAGTCGGTTTCTCAATGAGCAGCGCCTTGCCGCCGCCCGGTTTCTTCATCTCGCGGTCGGCGAGTTCGGTGATCTCCAACTCAGTCGCAAGCGGAGTAGAAATACGCACGAGTTCACCGGCACGCTCGAGCGCGGCGAGGAAACTCGCGTAAGAATCGAAAGCCATGACCCGCGCGCATCAAACACGATGAGCGCGCGTCTGACAATGATTAGGAGGCCGGAGCGCGGCCGGACGGTACGGGCGCAGGCGCGACATCGTCCGGAATTTCAACGCGGTTCCAGAGCCAGCGACGCAAGAGTCCCTGGCTGGGACTGAAGATCCAGGCGAGAACAAACAAGAAAGCCCCCACCACGACCATGGCGCCGGCAATCGAACACTCCAGCCAGAGCGCCACGTGCAGTCCCAGCACAGCGCTGAGCGCCGCGTGCAACACTGTCAGGCCGAGGATCACGGGGAGACGATGGGATACCAGCGATGCCGTTGCGCCGGGAAGGATTAACATGGCGATCACGAGAATCGCGCCGACAGATTCAAACGCGCTCACGACGATGACCGAGAGCATGCACATCAGCGCGTAGTGGACAACCGTGGCATTGATGCCGAGAGAGAACGCGAGACCGGAATCGAACGAACTCACAAGCAATTCTTTGTAAAACATCACGATGAGAAGAGCCGTGATGAGCGCGACCACACCCATACGCACCACGGTCGCCGGACCAAGCGAGATACCTGCAATTGTTACTGGCGTGTCGATCCACACGTTGCCGATCTCACCATAGAGCACGCATTCCTGATCGAGATCGACGCGGCTGGCGTACAAACTGATGAGGATGACACCGATCGCAAAGAGGCTGGAGAACGTGATGCCAATTGCGGCGTCCTGTTTCACGCGCGATTTCTTGTGAATGATCTCGATGAGGATCGTTGTGACGATACCGGCGGCGAGCGCACCGAGGAACATTGGGAGCGCGCCGCGGCTTTTCGCAAGCAGAAATGCGATCGCGATGCCTGGCAGGACGCTGTGGCTGATCGCGTCGCCGACGAGCGCCATGCGGCGCAGGATGAGATAATTTCCGATGAGCCCACACGCGATGGCGACAAAGAAGCCCATGAGCATGCTCCAGCCGTAGCTGCTCAGGCCAGATGTCCATGGCATCACCAGCACATGCTGCGGATCAAAAGAGGGAATCAATTCACTCATGAGCGTCTCCCGTAGCCTACCAACTCCTCCGTCCGCTCGCGACCTGCGCCACCCCGGCGCAGGTCAGCCAGACTTGGGATGCGCCGCCCGTGAGGATCGGTGGTCGCGTACTCGAGTCGGCGTTCGAGATCGCGTACGACTTCTTCACCGAGGACATGCTCGATTTTCTCCGCATCTTCATGGACATGATCGGCGGCGATGTGCGCAGCATTCGTGAGGTAAAGTTCCCAAAGGCGGTGATTGCGAACGATGGCGCACGCGAGCTGCCAGCCTTCAGGCGTCAAAAAAGCCACATTGCCTTCCTCCTGCAGTGTTACCAGGGCATGGCTGCGCAGGTCACCGACCTGCTGTTTAGCTTCCTCGATTGTTTCGCGACGGCGCTCGGAAAGTTCGCGCAACGAAACGCCATCGCCCTTGAACTCCCGCGCTTCGAGGACGTGGTACATCGACTTGAGCGTGTTCTCACGTTGTATGCGTTGCGCGCGCGACCGCTGCCGCCACCAGCGCATCACAACGCCATGGCGCGGCCCAAAGAGAAATGCCAGCACGAAGACCGCGGTGGCGCCCAGGACCATGAACGGTCCGGTCGGAAGGTTCGGACCAAGATAGCTGAAGAACGCGCCGACGGCGCCGGCGGCCATCCCGAAGAAGGCCGCGAGCCAGAGCATCCGGCTCATGCGATCGGTCAGCAGATATGCGGCGGCGGCGGGCGTGATCAACATCGCCGAGACGAGCACGACACCGACGGCTTGCAACGCAATCACGACGGAAAATGCCAGCAGAAGCATCAGGCCGTAATGGATCGCCTGCGCGGGAAAGCCCGCGACCTTCGCGAAGCCGGCATCAAAACTCGTCAGCAAAAATTCTTTGTAAAAGAGCGCTATGATCGTGATGGACAAAACGGTCACGATAGCGATAAGCCGCACGTCATCCGCGCCCATCGCCGCGGCCTGGCCGAACAAAAACTTGTCGATGCCGGTTTTGTTGCCCGTGGGTAGGCGCTGAATCATGGTCAGCAAACAAATCCCGACCGCGAAGAAACTCGCCAGCACAAGGCCGAGCGCGGTGTCCTCCTTGAGGCGCGTCGTTTGCTTAATGAGTGTGACAACACTCGTTCCCACGAGTCCGGCAATGGTCGCGCCAACGAAAATGGCAATCGGATCCTTCGACATATTCCAGAGGAATCCGAGCGCCACGCCGGGCAGGACGGCGTGAGACAACGCATCGCCAACGAGCGCCATTTTGCGCACGACGATGAAACTGCCGAGCAAACCGCAGCAAATCCCCAGCAACATCGATCCCAGCAACGCAAAGCGCACGGCGGGCTCGCGAAACGTAAAGAAATCGATGGCCTGCTCCAGCACGTTAGTGTGGACAAGATCACCAATCTTGGCGGCGTGGGCCGGCGACGCAGACAGACACACGAACACTAGAACGAAAAGTGAATGACGAACGGTGAATGGTGAATAGTGCTTCACGTTGCCTTCTGGCTGACCGCTTCCGCCACTTCCGAAAGAATGGTCAGTCGCCCGCCGTAAGTCTTTTGCAATAAGTCCGTTGTGAACACTTCGTTTGTGGGACCGAAAGCAACGACGCGCATGTTCAGCAACAGCAGCATGTCGAAGTAATCCCTGGCGGTCGTTAGGTCGTGATGCACAACGAGCAGGGTTTTGCCTTTGTTCTTGAGTTCCTGCAGTAAGGTCACGATCGCGGATTCCGTCGCCGCATCGACCCCGGCGAAGGGTTCGTCCATGAAATACAAGTCGCTTTCCTGCGCGAGTGCGCGCGCCAGAAACACGCGCTGTTGCTGACCGCCGCTGAGGTTTGAGATTTGGCGGTTGGCGTAGGGGAGCATCTTCACTTTGTCGAGGCACGCGCGGGCGACTTCGCGGTCCGCCTTGCTGGGCCGGCGAATCAAACCCAACCGGCCATAGCGGCCCATGAGCACCACGTCCATGACGTTCACCGGAAAGTCCCAATCGACGGACTCGCGCTGCGGAACGTAGCCGACACGCACGAGGTTTTTCTCAACGGGCTGCCCGAAGATTTTGACCCAGCCGCTGCTCAACGGCAGCAGCCCCATGGCCGCTTTGATCAGGGTGGATTTGCCGGCACCGTTTGGTCCGACAATGCCAACCAGCCTCCCGGGTGGGACGACCAGATCGATTCCCCACAGCACCGGCTTTTTGTGGTAAGCCACCGTGAGATCGTGGACCTCCAGGGGCGCATCAGAGGGCTTGAGATGCGTGACGTTCGCGCCGCCCGGGAGAGTTTGTTCGACGTGTTCCATATCAAAATCGCCAGGAGAGCCCCAGGAACGGGTTCCAATCATCGGCCGATCGGGTCACACCAATATTGATGCCGGCGTCGAGTTGGATGTCTTCGGTCAAGCCGTAGGTTAAGCCTGTGTCGAACGTGCCAACCCAGTCTGAATCGCGCTCGGTGCTTACCGCGCTGAAGAACTCAATGTAACCATCGAGGTTGCCGACAATGTTGTGACCGAAGGTGATCGTGTTGATGAACTCGGGATTGTGCCCGCCGCGATCACCGCGCACCCAATCGACTTCGGTCATCAAGCCCATGCCCCAGCCTCCACCCAAATCCACCGCCAGCGGAGCGATCAAGCCCCCCTCCACGGAGTTGTTGCCGAGATCGTCCTGGTTGGTCGGCAGCTTAACAAACGGCATGAGCGCAAGCGCCGTTCGTCCTGCGTCGTTCCCCCACATGTTCGCTTTCAATCGCATCGTCACATCGCCGAAGCCGCGTTGCCTTTCGACCTGCCGAGCGTCGCGCACGTGCGTGCGCACCGACGTGTAGGTCTCCACGACGACCTGGAAGTCGGCACGGTTGCATAAACCGACTTTGAGATTCACGGGCGCGATCGACAAACTTTCGATGCGGGTATCGCCCGGCAACCCATTGTCACGGTCGTACGAATAACTGAGCACGTCCATCTCAAATTGGAAGTGGCCGGCATCGACCGTGTAGGCGCTTTCGGTTTTATCAGGACGGTCGGTGCTCATCTCGCGCATGAGATTCCGCGGAGTGGGATTGAACAGATGATACTCGTCCTTCTCCGCCGCGAACGTGTCCATCGCCGCCATGCTCATTACTAAAAGTGTGCATTCCCTTTTCATACCCTATTTCAATGCTTCCACGATGGTGGTCAGGTTGTGTTTGATCATGCCGTCGTAGGTGCCAAGGTCATAGCCATGTTCGATCTGTCCGGGCGTGCCCATGGCATCCGAAAAAAGTTCGCCGCCGATTTTCACGCCCGCGTCTTCACTGATGCGCTTGATGGCGGCGGGCGAAACGCTCGATTCGACGAAAATGGCTTTTACGCCATTGTCTTTGATGAACTGAGTCAACTTCGCGCGCGCGGCGACATTCGCTTCTTCCACGGTAGAGATGCCCTGCAGGCCCACGACCTGGAAACCATAGGCACGGCCAAAATAATTGTAAGCATCGTGGCTGGTCACGAGGATGCGTTTCTCCTTCGGCAACTCGTTTGCTTTTTTCAGCGCCCATTGGTGAAGTTCGTTGAGCTTCGCCCTGGCCTCTTTGCCTCGCGCTTCGAAGTGATCTTTGCTCTTCGGATCAAATTCGCTCAAGCCTTTCACGACGACATCCACGCACATCGCCCAAAGCGGGACCTCAAACCACACGTGCGGATCGTAGTGTCCGGCAAACTCGGGTGGCTCGAGCAACTTCTCCTGCGGGATTGCTTCGGTAACGGGGTAAACGTGCTTTTTGGTGCGGGCCATTTTCGCAAAGACGTCCTGCATTTTCCCTTCGAGGAGCAGGCCACTGTAAAAAATCACATCGGCATTCTGCAATTTGCTGACGTCCGACGCCGCCGCTTTGTACAAGTGCGGATCGACGCCGGGACCCATCAATCCCTGCACCTCGACGCGGTCGCCGCCAACCTGCTTCACGAGGTCGCTGACCATGGTGACGGTGGTTGTTACGCGAATTTTGCCGCCCGTTGAGGCGGGTGGAGAGGGCCCCTTGGAGCACCCGGCGAGGAGCGCGAGCAGAACGGCATAAAACAGTTTCACGCCGACAACAGTATGAGCACACAATGTATGTGTCAACAAATAAAGTTAGCCTAGTCTAATTTACAAACCAAGGTTACAACCGTAACATTGGTTTGATAAGTTGCCGGATCGACTGGCTTGGGCCGACAGGGCATGGTTTGCTTGCTTCATGCGGCCGGTTGATGTGCAAGCCATTGGCAGCGAACTCGCCATTAAGTGGAGCGATGGCGCTGAATGTTTTATCGCGTTGAAGGAGTTGCGACTGCATTGCCCGTGCGCAGCGTGCAAGGGGGAGACCGACGTGATGGGCAATGTTTACAAAGCGCCTCCGACGGAGTTGGGTCCCAATGCGTTTCGGCTTGTGAGAATTCAGCAGGTGGGCGGATACGCCATTCAACCTGTCTGGGGAGATGGGCATGCGACCGGGCTGTACTCCTTTGAGTATCTCCGTGGCCTCTGATACGAGAAATTCCTGCAGGGCGAGGTGAGTCAGGCGGCGCCGTTGGCATGGCGCTGCGAACCGTTTTCGTTACCATCGCCATCGGTCGGACGTTCGGAGGAAGGTGATCGATTGAGCGTGGTCCAGTAGGTATGCAGCATGTTAAGCATGTCGCGGAATTCGCTGAAATTAACGGGCTTGGTGAGGAAGGAGTTGGCGCCGAGTTTGTAGGCGCGATTGATGTCTTCTACGCGCTCGGAAGTCGTCAGCACGACAATGAGCATGCTGCGCAGGCTCGGTTCTTCGCGAATCCATTCGAGGACATCGAAGCCGTTCTTGCGCGGCATCTTTAAATCGAGAAGGAAGAGCGTGGGCAGCGGATACTCGGCACGGTTGGCGTATTTTCCATTGCCCTTGAGGTAGGCGATGGCTTCTTCGCCGTGGCGCACGACCTGAAGCGCGCTTTGGTAGCCGGCCTCCTTGAAGGCGCGGCGGAAAATGAAAATATCGTCCTCACTATCTTCCGCCAGGAGGATGACTGGTTCCTCAAACCCCGTGGGCATGGGGCGAAGTTTGCACATTCGAGCCGCTCGACCAAGCCAAAATGCGGAAATTCTCGCGAGTGCCGCGCTTGACACATAGTCGAACCGGTGCGGTTTTATGACCATGAATGCGGGGATTACGGCGACGGGCGAGGCAACGGCCGTGCTCCCCGCGCCAAACGACGGAGGCAAACCGATCACAGTGATCGGCACGCCGGCGATTAGGGAGACCTTTGATGAAAAGTGCATCGAGCAGGCGATCAATTCGCGAACGGCCCCCGGGGTGACGGATCTGGTGCTGAATCCCGACGCGCATTGCGGCTACGGCGCGCCGGTTGGCTGCGTCCTGGTTTCGCCGACGCATATTTATCCGGGGCCGGTGGGGGTGGACATCAAATGTTCGATGAGCTTTCTGCAATTCGATTTGCCCGCAGCGGAAGTGAAAGAACGTCCCGTTCGGCGCGCGCTCATTAATGCGCTGCTGAAGCGCACACCCACGGGGCCGGGGAAAGGGCAGCGTTCCGTCCCTTTGGCGCGCCGGGTCAGTCCGAAAGTCGGAAAACGTGTCGCCGTCGAAGGCGCTTCGAAGGGTGTATGCGAGACGCTCGGCGTTCCTTCCGAATGGGCCAGCCGCTGTGAAGACGCGACTCACGTTGGGCACAGCGGAAAGCACGATGACCTCGCGCAGCGGTTGGACCTGCTGCTCGACAAGGGCACTTTCCCGAAGTTCGACGACAAGGTGCAGCAGCTTGGGTCTTACGGCGGCGGAAATCATTTCGGGGAATGCGAGGCGGTGCAAGTCGAGGATACGGAACGCGCGCGGGCGGTCGCACAAATCTTTGGCTTGCGCGATGGCTGCGTGGGGTTCCTGTCGCACTGCGGTTCGCGGGGCTTTGGGTTTCAACTCGCGCAGAATCAATTCCGCACGCTGCAGAAAAAGTTCGAGCAAAGCGGCACGCCATTGCCGGGCAATGACCGGGAGTTGGTGTATGCGTCGTTGGGAACCGCCGAGGCCGACGATTACCTCGATGACATGGCGCTGGGAGCTAACTTCGCGACGGCAAACCATTTGTTGATCAACGCGCTCGTGCTGGAAGCGTTCCAGGAAGTTTTTCCCGGCGTGCGCGGTGAACTGGTGTACTTCATCAGTCACAACATCGCGCGGAAGGAAGTCGTGGAAGGCGAGGAATGCTGGGTGCATCGTAAAGGTGCGACGCGCGCCTTTCCCGCAGGACACACTGCGCTTTCCACCACACCGTTTGCGACGACGGGCCACCCCATCCTGCTGCCGGGAAATCCGCGCGCCGGCTCGGCGATCATGGTGGCCGATCCTGGCGCGGCGCTCAGCTGTTATAGTGTCAATCACGGGGCGGGTCGCCGAAAGGGCCGCAAGGCCGCGATCCGCGAGTTCGACCAGGGTTGCATCGACTCAGAGTTTGAATCGGACGACATTTTGACGAACTGCCGCTTTTATCCGAAGGACGAAGCGCCTGCGGCTTACAAGGATTTCAATGAAGTTTTGCGTTCCGTCGAGTTGGCTGGATTGGCGACAACGGTCGCGCGGCTAAAGGCTCGGTTTGTAATGAAGGATGCCGACGTCAGCCTCGGCGGGGCGGCGTGAGAATGCTAACTATTCCAGAAAACCTCACGCGCATTCTCCGCGAGACACCCGAACTCGAACGTTCCTATCTCGTTGGCGGATGTGTTCGGGATGCGTTGCTCGGTCTTTCACAAAAGGATTTTGATATTGAAGTGTTTGGGGTCTCGTACGAGCAACTCGCCGGCGCGCTTGCACGCTGGGGAAAGACCGATCTGGTCGGACGATCGTTTGGGGTTGTTAAACTCACCGTCGCGTCCGGCGCCGTCTACGACTTTACGATCCCTCGGCGCGATTCGAAAGTGGCGCCCGGTCACAAAGGATTCGAGATCACGTTCGATCCAGGCATCAGCCCGCGCGAAGCAGCGGCGCGACGTGACTTCACCATCAATGCAATGATGTACGATCCGCGCGGCAGCGAGTTGCTGGACTTTTTTGGTGGCGCGAGCGATCTGCGAAACAAAGTCCTTCGGCATACCACCGAGGCGTTCAGCGAAGATCCATTGCGCGTGTTGCGAGGAATGCAATTCGCTTCGCGCTTCGGTCTCACTGCCGCACCCGAAACAATCGCCCTCGCGCGCGCGATTCGCCACACTCACGGCGAACTCGCAGTGGAACGCGTGCGCGAGGAGTGGTTCAAATGGGCCGCGAAAAGCACGCTTCCGTCCGCGGGTTTGCGGTTCCTCGTCGAGAGCGGGTGGATCGAAAACTATCCCGAGCTTCAGACGATGATCGGGACGCCACAGGACCCGGAGTGGCACCCGGAAGGGGATGTGTTCACTCATACCTGCCACTGTTGCGATGCGCTGGTCGAATTGCCGGAATGGCA
>Ga0075418_10004532_pt1 | contig 15787 bp, 17 predicted proteins | sample SoiMetdeltSBSDD2_FD_81776 | JGI IMG/M metagenome (GOLD analysis project Ga0075418, IMG submission 81776) | Bulk soil microbial communities from a Populus tree surrounding site in Tennessee, USA - Soil MetaG P. deltoides SBSDD2 | ecosystem: Environmental > Terrestrial > Soil > Tree plantation...
GTCCGCGGACCTGCGGCGGCTCCCCGTACGCGAGGCAGTAGCCGCGGCCTACTCGACCGCTACCTCGCTGATGTGACGTCGGGGTCCCTGTGGAACCACCACGCAGACCTTCCACCGCTCGCACGGCAACCGCGCGAGCGGATCTTCCTGCTCCGCGACGATCGCTAACGCTGGAAGCGCCAACGGGTCGCACCGTACGGCTCCGCGGTTGCGACGCCGATCACGGTGCGGAACGTGAACCGGTACACGTGCCACGGCGGCGGCCCGGCACTGGGTCCGTTGAACGGAGCCGTGAACGCGTCGCCGTCGACTTCGGCCGGCCACCCGCCCTCGCGATAGCCGGCGGCGACCTGCTCGAGGGCCTCCGTATCGCGCACCCTGGCCGCGTTGCCGGCGAGGACCAGATCGATGCCCGGTAGCCGGACCGAGATCGTGCAGGCCGGGTTGACAGCCAGGTCGCGAGCCGTGCGGCCGGGCTGCTGGTGACGCAGAGGTAGCCGTCCCGCCACTGCGCGCCGATGCCCTGGGCGCGCCATCGGCGATGCCGGGCGGCTCGGTTTGCGCCCTCCTGCTTGCGCGGGTAGGGGAATCCGAGGCTGAGGTAACTCACGATCTTCAGGTGGCCGAGAGGGCCTTGACACTGAGGCGCCCACGTTCGACACTGGTCATCGGTCGGTCGACCGAATTATGCACTCGGGCTAAGAAGGAGCAGTGGCAGCCGGTGGCACCAGGCGAGCAGGACACTCGGCAGCGGATACTGGCCGCGGCCAAGGGCGGATTGCTGGAGGTCGGCTACGCCAGGCTGTCGACGCGGGGGATCGCGACGTCTGCTGGAGTGCCGCTGAGCCAGATCCACTACCACTTCGGCTCGAAGCGGAACCTGATGCTCGCGGTCCTTGACACCGAGAACCAGCAGCGGCTGGCCCGGCAGACCGCGATGTACGACACGGACTTGCCGCTGTGGAAGCAGTGGGAGCAGGCCTGCAACTACTTCGAGGACGACCTCGAGTCCGGCTACGTCCGGGTGTTGATGGAGATGACGGCGGCCGGTTGGTCCGACGCGGAGATCGCCGGCGCGGTCGCGGCCGAGGTGCGCGGATGGTTCGACCTGCTCACGGACGTGGCGCGGCGCGCAGAGGAACGGTTCGGCTCGCTGGGCCCTTTCACGCCGCAGGAGATCGCCGCATTGGCAGGGATGCCGTTCCTGGGTGCGGAGATGCTCATCCTGCTGGGCATGGACGAATCCATGGTCGCCGCCCGCTCGGGTCTGCGCAGGATGGGGGAACTGCTGCGCAGGCTCGAGCAGTCCTCGAGAAAGGGGCGCCGGCGATGAGGGCCTGCAGTCGGGGGTCCCTGGCCACGTTGGCTGGCTGCGGGCACTTTCCGCACGCGAGGGATCCCGTGCGCGTGAATCTGTTGATCAAGCAGTTCGCCGACGGAGTCGCACGATGAGGGCCCGGCTTCCGGATCGCACCGGCGTGGTCGACCGCGACGGCGTCAAGGTCGCCTACGAGGTCTTCGAGCACAACGGACCGACGCTGCTGCTGATCCCGCCGTCCGCGATCACCTACGGCCGGGTGTGGAAAGGCATCGTGGGGACGCTTGCGCGGCACTTCAGGGTGTTGATTACCGACGGACTGGGGACGGGCAGATCCGACCGACCGCTGGACCCGCAGCGGCATGCGCCCGCCGAGGTGAACGCCGACCTGTGCGCCTTACTGGATGCCGAGGGTGTCGAGGTGGCGGCCGTTGTCGCACACTGTCACGCGGTGCAGTGGGCGCTCAGACTGGCCGCTGACCACCCCGAACGGGTCCTCGGTGTCGTCGCGATCAGTCCCGAGATCGAAGTCGCCCCCGACCACGACCACTGGGACCTGAAGCTCGCCACCCCGGGCTGGGACCTGCACGACAAGTCGCTGTGGCGGACCGATGGCGGTTACCGGAAGTGGATCGAGTTCTTCTTCGACCAACAGCTGCCGGAGCCGCACTCCACAAAGCAGAACGAGGACGCCGTCGGCTGGGCATTGGACACCGACGTCGAGGCGAAGATCGCCGGTGACGCGGGCCTCGGTGCGCCGACCGCCGACGAGGCGGAGCAGCTGTGCGCCGCACTGCGCTGCCCGATGATGGTGATCCACGGTTCGGCGGATCTCTGCCAGCCGGTGGCCAGAGGAATCCGGCTCGCCGAGCTGACCGATGCGGACCTGGTCGTCCTCGACGGTTCTGGTCATCTGCCGCATGCCAGGGACCCGGTCAAAGTCACCCGGCTCATCACCGGATTCGTCCGCCGCATCACGGGAGAACCAACGGCCACCACGACATGGACCCGCGGCCGGTCCCGCGCCAAGCGCGCGCTCTATCTGTCCTCACCAATCGGTCTCGGCCATGCGCGCCGTGATGTCGCGGTGGCCAAGGAACTCAAGAAGCTGCACCCGGAGCTCGAGATCGACTGGTTGGCGCAGGACCCGGTGACCAGGGTGCTGGAGGCTGAGGGCGAGCGCATCCACCCGGCCAGCAGCTGGCTGGCCAGCGAGTCGGCCCACATGGCCGCCGAATCCACCGGTCACGACCTGCACTGCTTCCAAGCGCTACGCCGGATGGACGAGATCCTGGTGGCCAACTTCATGGTCTTCCAGGAGGTCGTCGAGGAGGGCGGCTACGACCTCATCGTCGGTGACGAAGCCTGGGACGTCGACTACTACTGGCACGAGAACCCGGAGTTGAAGCGCGGACAGAACGTCTGGCTCACCGACTTCGTCGGCTACCTGCCGATGCCCGACGGCGGGGAGCACGAGGCCTTCCTGACCACCGACTACAACGCAGAGATGATCGAGCACATCGACCGCTTTCCCTGGATCCGGGACCGGGCAATTTTCGTCGGATCAGACCAGGACGTCGTGCCGGACAGCTTCGGCGGGGACCTTCCGGTGATCCGCGACTGGACCAACGAACACTTCGCCTACTCCGGCTACATCACCGGCTTTACACCGCCTGACCCCGACCAGCTGCCGGCGATCCGGGAACGACTGGGCTACCGCAACGACGAATTGGTGTGCGTGGTCGCGGTGGGTGGCAGCGGCGTCGGGCGAGCGTTGATCGACAAGGTCGTGGCGGCCTATCCGCTGGCGAAGAAGGCGAGGCCGGAGCTTCGGATGGTCGTGGTGACCGGCCCCCGCATCGACCCGGCGTCCTTCCCGGAGCGTGCGGGTCTGGAGGTTCGGGGCTACGTGCACCGCCTGTACGAGCAGCTGTCGGTCTGCGACCTCGCCGTCGTGCAGGGCGGGCTGACCACCACGATGGAGCTGGCTGCGTCCAAGCGGCCGTTCCTGTACTGCCCGCTCAGGCATCACTTCGAGCAGAACTTCCACGTCCGTCACCGCCTCGAGCGCTACCGCGCCGGGACGTGCATGGATGCCGCGACCACCGACCCCGACGACATCGCCGCCCGCATCACAGAGCTGGCCGGCAAGCCGGTCGACTACCGCGATGTCGAGACCGATGGCGCGACCCGCGCTGCCGGTCTCATCGCCGAGCTCATCTAGAAGAACCTTCTGAGCGCAGCCGCAGTCCACAACTTCCACTTTTTCGGTCGGTCGATCGAATGAAAAGAGAGGAATCATCATCATGACAACCACAGCAGAGGCTCACGTCGACAACGGCGTGAACGTCGAAGCGCTCCTCGGCGTCCGGGACGCCTTGCCGGAAAGTCCGGAGATCGCCCAGTTCCAGTGGCGCTCGACCACGTCCTGGGTGCACGGCACGCACAGCCGCTCGGATGTCGAGACATTCTTCGGCTTCGGCGAGGAACAGCAGCACCACACCACGTTCAGCCACGACGTCGACCACCCGGAGCAGTTCGCCGCACAAGACAAGGGCATCACGCCGGTCGAGTACGTGCTGGTCGCGCTGGGCGGCTGCCTGACCGCGGGCGTTGCCGCGGTGGCCCAGCAACGCCAGATCCAGCTCAGGTCGGTGAGGGCCACGCTCACGGCGGAGATGGACCTGCACGGGATCCTCGGCGCGGACCCGGACGCCCGCAACGGCTTCAGTGGGGTGAATGTGAGCTACCAGATCGACGCCGACGCCACCCCGGAGGAGATCAAAGCACTGGTCGCGCAGTCGCAGAAGCGCTCGGCGGTCTACGACATCATGACCAACCCGACCAGCGTCACGGTCGACGTGACCTGAGCAGGCCGGGCGTCTCATGCAAACGACCACAGTCGTGGTGGGCGCCGGCCATTGCGGACTAGCCATGAGCCGCTGCCTCGCCGACCGTTCGATCGACCATGTCGTCCTCGAACGCGGCGAGGTGGCGAGCTCCTGGTGCACCAGGTGGTGGGACTCGTTGCGGCTGCTCACCCCCAACTGGATGACCCGGCTGCCCGGGGGCTACGCGTACCGGGGCGACGATCCGGACGGCTATCTCACGGCACAGGGCGTCGCCCGGCTGATAGACGACTACGCGAGAGAGTCCGCCGCGCCCGTCCTGACCGGCACGACAGTCACCGCAGTGCATCCGGCCTCCGAGGGGTATGTCGTGCGGACCGACCAGAACACGTGGCAGGCCCGCACCGTCGTGCTCGCCTCCGGTGCGTGCGCGGTACCGGTCGTGCCCGCGTTCGCGGGCCAGTTGCCCGCCGGGGTCATCTCGGTCACGCCGGACCAGTACCGCAACCCCGCTGCGCTGCCTGACGGAGGCGTGCTGGTAGTCGGCGCGTCGGCCACGGGAGTACAGATCGCCGAGGAGCTGCAGCGCTCCGGTCGCCAGGTCACCGTCGCGGTGGGCGAGCACGTCCGGGTGCCGCGTCGCTACCGCGGGCGGGACATCTTCTGGTGGCTGGACGCGGCGGGCGTCATCGACGAGCGGGCCGACGAGATGGACGACCTCGTGCGTGCCCGTCACCTGCCCTCGATGCAGTTGGTCGGCGCCGATCGAACGGTCGACCTGAACTCGCTGCAGGCGCTGGGGGTGCGCGTGATCGGCAGGTTCGCCGGCATCCGCGACGGACAGGCCCAGTTCTCCGGCTCGCTGCGCAACGTTTGTGCCCTCGCCGACCTCAAGCTCGCCAGGTTGCTCGACACGATCGACGCGTACGCCGGCGGGGCCGGTGAGCGGCCCGCGCCCACGGAGGTGGCAGAGGTGCCGCTGGGGATCGACCTGCGGCGCGGGGAGATCCGGTCGGTCGTCTGGGCCACCGGCATCAAGGCGAACTTCTCATGGGTGGGCGTTCCCGTGTTCGACCCCCGCGGCCGGCTCAGGCACGAGGGCGGGGTGACGCCGTGGCCGGGCCTGTACGTCATCGGCCTGCCGCTGCTGCGTCGGCGCCGGTCCACGTTCATCGATGGGGCGGCGGCGGACGCGGCCGACCTGGCCGCCCATCTCGCTGCCCACCTGGACAGCCTCGCGAGCGCGAGCGCCTCGTGAAAGCGCACGCGGAGGACCTGGAGACCGACTACCTCGTGGTCGGCGCGGGCGCGGCCGGGATGGCCTTCACCGATCAGCTGCTCGCGCACTCCGATGCGACCGTGACGGTGGTCGACCGCCGGCATGCACCGGGCGGGCACTGGGTGGATGCGTACCCGTTCGTGCGGCTGCACCAGCCCTCGGCGTTCTACGGGGTCAGTTCGGTGCCGCTCGGCCAGGGCGCCCTGGACAGCGTGGGGACGAACGCCGGCTACTACGAACTCGCCGGTCGCGACGAGATCTGCGCGCATTTCGAGCGCGCCATGCACCGGCATTTCCTGCCGACCGGACGCGTGCGGTACTTCCCGAACTGCGACTACGCGGGCGACCACCGTTTCGTCTCCCGGCTGACCGGCTCCTCGTTCCGGGTTCATGTCCGACGCAAGGTCGTCGACACCGGCTATCTCGAGCCGGCGATCCCGGCGACCAGCCGTCCTCCGTTCGAGGTCGCCGACGGCGTCGCCTGCGTGCCGATCGGGGCACTCGCCCGGCTCGACGAGCGACCGGACCGGTACGTGATCATCGGTGCCGGCAAGACCGCGCTGGACGCCTGCGTGTGGCTGCTCGAGCAGGGTGCGCCGGCGGACCGCATCTGTTGGGTCAAGCCGCGCGAGGCCTGGTGGATCAACCGGCACTTCCAGCAGCCGTACGCCCTCGCTCCGGAGTTCCACCGCGGTTCCGCACTGCAATTCGAGGCGATCGCACAGGCCGACTCGATCGATGACGTCTTCGCCCGGCTCGAGGCGGACGGCTACTTCCTGCGCGTCGACCCCGACGTCGCGCCGACCATGTTTCGCGGGGCCGTCGTCAGTGAAGCAGAGCTCGGGCTGCTGCGGCGTATCGACGACGTCGTCCGTCTGGGACGGGTGCGACGGATCGAGCGCGACCAGATCGTCCTGGACGAGGGCTGCGTGCCGACCTGTGCTGACACGCTGCATGTCCACTGCGCGGCCGGGGCTCTGCCACGTCGACCCGTCCGCCCGATCTTCGAGGCTGGCCTCCTGACCATGCAGCCGTTCGCATGGTCTTTCGCGTGCTACGCGTTCGCCGCCCTTGGTGTCCTGGAGGCCGTCGTCGAGAGCGACGAGGACAAGAACGCGCTCTGCTCGCCCATCACCTACTGGGACCGGAATCTTGATTTCCTGTCTGCGGTACTCATGACCTTGGACGGCGAGCGCTCCCGACGCAGGCACCCGGTTCTGGCCGAGTGGATGAGCACCACGCGCCTGAACCCGTTCAACGCGGTGTCCTCCGACCACAACCACCCCGTGGTCATCGAGTCGCGGGAGCGGATCAGGAAGCTCGCCCCACACGCCGTCGCGAACCTGCAGCGGGTGGTGGGCCGGTCGGGCTGATCACCCAACCACGCGCGGCAGGAGGTGCGTCTCAGCCCGATGAGTAGTAGTCGTCGCGGTCGAGGCCCACGGGAACTTGACCATCGCAAGCGCGCCATACTCGCTGCTCACCATCGACGACATACCGACCTTGCCACCTGGATCGAGGTCTGTGCTGACGCATGGGTGGACCAATGAGTCGATGGCGCCCGGATCTGCCGCACAGCGTGTTCACGCCACCCGCTCCGCGACCAGCGGCGAGATCAAGACCTGCCACCTTCTTGACTCAAGACACATCGTCATCGTCGGCGACCTAAGCCGAAAACCAGGCGCGGACTGTCAACGCGGTGGTGTGTGATCGGGGTATGGCGATTGTGTTGGGCACGCCGGGAGTCGACGGGCTGAGCGAGGCTGTGGACGTGCTGCAGGAGTGGCAGTACGACGGAGCGCCGATGCAACTGCATCCGGGCGACCTGGGCTGGTTCTGGCGGTTCGGTGCAGAGGCGACGGCCGCGGCGGTCCGGACCTGGAGCCGGGACGGACAGATTCTCGCCGTCGGGCTGCTGGACGGCCCCAAGCTGTTGCGGCTGACGATCGCGCCACACGCTCAGCGGGACACCGAGCTGGCGCAACAGCTGGTTGAGGACGTGACCGAGCCGGAGCGCGGCGTACTGATCGAGGGGAAGGTGTACGTCGAAGCGCCAAAGGGCGCACTGATCGAAGATCTGCTGTTCGAGGACGGCTGGAACGCCGACGAGCCGTGGACGCCGCTTCGCCGGGACCTCATGGAGCCGGTGAAGGACCCAGGCGTGTGGATCGACGTGATCGGGCCGGAGCAGGCGCACGCGCGGACCGCCGTACAGCGGGCATCGTTCGACCGGTCGACGTTCACAGACGAGCGCTGGCACGCGATGGCGGCCGGATTGCCATACGCCCATGCCCGGTGTCTGGTCGCGTACGACGACCAGGGCAACGCGGTGGCGGCGGTGACGGTGTGGTCGGCCGGTCCGGGGAAGCCCGGGTTGCTCGAGCCGATGGGCGTGCACCGGGAACATCGCGGTCACGGCTACGGCAAGGCGATCACCGTCGCCGCGGCGGCCGCACTCCAGGAGTTGGGCTCTTCGAGCGCGATCGTCTGCACGCCGAGCGTCAATGTCGGCGCCGTCGCCACCTACAAGTCAGCCGGCTTCCAGCAACTCCCTGAGGTCCGGGACCAATGCTGGGCCGGCTAGAAGTACCGGGCACACCGCCACCCAGCGAGCCTTCCAGACCGCCCACTACCTCGTCCCCGCGCATGGACGAGTCGTGGCGCGACTCGGGCTCGAGTAACGCGATGCTCCTTGCCACTGCCCGGCCCCAACCGTAGGGTCTCGGCATGGCTGCGGCTCTCGCGCTCGTCGCGGCACTTCTCTTCGCGCTGGCGGCCACGCTCCAGCAGAAGGGGGCGCTGAACCTCCCGACGATCTCGCTGGCCCAGCCGATGTCGCTCCTCCGGTTGGTCGGCCAGACGACGTGGCTGATCGGCACGCTTGTGTTGGGGGCCGGCTACCTGTTCCAGGCCGGAGCGCTCGACCGCGGCCGCCTCTCGGTCATCCAGCCATTGCTCGTCTCGACCGTCGTCTTCGTACTTCCCCTCGGCTACCTCCTGACGAGGCAGTACGTGGGCCGTCGGGAGGTGTTGGGCGCGGTCGCGATCATCATCGGACTCGGCCTGTTCGTCTCCTTCGGCGACCCGGCCGGCGGGAACGCGAACGCGTCCAACGCCCAGTGGGCGATCACAATCTGCCTCTTCTCGCTGCTCTGTGTCCTGATGCTCGGCTTCGGCAGCGGCGGTCTGTCGAGGAAGGCGGCCGTGTACGGCACCGTCGCTGGAGTCCTTTTCGGACTCTCATCGTCCCTCGCGATGCCAACGCTCGACTATCTCCACGAGAGCGTGGGCACGATGCTCTCCCACTGGGAGTGCTACGCGCTCGCGGTTGCCGGCGTGCTTGGCTTCATCATTCAGCAGGTCGCGCTCGGGACCGGGCGACTGGCGCCTGCTGTCGCCACGGTTTCGGTCGCGAACCCCGTCGTCGCGATCCTGATCGGGGTCGTACTACTGGATGAGCGTCTGAGCCGGCCGGTCTGGCACATTCTCGTCGCCGTGATCGGTCTCGGCCTGACATTTGTCGGCGCCATTGTCATCTCGCTCGCACGTGAGGCCGCCCATCGAGATCCTGCGGCGGACTCGACGGACGCGTCAGCCGAGACGGCTTAGCCGCGATGACCGAGGGCGGACGCCGGCTGGTGCCGATCCGTAAGCGGCGCGAAGCGTGATCCGCGCCGGCGCTGAGGTCCTGTTCTACGGCCTTGCCGCGGCTGCCAGCGCTCTCGTGCTTACGGCGACCTTCGTCGTGATTCGGAGTGAGCGGCCCCGCACCAACGGGATCGCCTTCTTGAGCGGCTTCCTCGTCGGAACGGTGATCGCGTGCGGCGTCGGCCTGGCCCTCGGCCAGGCGGCCGTCGACCGGCTCGACTCGCACGACACGCTCAAGGCGGCTCTCACGCTCCTCCTCGGCATCGCTCTGCTCGCCGTCGGACTCCGGGCGCGGCACACGCCGCCGCGACCGGAGGGGCGGGGGAGTCGTGCGACAGCGATCCTCGCTGGGCTCGGAAATATGGGCCCTTCCGCGACGTTCTCCATGGCTGGGCTCCTCGGCTTCGGAGGGCCGAAGCGGCTCCTGCTCACGTTCCTCGCCATGGCGTCGGCTACCGAGGCTGGTCTCCGTGACATCGTGAATCTCACGTTGGTCGCGGTCTACGTCGTCATTTCCACGCTGCTCGTCTCGGTGCCAGTCGGCATCGTGATCATTGCGGGAGACCGCGCAGACATGACCTTCGCTCGCGGCCAATCTTGGCTCACGGCGCACGCGGGCGCGCTGCGCGTGTGGCTCTCCCTGGGGATCGGCGGTGCGCTCGTCGTGGATGCGCTCCTGCGCCTGTTCGCCTGAGGTCGGAGAACCCGAACGCGGTACTCCGTCCGTACGTGAATTGGGGAGGACCAGCTATCAAGACGATCCCAGCCGAAGGCCGGGCACTCGTCCTCGAAGACCTCCGCACATACTTGATATGCGGTCGTTAGGGAAGGCAACACGCGGGCCGCAGCCAGATGTCCTGCGACGCCGACCAAGCCTCCTGCTGCGTAGTGGCGGACCTGCGTTGTTCTGCTCGAGATTCATACCGGTGCGGCGGTTGGCGGCCTACGATTCGGCGGTGAGTTCCTCGCTGACTGTTCGCCCGGCTCGGGTCGAGGACGTCGCGCAGATGGCGCGCGTGAATGTGCGGTGCTGGCAGGAGACGTATCGGGGACTCATGTCGGACGCGGTGCTCGACGACCCAGGCTTCCTGGCTGCTCGGGAGCGGTTTTGGACTGCCGCGTTGACCGACGAACGCTATCGCGACAACCGTGTGGCTGTCGCCGAGCGGGACGGCGAGCTGGTCGGGATCGCCATGTCAGGCCCGCCCTTGGACGCCACGGCGGCGTGGGCGAGGCAGCTGTATGTGCTCTATGTGTACGCCGCCGACCACGGCACGGGTGCTGGGCCGGCGCTGCTGGAGGCGGTCGTCGATCCGGAGGAGTCGGTGGCGCTGTGGGTGGCCGACCCGAACCCTCGTGCACAGGCGTTCTACCGCAAGCACGGCTTCGTTGCCGACGGGACGGCCCAGGTTGAGGGCGGCGTGCGGGAGATCCGCATGCTCCGCGGCATGCAGCGCAGTCGGTAGTCCAGTTCGCGGGCGGGCGCCCAGCTGGCGTCGTCGCCAGGATGGGCCTCAGCGGCGGCCATGGTGTAGGTGCCGAACTCACCGAGAATCAGCGGCCGCCGGTGCTGATGCGCCCAGCTTGCCGCCGCGGTGCCACAATCCTGGGGTGACGAGCGACCAACTGAGCGCCGGTCGAGCATTCCTGGACCGCGAGGGCCGTCTCATCGAGCGCCGCCTGGCCGCGGTTCTGTTCGATGACGGCGATCCGTCGGGGGCTGTCGCCGCCGTCCTCGCCTACCAGAACGCCGATGGGGGATTTGGCCACGGTCTCGAGCCCGACAAGCGATGTCCGCACAGCCTTCCGATCGACGTGGAGCGGGCCTTCGACGTTCTCTTGGCGGCTGGCGAAAGTGAGCAGTACGCGAAGACCTACGGTGATCTCGGTGAAAGCGAGCCAGTCCGTGCAGCCTGTGACTGGCTGGGACTCATCGCCGAACCCGACGGGGCTGTGCCGCTTGCCTTCCCGGTGATCGAGGGCTATCCCCGCGCGGACCACTGGTCGGAGTGGAGCTATGCACCGGGGTTGAACCCGACCGCCGGTTTGGCCGGGCGTCTGCACCGGATGGGGGTCACTCATCGGTGGCTCAGCACGGCCACCGACTGGACCTGGCGGCGGCTGGAGTCCGGCTTCGACGAGGATGCCCACTCGCTTGCCGAGGTGCTGGAGTTCCTGGCGCACGTCCCCGACCGGACTCGCGCGGAGTCGGTTGCCGCACAGGTGGGCGACTGGCTGTCGGGCCTGCGTTGGTTCAGGTCCGACCCGGCCGATCCAACGTACGGGTTGTCGCCGCTGCATTTCGCGCCTTCGCCCGCCAGCCCGTGGGTTGACCTGTTCGATGCGGCCACGATCGATCGGCACCTCGACCGCCTCGCCGCCGATCAGAAGCCGGACGGCGGATGGCCGATCACCTGGACCCCACCGGGAACGGCCTCAGCCCTAGAGTGGCGAGGAATCGAGACCCTGCGCGCGCTGCGCGCCCTTACCGCCTACGGTCGGCTCTGACCACTCCGTACCACCAGCGCGGGGGCGCGGGGGTTCTGACTTCCGTCGGTGACAAGGCCGTGCGCCGGTCGGAGAGGCACACACCCGCCCCGGATCCGCCGTACTCTCCGGTCATGACGGACCCATACTGGCCACTGTTCGACCTTCGCCTCACCACACCGGACCTCCAGCTGACGACCGCGACCGAGGCCGACCAGGTTGGTCTATCGGCGCTGATGTCCGCCGATGTCGAACCGGATCCAGCTGCTCCTTCCTACAACGTCGCAGACGACGGGCTGCGGCTCGGCATCTACACCCACCAGGCGTACTGGAAGGCCTTCGGCACCTGGCGGCCGGAGTCTTGGACGCTACCGTTCGCGGTGCGGCGAGACGGCGAGCTGATCGGCCTCCAGCAGCTCGAAGGCGAGGACTTCGCCGTGCTACGTACCGTCGACAGCTTCTCGTTCCTGGCAACGCGCGCGCGAGGCAGAGGCTACGGGAAACAGATGCGAGAGGCCGTCCTGGCGCTGGCATTCGGCCCGCTCGCAGCGGTGCGAGCGATCACCTCCGCTTGGCGGGACAACCATGCCTCGTTGGGCGTTTCGCGGACGCTGGGGTACGTGGCCAACGGCGAGACTCTGAACCGCCGAGAAGCCGACGTCGACGTCATGGTCCACTTGCGGCTCAGCCGTGATGACTGGCTGGCCCGAACCGACCGCCCGACGGTCGACATCGCCGGGTTCGAGCCGTGCCGACCGCTGTTCGGACTGCAGGCAAGCTGACCGCGCTACAGCGGGTGGGCTCGGCACGCCAAGCACGTCGAGCAGGAGGCGCAGCGCCGCTTGATCTCGCCGTGGTTCGGTTGATCGTCGGCTGCACGATCCAACCTTGCCTCGCCGCCGGCGGGCCTTCCGGGGCACCGGCGAGACCGCCTAACGTTGGATTGATCCAGCGCAGGCTGGCGCACGCGGAGGTGACCCATGCTCGGTGCGCATCCCATCCATCCGGTACTGCTCGCGACCGACCTGGCCGCGGCCAAAGGCTTCTATCACGACCAGCTCGGCCTGGAGATCCTCCGAGAGAGTGAGTTCGGTATCACGCTTCGCTGCGGTCAGACCCAGCTGAGCGTGACGAAGAGCACCACCGGTACCGCCGACAGCCAGACGCAGGCGTCCTGGCAGGTCGACGACATCCGCGCCGAGGTCGCCGAGCTGCGGTCCCGTGGCGTCAAGGTGGAGGACTACGACCTGCCGGGCCTGAAGACCGAGGACGGCATCGCCGACATCGGCTTTGCCTGGGCCGCCTGGATCGTCGACCCGGGCAAGAACGCGCTGGGCATCCTCCAGCTCAAGTAGCGGCGATCTGGACGCAGGCGCGGTCGATCTCGCGGCCGCGGGTAGCCCGGACGGTGGTGGTGATGCCGAGCGCCTCGATGCGGCGGATGTACTTGCGCTCGTCGGCCGGGGGTCGGAGGCATTCGACCTCGAGCGGGGGTCGAGCTGCCCGGGCCCACGCCGCGTTGGCCAGCAGCTGCGACGCCAGGTGAGTCGACGTCATCGCCCGAGACTCTGGTCCAATCCTTGGGAGCTTCAGGCCTCGGTGCTGATGGTGCGGGGACGAATAACGGATCACCCTTGGCCTGTCATGCGGCCATCTTGTCGGCCAGGGTCTTGAACGCCGGTAGGACGTGGTGGATGGCCCGGCGCTATCGCCGGGCCATCGTGACCGGCCCACTGCGGGTGTGCGAGGCAGCGCAGTTACTGGAGGATGCGGGCGGCCGGCGTTGCGGGCATGCTGCGCGAATGCGCGCCACATGCCGGCTATGACGAGCCGGGAGTCACCGCGCTACCGATCGGTTGCCACGCCGGCTGCCCGTCGAACCCGGGCGCCTGCGTCAGAGCCCGGCTTACACCGGTCTCGACATCAACGACGTAGACGTCCCACGAACCCTCCGCGTCGGAGTAGTACGCGAGCGACCGGCCGTTCGGCGACCATCGTGGCCGTTCCTCCGACGCCGACTCGGCCACGACCGAGCGCCCCCCGGTCCCGTCCGCGCCCACGACCGCGATGTCGAAGCCAGCCGACGTCACGACGTTGTACGCCAGCTGCGAGCCGTCGACGGTCCAGGCCGGGTTGATACCGCGGACCGGCTGCGGGAGCAGCGGCTGTTCGACCCCGGTGTCCGGGTCGACCGCGCGCAGCTCGGGCGCGCCGCTGCGCGAGGTTGCGAAGCCGATCCGCGAGCCGTCCGGCGACCACTGCGGCTTGTCGTCCAGCCCGGGCGAGTTCACCAGCTGCCGGACGTTCGAACCGTCGACGTCCATGACAAAGATGTCCCAGTCGCCGTCCCGGTTGGAGCTGAAGGCCAATCGACGTCCGTCCGGCGACCAACTCGGGTAGAAGTTCGCGGCCGCGTCGCGGGTGATCTGCGTGAGTCCCGACCCGTCGAGGGAGATCAGGTAGATGTCGCTCGCTCTGGCCGACCCTGCGTTGAACGCCAACCGTCGCTCGTCCGCCGACCAGGCCGGATGCGAGACCGGCGGCAGCTCCTCCGTCAGCCGCCGCACGTCCGAGCCGTCCGCCTGCATCAGGTAGAGCGCGTCGACGCCATCGCGATCGGAGACGAAGGCAATGAGCCCGCCCGCGTGCGTGGTCGGCGGCTGCGGCGACCCCGGCTGCGGCGACGCCTGCTGCGGTGACCCGTGCGGCGACGCCTCGGGTTCGGGCGTCGACGTCGTGCACCCGAGCGCCGTGCACCCGAGGACCCCGGCCAACAGCGCGCCGCTGAGTAGCCGCTGCCCGTGGACCGTCCGCACGACCTGAGCCTCGCGGTCGACGCGACGGCCCGCCAAGCAGCGGCACGCTTCCGTGTCCGAACCGTTGCGGTCAGGCCGGCCGCCCAGGTGCGACGCAGAGGGCTCGGTTCCACCTTCTCCGAGCAAGTCGCCAGCCTAGTCGGAGCACCTGACCCGGACGCGCACGCAATACCGGGCTACGCAGTCGCCACACTGCGGCAGTCCTGGATGGCTGCCAGCACTCGGCGGACGCGGGATCGGCGGGAACGTGGAGTCCGTGGGCTTCGGCGAGCTCCGCCCGGACGGAGGCAGAATCTGGCATGTGGGTGGTCAGCGCACCGGGCCGAGTCCCCGAGCCGCCCGGGACGTCGATAACGCGCTCGGAACGATTCGAACCCCGACCTTCTGTTCCGTAGCTAGCACATCCCTATGACAACGGGGGACACGAGCGGCTCCACCAGTTTCACTGCCCGGCCGACACGCGACATCGGCTGGCGGGGCCAGCAAGGACAGACCGGTGAGACCGGCTGGGAAGGCGGCGCGCCGGGTCCGCAGGAGGGCCGCCGAGCAAGACGCTCACCCTCCACTACGCAAGACGGTCGGCTCATTCACTACTGTCGTGCACGCGCTCCGGCGGTCATCTCATTCTCTCCGGACACAGTCGGTGTCGGCACCAGCGCAAGCGTCCCTGAGTTCGGGCTCGCGGTCTGGACCCGTGCGAGCCGGTCCGCGGCCCGGCTCACACGAGTGGTTATTCAGTGCTCAGAAGCACGCCTCGGCGTAGTAGCACGGTTGCCCGTACCACGGGTCTGGCGGCGGCGGATCGACGAAGAAGATGCGGAAGTGCGCCTGGTTCTGGATGAACTGCCCCGAGTTTCCTGTCAGATAGTTCGCCCGGACCGTCCAGACCTCCCCTCCAACGGTGTGCCTCGCAAGGTTGACGTATGTCTCGTTCGCGACGCAGTTGCCTCCGGCGACTCCGCTGTTGAAGGTGAACCGCCCGCTGACGTTGCTCTCGACGTTCCAGAACGCCGACGTGTACGGCCGCAGACCATTGCCGCCGACCCGGAACGATGTCCAGTCACCGGCGAACATCTGGTAGTCGTCGGTGCCACCGTCCACCGGCTGGTTCTCGAACCGGTAGCTGTACGGATACACCGACGTCAGGTAGACGTGACCGTTGGTCCGACAAACCGTCGCCTGGGCGGGCTCCGCCACGACGACCGAGACCACCCCCAACGGGACCAGCACGGCCGCGAGGGCGGCGAGCCGTTTCACCACCCGCCGCCATCGGCCGGATGTGCGCGTGTGTTGCATGACTGTTTCCTCTCCCACGAGATGGTGATCGGTCGACCGGTCGATCGAATGGATCACCCGATGTTCGACGCCACCGAGGCCGCGGATGGCCGAA
>Ga0075418_10004533_pt1 | contig 15786 bp, 13 predicted proteins | sample SoiMetdeltSBSDD2_FD_81776 | JGI IMG/M metagenome (GOLD analysis project Ga0075418, IMG submission 81776) | Bulk soil microbial communities from a Populus tree surrounding site in Tennessee, USA - Soil MetaG P. deltoides SBSDD2 | ecosystem: Environmental > Terrestrial > Soil > Tree plantation...
CGACAACCAGCTCCGCGGCCGCGCCGGCCGCCAGGGCGACCCCGGCTCGTCGCGGTTCTACCTGTCGCTCGACGACGACCTGATGAAGCGCTTCGCCTCGGAGCGCGTTGCCGGGCTCATGGAGCGCCTCGGCCTCGAGGATGACGTCGCGATCGAGTCGCGCATCGTCTCGAAGACGATCGAGAGCGCTCAGACCCGGGTCGAGGGCTTCAACTTCGACATCCGGAAGCGTGTCGTCGAGTTCGACGACGTCATCAACCGCCAGCGCGAGACGATCTACGCCGAGCGCGACAAGGTCCTCCGAAACGAGGACCTGACCGACACGATCCGGGTCTTCCTCGATGACGAGCTCGAAACCCTCGCGGACGTCCACCTCGGTGCTGACGGCGGCGGGCCGGGCGACCACGGCATGGAGGTCTTCTCGAACGAGCTCAAGCGGATGGGCTTCGCCGCCGAGGCGGTGAGCGAGGACGCGCTCTGGGAGCTTGGGCCGCGCGAGGCGATCGTCGAGCACCTCAAGGACCTCGCGGACGAGATGCTCGAGGCCAAGGAGGCCGAGATCGGCGCCGAAGGCTGGGCCGTCGTCGAGCGGATCGTCCTGCTGCGGACGATCGATTCGCTGTGGGTCGAGCACCTGACCGAGGTCGACGACATGCGCCGCGGCATCGGCCTTCGCGGCTATGCCCAGCAGGATCCGCTCAACGAGTTCCGGCGCGAGGCATTCCGGCTCTACGAGGAGCTGCGCGGCTTCATCCGGCACCAGGTCGCGAGCCAGATCTTCCGCGTCAGCATCACCCGCCAGCCCGCCCCCACGCCCGGCGCGGCGCAGCCGCTGCCGGGCCCCGGCCAGCCGGCCCGCGTCGCAGCAACAGCGGGCGCCACGGCGGCAGCGGCGGGAGCGGGAGCGGGTGGCAGTGCGACTCCACGACCGACGACGTTCAGCAGCGGCGGTGGCGGCATCACCTCGGCAGGTGCCGGCGGCCTCCTCGCCCGCGCAACCTCCACAAGCGGCGGCTCCGGAAACGGCGCCGGGGCCGGGAGTGGTGCCCGGCCGGCGGGCGACGGCCAGCAGGCCCGCCCCGGCCATACCCCGACGGGCGAGAAGATCGGCCGCAACGACCTTTGCTGGTGCGGCTCCGGCCAGAAGTACAAGCGCTGCCACGGCCGCTGACCAGGCTCGCCGCCGCCCCTTCCGAGACCTCGGCCGACTCCTCCTCGGGGGCCTGATCGCGGGCGCGGCGCTGGCCGCCTACACCTCGTATCGGATCTGGCAGGTCGGCCTGCGCGACGACATTCGCCCGGCCGACGCGATCGTCGTCCTCGGCGCGGCGCAGTACGACGGGACGCCATCGCCCGTCTACGAGGCCAGGCTGCGACATGCGGTTGAGCTGTACGTCGCAGGGGTCGCGCCGCTGCTCGTCGTGACCGGCGGCGGCCAGGTCGGCGACCGGACGACCGAGGCAGCCGCGGGCCGGGCGTACGCGCTCAACGCGGGCGTCCCTGACTCCGCGATCCTCGTGGAGGACAACAGCCGCACCACGATCCAGTCGCTGACCGCCGTGAGCGAGCTCCTTCGGGCGAGTGGCGCCACGACGGTCGTGCTCGTGTCGGACCGGACGCACATGCTCCGGGCCCTGCGGATGGCGACGGATCTCGGCCTCACCGCGCGGACGTCGCCGGCGCCCGATAGCCCCACCGAGCGCGATCTCGCCAACCGCAGCGAGGCGACGGTCCATGAGCTGGCCGCGCTGGCGCTGTACTTCCTCGGCCGCGGGTCGTGATCCCGGATTCACGCAGCGAGACAGGCGACAAACAGGCGGTTGTTTAGGCGTTTACCCCTTGGCGTATCGAGAGGCCCGACCTATACTCCGCGGAAACCCCGGCGGTTCAGAACCCTGAGCCGCCCAGCGGCACCCCGCGATCAAGCCTCGCGCCGACGAAGCGCATCGAAGAAGATCACTCGCGCCCCGGATCCGACGTGCCCACCAGGATCGTAGAGAGGGACTTGTGAAGCAGGCTGAGGAAGCTACCTTCATCGATCTGATCGCCTGCGAGCGTGATTGCCGAACCTGTTCCTACGCCTACGCACTCGACTGCGATGGCAACTGCGGCGTCTGCCCCCACAACGGCTACTGTCCCTGCGTGAACCCCGTCGTCGCCCGGAGCAAGTCGGCCGCCCGGCTGATCGAGCTCCGTCCGATCCTGCTGCAGGACCTCCGGGTCAGAAGTTGACGGACTCCGCGTCCGTCCGAGACCTGGCCGAGCGGATCCGGTCGACCTCGGGGCGGCTTTGACCTCCCGGCCAAGGACTCGGAGCTCGCCCAGCTCGAAGGGCTGACCAGCGCGCCCGGATTCTGGGACGACGGGAACGACGCCAAGAAGGTCCTCCGCCGGGCCGACGTCCTGCGCACCGTGATCGAACGCTGGCGCGAGCTCGAGGGCCGCGCCGAGGAGCTCGAGACGCTCGTCTCGCTGCTCGACGAGACCGCCGACGCCGAGCTCCAGGCCGAGCTATCGAACGGCTATACGACCCTCGAGCGCGACTTCCTGAGCGAGCGGACGCAGCTGCTGTTCTCGGGCGAATACGACGAGCGCGCCGCGCTTCTCATGATCAGCGCCGGCGCCGGAGGCACCGAGGCCACCGACTGGGCCGAGATGCTGCTGCGGATGTACCTCCGCTGGGCCGAGCGCCACCGCTACAAGACCGAGATCGTCGACCAGCAGGAAGGCGAGCAGGCCGGCCTGAAGAGCGTCACCGTCGCGGTGAATGGACGGGCTGCCTACGGCTGGCTGCGCGCCGAGCGGGGCGTCCATCGCCTCGTCCGGATCAGCCCGTTCGACGCCCAGAAGCGGCGCCACACGACCTTCGCCCTCGTCGAGGTCGTGCCCGAGGTCGAGGACGATGTCGAGATCGAGCTCGACTGGGACGAGATCCGGGTCGACACCTACCGGTCACAGGGCGCCGGCGGGCAGCACGTTAACAAGACCGACTCGGCGGTGCGCCTGACACACCTGCCGACGGGCATCGTCGCCCAGAGCCAGAACGAGCGCAGCCAGACCCAGAACAAGGAGACCGCGATCCGGGTCCTCAAGGCGCGCCTGCTCGAGAAGCGGCTCGAGGAGAAGGAGGCCGAGATGCGCGAGATCCGCGGCGAGCACGTCGAGGCCGGCTGGGGCAACCAGATCCGGAGCTACGTCCTCCACCCCTACCAGATGGTCAAGGACCTCCGAACAGCGGTCGAGACCTCGAACACGGGCGCGGTCCTCGACGGCGACCTCGACACGTTCATGCAGGCGGAGCTCGAACGGCTCGCGACCGGCCAGCCGCTGTCCTCCTCGGGGAGCGACGAATCGTGACCGTCGCCGCGCCGCCGTTGGCGTACCGGCCAGCGACCAGCGCGGACCTCGACGCCTGCGCGCAGATCTGGCGGATCGCGATCAACGACTACCTGCCGCGGACAGGTCAGCCGGACATGCCCGACGACGTCAGCGGCGTCCGGCATCTCTACGACCACCTCATCGCGACCGATCCGGAGCGGTTCTGGGTGGCGACGACGCCCGACGGCCAGGTCGTGGCGTTCACCGCCGCCACGCTGCGAGATGACGTCTGGTTCCTGTCGATGCTGTTCGTGCTGCCGGAGTTCCAGCGCGCCCGGGTCGGCCAGGAGCTGCTCTCCCGGACGATGCCGGCGGCCGGCTCGAGCACGGCGATCGCGGTTGGCTCGGACAGCGCCTATCCGCCGTCGAACGGGCTCTATGCGCGCCTCGGGATGCCCGGGCGGACGCCGATCTGGGCGGTCGTCGGTCGACCGCAGGATGGCTGGCGGCCGCCGCGCTTCCCGGATGGGACGGCTATCAAGCCGATTGCCCCGGATCCCGAAGGCAACGTCGACGCCGACCTCCAGGACGAGCTCGACGCGCTCGACCGCGAGACGTTCGGGTTCGCCCGGTCATCAGAACACCGCTATGTCCGCCGCGACGGGCGTCGAGGGTTCGCGTATCGCGAGCCGAGCGGCGGCCTTCTCGGCTACGGGTACGTCGCGACGTCCGGCCGCATCGCGCCGGTCGCAGTGCGGGACGCGAGCCTGCTGGGACCGGTCGTGGGGCATCTCCTGACGGCGTACGAGCCGCCCGGGGCCTCGGCGGTGTGGGTGACCGGACACTCGGATGGCGCGATGGCAACCCTGCTCGACGCCGGCCTCCGCCTCGAGGGCTATCCGCTGCTCTTCGGCTGGTCGCGGCCGTTCGCCGACTTCGCGCGCTGCCTGCCGGTCAGCCCGGGCCTCCTCTAAGCCTGCCCTTCTCTAAGCCCCGCCGACATGCCTCCCGGGACCGTCCGACACCCTGTGGTAGGGTGACCGGGACGTGGTCCCGCCCGTCGTGCCCAAGGTCGGGTCCGCTGCCGTCGACGCGTCAGAGCCTTCGTCGGCGGCTTCGAAGCGGAGCCTGGATGTGACGGCTGCCCCAACGGGCACTCCCCTGCGGCCCCTGACGCGCCGCCTCGGTCCGGCGGCACCCGAGACCCGCCACCAGGCCGCTGCGCGCGATGGCGCGGGCAGCAACGCGGTCCTCCGCCTCGAGGACGTCTCGAAGACCTATCCGAATGGCCGCAGTGCGCTGCGCAACGTCGACCTCATCGTGCCCGAGGGTGACTTCGTGTTCCTCGTCGGGCCGTCGGGGGCCGGTAAGTCGACGCTCCTGCGCCTGATCGTTCGCGACGAGCTCGCGACGAACGGCCGCGTGCTGCTCGATGGCGAGGACGTTGCGCGCGTGCCGCGCAGCCGCGTCCCGCACATCCGGCGGAAGCTCGGCGTCGTCTTCCAGGACTACAAGCTGCTGCCGCGTAAGACGGTCCGCGAGAACGTCGCGTTCGCGCTCGAGGTCACCGGCACGCCGCACAAGCGAATCGGGCCGGCCGTGGACCGGGTGCTGGCGATCGTTGGCCTCGGCGGCCATGCCGAGCACCTGCCGACACAGCTTTCCGGCGGCGAACAGCAGCGCACCGCGATCGCCCGCGCGCTCGTCCACGACCCGCGGCTGATCATCGCCGACGAGCCGACCGGCAACCTCGACCCGCTGATCAGCTGGGAGATCATCCAGCTCTTGCTCCGGATCAACGAGCTCGGCGTGACGGTCCTCGTCGCGACCCACCAGGCCGACGTCGTCACGGCCCTCCGCCGCCGCGTCGTCGCCCTCGACGAAGGCCGGATCGCCCGAGACGAGGCGACCGGCGCGTACCACCGCGAGGGCTGAGGTGGCGTCGGCGTGATCTCGTTCGTGGCGTTCGCGATCGGCCGGGCCTGGACGGGCTTCTGGCGGAACGCCGTCATGAGCATCGCCGCGACAGCGACGATGGTCCTGCTGCTGCTCCTCCTCGCCGGCTTCTTCCTCATCCAGTCCGGCCTCCTCGCAGGCCTCGAATTCGTGGAGCAGAAGGTCCAGGTCGTCGCCGACATCTACGACACGGCGACGATCGAGGACGTCCAGGCGCTCAAGGCCGAGGTCGAGGCAATGCCGGTCGTGCTCGCAGTCAGCTACGTCTCGCGCGAGGAGGCACTGGCCCGCTTTCGCGCGGCGCGCGAGGCCCAGGGCGAGGAGGACTTCACGCGCTTCCTCGAATCGAACCCGCTGCACGCCAGCCTCGAGGTCCGCCTCAAGGACGCCCGCAGCTACCCGACGGTGGTCGAAGCGCTCCGCGCGGACCCCGTGGTCCAGCGCGTGAAGAACATCACGGACCTCGTCGACCGGGTGGTGTCGGTGACCTCGTTCATGCGCACGGCGGGCGCGATCGTCCTCGGCGTCATCGCGCTGATCGTGCTGTTCATCGTCGTGAACACGATCCGGCTCGCCGTTGTGTCGCGGTCCGAGGAGATCGAGATCATGCGGCTCGTGGGCGCCTCGGACGCGTTCATCCGCTGGCCGTTCGTGTTCGAGGGCGCGCTGGTCGGGTTGTTCGGTGCCGGCCTCGCGTTGCTCGCGCTCGGCGTCGTGTCCGAGCCGCTGGGCCGGTTCATGTACGACTTCTTCCGGATCCTGCCGATCCACATCGGCGACCTCGCCCGCCAGGTGGCGCTGCTCGTCGGCGGGGCGGGGCTGACCCTCGGGGCGTTCGGCGCCTGGCTCTCGGTGCGCACCTACCTCATCCGCTAGCCCGAATCGCGAGCCGGTGTAGGCTCGCGGCCACGCCGGCGACCGCCGAGCGCCCCCGGAAGGAACCGAACTCTCGATGCTTCCCGTTGACCCTGACCAGAGCGCGCCGTTGCACGAACCGACCGAGCCGACCGAGCCGACCGAGCCGGGACCGCCCGCGGAGGCCGCTGCCTCGACCGAGCCCGTGAAGCCCGTCGTGACGGTCTCGATCCCGCCCGCCGGTGGCGAGATGAGCGCCGTCCGGCGCAACGGACCGGTGTTCGCGGTTGCCGTGCTCGTCGTGTCGATCCTCGGCGCGAGCGCGCTGTTCATGGCCGGCGTCCAGCTCGGCCGTCAAACGGTCGCCGAACCCGGAACCCCGGGCACGCTGAACGAGGAGTTCAAGCCGTTCTGGGACGCCTGGTCGGCGATCACCGAGCGCTACGCGGGTGAGCCGGTCGACCACAGGACGCTCATCGAGGGCGCGATCCGAGGCATGACCGATGCGCTCGGCGATCCGTACTCGACGTACCTCGACCCCGAGCAGTACCGCGAGTCCGTCCAGTCCGTCTCCGGTGAGTTCGAGGGAATTGGCGCCGAGATCGGCACGGTCAACGCCGAGCGTGAGACCACTGACTGCAACGAGTTCGGGCCGGATTGCCGCCTCGTCGTCATCGCCCCGATCGAGGGCTCGCCGGCCGAGAAGGCAGGCCTCAAGCCCGGTGACATCGTTGACGCGGTCGACGGGAAGACGCTCGACGGCCTCTCGCCCGATGAGGCGCGCGACAAGATTCGCGGCAAGAAGGGCACGAAGGTCACGCTGACGATCGACCGCGAGGGTCAGCCGGTCTTCGACGTCACGCTCACCCGCGACACGATCATCGCCCGTGAGGTCGTCGCGGAGGAGCTTGCCGGAGGCGAGGTCGGCTACATCCGGCTGAATGAGTTCTCCGACCACGGCGCGGACCAGTTCACGGCCGCCCTCAAGGCCGATGTGGACGCCGGCAAGATGAAGATCATCTTCGACCTCCGCGGCAATCCCGGCGGCTACATCACCGCCGCGCGCGAGGTGGCGAGTCAGTTCATTGCCAAGGGCCCGATCTTCTGGCAGCAGGATGCGAAGGGCGTCCAGATCGAGACGGACGCGCTGGCCGACGGGGTGGCCACGGACCCGAAGATCAAGGTCATCGTGCTCATCGACCGGGGCTCCGCCTCAGCCGCCGAGATCGTCGCGGGCGCGCTCAAGGACACCGGCCGGGCCACGCTCGTCGGCGAGACGTCGTTCGGCAAGGGCACGGTCCAGCAATGGGAGGAGCTCGATGGTGGGGCAATCAAGCTCACGATCGCGCGCTGGCTGACCCCGAAGAAGACGTGGATCCACCACATCGGCATCGACCCGGACGTGGCCGTCACGGTGCCGGCCGACAACCCGCCCGGCACGGACCCGTTCCTCGACAAAGCCCTTGAGCTGCTCGGCGAGTCGGCGGCCGCGGAGTCCGCGCTGCTCCGCGCCGCGTAGCCGCTGGAAGGCTCTTGCACTCCCCCGATCGTTCGAGTACGGTTCGCGGCGAACGAAAGGAGGTGATGTGCAGTGACGGATGACAGTCATTGCTACACCACCCCGCAGGAGATGACCGTCTAGCGGTCCACCTGCAGGTGGGATAGCGAATTCGGACGCCGGCCCTCACTGGGCCGGCGTTCGTGCGTTTCGGAGGTCTTCCTGGTCATGGCCGAGACGGGCGAGACCGTCGCCCTCAACCGCCGCGCGCGACACGAGTTTTCGATCGAAGACACGATCGAGGCTGGCATCGTGCTGACCGGGACCGAGATCAAGTCGATCCGCGACCACAAGATCAGCATCGCCGAGGCGTACGCCCGGGTCGAGAAGGGCGAGGCCTGGCTGATCGGCGCCCACATCGCGCCGTGGGCCGGCGGGAACCGCATGAACCACGAGCCGCGGCGGGACAGGAAGCTGCTGCTCCACCGGCTGGAGATCGACCGGCTCCTCGGCCGCTCGAAGGCGAAGGGCCTGACGATCGTGCCGCTGCGCGTCTACTTTAGCCGCGGCCGGGCGAAGGTCGAGCTGGGCCTCGCTCGTGGCAAGCAGCTCCATGACCGCCGCCGCGACATCGCCGATCGCGACTCGCGCCGGGACATCGAACGCGAGCTCGCCGCCCACCAGAAGGGCCGCTGAGGCCCAGGCCGCTGAGCGCCGGTCAGCGCAGGAAGTAGCGGCGGTTCAGGGGCAGCTCCGTGGCGGGCTCGACCTCCAGGGCCCGCCCCGCGAGCGTGACCGCCCCGTCGACAGGGCTGATCTCGATCGGCGCAGTCGCGCGGTTCAGACGCATTTCCGCCCGGGTCAGGCCGCGGCAGCCGTGGACCGGCACCAGCCGGCGCCTCGTGCCGAGCGAGCGCGCGAGGCGCTCGCGATCGGCGGAACCGGAGACGAACGTCAGCGAGACGGACGCCCCGGCCAGGCCGCTCCCGCCCCAGTGCGCCGAGTAGCGCGTCGGCTCGGCGCCCTCGACGGTCGCGTTGCCCTCGCCGAGCGGCGCCCAGGCCGCCGTCCCGCCCTTGATCACGAGCTCCGGCTTGGCGCCGAAGAAGGCGGGCTTCCAGAGCACGAGGTCGGCCATCCGTCCTGGCTGCAACGAACCGACCTCATCCGCGACGCCGTGCACGATCGCGGGCTCGATCGTGACCTTCGCGAGGTAGCGAAGGACGCGCGAGTTGTCGTCGCGCGCGTCGTCGCCGTCATCCGGCAGGTCCGGATGCCCGGCGCCTGCTTCGGTCGAACGCCAGGCCTTCATCACGTGCGCGAGCTGGATCGTCCGGCGGACCGTCTCCATGATCCGGCCCATGCCCTGCGAGTCCGAGTTCACGATCTGGATCGCGCCCAGCTCGTGGAGCGGGCCTTCGGCCGCCATCGTCTTCGGGTGCACGCGGTCGAGCGTCAGCGACAGGTCCCCTTCGACCGCCCATGACAGCCCGTGGTTGAGGATGGTCATCGGCAGCGCCTCGGCGACCGCGTTGACGCCCCAGGGCACCGTCGGCGTCGTCGACGAGCAGATGATGTTCGGCTCGCGGGTCAGCCCGAGCAGGTCCGGCACGTGGCCGCCACCCGAACCCTCGACGTGATACGCGTGGACCGTTCGACCGGCGATCGCGGCGATCGTGTCCTCGAGCTCGGCCGTCTCGTGCAGCCCGTCCGTGTGCAGCGAGAGCGAGACGTCGTGGGCGTCCGCGAACCGAAGCGCGTGATCGATGATCGAGGGATAGGCGCCGTAGTCCTCATGGATCTTGAATCCGATCGCCCCGGCGTCCAGAAGCTCGGACAGCGACCCGTCATCGCGCGCCCGCGCGTTCGCCTGGAGGCCGATGTTGACCGGCCAGCCCTCGAGGCCCTCGAGAACGTGCGCCATCTCCGCGGGCGGCTCCGTGAAGCCGGCGGTGATCAACGTAGTGACGCCCGCGGACAGCGCGGCCGGGATGAGGTTCGGGCTGATCGTGTGGACGTGGCTGTCGAGCGCGCCAGGCGTGGCGATCAGGCCGTAGGCCATCACCGGGGCGGTATGCGGCCCGATCGGCAGGTCGATGCCGTCGCTGATGTCCGGGCTGCCGGCCCGACCGACGCCGACGATCCGGCCGTCCTTGATACCAATGTCGGCCTTGACGACGCCGATCGAGGGGTCGACGACGACCGCACCGACGATGACGAGGTCGAGCTCCGACGGCCCGACTGGGCCGGCCTGGGCCATGTCGACGCGGAGGTCCTTTGCGTAGCCCCAGATCGGCTCGTCGCCGGTGGCCTGCCGATCCTCCTCGACGCGCAGCCAGAGGTCGGTGTCCGCAAGGCGGATCCGGTCGCCGGTCGAAGGCCCGTAGCGCGCAAGGCGCTCCTCGGTCGTGAGGCTCACCCGCCGGCTCCACGCCGGCCGCCGTAACGGACAAGCGTCACGGTCTTCGTCTCGCCTGACGCCCAGCGCTCCGAAGCACCGGCCGGGAGATCGAGGCGGAAGCCTTCAGCCTTCGACCGGTCGAATTCGAGCCTCGCGTTCACGCGGTCGAATGGCATGTGCGACGAGACATGGATGACGCGCGTCGAGGTGCTTCGAACCTCCAGCGTTCGACGTTCGAGGCCCGCGTGCGGGTCCGGTCGAGGGCGCTCGTCCGGGACGATCGCGCCGGGCAGGCTGGCCCGCTCGCCGGAGCCGGCCGCATCGAACGGGTCGACCAGGACGACGAGACGGGTCCCGTCGCCGACGAGGACCTCGAGCCGAACCTCGTCAACGAGGGCGGCCACGCCTGGCAGCAACTCAGATGCTTTGACTGCGCCTCGGCCTGCCGCCTCGATCTCCTCCATCGCGGCATCACCGCGCGCGGCCTCGAGCATCGCGTCGCAGATGAGAGCGATCGCCTCCGGCGAGTTCAGGAGAAGGCCACGCTCGCGATGCCGGCGCGCCAGCTGGGCGGCGCTGAAGATGAGGAGTCGCTCCTCCTCCCAGGCGGTCAGGCGCATCGCCGTTGATCGTATCCGCTGACTTGACGCCCCAACGATGCTTGCGGCGTGGAGGCAGAGCGCTCGCCCTGGGTCCTGCGGCTCGGCATTGGCGCGCTCGTGTTGGCGGTCCTCGGCGGCATTGCCGCGGTTCTCGACCGAAACTGGGCGATCGCGTCCTACTACCCGATCGCGGCCATCGTGATCCTCGCCGCCACCGTCGGTCTGAGCGGGGCGATCGGTTCCTTCGGAATTGGAGTTGGCCGCTTCCTGACGGTCGGCCTGGTCGGGGTCAACATCGTCCTCGCCGGACTGCTTGTTTTCGCGACCATCATGTGCGCCTGCTCCCGCCCGCTTCCAGCGCCGGTGACGCCGGACTACCTGCTCATCCACGGCCTGCACATGGCCGGGGCGTTCGGGGCGGCGGCGCTGCTCGGTGCCGCGGCGATCCTGCAGGCGCGTCGGAACGTCCGTACGACGGGATCGGCGAACCGGCCCGAGTAGCCCCGTGGCCCCTTGGCCGCTCTGCCGTTGCGCTCGCGCGGGCAGGCCGAACGGGGTTCCGCCGGTTGGGCGCCGGCGTGGCGTTAGATGGTTCGGCACCACGCCCTTGTGCGACGGTCGTGCGCGCCCCTAGGTCGGACTCGCGCCGCGTGTCGACGCAGGCAAACATCCGGCGTCCGCTCGAGGCCCGAGACTCTGCTTGCGCCACGCTGGTGCGCACGTGGCGACCTTCCAGTCGATCGCGGGCGGCCCCGGCTCTTGGCCGATCAGCCGACCTGCGATAGGATGAGTGTGAGCGCCGAACGGGCGTTCGATCCTGTGGGGATGCGTGGTTTCGACAGGGTCCAGCTGACGTCGAACGCGAGCCGAGGATGCTGCTCAGGCCTCGTTAATCAGGCAGCAAAACGAAGTACCTGGCAACCGCCAGTCTGCTCTCGCCCTCGCTGCTTAGGCAGTAAGGTGAGCGTGGAAGCCACCTCAGCTCCGCGGGTGGTGGAAGCGTCATTCAGCGGGGCTGCGAACCGGACGAGCGTCGCGTAGTCCGGAACTAAGCCCGATCTAGGGACACGTGACTGGACCGACCGTGAGGGTGCCGATCCTCGCCCGGACGGTTGACGAAAATGATCGGACACGCTCGTAGCTGGTCGGCGCCGAAGGGCTCTGGACGGGGAGTTCGACTCTCCCCCATCTCCACCACCTCTGCACACCCGGAGGATCGTGCCGGGTCGAGCAGGCTGGCTCGCCTTCTTCGCTACCGGACCGCGGCGGGCCGCGTGGTTGAGCGTCGTGAACCGGAGCGGACCGTCGAGTCGAGCGTCTCGCACCGGTTCCGGCCGCCGGCCTTCGCTCGGTACAGGGCCTGGTCCGCTCGACTGAGCCACGCGTCATCATCGAGTTCCAGGTCCGTGCCCGCGATCGACGTCACGCCGACGGACACGGTGACGCGATCATGGGGTGGGTTGTGCGGATGGGCGAGGCCGGCGTCCGCGATGACCCGTCGGATCCGTTCGGCCGCGACCATTCCGTCGCGTGCCCGAGCCGTCCTGGCGAGCACGACGAACTCCTCGCCGCCTAAGCGGAATACACCATCTTCCGGTCGCACCGCACCGACCAGGAGGCGGGCCACAGAGCGGAGCATGTCGTCTCCGGCGACGTGACCGTCTGTGTCGTTGATGGCTTTGAACCGATCGAGATCGATCATTAGCAGGCTGTACCGCTCGCGATGGCGGGCGATCCGGGCTCGAACGACCGCGAGCTCGAGGGTCAGGCTGAGGCGGTTGTCCAGCCCGGTCAGCGCATCCGTCCGCGCGCTCTGCTCGAGGATCTTGTTCACGCGGTCAAGGCGCAACTGATCGCGTCGACTCTCCCGGTTCAGCCGGCGGATACGCTCGATGTGGACAAAGCTTTCGATCCGTGCCCGCAGCGCCGTCGCATGACCGAACAGGCTGATCAGGATCGCCATCGCGACGAGCGGGAGCAGCTCGCCTCGGCCCGTCGCCCCTGGCCCGAGCGCAGGTGCCAGGGCCGCGTACGCCACCACCGCAGCGCCGTGGAGACCAAGCCAGACGAGGTGCACCGTCGTCGTCCAAGGGACGACGAGTGCCACGATCGTCGGCAGCAGCAGCAGGTACGCGGCAGCGACGACGGCCAGGGTCGGCTGGGTCAGCCCGAGCGTGAGGGTGGCAGCGTCAATGACGACGAGCGCCGCGAGGACCATGAGCTCTGGCCGTCCGTGACGCGGCATCGCGATGGCCGCGTAGGCCACCGTAGCCGTCAGGGCGACGAGCGCATTCAGGCCGACCACGAATTGAGCGGCCTCGGGACGGACGAGCGAGAGCCACACGCAGTCGGCGAGCGCGGCCGCGACGATGAGGAGCATGCCGTGCCGTGAAGCGTCGCGGAGTCGCTGGCGCTGTGACGCGCGGAACCGGGGGCTGCCGGCAATCGCCAGGACATTGGCCAGCGTGGCCAGCCAGCGCATGCCGGACGCAACGGCACCGTGGCCCAGGGCAAGCGTGGACCCAACGCCGGTCAGGGCGTCGGGTGCCGCACGGATGGTCTGACTCACGCTGACAGGTTCAACGTGCCGGCGGGCCCGGGAAAGGTGCTGCTCGGCCCGTTGAGCCGGGCCAGATGGCCCCTCGGCCAGCGGCTACGGCGACGGGCTCGGGGACGGTGGTGGCGGCGAAGGGGCGACACCGATCTGCGTCAACCCCGTGATGCGCGCGTAGTGCGAGTAGTAGGTCTCGGTGTGGATGACGTTGCCGGCGCTGTCCCGGACGGTCCGTGTGACCCAGACATCCTGGCCGTCGTGGGGGAACTCGACCCGCAATCGCACGCCCGGCTTCAGGGCTGTCGTGTACTCGACCGTGTCCGAGGCGACCTTGAGATTCTTGATGATCGGCGTGCTGAACGAGATCTTGCGCCCGGTCGGCACCGAGTACATCTCGTACTTGACGTAGCCCTTCGAGCCGGACTTCCAGCCATAGCCGCGAATGAGGATCGGGTACTCGGTGTCGTTCGTGAACGACATCGTCTGCGTCGAACCGGAGCCGCTCTTGAAGACGGTCGCATCGAGACCGATCGGGTAGCGGTCGATGTAGTAGTAGTGGTTCTTGCGGGCGCCCATCTCGAGCCCCGCTCGCAGCGCGGTATTGAAGAGGGTCGTCGAGTTCGAGCAGATCCCGCCCGCAAGCGCGCCCTGCGGCTCGGAATGGCCGTTGATGATCGCGCCGCCGAGGCCGTAACCGCGTTCGATCGTGATCGGGCCGATCCGCTTCCAGAAGTCGAACGTCTCGCCGGGCGCGAGCACGGTCCCGTCGATGTCGCGGGCCGGGATCCAGATGTTCGCACCGTAGTTGTTGTTGATGCCGTACGGGAACCACGTCGTCCAGCTCGAGATCAGCGTCATCCGCGGGGCGGCCGAGGCGGCCTCCTGGTCGCTGAGCTTCGGCTTGACGGCGTTGACGACGACCCACGACGTCCCGACCTCGCTCCCGTTCGAGCGGGCGGCAAGGAGCTGGAGGACGCGCGTCGAGCTCTGTGACGTATCGAGGGCTGCGCCGTCCTTGCCGGGGATGATCCCGACGACGGCCTTGCCGTCGACGACGAACTGGGGTTCCACGGGTTTCGCGGCGATCTGCGGCGCGAAGGCGTTGAGCGACGCTTCGGGGCCGGCGCGGTTGACGAACGGCCGGAGCGTGCCGTCGGCCGTCGTCGTGTACGAGAGCCAGCTGCGGATCGTGGCCGCAGCGATCGTGCTCGAAACCTTGCCGTTGGTCAGCCTGATGTCCTGGGCGATGCGGGCGGCTTCGGCGACCGCGGCCTCGGCCTCATCGGTCGTGATTCGCGGCGTCACGCTGTGAACGGCGATCGGCACGCTGATCTGCGACGGCGCCGCGGGATCGCGGAGCGCCGTGAGAGCAGCGGCGAGCGCCGCATCCACTTCGGCGGCTCGGCCCTCGATCCCTCGCGTGACCGAGAAGCCCGTCTCGGTCGTCGCGACGACCGCATCGACCGGGCTGATCGCGAGGCCGCGGGCGACGCCTTCGATGGCCGTCCGCAGCTTGGCTTCGTCAAGGGTCGCGCGGAGCTCGATGTCGTGCCCGCCGACCATCGTTCGAAGGTCGACCGCGATGCGTTCGGCCAGTGAGCCAGCGCGGCCCACGGCCATCGCCTCGGCGATGACGGCATCGACGTCGAGCCGTCGCTCGACATCCGAGTAGTTGATGCTGGTCGAGGCGTCGCCGCCGACAACCGCCAGCTCGCCGTCCGTGAGCGAGCCGTACGCGGCATTCAGGCGGGTCGCGGCCTGCGCCGTCGAGAGGCCCGTGAGGTCGACGGAGCCAACGTGGATGCCGGGCAGGATCCGGCCCTCGTAGGACCGTTCGAACGCCGTCATCGCGCCCGTCGCGACGGCCAGGATCGCCAGGAGCCCGAAGACGAACGCCGCGCCGAACCGGCCCCACGGCTGGCGCGCCGGCAGGGCGAGGGCTTCCGGCGTCTCCGTCAGGGTCGCCATCGAGCCGTCATCGTAGCAATCGGATCATGCAAAACCAGTCGCCGTCGAGTACGGGGACGTTGCAACCAGTCGTCCCGGACTCGAATGGGACGCGGGAGACCCCCCAACGTGACGTCAGCCGCCGCGCGGAACCAGGACGATGCGGCGGTTCGGTTCCTCGCCGATCGACTGGGTCGCCACGTCCGGGTGATCGCGCAGCGCGAGGTGGATCCAGCGCCGCTCGAGCGCGGGCATCGGCTCGAGCTGGAGCATCCGGCCCGTCTCGGCGACGCGCTGGGCGGCGCGCTGGGCAATCTCGCGGAGCTGCCGCTCGCGGCGACCGCGGTAGTCCTCGACGTCGACGAGGACGCGCGTCCAACCACCCATCTGCTTCGAGAGCATGAGGTTCACGAGGTGCTGCAGCGCGCTCAGGCGCTCGCCCTTGCGGCCGATGAGCGCGCCGAGGGCCTCTTTCTCGTCGCCGACGATGTTCAGGCGGCTCGTCTCACCCGACTCGACGTCGACCCGGACCTCGAACTGGAGGTGGCCCATGAGGGCCTCGAGGATCTGGGCGGCGGGCGGCGCGGCCATCTGGCCTCCGTGGCCGGCGTTCTTGAGGAAGACCGCGACCACGTACTTGGGGGCGTCGTAGGGC
>Ga0075418_10004534_pt1 | contig 15786 bp, 7 predicted proteins | sample SoiMetdeltSBSDD2_FD_81776 | JGI IMG/M metagenome (GOLD analysis project Ga0075418, IMG submission 81776) | Bulk soil microbial communities from a Populus tree surrounding site in Tennessee, USA - Soil MetaG P. deltoides SBSDD2 | ecosystem: Environmental > Terrestrial > Soil > Tree plantation...
GCTGCTCTCATTCGAATAGCTGTACGAGAGTCGATGGTTCTCGCTGAAGTGATGATCGATTCTGACGTTGTAGTTGTTGAAGTCGTCACTTTCCGGACGCGACCAGGTGAATCCTGCGGTGTTAAGCCCATCTCCGGTTCGGAAGTTGTTTGGAAGCGGCATCAAGCCCAGATACTTCGGAACCAGGCCGGTCGGATCGAAAGCACTTCGATTCGGGTCACGGCCGAGCACGCTGACCGCTTGAAGATCTCCGGTCGCCGTTGCCGGCTTGACAGGGTTACCGCTCGCGTCAACGGTTGGAACCAGTGCAATTGCGTTTCCGTTTTGCACTCCTGGGAAGAAACGGAAGATGCCCTTGCGTGCGCTGTCCGTCAGCACTGTAGCAGTTACGTCACCTTTTGAGCGTTCGCGCTGTCCCTCGTACAAGAAGAAAAAGAACGTCTTGTTTTTCTTTATCGGGCCGCCAATGCGAGCACCAAACTGGTTGCGGATCAATAGGTCACGCCCATCGCCACGAAGGTTGTTGTCCCATTCGTTAGCGTTCAAGGCTGTGTTGCGATGAGATTCGAAAGCGCTGCCGTGAAACTGGTTGGTTCCCGAGCGCGTGATCAATTGAACAAAGGCAGAGCCTCGTCCGAATTCCGCGTCGGCAGGCGAAGTGGTGATCCGAACCTCCTGAACAAGATCAACGCTGTTGAAAACGGTAGAGTTGATCCCGGAGTTTATTCTGCGGTCCATTACATCAATGCCGTCGCGAGTGATATTGAGAGCGCCGATTCTCTGGCCGCCGAAATTGTCACCCAAAAGGCCGCCCTGAGTTAAGATCAGGTCGAGCGCATTACGGGCCGGGAGCGGCAGATCGGTTATCATCTTTTCGTTGATGACACCGGTAATGGAAGTTGATTCGCGGTTCAGCGTGACCTGGTTGCTGGCGGTGACGCTCACCGCTTCAGTGACCTGGCCCGGTTCAAGCTGAAAATCGAGCCTTGCTTTGGACGCGACTTCCATCGTGACCTCATTGAAGTACATTTTCCGAAAACCCGATTTTTCGGCTGTGACCTCGTAGAGCCCAGGCTGAAGACTGACGAACTGATAGACTCCTTGTCCGTTTGTTTTTGTGTCTTGAGAGACTCCCGTCCGGACGTTTTTTGCAGTGACAGTTGCGTCCTCAATTATCGCCTGGTTGGTGTCGACAACCGTTCCGGTAAGACTTGCGTTTGTCCCTTGCCCGACAACCGCGTTGCCGATTACTAAAGAGATGCCAAGCGCAAAAGCAATTGTTGATCTCCGCATGGTCGTGCCTCCTCTTTCGAATAATAGGCATTACTTCGAACCCCACACCATTGTGGTCCTAGGTAGTTTTTGTGATCGAGAAGACGATTACTGTTAAGCTCGACTTCTCTTGGGAAACGCCGCCGCCAGTAGCTAGACGCCACCGTCTGGGTGGTGGAAGCTGCTCGAACCCAACTAGATGGGCGCAATCTACAGCTCACGGTCGAAAATTACAAGCCCCGTTTGTTAGGTTTCTTGAATCTGCGGGAAGGTCCGCTCAGCCGCCGTTGGGGTTGTTAACCGCCTTGCGGAGCTTCTCAACGGCTTCCTTGACTTGCGCCGCATTGGGAGCGTTTGGAAGATCGCGTAGATAAAGCTCGAATGCCTCGATCGCTCTGGGGTAATCCTTCTTGCGGAAATAGAGTTGACCGAGTTGTAGCTGAGCGCCCGGCATCTTCGCGCCCTCGATCTGATAAGCCCGACGCAACGCCTTTTCGGCTCCGTCCAGATCGTCGCTTTCCAGGAGCGCAACGCCGAGGTTGAACTGGGCGAGTGCGTTATCCGGCTCGGCAGAAGTTGCTTCGCGGAAGGCGGCCACTGCTGCTGGAAGATTACTCTGTCTCAGGGTGACTATGCCCAGCTTGATCTTCAGGTCCACGAGGTCTGAGCCCTTTACTGTCAGCGCCCTTTGTAGCTCTTCTTCTGCTTGAGGCCACTGGCGCGTTTCAATCAGAGCTTCGATAAGCGGAGGGTGAATAGCCGGTTGGTCCGGGTGTCGGTTTGCAAGCTCGGAGAGCAACTTCGCGGCCTCCTGGTGCTTACGCTGCCGGTTAAGAACTACTCCAAGGTTCAGCTGAGGTAGGTACCATTTGTCATTGAGCCTTATCGCTTGCCGGAGCGTTTGTTCCGCCTTGTCGAGTTGGTTCAGCTTTAGGTAAACCGCCCCCAGGTCGTTGTGCGCCTTAACATAATCCGGCTGAAGAGAAATGGCTCGCTTGAGCAATTCCGAAGCCTCATTGTATTCCCCGGCTTGTAGGCGCTTCGTCGCCTCGTCGTAGATCTGTGTGGCCTTCGGAGAGACGTTAGCGTCTACAACGTCAGCTCTCACAGTTCCTGGTTTGGAAGATTTGGCAGCGGTGAGCGGCCTTAAATTTACGACAATGTAATTACCAGCGTGGACCGGATTGAATGATGCCGTCGTCGTATCGTAACTCTCTCCGTCAGTGTCAACCAGAATAGTATATGGGGAGTTGATCCGCGGCAGCGCGATTCTCCCGTTCGAGTCTGTGTAAAAGATTTCCGTGCGCATTCCGTTGTCTGTGAGTAAGGTGAGTCGAGTCGGCTTTTGGACCGGCGACCCGTCGGGCATGAATATCTGCCCCCTTATCCCCAGCTGAGCATGGCCAGTTACAACCAGCAACGAGATACACAAAAGGACGTGTAGCGGTTGACTTGTAGGGAACCCCGGCTTCATACGAACATCCTCTAGGAATGTACCGTAGACTGTACCGTAGACTGTCTAGTCTGCGGCTATTCGTAACCTCACTGTTTTGAAGATCCAGACTGTACCGTAGACTGTCTAGTCTGCGGCTGTTCGTAACCTCACAGTTTGAAGATCCAGACTGTACCGTAGACTGTCTAGTCTGCGGCTATTCGTAACCTCACTGTTTTGAAGACCCGTAGACTAGACAGTCTACAGTACAGCGTAAAAAGTGGGAGCGCCTCGGGCGCGCTCCCGTTCCGTGGATTGTTGTTCACCGTTCGATCAGAAGTTGACCCTTAGGACGAGCTGCATCAATCGCCCCCCGGGATCGTTGGTTGTCGAAAGGTCCCGGTACGCGTGAGTCGTTTGTCCGAAGTTTAGTGAGTTCAGGGTCACCCTGTTGGAATCAGCGTTAGCGACATCACCCGCGCCAACATTGCCGATAAGGAAGTTGACATTGTTAAACGCGTTCAAGAACTCTGCGCGGAACTCTACATTCGCGCGCTCGGTTATTCGCGTCTTTTTGACTATGCTCAAGTCGGCGCGGAAGAATTCCGGGCCGTACAGGAAGAAAAACGTGCCGAACTTGCCTGGCGTAGTTGGCGGCGCAAGATACTTACCGCTCGGCGCACCGGCAACCAGACCGAACGCTTTCAGAGTGTTTTGAATTATATCGTCCGGAAGCCAGAAGACCGTGCCGCGAGTTGCGTCATTAGGCTGCTTGCGGATCTTCACAAGTTCCTGCAGTTCCTGGATGCTTATGCCAACCAGGTCCACACCGGACTCAAACTGGTTGACAGTCCCAGCGCGGCCGCTGTCGAGCGGAAACACCCGACCGCTTGTCCATCGAAGGATACCATCCGTCGCCCAGCCCTCCAGTATTTTGCCGACAACATTACCCGGACCTTTGTAGTCCAACCTGTGGCCCGCGCCGATTGGCAGATCATACGTGTAGCTGAGCTTGAACGAATGTCGGATGTCCCAGGGTGAAGGCCCTTTGTCCATCCCCTCGTTCCGCAGCGTGTGTGGTTGAGCGGCGAACGCGTTCGTAAGCGCGTGAGCCCAGGAGTAATTACCATTGAGCGTAAGCCCATGCGAGAATCGTTTGCGTAACTCAACCTGGAGAGCGCTGTAAGTACTGCTGCCGGTGTTTGTCGCCAGGAAAGCATTTGCACCCATGACCGACGGATTGACGATGAACAGATTTGCAGGGAGTCCCGCTGCTACGCGATTTGCCTGGAACGTTACTGCGCCGGTTACATTGCCCAGCCGGTTGGCGACGTTTCCAGCCTGACCCTGGTTAAGCAACTGTATAAAGGTCGCGTTGGTGAAATTGCTTACGGCCGTCCCGAATGACTTCTCAAATATCGGGAGCGCTACCTGTCCAGGCAGCCCGTTGTTGCGGAAGCTGGTGCCACCGCTTATCTTCAGATTGTTCTGAGCGGCGATGAACTCCTGGAGAAAATTGTTCTCAAAGATGTTCACCTCGTTGAGGTTGTACTGCCTGCCAAGGCCTATCGAGTGGTTCCCAACATAACGAGCTTCAAACACAGTGTCCCTGGTAAGCTCGCGCTGGATGCCGACATTCCACGACTGGACATAAGGTACCTTAAGGTTTGGATTGAAGTCCCTGGCCTGGACACCTACAGCCGCAGGCAACGGGTAAACCGGGTCAGGCGGAGCAGTGAAGGCCCCCAACCCGTTTCGCAAGAGGAGACTGCCCGCGACGAAGTCTCTTCCGTTAAGCTTGCTTATGTTTCGACTGAGACCCGTGTTACCGTTCCAAATGCCGTTGTAATCGGCGAAACCGCCGACCACATACGATATCGAGTATGCGCCGCGCATCACGGTCTTTTCATTTTCGCCAAATATGCGCTTGAGCAACCCCGACTTGAAACTCGGACTCCACGCGATGCCGAGGCTCGGCGCCCAATTGTTGAGATCGTCCTTGAACGCCCTTGTATCCTGGGTGACAAGGTCGTAAGTGGTCGCGACGCCGGGTGTCACGCCTGGCTTGAACAGGTTACCCTCGCCGCTTATTCCAAACACACCATTCGGCTTGGTGTAGACGCCGTTGTTGTGAATCGGCGATTTGGCTGCTTCCCAACGCAGTCCATAGTTTATGCTGAGGTTTGGGCGGAATTTGTAGTAATCCTGGAAGTAGAAGCCATACCCGGAAACGCTGTTGCGCTCGATAGTCGTTCCGTCCAGCGAATACTTCTTTGTGGTCTCGTCGAGCTTGGCGTTGAATGCCGCTTGCGATAGTCGCCCTGTCAGCAGCGCATAGATTCCCCTGGCATTGGCAATCGTTGCGGCGTCGGCGCCCGGGAAGTTTGCAGTAGTGAATATCGAAGTGGCGGGATCGGTTGCCACCACATCAAAACTCACTTGAGGAACAAACGGGCCACCAGAGTCCTGAGCGAACGAAGTTGCTTTGTTATAGGCCGCGCCAAAGTTGAAATTGTGATTACCCCTGGTCCAGGAGAGGTTGTCATTGAACTGCTGGACAGGAGAGTTACGCCGGGAATTTGTGTCACCCGACTGAGGGTTAGAAAGAGTGCCCGGGAAAATCATCGACACGTTTCCAAAAGGTGCAAACGAGCCCGCATTGGGTTCAGGGAAAAACACCACCGTCCCACCAGTCAAGCCAAAGCGGGCCTCGTTTACGATGGTCGACGTAAGCTGTGAACGCAACGCCGTTGAGAGTGAGAAACGGTTCGATGCCTGACTCCCGAGAATCTGCGGCATCGGCTCAGGGAACGCCGGATCCCTACCATTGAGGAAATCCACCCTGGATGCGAAATCCTGGAAGTTGTAGATCGCTTCGACGTGGTGCTTGCTGGTTACGTTGAAATCAACGCGAAGCGTCGGGAAGCGACGAAGCTGTCCTCCCGTATTCGTGAACGTCAACGACTGCAGGTTTGGATCGGTTTGCCCTTTGAGAGCCCCTGCAGCCGTCGCACTACGGATGTCGGCAAGGATCTTTGCAACGTTCGGATCGAAAGTTCCGGGGAATCCTCTGGACGCCGCCAGCGCTAACAGATTTACACCGTTGGCAGGTCCTCCAGGATAGCGGAAAATTCCCGCTTGCGCGTCGGGAGTCAGTATCGTGCGCGTGCGCACAGTCGCCTCAGGCAACCTGAATTCTTCGTAGTTAACAAAGAACCACGCGCGATCTTTCAGCCACGGGGTGATAGGGCCGCCTGCCTTGATTCCCCACTGATCCAACCTTATCGGGGCGCGATCGGTGCCGGTCAGGTTGTTGAAATAGTAATTGGCGTTGAAACCCTTCTGGCGATTGTACCAGTAGGCGCCGCCGTGGTAGTCATTTGAACCACCCTTGGTGATGAACCGAATGTGTACTGCTCCTCCAGCCGCAGCCTCGGCGCCCGGAGTAGACGTCGAAACCTCAACCTGTTCTATCGCATCAATGCGAGGTCGGATGTAGGTGAAGAATGCATCACCGGTTCGATTGAAGTTGTCCTGAGCATTTATGCCGTCGAGGGTGATGAACAGCGCGCCTTTGGGCAGGCCATTTATCGAGGAAGAACGCGGGCGGCCTGGTGTTGTCGTGCCGGGTAGTGTCAGTACCAGATCAAGAGCGTCACGCGAGGTGAACGGTAACTCGGTGATTTGGCGGCCGGAGATTATTGAGCCAATGTTGGTTGATTCCTTTTGCAGGACTTCAGCTCCGCCAGTAACCGTCACCGATTCGCTGGCTGCGCCAACTTCGAGCTTGACTTCGACGGTTGACGACTTACCAACTTCGATTTTTACATCTGTTATCTTGGTTTGTTTGAACCCTTGAGCGCTAACGGTCACGGTATAAGTCGATACCGGCAAGGCAGAGATAACAAAGGTCCCTTCCTCACTGGATTTTGACGTGTACTCCGCGCCGGTCTCGTTGTTCTTTACAACAACGTCAGCGTTTCGTATCACTGCGCCCTGTTGATCCGCCACAATGCCGCTTATTCGGCCGGTAGTGGTCACCTGCGCGCGCGCCAAACTGCTAAGCGATCCGAGCGCTAGCAGCATTGTGAGTGTTGATATCATCAGTCTAGACAGCATTCTTTTCATCTGGATTCTCCTCCTCATGGATTTGAGGACCGCCCCGAAATCCTAAAGAAACAGGAGCCTTTGATCGAACAATTGCCTGTTTTTCGCCTCAGGATTGCGCGACCATTGGCAGTTGACGTTGTACGATTTGACTCAAACAGTAATGCTTGTTCGAAAGGACAAGCATTTAGAAGTGATGCCTTGGTTCCGGTTGATCTACTATCGGACTAGGACGAGCAAAACCAGAAATGAGATTCCCGATTGTGTAATGCGAATGATTGCGACGATGCGTAATGATTTAGTTGAAGGTCTGAAGGTCTGCGAACAGCAATTATAATGCCCTACACGCCGAATTCAAGCGTCGTAATAAGTTCAGCAGATGAACCGTTTCCACCTTAAGCAGTCGAACGCCAGCCACGATCGAAATCTGGATTATCCAAAATCTTGAATTAAAATCCAAAATAACGGATTTCTGGCGGCGCTGACGGAAGCATTGAGGTGGGAAGATAGAGAGATGAGTTGTAGCGAATCGCAGAATCGCAAGCCCGGCACCGGCGCCGCTTTGCCTTTTTCTCTTGGTCTTGGTACTGTGGCTCCACGTAATCTGGTCAAGGTGCAATCACGTAAGAACGCGCTTTTGACAGGAGGTGCTCCATGCGCCCATTCATCGTTCAATGCCGGCTGGTGACGGCCCTGACCATTCCCCTTTTTCTTCCAGGTCTTGTGTTCGCACAAGCTTCGCCTTCAATACAGTTTTTCATGCCGAACGGCACGTATCCGCCGCGCGAGATTCGGTTCGAGATGGCGATGGACAACGGGCGCGTCGAGACGTTCTACAGCGATTCCAAAGGCAAGTTTTTGCTGACTCGGCTTTTGGGCCTGAAGCCCGATGCTGAATACCGAATAAAGGTCCTCAGCGACGGAATCAGCTTCGATACGACGACGTTCTCCTTCAAAGAGTACGGCGTGTACTACATACCGATTTACCTCAACCCTTTCACCGGGCCACCGACCCCACTCGCGAAACTGGTCGATCTCGCCGAGATCGACGCTGGAGTTCCATCTGAGGCCAAACAGGAATACGAAAGCGCAATTCGCTTATTCAAAGAGGGCCAGCGGCAGGAAGCCATTAGCGGCCTCTTGCACGCGCTGGAAATCTATCCAACTTATTTTCGAGCACTAAATGATCTTGGCGTGATCTATATGAAGTTGAACAGGCTCGATGACGCCACGCTGATGTTCGAAAGAGCATCCAAGGTTGCCCCGCGCGTTTATCACCCGAAGCTAAACCTTGGGGTAATCCTCACTCGTCGGGGGAAGTACAAGGAAGCAGCCGCACTCCTCGATGCGCTCCATAGAGAGAACCAATCGATTTCGGAGGTTCGAATAGCGTTGGCGGACGTTCTGATCGCGCTGAACAGATTGGATGAAGCTGAACCGCATCTGCGCATGGCATTACTCGATTCTAGGATCGACCGATCGTCCAGCGGAAACGCGCATTATCAACTCGGCTTGCTGCTTAACAAAAAGCAAAAGTACGACTCGGCGGTGATCGAGTTGAGCCAGGCCGCTCAATTCATTCCGAACGCCGCGCGCATTCATTTGCAGTTAGGCGGCGCCTTGTTGCAAATCGGGCGTCTCGAAGATGCCCGGAACGAATTGCTGTCGGCTTACCGGCTCGGCGGCCCTCAAATGGGCGGCGCGCAGTTGATGCTGGGTCAGATATATTTCATCGAAAAGAAGTACGAAAGCGCGCAGCGAGCTTTCGAACAATATTTAGCCGATGTTCCAAATGCGCCCAACGCAAATGAAGTCCGAGCATTTATCGTTAGGATAAAGGCCGCTCTGGGCCGAAGCTGAACCCGCACCGATTGCCGACACTCGGAAAAAAGGCCCTCGGCTGCATTCGCAGCCGAGGGCTTTTCACGTCAATTGGTGATCGAGTCTTAGAAATTGAATCTAAGCTGGAACTCAATCAACCTGCCGCCGGGATCATTTGTCCCCGACACTGTCGGATCGCGGTATGCAGCGCGAGTCTGACCGAACGCGCTGTCATTACCGGTGATCGTTCTCAACGGGCTGTTTACGCTGGCTATGCTTCCGATAAAGAAGTTCGCCCGGTTAAACGCGTTGAGGAATTGAACGCGGCCTTCGAAGTTGGTCCGCTCGGTTATGGGAATGCGCTTCATGATGTTGAGGTCAAAACGCGCAGTCATCGGGCCGTAGAGAACCAGACGGTCGCCGAGTTCGCCAGGGTTCGTCGGCGGTCCGAGATAAGGAGCATTGACATCAAGATCCTTGACGGTCTTTCCGCCGACTTCAAACGCCGCCTGAGTGTTCTGGATAAACGAATCGGGCAGCCAGAACACAACACCGTGGCAATTGGGATCGCACACGGTGGTCTTGCGGATCTTGATCAAACCCTGTAGCTGTTGAGCCGATATGTTGCGAAGCACCACACCAGCGTCGTTCTGATTGTAAGTGGCGCGTCCACTTGAAAACAGCATAGACGGGCCTGATTGAATTCGGGCAACGCCGCCAAACTGCCAGCCTCCAACTATACGGCTGACGATCGGGTTGGTGCTGCTCGCGAATTGCTTGCCCGGGCCAAACGGCAGCTCATAGATCCAGTCCACCTTGAACGCGTGACGGATGTCCCAGGGCGACCCCGCCTTGTCGAGATCCGGTCTGCGCAACGTCCTCGGATTGCTGAACACTGAGTCCCCGGAGGCATACACATTCGACAGCGCTTTGCCGAACTGATAGCTCCCCTGAACCAGCAACCCACGCGACAACCGCCTCCTGAACTCGATCTGAAGCGCATTGAAGAGCGTGTTGACGCCGTTAGTCATCACAAACGCTCCACTGGCTACCTGCGGGTTGACGATGAAGAAATTCGACACCCTTTGCCCGTTTGGTAGAGTCACGCTTGGGACTAAATTGGCGTTGATCAGGTTAGTCATTCTCGAGGCGGTGAACGCGATGCTGTTGGCAACCGAACCGGCCTGCCCTTGAATGATGCGCGTAGCAGTGGTCGAGTCGGTCGATGAACCAATCGCGGTCGTGATGAGCGGCACCGCAACCTGGCCCGGAAGACCCGAGTTCCCGTAGTTGCAAGTTCCCGAGACACTCTGAACTACTGTACCGGTTACGATGCAAGTACTCCCGGGTTGTCTGGCGAAGATCAACATGTTGTTGCGCGCGGCGTTGAACGCATCGAGGAAGCCATTCTCAAAAATGTTCACCTCGTTGTATTCCATCTGACGCCACAGGTGTGTGCCGTGAGTTCCCACGAAGCGGACCTCAACTGCAGTGTTCTTGTCGATCTCTCGCTGCAGTCCGAACGTCATCGACTGCGTATAGCCGGCCCTCAGCCCGGGGTCGAAGTCGTTGGCGCTGACTGCTGCAAGCGCCCCCGGTGTTAGCGGAAACGCGCTGGTGTCGGCCGGCGGCGTCAACGCCGGAAGGTTCGGCCGATTGCGGAAAAGGACCGAGCCCGCCGTGAAGATGGCTGGCGTGGCCGTCGGGCTCACGGTCAGAGACAGCGTTGGGCCGTTGTTGGAACCAAACATTGCCGTGAAAGCACTGAAGCCTTCCCGGGTATAGGCTATTGAGTAGCCGCCCCTGATGACTGTCTGATCACCACGGCCTAGTATCTTGCCCAGCAATCCGCCGTTAGCGTTCGGACTCCACGCAAAACCGAATGATGGCGCGAAGTCTTTGTGACGAGTTCTGAATGCCTTCTCGCCTTCCGGAAGCAGGCTGAACTGGGTCGGCTTACCGGTGAATACTCCGGGCTTGAAAAGGTTCCCATTCCCGGAAACACCAAAGATGCCCTCAATGTTGGTCCGGGTGTAAACCTGATTGTCATTGAGTGGAGACGGCTGAATCTCCCAACGCAAGCCGTAGTTCAGTGTCAGATTCGGACGCGCCTTCCATGAATCTTGTCCATAGATCGCGTACTCATTCTGGTGATTCCGTTCGGTGAAAGGAACGAAGTCAAACCCGCGGGTGTCCTCATTGAGCGTCGCCGACCGAGCGATCTGACTGACTCGTCCGGTCAACAATGCATAGAGCGCGCCCGCTTCGGCGCGTTGCGTGGCGCTCGAGTTGGGGAAGTTGCCCGAGGTGAATATGCTGGTCGTCCCGGTGTTGACGGGATCCCCGGTCGCAAGACCGAATGATAGTTGCGGCACAACCTGAGTACTGACCGCCTGGGTGAAAGACGCAACTCGAATAAACGCCACCCCGAGGTTGAGAGTGTGTGTGCCTCTCAAGGCGGTCACATTGTCCGTCAGACCCTTAACCGGCGTGTTGCGCCGAGACTGACTGGTTCGGTTGCGAAATGCGCCGGCATTCAGGAAGCCGCCGCCGTTGACTGCATAGCCGTCCCAGAAGTCATATAGCCCTGGAGCAAACTCTCGGGTGAACAACGAAGTGCCGTTGCCCGATGAGGTTGCCCGAAGCTCGTTGATCAGGCGATCGTTGATCGTCCATCGATGCGCCCCCACAAACGAGAACGTGTTGCGCTGGATCGAGCCGGTTACCCCTGGGTGACCCACGATGAGTCCGCTTCCGGGATAAACGTTGATCTGTCCGTTCACACCGTCCGGATCCGAAAAATAGTGTTGGTAGTTGTGGATGAACTCAAGGTGGTGCTTGTCGCTCAGATTGGCATCGAACCTGATCGTCGGGAACCAGCGAATGTTCTTGCCAGGATCCTGGAACTGATAGTCCAAACGATTGTAGTCGCTGTTTGTTCCGATGCGGCTGGTTAATGCGCCATCCTTCGCCACCGCATCCGCGATAAGCCCTAAACCACCTGACACGGTCGGGTCGAGTGTTCCAGGGAATCCCTTTGATGCCGCCAGCGCAAGAACGTCAACGGTCCGTATTGCGCCCGCTGTGTCCTTGTAAGTGTAGACCCCGGTGCGCGCGCTCGGCGTCATTACAAGCGAGTTACCCACGACCGCCAACGAGCTGTAGGCGTTGGGCAATGTGAAATACTCGTAGTTGACGAAGAAGAACATTTTGTCCTTGCTCTTCAACAGCTTTGGAATTGTTATCGGGCCGCCGATGTTTCCACCCCACTGCCTGAGAATAAATGCATCGCGTGGCAGACCATCGATGTTGTTGAAGTAGTAGTTCGAGTTGAACGCTTTGGAGCGATATTGCCAGAATGCGCCGCCGTGGTATTCCGGCGAGCCAGACTTGGTGATGAACCGAATCTGAACCGCACCCTCGCCTCCGCTCTCCGCGCCCGGGGTTGCAGTCGTGACGGTGACTTCCTGAATAGCATCCGATTTTGCCTGGATGCTGGTGAAGAATCCGTCGGAACTGCGGAGGAAGTTGTCCTGAATGTTAGCGCCGTCGAGCGTCAGGTTAACCGAGCCCTTGGGCAGACCATTAAGAGATGAAGTCCGCGGCGTACCTGGGGTCATAACACCCGGCAGGGTAAGCACCAGTTGAAGCGCGTCCCGTGTCGAAAACGGAAGCTCCCCAATCTGTCGTCCCTCGATTGTAGTCGCGACCGTGGAGCTTTCGGTTTGCAGGACCTCGCCGCCGCCGGTCACCACAACCTGCTCGCTGGCGCCTCCCGCTTCGAGAGCAGTGTTCAAGGACGCAACCTGGCCGGCGTCCACTTTCACTTCTTTGGTTACCGTTGTCTTGAAACCCTGAGCCGCGATTGTGACGGTGTAGGTTCCATTTGGAATGGATGGGATTGTCCATCCACCTTCCTCATTTGCAACCGCCTTGTATTCCGTTTGAGTCTGATCATGTTTTGCAATGATCTGAGCCTTCGCAATCAAGGCGCCGTTCGCATCTGCAACTACGCCGGTGAGTCGCCCCGAGGTTGTGACCTGCGCTGGAACTGAAGCAGCAACAAGCGCCAGAATCACCAGGAGCAACCCAACGCGGCCTGTCAACCGCATTGTCATGAGAAATCCTCCTCCACCTGTTTGCCACAGGTACTTAAGTTAGACTTTGTGAGCGAATTCAAGTGCCACCAGAGTAATGTCGGCCCGCCCCTGAACTGCGTCGTTTCAGGAGTCTCGAACTGGCCAACTTGATCTGGATAGTGGGGAATTTACGCTGCCTAATCGAAAATTTCAAGCCCGATTGCGGAAGACAATTGCGATGGAGACACCTGCCGCCCGTACTTTTTAGAGCCAGGTATCGCGGGAATGATGTAGCGGAGCGCTTGAGGAATATGAAGAACGTTACAGCCGATGCCGTTCGCTGACTCGAGCGATGGTAAACACGCTTACTCGCTGGGCACCGGCTTCGATCAGCGCACTGCAAGCCGCAGAGATGGTGCTGCCGGTCGTATACAAATCGTCGACCAACAAAACCGATGCACCGTCAATCAGACGCGGTCTCACCACCTCGAATGCTCTTTCAACCGACTGGGCCCGATCGCTTGCGTCCATGCCGGCGCGATGCCGATCTGTGGGCTTAACCCGCTTTAGCGAGCGCTCGTCAATTTCCAAGCCGAAACCCTTTGAGATCCGCCGGGCGATGATCGCCGCCTGATTAAAACCGCGCTCCCGCTCTCTGAGACGATGTAGCGGAACTGGAATCACCACGTCGCCTTGTAACACGCGTTGGTATTCTGAAAAAACGCGGCTAACAATCCCGCGCAGGCGAGGTGGAATATGAGGAGCGACCTTAAGGAACAGGATGCTTGCTTCGAATGCTCCGGAATAGATTCCGCAAGCACGCGCCGCGGTGAACGGCGCCGAAGAGCACATGCCGCAAATCCGTTGTGAAGGTCCGCGGGTGCGCTCAGCGGGAGTGGCCGCGGGCGTCAAGGGTGTTCCGCATCTGTCGCAGACGATTCCAGTCAGAACCCAGGTCAACGCAGGATCGTCCCAGCACCTGGCGCACGCGACGCCGTCGTCCCACGATTCAACAGCGCGTCCGCAGATACGGCATTCTTGAGGATAGGCAAGACCGACGAGGCCGTCTCTAATGGTTTTGAGAGCGCGTGCCAACACGCTGGGCCCTCCGGAAACGAAGGTGATTCATCGGTAGGCAAAACGACAAACCGGGCCACATTATGAGGTCTGTGCGTGGCCCGGGTCAGCTTCAAATTAGATTTCTTTCTCAACAAGCAGTCCTTGCTCCATTTGCTCCTGACACTTGATGCAATGGGGCGTCCACGGTATTGCGTCAAGCCGCTTTGGCTGTATGTCCTCGCCGCAGTTCACGCACTCGCCGAACTCGCCTTCGGTGATTCGATCCAATGCTTCTTCGATCAGCCTGAGCGTATTTCGCTCATTAGTGCTTTGAGAGAAGAGCAGTTCTTTAGTGTATGAGTTCGACGCCTTGTCGGCGGGATCCTGGCTGACGTCTCGATCAGCTTCGCGGCCATAGTCTTCGGTCCGCTCGACCATCCCGAGCAGAGAGCTCCGTTGCTCTGTCAGCTTGGCCTCGTATTGCTTTACTTTCCGTTTGTCCATCGAATTCTCCTGATTGTTCTTCATCTGTGCTCAATCATATTGCAATTCTCGCGCCCTTAGCCACACTCGTCTAGCGCTCACTTTTGATACGGCAGGTCGTGAATAATAGTAAAAGCGCGATAGACCTGCTCGATCAACAAAACGCGGGCCAGATCGTGCGTCAAAGTCATCCTCGACAGAGAAAGCACGAAGTCAGCCCGATTTCGCACCGCCTCCGAAAGCCCATAATGACCGCCGATCACAAAAGTAATCTGCTTGGTCCCGGAAATCCGGTGCTTTTCGATCATCTCGGCCAGCTTGATTGAATCGACCTCTCGACCGCGCTGGTCGAGCGCAACAAGATACCCGGCCGACGCCGTGCGCGAGATGATATCTTCCCCTTCTTTATCAATGATCCGCCGCGCGTCCCCGCCAACGTCATCGCGGTCGCGCAACTCGCTAACTTCTACAGCAACAAACTTGCCGACGCGGTCCAGGTACTCCTGAAGTAACTGTCTTACCGGAGCCCTCTTGGTCTTTCCGATCCAAACAAACCGCAACTTCATCGTGGTTTCTGGTTTGTGGTTCGTGGTTTCGAGTTCAGCTCAAACCAGAAACTAGAAACCAGAAACCCGCCTTAATTCAACGCCGGACTCGCGGCGTTCATTTTGCCGATGTTATACCGCCGAATCTTTTCATACAGATTCTTGCGGCTAATACCCAGTATCTCCGCCGCGCGCGTCTTATTTCCGCGAGTGTGCTCGAGCACTTCGCGGATGTAAACCGCTTCCAGTTCGGCCAGCGACGGCTTGGTTTTGCGCGATTGCATCAAACGCGCAGCCGATCTCAAATACTCAGGCAACCCGGCGACGTCGATCACATCATCGTTCGTAGTTAGCACAGCGTGTTCTATGATGTTTCTCAGCTCCCGAACATTGCCTGGGAAATCGTAGCCCGAAAGGGCATCCACTGCCTCGTTCGAAAGCCGCAGGCCGCTTCGCCCGCGTCGCGAGGCGAATTGTCGAACAAATTCGCCTGCTAAGTGCGGTAAATCCTCGAACCGATCGATGAGCTTTGGCAGCTCGATGGTCACCACCGCTAGCCGGTAGTACAAATCGTCTCGAAAGGTTCTCGCACGGACAGCTTCTTTTATATCGATGTTCGCCAGGGCGATTATACGAACATCGATCTTGATTGGTTGCTTTCCACCGAGGCGTTCAAAGTTGCGTTCCTCGATAACTCGCAGGAGCTTCGCCTGCGAGGAGGGGATCAAACTGGCGATTTCGTCGAGCACCAGCGTCCCGCCGTCGGCCGCCTCAAACCTTCCCGGTTTTGACTCACTTGCTCCGGTAAACGCTCCCTTTTCGTAACCAAATAGTTCGGATTCGAGAAGGTCTTCGGGTAGCGCCGCGCAATCAATCTTAACAAACGGCCGGTCCCGCCTGAGGCTGCGATCGTGAATCAGTCTTGCCGCTGCGTCTTTGCCAGTTCCGGATTCACCCAGCACCAACACGTTCGACCCGGTCCCAGCCA
>Ga0075418_10004535_pt1 | contig 15786 bp, 14 predicted proteins | sample SoiMetdeltSBSDD2_FD_81776 | JGI IMG/M metagenome (GOLD analysis project Ga0075418, IMG submission 81776) | Bulk soil microbial communities from a Populus tree surrounding site in Tennessee, USA - Soil MetaG P. deltoides SBSDD2 | ecosystem: Environmental > Terrestrial > Soil > Tree plantation...
CTTTGTATTTCTCTTCAAAAAGAAGAATAATGAGAAAGAAGAAAAGAGACGTCTACATTTCAATTCCAACGATAAGATACAAGTCAATGAATAACATCTGGCAGTTCTCTAAGGCCAGCGTCTTGTCCTACATCGAGACTATATGAACTTGTATAATTAGCGGGCCCGGAGGGATTCGAACCCTCGACCTAACGCTTAGGAGGCGTTCGCTCTGTCCATGCTGAGCTACGAGCCCATCTTTGTTCTTGAACCTCTGGAGCGCCAATTTAAAACATTCGTCTATTTCGACGCAAATACAACAATCTGAGGTTTACTATTGGGGCGGAATTCTGGATCACGCCAATCGCTTGGAAAATACCGCTTCCCAATGTTTGAAGTCGGTTGGAAACTCGCTTCCCCGGCAATCGATAGTAGGCCAGTGAACAATTGACTATCTTCTCTTAAATCCGTCAAAATCCTGAGCTTGCCGCCATGGACAAGCTTCTTTGAGATAATTGCAAGCATTGCTTGAAATGAGCTTTTGCCTCCGATGGTAGTAATAGGCACGTAGTTCTCAGGCAACACGATAAAAAAGTTGTCTATCGATCGGTCTGATATTGCAGGGAGCAATTTTTCAGTATCTCCCCAAAATGCGGAGGCGTTCTGCGGATCCAGCTCTGCAAACCTTGTCTTTGTGTTGAAGACTTCGTTTTGGTCCCTGCCTATGCCTATGAAATACTCAAAATAATTCTCGATCGCCATTGCCTGCAGCATCTCGCCTCTCCTCATCCCTATTTCTACATTGACTTTGGCATACATTCTTCTTGCAGTTGCTATCGTCCTATTAAGCTGCGTGGAGGGGTTGCCTTCATGAAAGAATTGGTATATCAGACTCCAGCGCTGCCGAAATATGTACGGAAAGTGCTTCATGTTAATTAACTGAGTAAAGGTTTCGTTCTCTGAAAAATCTGTAAAGAATGCATCAGTCCTTGGCACAGCTTCGAGTTTGGGTAAATTTAGCTCATCGTAGAGGTTTGTAACCCTGTCCCATGCCCTCACAGGGTCTGAGCTCATATACGTTACTGCAAGGTCGGCAAGCCAGAGAATCTCCGCAAGTAAATTTACCTTGTTGACATTTTCACCTCTGGCAGCTAATTCATCAAGTGTTTTGGCAAACATTTCCTGTGCTATCTTTTGTTTGAAGAATGGAAAGTCAGTCCTCCAGATGAGTGATTCGACCATTAGGCTTTCAACAGGACTCCAATCTGTCTTCATATATTCAGGGTGTGTCGTGGCAAACTCTGTCGGAGGTGATAGTGCTGTTTTAAATTCTCGGAAATAATTTTCGAATTCGTCTCTGTCCATTGTAAAGTAAGCATCAACGATCCTATTTCTTGAGAGCTCTTGCATCGTTCTATTCACATTTGGGCCTTTAGGTCCACCGCCAGATACAAGCGGCTGCATTGGATCGTAGTCATGCAGTAGGCCTGCAACAAGAGTAATCTCATAATCCTTCCATCCGAATTGAACATTTTTAAATTGCTTTGGGATCATGTGAAGAGCCATATAGGAGACTTCAAGGGAATGGTGGAAACTATGGTACTCGCTTGCACCTTCTCCAAGTCCCAACCGAGAGTAGGCATTCTTCAGGAACCTTAGTAAAAGACGCAACATGTTGATTCTGTTCTCCGGTATGCCCTTTTCTGTTACAAGCTCAAGCAGCGAGACTATGATTTCTTCGTCTTTGGCATTTGCAAGATTGGCATTTGTTTCGTCGATTGTACGCTTTTTTGCCCCTGGAAATACTCTCAGTACCTGACGATAAACTATTCTTAGCGGCAAACTCTTGTTGAGGTATACGCCAAAAGTCATTCCCTTCCAAGGGTACCTGATCCTCTGTCTCTCCCATTCAGCTACCTCGTCAGAGGCTGCTACGATCTTCTTGTTAAGATCAGCTACAAGCTCGCCCAACTGTTCCTCGCTAGTTATGCCAGCGAATCGCTTTCGTTCTGTGCTCATGACAAGCCACTGTGGGATCTTGACTGTATACACACGGCGGCGCGATCTCTTATCTACACCTATGGTTTTTCTTGCAGTCACCGCAACATTTCTTGTGCCCGTGTAAAACGGTAGGTCGCTGTCTTTGACTACATTGAGCTTGATCTCTTTGTTTCCACCCTTCAGGCTTAGGAGTATATGCCAGTACTTGCCCTTGTCCATCCATGCAGGTACCTGAGTTTCTTTATCCCAGAAATCAACCGGACCGGAGGGTACAAAGCCTGTTTCGTACTCTTTAGTGATTGGATTGTAGGACTTGTACTCGTATTCGCCTACCATGGGGTCTAATTTGCGAGCGGCCATCCTTGCCTCTATCACAATCTCCATAGACTTCGTAAATTCTCGGTACGCCATAACCCCCCATATGGTACCAAGTGAGCTAAATAACGTGAAAATACCAGCCAGTATATCTACCTCATTGGAGATAAGGTACTGCGGGATGAGCGGTATCCCAAACCAACCAGTCGAAAGCAACCCTGCAAAAGTAAGTGTGATAAAAAGATATCGTGCTAAATTGTGGTACTGCATGCTAAAAAACAAACAGCAGCAGCCGCTGCTATGGATGCAGCAATCACAGTTTCCGCGCCCTGTGATGGTAGGTTTGAACTCCAACCTTTTTGCCCGCCGGTTAATCATTATCGTTCGATAGTCGATTATATATTGTCTTCATGATATTCAATGCCCTATGTAATCCCATAGCCATTTCGATGCTTAACAAGGCAAGGTTACATGACATCCACAGAGATCGTTATCACTGTTTCTTCCATACGGGCGAAAAACACACTGAATTTGATTGTGGACTATAGCCTCTGATGATATTGGAATGGGCTCTTTCTACATTTTCCCTATAGAGATCGATCCCTAGAAATTTGCGGCCAAGCGATGTCGATACTATACCCGTCGTGCCCCTGCCGGCAAACGGGTCGAGTACATAATCCTCTATCTTGGTAGCGAACCGGATAATGATATTGACAAGTTCTTCTGGAAATATGGCAAAGTGTTCATTCCCATAGTGTGCTCTTGTAGCAATCTCCCATACATTTGATGGGTTCTTGCCTCGAGGGTTGCAAACTGCAAATATTGGATAGTGTCTGTGGTCTCCTATCCTACGTCTTGTTGCATGACGCTTGAATTTGCGATAACACGTGGGACAAAACTTTTCCGGATCATACCCGTAGGCCCTAGCTATCTGAGATGTTGTTGGAAGTTTAAAAATCGGAGTCCGAGGCGATGCACTATGAATGATATTGGATATTCGCATGATCTCATTTCTGTCCGAATCCTTTGGCGCATACTGAATCTTATTCGCAGGCGGCTGTTTGTTACGACCTTCTGCCGCCTCATTGCCAAGGACTCTTACTTCATCAAGGTTTGTGTATGATCGTCGATTCTTTGAAAAGAACAGGACATATTCATAGGCTTGGGAAAAGTTATTGCGAACACTGCTACTGACATTATTTTTCTTGTACCATATAATGTCTTCACGAAAAACAAAGCCCGATTGAACGAGCCTATCTGCAAGACGATGAGGAAGCCTCAATTTTTCATATTGTATTCGTGTGTCGCCTATTACTATCCAGAGGCTGCCGTCCTCGGTAAGCAGGTCCCTGCATGCAGTAAATACCTGCGTCAGAGAATCAATATAATCTTCTGCAGTGTGCTCCCTTCCAATTTCATTGTTGTCTCCTCCGTAATGTCGATGTCGATAATATGGTGGTGAAGTTATGATTGCGCGAAATTTCATACCACTGAGGTACTTGATTATTTGGCGAGAGTCACCTTGGATTATACGAAAGGATTCGCAGTCCAAATGCCCCAAATGTAGAGTAAACGCTCTTACGGTTACTCTTAACCTTAACTGCTCTTGGTGTGTATTCGAAAGTATTAGGTTGTCCTTTCTTGCCGATTCCATCTTGTGTCATATCAGGCATTTGTAATAGTTTGCAACTATTTGTTAGAACCTTAATTGGTTAGTTTAGTAGTTTCCTACCCTAGCTTTTTAGTTATGCCAATCAATAGTTATCCTATCAAAGGCTATCTACAACATATATTTGGGCATCAATTTTTTGCACTATATGTCGGGCCGGTGGTCTAGCTTGGTTAAGATACCGCCTTGACATGGCGGGGGTCGCGAGTTCAAATCTCGTCCGGCCCATCCCCCGTTTTTGTCTCTCTCATTATCAGCGTCATTACTTTTATGCCGCCATCCCAATCCTCGAAGGTAATGCTTGGACTAAAGATGTATCATAAATACCCCATCCTGTCAACCACTTGTCTGTTTCACTAGTAAAAGGGGAGACCTTAAGAATTAGAACCCTTGGCACTATGGAAAAACCAAGAAGAATATGAATCGGATAATTCGACTTATTCTTCGGACCTGGTAGAGTCACCTGCTGGTGGAGATGGGGTTTCTTCTCCTAACTTCATTTTAGCTTGGAATCTATCCATCTCTCTTTTGATATTCTTCCCTGTCTCAGATATTGCCCTAGATTCTTCACCATCTTCTTTATTTTCCTTTGACATCTGTAATAATCAGTTTATTTGAAAACAATATTATTAATCATTTTGGCCTTGGTGACTAAGGCCAAAACCACATAAAATATAGTTCGTCAGCTAGTAGTATCATGCCCACTGTAACAATGAGAGAAAACATCTTATTCTCTCGCTTAACTGTCTCGCTTAACCTGATGCTCTCGCTGACTAGTCATTTCTCTTTAGGATAATGAGATGTAGATATGCCTATCTACAGTTGGAAACATGAGCCTGTAACGCAACATTAAGAGTGACATTCTCGTAGAGAATTAACTTAGAGCATTTAATTAGAGCAAGCAGAGACGTAAAGCCTTATCTAGTGCAGATACGAGAGTCCATTCTGCAAAAAATATGTGGTTCCTTGTAAGCGTTAGTGGCGTCCGAGGAGGACTTGCCGTTGTCAACAAACCCTGCTGATGATAAGAATAATAACGACAAACCCCTAGCCAAATTGCTTATTGTAGACGATGACGCTGATATAGTTCAAGTTCTCAAGATGGGTCTGGTCAAAAATAGGTTCTTAGTTGAGGCATTTACTAATCCAGAAGAAGCGTTACAAAGCTTCAAATCCAATGCAGAGAGCTATTGTTTATTGCTGTCTGACATGAGGATGCCTTCGTTATCTGGAATACAACTAGCGAGAAAAGTCAAAGAAATCAATCCAAATGTTAGGGTTGTTCTCATGACCGCTTTTGAAATAAGAGATGAGGAGTTTGCTAAAGTATTTCCTTCTAGTCGAGTTGATGGCTTTTTGCAAAAGCCCATTACTATTAGAGATTTGATTATCAAGATTATGAGTCTTATAGGACAATCCAAGAGGAGGAGGACAGATGAAGATTGATGATGGGAGTTGTTGCTGATGTTGTTAGCAAGAATCATGATAAATTAACAACCAGAAATGGTTCGTCAACGAGAAGAGTAGAAAGAGATGGAGAGAAACCACTTCATGAGGTCCATTGAGCAAAAGGGAAAAAAAGTGGTGAAGGAGAGCTCTCAAAAAATAGCCAATACAGTAGTAAAGAAAAAGCTAATTGAGCCAGGTAGTCACAATCTGCTAATCTACGATGACTTGAGGACATTTCGTGAAATTTATAGCGAATATTCAAGGGCTTTGCTACCACAAAATGAAATTATCATTATAGGCACTCAGTATGATACTGTAGAGAATGTCAAAAACACCCTGCGTCTAGTCGGTGTCGATGATGTGGAGAGGCATCTAAATCAAGGAACGCTCTTTATTGTTGATGCTCAAAAAGGATATTACGATGCAGGTTCCCGTGGAATGTGGAAGCTTGCCATGAGCATTCTCTCTCGTGTAAAGAAGGAAGGTAGACAAGGAGTCAGCTGGTTTGGTGATCTTGGCTCATTTTTCAGTTTTGAGAAAATTGAAGAACTGATGCAGTATGAACTGTGGTGTCCTCAAAAATATGAAGAAGATATCATGAAATCCATTTGCAGTTATCACTCAAAAGATTTTGAGAAATTAACTGAGGCTCAGAAGCAGGCATTATTTGACCACCATTTCAAATCAATCTTGGTAGAGTAGAGAATATACATACACACATGCAAGACTTACGGGATATAGGAAAAGTAGAATCAGATTTTGAGACAAGAACTTGGAACAACGATACTGACATTTTCTTAGTAAAACACCGACGACAACTGTAATTATAATCGTTAGATACATTGTGATTAGCTTGCTACTAACTCGTACTGAACTTGATTTTTTACTAGAATGTATAGAATTCACCAAACCTCAAAAAGGACCGCGAGTCCAAATCTTGCCCGGCCCACTCCTTCTTTTTTTTTCCTTCTGGTTTCCTTTAGTTTAGGGTGTTCACACATCACCATGAGTCTAGTCACGAAAGGTTATCAGTCGACACAGATATCGGGCACTGCAACTTTCTTGAATAGATGAGGAGACATCACTGTGTTTGGGGGAAGGTTAGCCATGCTTGACCGAAATTCAGGAGTATTAAAAGCACGTTTAAAGTGTTCCACTGACTCAAAAACTGCGTAGTTAAAGAACGTAGAGCTGCCAGCAATACCCCTATGCAACTGAGCTGAAATGAATCCAGGTTGCTGCTTCATCACTTTGGTTGTGGCTTGAAATACCTTTAGGAATTGTTCGACATCCTCAGGCTGGACAGTAAACTTGTTTAATAGAATGACTGCACCACCAACGTCCCCTTCCAATTGTGTGTTGAGAGTAGCTTTTTCATCCGTCTCAACAATTCTTACCATGATAGCAGCATCTGTTTTAGTGACCTAATATTTCAGGTTTTCTTGTTGTTTCTGCTATCATTAGCTTTTTCAGCAAGGTCAGAACCAAAGAAAATATGGTAATGCGGTTAGTAGAGCGACATTATTAGCAACAATGAGCGCCGATATAGTATTGCCCTTTCGCCATCTCTTTATTTAAGCTGCAACATTATCGAGAAAAAAATAAAATATGAAGTCCTTAAAGGGTTTGTTTTCCAAGTCTCCTCCTATGTGGTGGGTGTTAGGGGCACTACTGTTCTGGTGGCTTTTCGATAGGAAATAGTGTAAGGAAAGAGGGAGAAAGCAATAAGGTAAGGAATCTAAAGATACTGCTAAGTCAATAAATTCTGCTGTAGTAGCTTATGCTGTTGACATCTAATGCGGGTACTAAGGGTATAGTAGCACCCTCATCAATAGAAAAGGCAGCTGAGTACAAAATTCATCTGACAGTTTGTTAATCCACTGTTCATATGCAAAAGAAGAAGATAATAGCATCGTTCCAAATTTGAAGTGATTTGTTTGAACAAAAGCCATGAAGATGATTGATTAATCATTATATGTGATGACCTAAAAGCAATATGGATCTGTCATGAATGCAAAATGAAATTTGTTTTTTATAGTGATATTAAAGATCATAATAATTTAACAGAACATAAACTGACTGAAAAAAAGTGATGTTCACGATGGTTCCCTCAGCTGAGACATTGGCATGATTATACATGTTGTTTCTGCCAAGGGTTCCACCCTGATTAGAAATTACCTGCCTTTGCGAATATGCGAAAATCCAAGTTTCAGGCCGACATAACCATGGAAACTTTAACAGTGAAGAAAATAACCCTGAATAGATTAGGGGTGATGTAATCTTAACGACAGGTATACCTCCCATTACAGTTGCTTTACTTCTTCTTCTTCTTCTTCTTCTCTTTCTTCAATTTTTATGTGGGCAATCTTGTAGGGGACCTTCTGCCTAGGGCTCATGCGTCTCTTTTATAAGTCACATACAAAACCGGCCCATCCCTTGTGGACTCGTCGATCTTGAATGAAGGAAACTTGTTGCTGTCACTCAATGCAATTATCTCATAAATTAAAGGCCAGACGACTTTATTGTATCGCTCAACGTCCTCCGGCTTGGTCCCGTTATCTATTTGGTAGAGGCTACGAATCTTCTCATTGCCTTGGGATGCAGCCTTGAGTACATCCACGAATGGGACAAAGCTCTCGCCAAACGAAGTTAGGTTAATCGTGGTATTTTCAAGTGCGGCCCAAATCTCGTCGCGGTCTGCCGGCGTTATTATTCTTCCTCCGATTGATTCTACTCCTCGAGTAAAGTCTTCCATGCTATTGTTAAAGCCAGATGACTTCGCACACCCTTTACACTTAGCTCTCCATATCTTCACTCTACCACTTTGACTATATACCTCTGTAGGATATGACATCTCTGCCTTGGTAGAATAAGTCATGTTGCAGTAGCCGCAAGTAAGACTAGCGAGGGCTTCATCAAAGCTTTCTTGGTCTTTTATATCTACTATGACCATTAATACTACTTGTCTCCCACGTACTCCTGTTTCTTTGTTGCTGCTCTTTTTTTCCTCACATTGATAATAGGATCTCCTTGATAGAAGATATTCTCAAACACGACCTAATGGCCGACCACTGTCGCCAAGTACGCCCTTTACCTATTTTTTAGGAGAAAAATTAATCCTCGATCTTTTATTATTATTATATGACCTTTCATTTTGGCTACATTATGAGGTTCTCATCTGAATTCTTGGTATGTGATGCAAGGTTGCTGCTATTGGGGTTTTGATTTTTTTCAATATATCTTTCTTCTTCTGAAGCATTGCATAGCATTCTGGTAGTCCATAGACGAAGCCATGTTAATCAGAGAGTCGGTTAGAGGGCAGAACCTTAAAAGATTTTTGTCGCCAGATGAGTCAGGAGATGTATCCGCCTATCTATTAGTCGAGTGAAGATGTATAAGTTGTGCATTGATGCTGAACTAAAGCATATTTTTGACAAGCATTCCGCATCAGTAGTATTACAACAGTTCTGCCCATGGATTTATGCTTAATATTTCCATTCTTCTTTGCTTATTTCATTCCACCAGGAACGGTATAGCTTTGCATCTTTGCCAATCTCTTCTTTTATACGAACCTCAATTGGATAAAAGATGTTCTCCATAGCATCTGCTCCTCCATCTACGTACAATTCGTTGCCAATCTCTTGTACTCTTTGCTTCTTGGATTCAAGATCTAGAGCTTTGGGATTTTGTATGCAATAAGTAATTAGATCATAAAGTTCTTCCTCCAGATAAGCATTCAATTTATTCCGTATCTTCCCCTTTTGGTTAATCTGCTCTCTTGATTATATGATATCCAAATTCAGTCTTGACCGGCTCTTGTGTCATTTCGCCTTTCTGAAGCTTAAATGCTGCCTCTTCAAATGGTCTTACCATCATCCCTCTTCCAAAAAATCCCAAATCGCCACCACGTTTGCCACTTCCCTTATCGATAGATAATTCCTTTGCAAGATTCGCAAAAGACTCGCCCTTCCTTAATCTTTCTATTATTGCTATCGCTTCACTTTGTTTTTTAACAAGTATGTGAGAACACTTAATACGGTCTGTCATAAGTACTATCTTTCACCTGCATTATCAACATAAATCACCATGAATAAAGATTGCTATACATATTTTTTGTCTCAAGTGTCCATAGTCAGTATTGTAAGGCGGAATTTGACTCTCTAAATGGGGCTCATAGTGACATACTTAAAAGGAAAAGTAATTGCTGATAAAAATATCATTTCATCCAGAAGTTTAATTATACATTATTAGGAATGACAATAATATGACAGGTTCTTACAGCATAGGAGACTATCTCATCCATAGTCTAGCTGGACGTGGAATCGCACACATTTTTGGTGTTCCTGGAGACTATATCCTAAGCTTTTACGACAGATTAAGCAAGAGTAAAATCTCCATTGTAAATACATGCGATGAACAGGGAGCAGGATTTGCCGCAGATGCTTACGCGCGAATTCGGGGATTGGGAGTTGTTTGCATTACATATGGCGTCGGCGCATTGAAGGTTATTAACACTACAGCTCAGGCTTATGCTGAAAAATCTCCTGTTGTTGTTATAAGTGGAGCTCCGGGATTAAAAGAGCAAATAAAGAATCCTTTACTGCATCACAAAGTGCGCGATTTTGATACACAGAAGAAGATCTTCGATCAGATAACCGTTGCTTCTACTGTATTGGGTGACCCACAAACTGCAGCTTTTGAAATTCACAGGGTAATCTCAGCAGCCTTGCGTTTCAAACGTCCTGTATATATTGAACTGCCTCGAGATGTAGTAACTACAACAATTGCTGGTCAGTATCGCCACCCTCTTGATGTCCAGGACTTTACAGAGAGCGATCCACACGCACTAAGAGAAGCGATTACAGAAGCAAGCAATATGATAAATGCAGCAACAAGACCTGTCATCATTGCGGGAGAAGAGATTCATCGGTTTGCCTTGCAGGATAACCTATTGGCTCTGATAGACAAGACACAGATACCTGTTGCAGCAACAATCTTGAGCAAGTCGGTAATAAGCGAGGTTCATCCAATGTTTATTGGAATCTACGAAGGAGCAGTTGGTCAGGAAAAGGCGCGTCATTATGTTGAATCCAGTGATTGCCTAATTATACTAGGAGCTACTTTGAGTGACATTACCCTTGGCATGTTTACAGCACAAATTGATCAGAGGAGGATCATCTATGTAAGTGCGGAAAAGCTGTCTGTGATGTACCATCATTATGACAATATAGAGATTCGAGATTTTTTTAATGCTTTGATTGATGCACCAATAACAAGAAAGCGCAAAAGTACGTATAATAATTCTTCTTCGTCTTTGGTGACTCCTGCCAACAAGGACTTGACAATAACCCCAAGCTTACCAAGATGTACCACTGGAAAGAAAATCACGGTAAAATATGTATTTGAATATCTGAATTCCTGTCTGACTGATGAAATGATAGTTCTTGCCGATGTAGGTGATGCTTTATTTGCAGGCGCAGATCTTATTATTCGTGGAAATACAAGGTTTCTTTCACCGGCTTATTATGCGTCGTTAGGCTTCGCAGTCCCGGCGAGTATTGGTGCACAGCTTGCAGACCGAACTTTACGTCCTCTAGTAATAGTTGGAGACGGTGCATTTCAAATGACAGGTATGGAGCTGTCGACTGCCCTCAGGTATAACTTGAATCCGATTGTTGTTGTCTTGAATAATGGAATATATCTTACAGAGCAATTGATGTTGAATGGTGACTTTAATGATTTACAACCTTGGAACTATTCTAATGCCCCAGAACTTTTCGGTGGTGGGCAAGGTTTTCACATAGAAACTGAAGATCAATTCAATTGTGCAATTTCTGACGCTCTTAGTCATAGAAACATGTATAGCATTATAGATGTGCGTTTGGAACGAAATGATAAGTCACCTGCATTGGATAGGTTGACCACAAACCTTGCAAAACGATTTTACGATCATCATGACGCATCTAAACGGGTATAACTAATATGTTGAGATTTGTCATTAGCTAGTTGTTGCTATCCTGAATCTGAGTTCTTACAATAAAAGTGTTGGAAGAGAGTGGGGCTATGGATATCCGTTGATCAACTAAATATTGCTCAGATGTTCATTAAAAGACATATGCATGCTAATCAATACGGGGTCCTCTCTAAGACGATGTCGATACTTTTAGTATGTGCTATTCCAATTGTACCCTAGACCACCGTGCCCAGAGATTGATGTGTGGGGGGGTTTTTAACCAAACGGTGCTTATTGTAAGAATGAACCTGGGAACTGACATTCTTTGAAGCCTAAAGCGAAAATGAAAGTGTGAGGGGGTAGATACCGTCTACATGAACAGCTGCTATCCTGGTAATGCCTCTTTAGTTTTTAATTGCAGAAAAAAATATTATAAGAATAATGCCTTTGATGTAAATCATATTGTGCTAAATATACTGTATGAAACACTCTTTGGGTTCCTACGTCGAATCGGCGATAGACCTTGACCCAAGAAGTAAACAACGAGACATTGCTAAGTACTGTGGGATTATAACATTCAAACGTGGCATCGAGTGAGATTTGAGAATCATGCAAAAAGTAATACGCGCTGCTACAGAGGATCAGAAGGATGAAAAACGCCGAAGTGATCCGGTTCGTGACCCGATGGGGGTAGTTATGTTATGAGCACATACTCATTATCTTCACCATCATCACAAAACCAAGTAGCCAAGATATTGGATAATGATTCAATGACATTTGCAGAGAAAGCAATAAGCATAAAAAGCAAACGATCACAATCTCATGACGCCAATCGTCGTAACGACTCTTCTTCTAAAATGTCTATGGCTGGAGATATCGCAGTTGTTGATGTCGATCTCGCCATGGCTCAAGATAGCACTGGACCACTTGCTATACGTTCTCTCAATGAAATGAGGATTGACAAACTGTACGATCCATCAAAAGTGCTCCTTGTTATCGACCACACTTTTCCCGCGGCAGATGAAAAAGTTGCCAATCTTCATGCTATGATGAGGAAATTTGCTTCAAAACATGATTGTATGTTAATCGAAGGATCCATATCTCACCAGCACATTCTTGAAAACCTTGCATATCCTGGAATGATGATACTTGGTGGAGATTCTCACACATGCCAGGCAGGGTGTTTAGGCGCGTTTGCTACTGGGATTGGAAGTACTGAAATTGCATCAATCTGGGCTACTGGTCAAATATGGTTGAAGGTCCCTGAAACAGTAAAAGTTCTTCTATCAGGAAATTTTAAGAAGGGCGTCTTTGCGCGTGATTTGATACTAGACTTCATAGGAAAATTGGGCGAAGATGGAGCAAACTATAGGGCATTGGAATGGACTTTTTCTGATGATATAGCCAGAAGAGATCTAACAATGGACTCTAGGGCTTGTATAACCAACGCTTCCATGGAATGCGGTGCTAAACTCTCTGTGTTTCCATTTGATAAATTGACTGAGAAATACATAAACGACAATCCAAGAAGGATCAAAGAGGATTCCGCACTAGAAATTCATCCAGGCTCCTCAGCTACATATGTTGATGAAATTAATATAGATTGCATAGGAATAGAGTCAATGGTATCGGGTCCTGATCATCCCGATGTTGTCAGGCCCGTCAGTGAAATAGCCGGCATGGAAATAGACCAAGCATTCATTGGCTCAGCCACAAACGGAAGAATTGAAGACTTGGAAATAGCGGCTCGGATACTCAAAGGGAGAAAAATTCATAGGAATACAAGATGCATAGTTACGCCTGCTTCCGTCAGAGTATATGAAGAAGCAATTCGACGAGGGTATGTGGAGATATACTTGGAATCAGGCGCAGTATTTACAAACGCAACGTGTGGAGCCTGTGTAGGGACTCACCTTGGAGCGCTTGGAGAGGATGAGATATGTATATCATCGTCTTCGAGGAATTTTGTCGGCAGAATGGGTGCCCTTTCATCAAAAGTATATCTTTCTTCTCCTGCAACTGCGGCTGCATCTGCAATAGAAGGCAAAATTGCAAGCCCGGAGGGATATTTGTAATTTGGCTTCTGAAGATAGTCTAAGGGACAATACCTCCACAACACCACCACCACCACCACCACCACCACCATCCTCATCATCTTCTCAACAACAGTCATCACCTTCACCATTATCTTCTGAACTAACGTCGTCTCCTCCAAAATCGACGACTTCTCCGTTTACCACTGAAGCTATTTTACAGGGAAAAGCGTGGGTGTTTGGTGATGATATTAACACTGATATTATAATTCCATTTAGATTCAAGAGCAGAACAAATGACCCAAATGAAATGGCAAAATATGCTATGTATGGAATAGACCCAGATTTTCATAAAAAAATAGGTAAAGGCGATATTCTAGTAGCTGGCAGGAACTTTGGTGGAGGATCAAGTAGAGAACAAGCACCAGTTGCTTTGAAATATGCTGGAATATCTGCAGTTGTAGCAGAAAGCTTTGCAAGAATTTTTTACCGCAACGCATTCACAGTAGGACTACCTGCTCTTGAAGTACCGGGAATAAAAGACCGGACTGTACAGGGTGACGTACTCGTTGTTAACTTAGGACAGTTTACTGTAACAAATACCAGACTGGGAGATATTTTCCAAGCTAAGTCTGTTCCCGATTTCATGAAGAAAATGCTACTTGATGGAGGGTTAGTAGAGTATTTCAAGAAAAACCAAAAATTTCCTTGGACTTGATTTCAATGCTGTGCAATGATTTTGACGACTTCAAACCATCACCTAAGCAATTTCAATAAGAATCCTGCGATTGCTGCCTAAGATACAAAAGATGTATTTTATTAAAAATAGGTGACGGAAGCAGGGGGCGTGATATGCTTTTCTCTTGATCATCAAATTAAGGATTGACTCACCTTCTTATCGCTAGAAGTAAAAATTGATAATTTATCTGCAGCTTCATTGCGAATCATTTGTTCCGACTTTACGGAATGTCGCTAACTACCAGATCTCCTACCTGAACTGCATTTTGCTGTACAAAGCCGGCATTCACTTCCAATACATATTGGGCAGGTTCTTCTGAGGGATAGGATGGGCACGGGTCTTGTTCACAGGGAGGGACATTTTCTATGATGTGTACAATCTCTGAGTTATCGTCGACGAATATCATATCTAATGGTATTAAAGTATTTTTCATCCAAAATGATCTAGGTTCCTCGCTGTTATATGGAAACAACATGCCTGAGTTCCAAGGGAGATGCTGTCTAAACATCAGTCCTCTCTGATGCTCTTCTGGATCATCGGGAACTTCTACAAATACACGGGCAATAAAAGACACACTAATATTGCCATTATTATTGACATATTCAGCTCTTAGTATATCAATAGTGGGTTTCCTTACAACTATCTGATTTGGTTCTGCACTTCCTAAAGAGATTGTGGTGTTGATGGCATTACTTGTGGTATCGATAACGGATACCTCATTTCCCCTCATGTTACTAACATATAACAGATCGCCACCATCTGCACTAAATGCAATTCCATAGGGTCCGTTGCCAACTGGAATTTCATCTACTACTTCGATAAGTTGCGTATCTATCATTGATACCGTGTTAGAATCCATATTTGTCACATATGCGAGTGTCTCATCTGGGTTTAACACAACAGATCTTGGATTATCTCCTACAGGGATAGTTTTGATTAATTCATGTTTCTGCGAGTCAATGACTGACAAGGAGGCATTTTCAGCATTTACAACAAACAGCTTTGCACCATTATTATCAAAAGAAAGATGATGAGGCATATTTCCAGAATCTATTTCCTTTATGACTCTATCTTGTTCCAAATCGACTACGGAGATAGGCCCCCCTGATCTAGTGACGTATAGTACTTGTCCATCTGGTCTTACATCTATGAATTGTGGTCTAGAACCAACGTTGATTTCATGCATAAGAGTTCCATTTGAATTCATGACGAGTAACTTTCCTCCGATCGCATCGCTCAGATACAGAGTACCGTTAAAGAATGCAACATCCTGAGAAGAAACTTGTGTAGACATCCTCTCATTCATTATCTCATTGCTCGTAGTATTCAGCATGTATATGGTTCCCGAGTCTCTGTGTGTTGTTATAATATAGAGGGTCTGCTGGTCTTCGGAGAGTTTGATTTTCTGAAGCGTCCTATCCACTGTGATATTCCTCAAAACTGTGTTTGTGGCCAGATCTATAACAGAGATACTATTAGAATTATTATTGTTTTGTACATACATAAATCCAGATAGGGAATCACTAGTCAAGGTGCCGGATGAACCAAAAGCACCAATTGCATGAAATAAAGAATAATCTCGTAGCAAGGCGCCTGAGCTACTAGCCAATATTACCGCAACTGTTACTCCTATTGTTAATATCATGCA
>Ga0075418_10004536_pt1 | contig 15784 bp, 19 predicted proteins | sample SoiMetdeltSBSDD2_FD_81776 | JGI IMG/M metagenome (GOLD analysis project Ga0075418, IMG submission 81776) | Bulk soil microbial communities from a Populus tree surrounding site in Tennessee, USA - Soil MetaG P. deltoides SBSDD2 | ecosystem: Environmental > Terrestrial > Soil > Tree plantation...
GGGCGCTTCGATCACTACATCTGCCGGCGCGACGACAACCTGCGCGATCGCGACGGCGACGAGGTGCCGCGGATCCTCGCGAAGACGCTGATGGGTGCCGGTGTGCCGAAGGAGCAGATCACGATCATCCCGGACGAGCAGGCGGCGATCGAAGGAGCGTTGAACATGGGGCAGCAGGGCGACCTGCTGTTGGTCTTCGCCGATCACCTCACGCGCTCATGGAAGCAGATCACCAAGTTCCGACCGGTGGGCTCGCCCGAGCCGACGCCAGCGCAGGCGCCCGCGCCCGTGGTTCCGCTCTTCACCGAGACCGCGCAAGAGGAACCCGTGCTCACGAGCCTCGAGGGGCTGATCCGCGACGAGCGCGGCGTCCACTTTGCACCGGAGGCCGAGGACTGAACGAGCCGGATTCACTGCCCTTCGACAACTCGAGGCGTCTCACCGGCAGCAACCTGTTCTTCGATGCGCCTGGCGCCGTGCTGGAGCTCGTCGGCGTCGAACCGGACGCGCGTCTCATCGAGGGCTGGCGAACGCGCGCCTTGCGCGCATGTGCGGTGGTGCCGACCTTCGATCTCGAGGATCCCATGCGACCGGGCACACACCTGGCGCCGGTTGCGAGGGTACATGCGGACGGAGCCTCGCTCGCGCTGCCCGCGCCGCCAGATCAGCTCTTCACCGCGACCGAGATCAACGAGTGGGCACTCGCCGCGACCCTGCTCGAACGCGATCCCACGCGTTGGGCAGGTCTCGAGGCCGCGATGATCCGCGCCGCGGCGGAGTCGAGTACGCCGCCACCCGCGCCCCCCGTGCTCGAGGAGGCCGCGGCACTCCGGCGTCTCGCGGCAGTGGGCGCGTCGGAGATGCGGTCGGAGCTTCGCCGGTTGATCGAGGCGGCCGCAGCGCGAGAGATCCCGTGGCTGATCGACGACGAGATCCTGACGCTCGGTGCCGGCGTCCACCATGTCGATCTCCTGCTCGAAAATCTGCCCCCGGAATCCGAAGTTTCCTGGGAATCGCTCGGCGACGTCCCGACCGCCGTAGTCACGGGATCGAACGGCAAGACGACGACCGTGCGGCTGATCGCCGCATGCGCACGCGCGCACGGCTGGCGGACCGGTTACAACTGCACCGACGGATTGTTTCTCGACGGAACGCTGATCACCGCGGGGGACTACTCCGGCCCGCTCGGTGCGCGCTCGGTGCTGCGCGATCGCCGGGTGCAGGCGGCGGTGCTCGAGACCGCGCGCGGCGGCATCCTGCGCCGCGGGCTCGCCGTCAACCAGGCACACGTCGCCGTTGTCACCAACGTGAGCTCCGATCATTTCGGCGAGTACGGCATCCACGACCTCGAAGCGCTCGCCGAGGTCAAGCTGGTGGTCGCGCATCTGATCGACTCCAGCGGTCTGCTGGTGGTCAATGCCGGTGATTCGCATCTGCGCTCGGGCGCACCCGCGACCGGCAAGCCGCTCGGCTGGTTCGCCAGCGACGCGGACGATCCGCTGCTGGTCGCACATCGCAAGCGCGGCGGGGCGACTGCCGGCGTTCGCGACGGTCGTCTAGTCGCAGGGCTCGAGGGAACGACCGAGGACCTGGGCGGGGTTGCCGCGATGCCGCTCACAGTCGAAGGCAGCGCGGCGTACAACATCGAAAATCTCGCCGGTGCGGCGCTGGCGTCGCTCGCGCTCGGAATCGCACCCGGGACGATCGCCAGGGTGTATGCACGCTTCGGTGCCGACGCGGACGACAACCCCGGCCGCCTGATGCGCTACGAGGTCGGCGGTGTGCGCATGCTGATGGACTATGCACACAACCCCGACGGCCTGCGCGGGCTGCTCGAGGTCGCGCGCCACCTGCGCGGGTCCGGACGCCTGGGGCTCGTGCTCGGCCAGGCTGGAAACCGGCGGACCGGGGACATCGAGGAGCTGGCGGCGACGGCGGCCAATGCCAGGCCCGATCTCATCGTCGTCAAGGAAACAGAAGACTTTCTGCGCGGGCGCGCGCCTGGCGAGGTGCCCGCTATCCTGCGCGCCGCGCTGCTCGGCCGTGGCCATGCGGAGTCGGCGCTGTCCGTGCGGCTGGGCGAGGTCGACGCCGTGCGCGCCGCGATCGCGTGGGCGCGCCGGGGCGATGTGCTCGTGCTGCCGGTTCACTCGCGACTCGCCCGCAACGCGGTCGTCGCGCTGATCGAGCGCATGCGCCGAGATGGCTGGCGGGCCGGGCAGGCACTCCCCGGCTAGACGACCGAGCCTGTCGCGCGCGTGCGACAAACAGACTTTTCCAGTGACCCTGCTCACAGTTCTGAGCCCTGTCATTGGCGCCGTCGCGCGCGCCGAATCTAGGCTGCGCACCATCCGGAAACCGCGGTTGACGCCTTCGATGCGCCGGCAGCGTATCCGCCTGACAGCAAGGAGTGTGTATGCGTTCGAAACTGCTTTCCACGATGGTTGCCGCGTCACTGGCCCTGCCTCTCGCCGCTGCTGCCGCCGACAATGTCACTTACTCGTACGCCGACCTGGCGTACGTCACCACGGATATCGACGGAGTTGACGAAGAGCTCGACGGCTTTGCGCTGCGCGGGTCGTTTGAAATTACCGACCAGGCGTTCTTGTTCGGCAGCTACACCGACCAGACTGCGGAGTCTGGCGGCGTCGACGTCGACTATACGAACTTCACGCTCGGCGGTGGATACGCGTGGTCGCTGTCCGACCGCACCGATCTCTACGGCAAGCTCGGTTACGTGAGCGCCGAGGTAGAGGTCAATGTGCCGGGGCTGGGTGGCTTCAGTGTCGATGACGACGGCTTCATGCTCGGCGGGGGTCTGCGCGGCCGCGTGTCACAGCAGTTCGAGCTCGAGGGCGCCGTGACCTACACCGACTTCTCTGAGGGCGGCGACGACACGTCACTCGGCGCCGCGGCGCGCTGGTTCTTCACCGACCAGTTCTCCGCCTTCGCGGAGGGCGAGTTCGGCGACGACGTCACGACTTACGGCATCGGCATGCGCTGGAACTTCGGCGGAAACTCCGGCGGCCAGCGCGTGGCGAAGCAGCAGTAAGCTCGTCACTACCTGCAGCGCCACGCTGGCGACCGACAGGTACCACACGTGCTCGATGCGTAGGGCTGGCCACCCGGCCAGCCCTACCGCCGGCACGACGAAGGTAAGCAATCTGCCCGCGCTGCTTGCGAGCGCGGGCAGTGTGTTTCCGAGGGCCTGGAACATCCCCGAGCAGACGAAGATCAGGCCAGACGCGACGAAGTTGAGCGAGATCACGCGCAGAAACCCCACGGCGACATCGACTACCGCCGGATCGTCCGTGAAGCCCTGCACCAGCCAGACCGGGCGTAGCTGACAGAGCACCGTCAGCAGGGCCATCAGCGCGACGCTCATGATCGCCGCCGAGCGGAACGTCTCCCGCACCCGATCGAACCGCTTCGCCCCCATGTTCTGACCGGCCACTGCCGGCACGGCGAAGGAGAGCGCGAGTGCCGGCAGCATGATGGCCTGCATCAAGCGCTGGCCGACGCCGAACCCGGCCTGGGCGGCGGCGCCGAAGTCCCCTATCACCCAGTAGATGATCGCGACGTACACGAACATCAGCACGAATTCGCCGCCCGCCGGCAGTCCGAGCGCCAGCATCCGCCGCCAGGTCGCAAGCTGTGGCGTCCATTGCGCGGGATCGACGGCTACGTACTTCTCGAGCCTGCGGAAGTAGAAGAAGAGCAGCAGCACGCCCGCCGCAACCGAGAGCGTGCTCGCGAGACCCGCGCCCGCGACGCCGAGCGCGCGGCCCGTGCCGACACCGGCGATCAGCACGGGCGCGAGCGCGACGTTGAGCAGCACGGTTGCCATCTGCACGATCATCGTCGGCTTGACGATTCCGGTGCCGCGCAGCGCCGAGCTCATCGCGACCATCGCGAACTGCAGTGCCATACCGGGCAGGAACCAGAAGAGATAGCTGCGGCCGGCCGCGATGGTGGGCTCGTCCGCGGCGATCGTCCCGAGGTACACGTCCGTAAGCGCATAGCCGCCGGCGAGCGTGAGCGCCCCAAGCACGCAGGCGATCGACAGCGACTGGTTGAACACATGGTTGGCATCGGCCGCGTCGCGCCGCCCGACGGCCTGCGCGATCAGCGCCACGGTGCCCACACCCAGCACCTGTGTCAGCGCGATCACGATCATCATCACGTTACCCGCAGCACCCACGCCTGCGAGCGCCGCATCGCCCAGCCTGCCGACGAAGTACAGGTCCACGAGGTAGTACAGCGTCTGCATCAGCATGCCGGCCGCAATCGGCGTCGCCATGCCGATCAGGTGTCCGCGGACAGGTCCGGTCGTCAGGTCACGCACGTGCGCAGGCGATGGCCGCCGACCTTATGTGAAACCCCATGCATCGAATCCAAGACGTGGCTCCGCGTAATCGGTGGGGATGGAATGCAAGACTCCCGCCAAATCCCGCTCGTACGGAGATTTGCCGATGAAATCAGGGATGAGGCCTGTGGCCCTCTTTGCCATTGTAAGCGCACTGGTTGCCGCCACAGCCCACGCGCAGTCGAACACCGCCGCGCCCGCGCAGGTGACGCCGGTCGTCACCGTCGTTGCACAGCGCGAACCGGTGATCACCGTGGTGGCGCCGCGCGAAACACCGAGCGATGCGGCGGCAAAGCGCCGGCAGCCGCCCGCCGGGATCGGCAAGGCGGTCGACGCGGACGGGGACGGCATCGCGGACGCGCCCGCCGCAGCGGCTCGGACAGGAGCCACCGGCCGACCTTCGGGCAAGCGCAGCGCCCCGGCCACCGCAGCGACGCCGGCCGGCGACTGCGACGACAAGGATGCACATGCCGCACCGAGCTCGGCATGCGCCAGGAGCAATCCCCTGTACAAGGACAAGGGTGCGCAGGGCGAGAATCCCCTGCACGCCCCGTAATTCGCAACCGAGGTCAAGCGGCGCCCGGTGCAGCGAGGAGAAGCAGTGGAACAGTACTGGGCAACGCGCACGGGTCGGTGGCGCAGGGCGCTACGGGGCCAGCAGGCCCCATCGATGGCCGACCGGCTCTACGACGTGATCCACGCCGACATCGAGGCCGGTGCGCTTCCGGCCGGTGCGATCCTCCCCGCGCCGGAGCGCGTCGCCAACGAGCTCACCATCAAGCCGGCTGCGGTCGAGGCCGCCTACGCACGACTGCAATCGGAAGGTCAGCTCGAGGTGCGTGACGGCGGCGTGCTCGCAATCGCGAGCCGCGAAGGCAAGCAGATCGGCGACGCCACGCAGATCCGCTTCGAGGCCGCGCTGCTGCACGCCGTGCGCGAGGCCGCGGCGCGCGGCATGAGTACGCACGAGGCGACTGCCATCTTCCGCGCAACGATGGGCCGCTCGCGCAAGGATTGAGCGCCCGCAGCGGCGCCTCGCGCGATCAGCGCGCGCCGGGGCCGATCCGCAGCACCCGGTCGCCGGAAAATGCTCCGACGTAGAGTGCCTCGCCCAGGCGTACGGCAACCGAGGCGCCGCCAAGCTGCCCGGCCGGTCCGCTCGCGATCGTGCGCGCCGTCATCGCGGCTGGGTCGATCTCGCTCACCTCGAAGGCGTCGTCGCACACCTCGGCGCCCTTGATCCAGCACTCACGCACGCTCGCCGCGCTCGGTATTCCGGCGGTGAGGATGGTTCCCTCGCGTGACCAGCTCAGGTTATCGGGCAGGAAGCCGAGCCTCACGCGCCCGGCCACCGTGTCGGTGTCGCGGTCGTAGCGGAGCACTTCGCGGCCAGTCCAGGCGGCGAACCAGAGCGTCCGGCCGTCGGGGCTCGCGACGACGCCGTTCGGAAAGGCGGCGCGACTACCGGCGAGCCTTTCCCAGCCTTTCGCCGGCGACCATGTGACGAGCTGCCCGGTGATTTCGCCGCTCAACAGGAATTCGAGCCCTTCCGCGTTGCCGAAGTGGCGTGCCTCGCCCATCACCGTCGCCGCGAATCCGTCCCCGGGCAGCGCAGCGACGTCGTTGAGCTCGATGTCGGACGGGACGGTGACGCAACCTTCCCAGGCGAGCAACGCCGTGGCACGGTCGGCGTCGACGCGGTAGCGCTCGATCGTCGAACGCGTGCCGTGATTCACCACCACGATGCGCACGCGCCCGTCCGGGCCCGTCCAGCGATCGAAGCCATGAAACCCGGGGGTTCGGTCCGGCCCCCTGCAGCTGCCGTCGCCCCAGGGCGGAGCGCCCGCAGACTCGCGCTGGGGCAGCACACGCACTGCGGCCGTTTCTGCATCGATGGTCGCGAAGTTGCTCTCACCCTTGCCGGTCATGCCGCGCATCTGCACGACCAGGAGCTGCGATTCCCAAAGCGTGTCGAGGTCCTCCGGCGCGCGCAGCCCGCAGATGGGTGCCTGGGTCGCCGTCGCGACGCATGGTGGCGGCGGTGTCGCATCGGGCGGCACGTTCCCGGGTGTGGCTTCGCCCGGCAGCGACGACAGCGCCAGGCAGGCGGCGGCGAGGCAATGAGTCCGTTTCGTCACGAGGCGTTCCTCCTCCGTATCATGGTAGTCGATGGATGCGCTGCTGCATGTCGTCGAGAACTACGGACTCTGGGTGGTGTTCCTCTGTGTCCTTCTCGACCAGGGTGGGCTGCCCATGCCCGCGTATCCGCCGATGATCGTTACCTCGGCGCTCGCAGTGGACACGCAGCACTCGCTGTGGCCCATCCTGGTGGTCGCCGTCGTGGCGACGGTGGCCGCCGATCTGCTCTGGTACGCCGGCGGACGTCGCTTCGGTGCGGCGCTGCTCAGGCTCATGTGCCGGATCTCACTCTCGCCGGACTCGTGCATCGGGCGGACGCGCCGGCTCTATGGCCGTTTTGGACCGCCGTCGCTCATTCTCGCCAAGTACATTCCCGGCTTTGCGGCCGTTGCAACGACGCTGGCGGGCGAGACTCATACGAGCCTCCGCCGCTTCCTGGTGTACGACGCTCTCGGTGCCACGCTCTGGGCCGGCGGCGCCATCGCGCTCGGCGCGCTCTTTCACGAGGCCGTCGAGTCCGTGCTGCTCGAGCTCGAGCGGCTCGGCCAGTACGCGCTGATCCTGATCGCAGCCCTGCTCGCGGTCTTCGTCGCCGCCAAGTGGTGGCAGCGCTATCGCTTCCTCGCATCGATCCGCATGGCGCGGATCAGCGCGGCGGAGCTGAGCGACCTGCTGCGAGGCGGGGCCGCGGCCGCCGTGCTCGACGTACGGACGCCCGAGCGGCGGGCACTGACAGGCTGGATCCCTGGCAGCATCCTGGTGCGCGACGTGTCGGAGCTCGCGCTTGGCCACGACGAGGAGATCGTCGTGTACTGCGACTGCCCGAACGATGCCTCGGCGGCGGTGATGGCGCGCACGCTCAAGGAGCGCGGCTATCGGCGCGTGCGACCGCTTGCGGGAGGCGTCGAGGCGTGGCGGGGTGCAGGGCTGCCCCTCGACGTCGAGGAGGCGATGATCGGGCCCGTGAGCGAGCGCGCCGACGCGGTCAGCGTGGGCGCGCCTCCATGACCAGCAGCGTCGATGTCGCTGTCGCGTAGAGGCGGTCATTCGCGTCGATGAGCCGCGCCTCGGCGAACGCGACGCGCCGGCCAATCGACAGCACCGTCCCCACCGCTCGCACCGGACCGGTGTCCGAGCGGAGCGCCCGGTGGAAGGCTACCTTGAGCTCGAGCGTCGTGTACGTCTGGTGAGCCGCAAGGCTCGCGTGCACGGCGCAGCCGCAGGCCGAATCGAGCATGGTCGTCGTGTAGCCGCCGTGCACCACGCCTAAAGGGTTGTAATGACGGTCACCCGGCGTGCCCTCGAATACCGCCCGGCCTTTCGCGACCTCCACGAGCCGAATGTCGAGCGTCTCCGCCATCGGCGGCCGGCGACCCGTGGCGATCCAGGAGCGCACCAGCTCGAGCCCATCCATCGCGGGTTCCTGGGAGGTCGGCATCTTCCTTACGCCGAAGTGGCGGCCCCGGGAGTTCGCGGCGCCGGCAGGCCGTCGCCGGCCACGAAGTCGCGCCACCGCGAGAGCCGTGCCGGATCCTCGGCCCCGACCATGAACACGTGGTGCAGGTCCGCGTCCATGCTGAGCTGTGCCTGGACTGTCGACATCCGCTCGAGCACCCGGGCGTAGTTCTCGGACCTCAGTGACTGGGTGTTCTGGCGTACCTGGTACGCCAGGTAAACGAGCGAGATGACGAGGACGATGCCGCCTACGAAGTCGCTGACCTTCGCCAGGGTGTCGAGATCCACGGGACCTCCCGGTCGGGGGTCGGAGAGGCCGGGAGTACACGGTATTCAACGACTTATCGTCAAGGTCGTCCCGTTTCGGGTCAATCTCCCCTCGTTCGGGTCGGCGCGGGTAGAGCCTCTGCAGCCCGGAGGCGTAGGATGCCTCTACGGCAGGTCCGGGGGCTTACACGATGGCCGTCGATTGGCGTATCCAGGGAGTCGATCTTACGACCTGTACCTGCGACTGGGGCTGCCCCTGCCAGTTCATGTCCCTGCCCACGACGGGCTTCTGCCGGGCCGCGGTCGGCTTCCGCATCGACAAGGGGCACTACGGCCGGCTGTCGCTCGACGGGCTCGCATTCGGCGGGCTCTTCGCCTGGCCCAAGGCCATCCATGAGGGCAACGGTGAGGCGCAGCCGATCGTCGACGTGCGCGCCAACGACGCGCAGCGCGACGCAATCCTGAAAATCATGTCGGGCGAAGACACGGAGCCCGGCGCGTCGATCTTCAACGTTTTCGCGGCGACCTACACCAGGGTCCACAGCCCGATGTTCAAGCCGATCACGCTCGAGGTCGACCTCCAGAAGCGTACGGCCCGCTTCGATGTCGAGGGGGTGGTCGAGGCGCGGATCGAGCCGATCCGCAACCCGGTGACGGGCGCGCCGTTCTATTCGCAGATCGCGCTCCCGAACGGCTTCGATTACGAGCAGGCCGAGGTCGGCAGCAGCCACGTTCGCACCATGGCAGCGCCGATCAACCTCGAGTGGCAAGGCCAGCACGGCCACATCGCGAAGCTCGACATGACCGGCAAGGGAGTGGTGCGTACGCGCGCCGCCTGAGGTGAGCGCAGATCCGCGGCCAGGGTTGGCCGCTCTTCCGGCCCGTGACCGTTGGACCATGCTGGTAGCGCTCGCCGCGCTGACGGCGCTCGCGTGGGCATATCTCAAATGGTCGCCGATGCCGATGCCGGGCACGAGCGGGGGCCTGCGCACCACGCATTACCTGGCCGTCACCTTTCTCATGTGGTTCGTGATGATGGTCGGGATGATGGTCCCTTCCGTCGCGCCAACGGTGCTGCTCTTCGACCGGGTCGCGCGGCGCGGTTCACCGGGTGTCACGCTGGCAAGAACTGCACCGTTCGTCGCGGGTTACCTGCTCGTCTGGTGCGCGTTCTCTGTCGCAGCCACGGCGCTGCAGATCGAGCTCATCTCGGCGGGCTGGATCGACGCAATGGGGGTCGCCGCACGCCCGTGGTTCACCGCGGCGCTGCTGGCGGGCGTCGGACTCTACGAGTGGCTGCCGGCGAAGCGCGCCTGCCTCGATCACTGCCGGTCGCCCGTGCAGTTCCTGGTCGACGCGTACCGTCCGGGCGCATCTGGCGCGCTCCTCATGGGCGTCCGGCATGGCCTCTACTGTCTCGGCTGCTGCTGGGGGCTGATGCTGCTGCTCTTCGTCGGCGGCGTGATGAACCTGCTCTGGGTGGCGGTCATCGCGGCCGTCGTCTTCGTTGAAAAGCTGCTTGCCCGGGGCGACTGGCTGCGACGCGCCATCGGTCTCGTCGCGCTCGCCGCGGCGCTGGCAGTCGTGATCCTGCGCTCCTAGTCCCCCGACGCCCACCCGGCACAGCTCCTTCGGCCGCCGCCGTTACCGGTGCCTCGTTGCAGATCCCGTTTTCCGCGGGCGCGGCTGTCGATCCGGCGCCTCGCCGAACGACTATCGGGTGAGGAGTTCATCCGTCCCCCAAGGAGGCCGCCATGTGCCCCGCATGTCTGACCACTCTGGCGCTCACCGTCGGGACCGCGAGTTCGGCCGGCGGCGTGGCAGCGCTACTGCTGCGCCGGTTGTACGTCCTGCGCCATCACCGGAACCCATCGCAGGTTTCACGAGCCAAGGAGAGATCGTCATGACCCGTACCGGTAGCGAACCCCACCCGGTCGTCAGCCGCGAGGAGTGGCTCGCCGCCCGACGCCGGCACCTCGCCCGCGAAAAGGACCTGATGCGGCGCAGCGACGAGCTCGCGGCCGAGCGACGCGCCCTGCCGTGGGTTCGTATCGACAAGCCCTACGTGTTCGAGGGCCCACGGGGCCAGGAGACGCTTGCCGATCTCTTCGAGGACCGCAGTCAGCTGATCGTCTATCACTTCATGCTCGCGCCCGGCCAGAAGGAGGGCTGCGTCGGTTGCTCCTTCGTCGCCGATCACATGGACGGTGCGGCGCCGCACATCAACGCGCGGGACATCACGCTGGTCGTCTGCTCACGAGCACCCCTCACCGAGATCGAGGCGTTCCGCCGCCGCATGGGCTGGCGCTTCAAATGGGTCTCGTCGAACCGCAGCGATTTCAACAGCGATTTCCATGCGTCGTTCACCAGGGAGGACCTGGCGAGGGGCCCCACGTACTACAACTTCGAGCAGCGCAGCTCTCCGTCGGAAGGCGAGGCGCCGGGGCTGAGTGTTTTTTACAAGGATCAGGCCGGAGCGATTTTCCACACCTATTCGGCGTACGCTCGCGGACTCGAGGTCCTCGATGGCGCGTACCATTTCATCGACCTGACCCCGAAGGGACGCGACGAGTCGGGCCTGCCGTTCCCTGGCGCGTGGTGGCGTCATCACGATCGTTACGCGACCTGACACCGTCGGCAGATTTCATCCCCCACACCCGCGGAGCAACGATGCGGTACCTGTGTCTCATGTATTACGACGAGAGCAAGCACGCGGCCTTGTCGCGCGGCGAGGCCGAGGCGCTCGCTGCGGAGGCGCGCGACTATGTCGAGGAGCTGCGCCGCGGCGGTCACTACATCGCGTCCGACGCGTTGCAGTCCGTGCGCACCGCGACGACCCTGCGGCCCGGCAACGGCCGGTTTGCGACCACCGACGGGCCCTTTGCCGAGACCAAGGAGCAATTGGGCGGCTTCATCCTCATCGAGGCGCGCGACCTGAATGACGCGATCCGTCTCGCATCCCGGATGCCGCCCGCGAGGCTCGGTTGCGTCGAAGTCCGTCCGGTGAAGGAGCAAGGCTGCGCTTCGTGAATGCAAGGACAGTGCGATGAGCGATGAAACCACCGTCGGACGACCGAGGATCGCCACCCGCGAGGAGTGGCTCACCGCCCGCAGGGAGCTGCTTGCCCGCGAAAAGGAGCACACGCGTGAGCGCGACGCGCTGAACGCGGCGCGCCGACGGCTGCCGATGGTGCGGATCGGCAAGCCCTATGTTTTCGAGGGACCGGCCGGGTCGGCAAGCCTGCTCGAGCTCTTCGACGGCCGCCGCCAGCTCATCGTGTATCACTTCATGTTCGATCCCGATGCGCCACCGCCTGGCAGGAGCGGCGCGCCCTGGGTAGAGGGCTGTCCCGGGTGCTCGTTTGCCGCAGACAACCTGCCGGACCCGGTGCACCTGCGCGCGCGGGACACCAACCTCGTGCTCGTCTCGCGTGCGCGCTGGTCGAAGATCGCGCCCTTCAGGAAGCGGATGGGCTGGACGCTGCCCTGGTACTCGTCCTACGGCAGCGACTTCAACTACGACTTCCACGTCACGACCGACGAGACCCGGCGGCAGGTCGAGTACAACTACAAGGACAAGGCGACGCTCGAGAGTGAAGGCCTCACCTACCATCTCGCCGGCGAGCAGCCAGGCCTGAGCGTCTTCCTGCGCGACGGCGAGCGCGTGTATCACACGTACTCGACCTACGGCCGCGGGCTCGAATGGTTCCTGGGCACAAGCCACCTGCTCGACCTGACGCCGTACGGGCGCCAGGAAGCGTTCGAGGATTCGCCGGCCGGCTGGCCGCGCGGCTCCGAGTCCTGGCCGCTGCATCACGACAAGTACGACGTGGAGCCCGCGCAGGCTTGCTGTCATCACAGGGAAGAGAAGACGACCTCATGATGAATGCCGAACCGCACGGTATGGCCGGGATGGCGGCTACGGAACGTCCGCCTACACCGATCCGCACGAGGGTCTGATCGGTGTCCAGTTCACCCAGCAGCTGTGGACGAGCCCGAACGCGCCGGCGGTGCAGCGCGACTTCTGGACGGCGGTCTACCAGGCGATAGCGGACTAGAGGGGAACCATGAAATTCCTGTGCATCATTTGCGCCGAGAAGATGATGGAGCACATGAGCGAGACCGAGGCCGCCCGGCACTACGACGAGTATCGCGAGTTCACCGACGCGATCCGCGCGAGCGGCCATCTCGTCGACTGCAACCGGCTGCTGCCGCCCGCGACTGCGACGACGCTCCGGGTGCGGAACGGCCAGGTATCGACTACCGACGGGCCCTTCGCCGAGACGCGCGAGCTGTTCGGCGGGTACTACCTGATCGAGACCGGCGATCGCGCCGAGGCGCTCGGGATCGCGGCACGGATTCCCGGCGCAAAGAAGGGTTGCGTCGAGGTCCGCGAGGTGGCAGAGGACGTTCCAACCAACACGGCGCTCGGCCGACGCGTGCGCTGAAGCTTGCGAGCCGGTTCCGCCGTTGCCCGACGATGACCCAGGCGAGCGAAGTCCGCGCGACGATCGAGACGATCTATCGCAGCGAGTCCCGACGCGTCCTTGCCACGCTCATCCGTCTGCTGCGCGATTTCGAACTTGCGGAGGAGGCGTTGCACGAGGCCTTCACTGCGGCGATCGAATCGTGGCCCACGCAGGGCGTGCCCGCGAATCCACGCGCCTGGCTCGTGTCGGCCGGCCGCTTCAAGGCGGTGGACCGGATCCGCCGACGGGCGCGCTTCGACGCGTCGCTCGCCGAGCTCGCACGTGAGCTCGACGTGGAGACTGGCGACCCCTCCGCGCACGATGTCGAGGAGCTCGAGGACGACCGGCTGCGCCTGATCTTCACCTGCTGTCACCCCGCCCTGTCGCCCGATGCGCAAGTCGCATTGACGCTGCGCGAAGTGTGCGGCCTCACCACCGAGGAGATCGCACGCGCGTTCCTGATCGGCGCGCCGACCGTCGCGCAGCGCATCGTGCGTGCGAAGGCGAAGATCCGCGACGCCCGAATTCCCTACCAGGTGCCGGAGCGAAACGAGCTGGCGGCACGGCTCGACAGCGTGCTGCGCGTGGTCTACCTCGTTTTCAACGAGGGCTACTCGGCGTCGACCGGCGAGTCGCTCACCCGTCACGACGTGTCCGCCGAGGCGATCCGTCTCGGTCGGCTGCTGCTTGAGCTCCTTCCCGAGCCCGAGGTACAGGCACTGGTCGCGCTCATGCTACTGCACGAATCGCGGCGCGCGGCGCGCAGCTCGCCCGACGGCGAGCTGGTGCTGCTCGACGCCCAGGACCGCGCACTCTGGAACCATGCACAGATCCAGGAGGGTTCAGATCTGGTCGAGCAGGCTATCGCGTCGCGTCGCTTCGGACCGTACACGCTGCAGGCTGCGATCGCCGCCGCGCATGCGACCGCGCCCACGGCGGCGGATACCGACTGGACCGAGATCGCAGCACTCTACGATCTGCTCGCGCGGATCCAACCGTCGCCGGTCGTGGATCTCAACCGCGCGGTGGCGGTCGCAATGCGGGACGGACCCGCCGCGGGCCTCGCACTCCTCGACGAGATCCTCGCGCGCGGCGACCTCGCCGATTACCACCTCGCGCACTCGGCGCGCGCCGAGCTCTGCCGCCGGCTCGACCGGCACGACGAGGCGCGCGCGGCCTACCGGAAGGCGCTGTCGCTCGCGCGGCAGGAACCCGAGCGCCGCTTCCTCAGCCGTCGCCTTGCCGAGCTCGGCTAGTTGCGCGGCGCGATCTTCCAGAGCTCGCCGTTGGCCGCGTCGGTGACGACATAGAGAGCGCCGTCCGGTCCCTGGCGCACGTCGCGGATGCGCTGGCCGCGGTCGGTGAGCAGGTGTTCCTCGCTCTTCACCTTCGCGCCGTCGAGCGAGAGACGCACCAGGCTCAGCGCCTTCATGCCGCCTATGAAGACGCTGCCGCGCCATGCGGGGAACGCATCGCCGGTGTAGAACTGCATCCCCGAGGGAGCAATCACGGGATCCCAGTAATAGACTGGCTGCTGTGTGCCGTCGCGCGCGGTCACTGAATCCGGAATCGGCTGACCCGAATACTCGATGCCGTAGGCGACGCGTGCCCAGCCGTAGTTCTTCCCGCGCTCGATGAGGTTGAGCTCATCGCCGCCGCGCGTGCCGTGCTCGACCTCCCAGAGCCGTCCCTGCGCATCGAAGGCCGACGCCTGTATGTTGCGATGACCGAGCGACCAGATCTCCGGGCGTGCGCCGTCGCGGCCGACAAACGGATTGTCGCGCGGTACCGAGCCGTCGGGCGCGATGCGCAGGATCTTGCCCATGTGGCTGTCGAGCTGCTGCGCCTGCGGCCGCATCGGCTTGTCCGAACGGTCGCCGAGCGTGATGTAGAGCATGCCGTCGGGGCCGAACGCGAGCCGCGAGCCGAAGTGCTTGTCACCGTTGTACACCGGCAGCGCGCGGAAGATCACGCGCACGTTGGTGAGCCGCGGGCGACCGGCAGAAAGCACACCGCGCGCGACGCTGGTCGCGTTGCCGCCCTGGCGCCGCTCGGAGTAGCTCCAGAAGACGGTGTGGTCGGACGCGAACCCGGGCGACAGCGCGACATCGAGCAGACCGCCCTGGCCGCCGAAATCGACGGCGGGCAGGCCTGCGATCGGCTCGCGCATCTGGCCCTTCGCGGTCACGACGCGCATCCGTCCCGGCTTCTCCGTGACCAGCAGGTCGCCATTCGGGAGCGGCTCCACCGCCCACGGCTGCATCAGGCCTTTCGCGAGCACCACTACGTCGAAGGCGACGTTCGAGCGCTCGGCGCAGGCACGAGTCTGGCCCGCGAACGCCGGCCGCTGGTCGGGTGCGTTCGGCCCGCTGGTCTCGATCGGCGCGCAGCCTTTCGTGGCCGGGACCTCGGCATCCGCGGAGGAAAGCAGGCCGGTGGCCACGAGCGCTGCGAGCGCGACGCGCGCGGCACGCGCGTTCGACGGGTTCGTGTTCATGCGATCTCCTTGGAGCGCCGTCCTGGTGCTGGTGTCGGGACTGAGGAGGTCCGTTCCGTTCGACTCCGGGATTTTACCGAAGCCGCATCCGCGGTGCGGATGCAGACCCGGAGATGCAGACTGGCCTACCGCGCGGCGGTCGGATCAGATGATGAGCCAGTGGCCGCCTCTGCGCCTCGTGCTTGCAGCACGCCCGCGCTCGCGGCCTCGAAGGTGTCCGCCCTTCGCTCGCCCGCATGCAGCTCGCCGATTCGCGTGTCGACGATGCGACCCGCTGTATCGATCAGGTAGAACGCAGGCCACTTCGACGCATAGCGCGCGTGCGTGCGCTCGAGCCAGGGCAGCGTGTTGCGGCAGTTCGAGCAACCAAAGGCCCAGAACTCGATGAGCACCGGGCGGCCGCGCAGCGCCGCGAGCTTGAGCGGCGGGGAGTTGAGCCAGTGCGCGGCATCGAGCTGCGGCAGCTCCGGCGCGCGGCCCGTGCTCACGCATGTGACGCTCCTCCTGTTACCCGATACGACCGGCCAGGGCGCGCCGGAATTACAACGGAAGTGCCAACCCCCGCAACTTACCTCCGGCGGCACGGTGGGA
>Ga0075418_10004539_pt1 | contig 15782 bp, 10 predicted proteins | sample SoiMetdeltSBSDD2_FD_81776 | JGI IMG/M metagenome (GOLD analysis project Ga0075418, IMG submission 81776) | Bulk soil microbial communities from a Populus tree surrounding site in Tennessee, USA - Soil MetaG P. deltoides SBSDD2 | ecosystem: Environmental > Terrestrial > Soil > Tree plantation...
GTGTGGGTGAACGGTCGCCCGGTGAACCCGATGAAGTACGTCCTTCCGGATGCCATCGTCGATTGACGCATTCGCGCTTGACTCTGGTCGTCCCCCGCATGTGATTTGAGATCGTCGTAGGACTGTCCCCACCTGCGGAGGCCGCCATGGGCGCCTCGTTAGGTTCCCGCGTTGTCGCCATGCTAGTCCTCACCAACCTCGCCGTCGTCGCTTGCAAAGCCATACCTCCCGGTCAAGCCTCACCGCAGGGTGATTCCGATCGCATCGTGATCACCGAGGCGATGATCGCCCGCTCGGGCGGTCAGACGGCGTGGGAGGTGTTACGCCGCGAAGCGCCTCAGCTGCGCTTCGGTGAGAATCGCAACGGCCAGGCGACGGGGATGACGCGCCGCGGCCGCAGCAGCTTCGTCTTGAACGACTCGCCCATGGTGATCATCGACGGCGTGCGCAATCAGGACATCAAGGCCCTGCAGTCTCTGCCGGCTTCGGCGCTGTTGCGCATCGAGGTGCTCACCGGCCAGGAAGGGACGACCTACTACGGCACCGACGCCGTGGGGGGCGTCATCATCATCAAGACCAAAACCGGCGGGCAGTAAAAAGGAGGGAGCGAACGCGCTCCCTCCTTTTCTTCACTGCGCTGGCGTCAGGCTACGGCAAACGGTCGAGACATGCCTGGACGCCGGGGTTGTTCTGTTCGTCCAGCGGAATCGGGAAGTTGACGTCTGCCCCGTAGATCAAGCCGTTCTTGAAGTATGGACCATTCGGGAAAACACTGTTGACCGGCCGGCCGAAGCCGCCGCGCAGCCCCGCCGCGCGGACCAGCCGTCGCATGTCATTCAGACGGTGGCCTGTGGCCCACAGCCAGCGTGCCCGCTCGTTGAACAGGAGGTTCACGGCCGCCGTGTCCGATGCCGGTGCCGCGAGCGGGGTCATGGGCGCAATGGGATTCGGCGGCGTGTTGGGCGCTTGCGTCCACTGCACGCCGGCCAGGATATAACTGGGCGGCGCTCCACGCAGCGCATTCAGGGAAGCCAGGAAGCCCACGGTATCACCACGCAGCAACGAGGCCTCCGCATTGATGAGCCGTGCCTCCAGCCCGGTCGCGAGCGTGATCGTCGCCTTTTCATCGACGTACCGCAGCTGATCATACTGCGGCGTATTGTTGTCGAACCCGACGTTCGTGCGCGCGGGATTTCCCGTGCGCGTGAACGGCGTCCGCGGGTCAAGCCGGGTCGTGTCGCGCCACGGAATCCCCACGCCTCCTTCGCGATCGGCGACGCCGTACCGCTCGAACTTGCGGACCCCGCTGTACACGCCGTTCTGCTGGCGTGTCGTATTGAGATCGTGGAGGATTGTGTACGCAAACGTCGTCGGCACGTTTGCCGCCGACACGACCGTATCGGCGTCGGCGATTCGCCCCATGGCCAGCAGCGTGCGCGCCTTGCCAACCAGCGCCAGCCGCAGGACCGTCGGCTTCCCGGCGGTGCTGTCATTCAATTGCCGTGCGGCCGCGAGCGCCGCATTGAACATCAGGAGCGCCGAATCGAGCAGCTGGGCCGTGGTGTTTTGCGCCCCGTACAGCACCGTCCCATCCGGGTTGGGATAACTCAGCGGCACACCCGAACAGTAGTTCTCGGCGAAAAACAGTCGCGCGTATGCCGCTAACGACAGCATCTCGCTCATTCCGGTGTTGCGGATCGTGTCCGACAACTGCCGGAATCTGTCAGCCGCCACTAACGCCGAGAGGTGGGATCGCGCCAGGTTCCGGAAAATGGTCGTGAACGTGCCGCTGGCCGGGTCTGTTTGCCGCGCATCGGCCTGGACCCGATCAGGGAACGTCTCGGTGTTGATCCACTCATCGCCCAGCAGGCCACTCGCCAGCACCTGGCCCTCCACCGTACCGCCCGATCCACTGGCACCCGAGCCAGTGTAGGCGAGCCCAAAGTCGCCAATGGCACCCGCCCGAATCGTGGGCAGCGCCAGCGGGTCATCCAAGCCGCCGGTCGGGACGATGTCGGGGTTCGATACGTCCGTCACGTGACACGCGGCTGCGAGCGTCCACAACGCCCCCAAGACGAACCCGGCAGCCAGCACGCGCCCTCCACCCCGGAGTGCGCGGCCCATGATGCTCAGCATCTGGATAGTCATGGTCGTTTCTCCGGTTAGAAGGCGATGTTGACGCGGCCGATCCAGTACCGCACTGGCGGCTGGGTCAAAAAGTCGGCCGTGGTGAAGTTGTTCTGCCCTGCCTCGCTGACCTCGGGATCGAGGCCCGTATACTTGGTCCAGGTCGCCAGGTTTCGGCCGGCGATCGTGAAGCTCAGCGCAGCGGCGCCGATCTTCGAGCTGATCCTGGAGGGGGCGTCGTACGTGAGCGAGATCTCACGCAGCTTGATGAAGTCCGCATCTTCCATGTACCCGGCCTGGCTGCCCTTGATGTTGGCGACAGCGGCAGCCTGCTCCGCGAGCGTGGCCGACGGGTCGTTGCGCCCCTTGCAGTTGCCGACACCGCAGCGGAACTGCTCGGTGCTGTTGAACAGCTTGTTGCCGAACCGACCATCGACCAGTCCATAGATGTGCACGCGCTGGTACACCGTGATCGTACCGCTCAATGTCCCACCGTGATCCGGGAACGGCTGACCCTGGAACGTTGCAGCGGATCCGAGGGTCACTTCGCTCTGGCTGAGCTTGCCGTCGCCATTGGCGTCGTCAAAGGTGTACGGCAGCTGGAAGTAGCTGCCCGGCGCGTAGCCGACCTGCATGCGTTGCGTGGCGCCGCCGAGCCCGAAGATGATGGGCGCTGTATTTGCGCCGAGATCCTTCACACGGCTCTGCGTGCCCCAGGCGCTGGCAACCAGGTCGAACTGCACGTTACGCTTGTTTAGGATCGTGGCGTTGGCTGAAATCTCGACCCCTTTGTTACCGACCGAGCCGAGATTCCGGAAAATGGACGTGCCGCAGCCGCACGAAGGCGGCAGCGTCACGTTGATGAGGGCATCGTGCGAGACCTTGTTGAAGTAGGTAAAGCCAAGGTGCGCACCCAGCGACCGAAAATCGGCGTCAAATCCGAATTCCAGTTCATTGGTGCGTTCCGGCTTGAGTGCACTGTTGCCCAGATTCCCGAGGGTGATACCCGGCACATCGGCCGCGCCGACCAACACGGGCGTCGCAACGAAGTACTGCAACGCGTCCAGCGGACCAGGGTGGAGCCCCGAGGTACCGTAGGCCCCCCGTAGCTTGAGCGCCCCCAAAAACCCGAGGTTGGGGAAGAACGGTTCCTCGGAAATGACCCACGCGCCTGACAGGCGCGGATAGAGAATGTTGCTGAAGTCCTTACCAAACGACGTATTGTCGTCGCTGCGCAACGCGATCGTCGCGAAGAGCCGGTTCCGGTACCCAAGCCGCTCTTCGATGAAGCGGCCGAGCGTTACCGTTTCCTGCGTCGTCTCGCTGTCGGTCTGAATCACCCCGCCGGCGAGCGAATTGGTCCCAGCGGTCAGTTTCTGCACGCGGGCCACCACGCCATGGAACTTCTGATGGTAGTAGAGAATCCCGGCACTCGTGACGGAGTTGAGGTCCGGCGTCAGCGCGAACGACGCACTGCCGTAGAAGTTGCCCGTCCAGTTGTAGATCTGGAACGGATTCGCCTGTCGATTGCCTTCGTTGGCCGTCGTGCTGAACGTGGCGGGGATTTCCCCGGGGAGCGTGGTATTCTCATCGTAGCGATTGAGAAAGTCAGTCCCGGCCACGGCGTGCGCCTCGAGCCACGGCAACGGCCGATAGTTCGCTTGCAGGCTGCCGGTGAAGTGGTCGATGTTCTGGAACGTCCGAATCGTAAAGCTCTGCTCCGGCAGCAGGAATCCGTACCCTTCATTCCTGGTGCTGTCCGACGACCCCAGGAAGCCGCTCGAGAGCACGCCGAACGAGTTGTTGTCGTTCTGTGGCAGGCGCAGTTTGCCGTTCGTGTAGATCACGGTGGACTGAATGTCCAGGTTTGGCCGGACGAGCGTGAACAGGTTTGCCAACAGGTTGACCTGCTTGTTGGTGTTGACCTTATAGACGCCGTCTTCGTTGTTGTAATGTCCCGAGACGTAGTAGGTCGTTTGTTCATTGCCACCCGACGCACTGATACCGAACAGCTGCCGGTGTCCGGTGCGGAACGGGCTGCGTTGTTCGATGGGGTTGAACCGCCGAACGTGATCGATCGCGCACGTGCCGGCCGCGGCGTTCGTCAGCGTACAGGTCGTATTGGCCGCGGTCTGGCCGGTGTAGTTGTCGGGGTACGTCCCGTAGTCATTCACCGTCCCGCCCTCGGCCGAGAACGTCCACTTGGTCGCGCCCGGCTGACCGCGGCGGGTGCGCATGAGGATCGCACCATTCGCCGCGTCGGTGCCGTACAGCACGCTGGATGCGGGGCCGCTGCTCACTTGCACGGCCTCGAGATCCTGCGGGCTGATGTCGTTCAGCCGGGAAGGCTGCTGACCACCCACCCCGACCGAGGTGGAGTTGGCGCCGTTCTCGACGCGGATGCCGTCAACGAGAAGAACGGGTTCGTTGGACAGCGACACGCTGTTCGAGCCGCGAATACGGATCCGCGTGCCCGTGCCCGACGTGCCACCGCTGGACTGCACCAAAACGCCCGGCACAGTCGAATTGAGTGCATCCGACAGATTCGAGGTTACGGCTTGCGCGGTGCGATTGCTCAGATCCACGTTATGGGCCACTGTGCCCTGCTCGCGCGCCGCTTGATCACCTGTTGCCGTCACGACGACCGCATCAAGACCCACCGCGACCTGGGCGATCGCAACATCAGATTCGACCGAGCCCCCGCTGGGCACGGTGACGGGTTGCGTCACGGCGCCGTAACCGATGAACGACACGCGGACGGTCTGCGCGCCAGCGGGGACGTTCGCCACCCGATACCGGCCGTCCTGGCCCGAGAGCACACGGATCGTGGTCCCCACGATCGATACCTGCGCGCCGGCGAGGCCCTGACCGGATGTCTTGTCGCTGACACGTCCGGTCACCTCGCCACCCTGCTGCCCCTGCAGGCGCAGAGGCACCAGCGTACAGCACCCCAGCACCAGCGCCACGCTGAGGCAGATCCTGCCGATAGTAAGTCGCATGTTCCGCTCCCTCACGCGTAAGAGTTGCCATCCATCTGCGGAGCAGACAACAGAAAGCCCGACGGGCCGGTCCAACGACGGACCGGTTCTATCCGCGCCATGCGCGGTGCGTCGGCTTAGCGACTACATCGACCGGGGATGATGATGTTGCGCTGGAGGTGAAGAACGCAGCGGACGGAAATCTGATCCATGGCGCCTCCTTGAGGGGATGGGGCGGCCAAAAACGGCTGACGGCCAACGTGGTTGATCAGACCCTTCTTCCACTAAACTGCAGGCCGTTACGCAGCCCCGCAAGGGAAATCCCTTCCATTCCCGACCCGGCGCGGTGTAGCTTGGCGGCATGATTGCACGCGCCGTGGCCGCCCTGTCGACCCTGACGTTGCTCGGCCTGGCCGGCTGCGGGCTGGAGCCTGAGCCGCTGCTCCCGCCGCTGCCTCCGGGCCAGCCCCTCGCGTATGTCAGCAGTGGGCTGGCGAACGCCGACGACATTTTCGTGCTGAGTGCCAACGCCGAAAGCGACGTTAATGTGACCCGGTTCGCCTCATACGACTCCTGGCCGGCCTGGTCGCCCGACGGCACCCACATGGCGTTCGAATCGAACCGCGACGATCCGCTCTTTACCGAGATCTACGTCGTGGAGGTCGACAGCGGCTTCGTGAGACGCCTGACGGGCGATACGGGCTTCGCCGACGCGCAACCAGCCTGGTCGCCGCTCGGCAACCGCATCGCGTTCGTCAGTGACCGCGACAGCGCCGGGTTCGACATCTATCTGATGAACCCGGACGGGGGGTCTGTGAAGCGCTTGACCGCCGACTCGTCGAACTCCGTGCAACCTGCCTGGTCGCCCGACGGCACCAAGCTCGCATTCGCGACGGACCGGGACGCGCCGGCCGGGGAGATCTACGTGATGGACACGGCTGGCGGAAACCTCGTGAACCTGACGAACAACACCGCCAGCGACCTGACGCCGGCGTGGTCTCCGGACGGATCCGAGATCGCGTTCATGTCCGATCGGGATTCGTCCGCATTCGGGATCTTCGTCATGAATGCAGCGGGCGGGAACATCAGGCGCGTAAGCCCGGCTTCCCCGCCATGCGGCGTGCCGTCCTGGTCGCCCGATGGCGCGCGCCTCGCCTTCGAGTGCGATGCGGACATCTATGTGGTGAATGCGGATGGGACGGGATTGGCCCGGATCACGCGAACGGGGAATACGCAACGCTCGGAAACTCAGCCGCGCTGGAAGCCGGTACCGTAGTCGAGAGCGACCGCGGTACCGGCATCGCGCGAACGACTCAGGGCACGTTGCCGCGCGGCGGGCGCCGGTCCACCAGGTAAACCGTCGAGATCAGGCTGTCAGCCGCGTTGGCTGGCGCCGCGCTGCCGGCAACCGGACGCGGCACGAGGATCGCGGTCAGAACGCTGCCGGCAATGCGCGATCCGGCGATCGGCTCCGTCGGCGGATTCGTGGTCCCGAACTGCCCCGCGGGAGCCGTGATGGCCGCGAGCACGGTCTTGGTTCCCGTGGCCGTGAACACCACGCGCATGGCCTGACCAGCCGCGGCGGCCGTGTCGTCTACCGCAGCGGGGACGTACGCCGACGCCTGGCCGAACGCGACGTTCGTCGCCGCCCGGGCATCGGGCAGGCTGTCCACGGTCGCCGCATTCACCGGTTTGCGAACGATGAACACATCGACGTTCCCCAGTCCGGCGCCGGCGTTCACCGCGCGCACGGCCAGCTGGCCGGCGGCGGGGACCGGTGGGTTGTCGAGCAGCAACAACGCGGCGTGGGCCGGTGTCGAGGCGGCACGCGCGAACCCTGCGTGGATCAGCGTGTAGCCCTGATCGGGCGCCAAATTGAGCGTCCCCTCGAGCAGGATCTGCTGCGCGATCACCGGATCGGTGCTGCTGTTGAAGATTCGGTACGTGCGCGTGCCCGACTGGATCGCCTGGTAGAACATGTTGGAGCCGCGATAATTGGCGTCGAACAACCCCGCGTTTGCAGTGATGTCGACGATGCGCATATCCTGTTGACCTGTGTCGGGGACCGCATTCACCCAGTGGATGGCCGCGAGCTCCGGCAATGGTTCCTCGAAGGTGGCATCCTTTGCGCATCCCACCGCCAGCAGGACGGCGACGCAGGTGGCTGAAGACCGAAGTGCAATCATAGTTGACCTTTCCGAAGTGTCATTGATCAGCATCGCCATCCGCTCCGGGAATGAACGGAATGTTGAGGCTACCGAATCCCAGGATGTCGAAATACACCATCGTGCTCAGGGTGACAAACGCCACGGCGATGCTGAAGACCGCCGTTCGTCCCCGCGACAACCGCTTCTCCGATACAGTCGCGACATAGCTGCGTCGCACATCGACTTGTTCCCCGCTCCAGCGGACCCTCGGACCGCGCAGCGGCTTCACACTCGAGACGGCGAGACGATACGCCGAGTCATCCGCGGCGACGATGCTGCCCTCGACGCTTTCGGTCCCAGGACCGATCATCTGCGCCGTGCCCACGCGCCCCATGTCGCTGAGCTGGATCGAAACACGCGTCTGCGGTTCCGGGGTCGCCGGCACCGCGTGATACGTGTAGCAGGCACCGAGGAGGCCGGGCAGCAGCCCGGCCACCCCTGCCAGCATCCGCAGTCGCACGGCTAGTACACGCCGCCCGGGAAGAGCCCGTAGTTGCCCGGGCCTGCGCTCGACGGACCGCCGCCCCCGAAGCCGTAGAATGGCTGGCGCCGCGCATCCATTTCGTTGAACGGGACGGGCCACTGATACGCCGTATTCTGCGGCAGATCGCCCCAGCCGCGCGCTGCGAAGTACCACATGCCGTAGCCGGTATACGCCGTCTCCATCCGGTATTCCCACTTCAGTGCGTCCCACAACCGGCCGCACCGCGTCCCTTTGTAGGTCTGGGCCGCGTCCGGGACTTTCGGCACGCAATTGACCGCGCTCCCCGGCACCGCCGTCAGGGTATCGGCAATCCCGACGAGCGACGGCAATCCACCGATGGTGACGCGCGAGCTGTCGATCCGGGCGATCGCGGCGGCGATGTTACCGGTTCGCAAATAGCCTTCCGCAGCCAGCAGGCGGATTTCCGCGCGGGTCATGATCGGGTACGGGCCGATCCGGTTCGCTTGCCGGAATTGGCGCGAGCGCCAGAAGTCGTACATCGAGATCTGAAGCGGATCGCCGGACACGTCGTCGCCCGACGGCCGATTGCGAAAGTAGGGCGTATTGGTGAACGGCTGGCCGGCGGAGCCTGTCCCGGCGGCCGCGCCCTGCGCCGTCCGCGCGGCCTGGTTACACGGCGCCACGCAGTTTGCCCCGCCGGGGAAGCGCTTATCCGGCGTAACGACCAGGAAGGGCACGCGCGCGCTCGGCGTTGGGGCCGCCAGCCAGGCGGCATAACCGCCTGACGTGTCCGCCATACCCATCCAGAACTGGGACATCTGGTGCCACGCGCCAGCCCCGGTCGTGTAGTGCTGGACGACCCAGCTGATGTCCCACCCGTTCGTCGGGTCCATGTTGGGGGCCAGGTTCGCCGTGATGCCCGAATCGGCGTCGCGGATGACCTGGGCCCAATCGACCGCCGCGCGCTCGGCAGGAGTCCGCGCAACGCCGGCCCGGAACTGCGCCTTGTAGGAGCGCGCCAGCCGGATGAAGTCTGCCTGCGTCATCGCGATGCCGTTGATCCAGAAGTTGGCCGTCGTGGGCAACGGGAACGCGGCCGGATTCGCGCGGGCTATCGCGATTGCCGAATCCAGATACCCGAGTGCCGCCGCATTCACGCCGGGATACGGGGACAACGGCACAACGACCGCGGCGTCGGCTTCTGGATTGTCGTTCTCGGTGAGGATCGACGCCGAGTCGTAGGCGAGCGACAGATTCCCGAGCGCGACGCCCTGAATGAAGCGCGCGAACAAGAGTGCCCGCGCATCGGCCGCGGCCGAGCCGAGCGTGATGTTTTTCAGTGACGCGATGCCGAGCGCCGCCTGCCGCGCGGCGCGGTGGCCCCGGAACCAATCATGGTAGTTCCCCGCGTTCCCCTGGCTGCCCCGCTGATTCGTGATCGGATTGCGCGGGATGGAGCCGCGCGGCCCCATCGCGAAATTGGCGAGCGTCGACGTGTTTTCCATCCCCATGACGATCATCTGGGTCTGCAGCCCGTCGTTGCTCCCGCCGATCGTGCTGTTCAGCCAGACGCCGTACAGTCCGGCGATGAACACCTGAAGGTCCGCGGGGTTGGTGAACACGCGCCCGCGATCCGGATCGTTCGAGTTGTTCACCGTCAGTGGATCGCTGCACGCAAGAACCATCAGGGCGAACACGCCAGCGAACAGTTTTTTCAGACGCATAGTACTCTCCGGCAAAGTTTTGGCGCGGGGCCGCCGCGCCGGCGTACGCCGGCGCGGTGGGTCCCGCTCTCGCTTAGAAGGTCGTCGCCAGCCGAACGGTGAACGTGCGCAGGTTCGGGAACACGAACGCGTCCACGGCGTTGATCGCGCGCGAGCCCGCGATGTTCGTGTTCGGGTTGCCGCCCGGATTGCCGTTTGGATTCGACGCGATGCCCACCTCGGGGTCGAACCCGCGATAGCCCGTGATCGTAAACAGATTCCGACCCACCACCGTCACGGACCAGTTTCCCGCGCCGGCGACGCGGCCGATGTCGTAGGACAGGGCCAGCTCGCGCAACTTCGCGTAGCTCGCGTCTTCAACCGTGAAGTTGTTCGGCCCGAGCAGGTCGTAGAACCCGCCCACGCCGGAGCCATTGTCGGGCGGTGCGGCGCGGTAGTAGTACCCGATCGGCTTCGCGGTTTCCACCGATTTCCCGGTCTGATCGACGTCGTGCGAGAGGAAGTCGAGGTGCGCCCAGTGGAAGCCCTCGTTCCACACCTTCTGACCGATGGAGGCATCGACGAGCGCATACAGATTGAAGCGGCGGAATTGGACGTTCTGCGTGACGGCGAACCGGAAATCGGGCAGCGCATTGCCAAGCGCGACGCGGCGCGCGTCCTGGATGTTGTTGGCATCGCCGCGCAGCACGATCGGCATGCCCCAGTTCAACGCCACGCCCCAGGGGGCCAGCGAGCCCGGCAACGCCGTCTCCCAGAGGTTGTGCGTGACGCCCATCCCGGGATCGTTGCCCGCGCCGACCCAGACCAGCCACCCTTCGTCGTTGGTCTGGAAGGAGCTTCCCGCGCCGCCGCAGTCGCCGTTGTAGGGCGCCGGCAGCTGCGAGCAGTCCCGCAGGAACGCTCGGCCGTAGAACGTACCGACGCGCTCCCCCTCCTGCGCCTGGAACATCTGCTCCGTGCCCTGCTGCCCGGCGCCGTACGTGTACGGCGCGACGTCGAGCCGGGCAATCCAGCTGCGGTTGTGGTCATAGACCACGCCCATTTGCCACGACAGCTCACGACTGCGGGTAATCGGGATATTGAGCGATAGCTCGTGGGTGATGTTGAGCAGCTGACCCGCGTTCTGCCATTGATTCTGGTACCCGGTGGACGACGATACCGGCACCTGCAGAATCTGCTGGTCGATCTTGGACCGGGCGTAGGTGGCGGTGAGCCCGTAGCGCCCGAACAATTCGAGATCGGCGCCGAGCTCCATTTCGTGGTGCATCTCCGGCTTCAGATTGCGATTGCCCAACGTGGTCAACGTGAGCAGCCCGCCGGCACCGATATTGAACGTCTCGTACTGCGCGCTGAAGTTGGGCGAGCCGCCGGCAGTGCCGTACGACGCGCGCAGTTTCAGCTCGTTCATGTTCGGGAGGAACCACCACGGCTCCTGCGACGGCCGCCACGCGGCGGACACGCGTCCGAACGTGGCCCAGCGGTTTCCTGCGCCGAACAGCGAGCTCCCATCCTGGCGCACCAGCGCATCCAGGATATAGCGCTCCTTGTATTCGAAGGAGCCGTGCAGGGACCCGCCGATCTGGCGGATCCTCGTGAACGTGGACGCGACCGCTTGATTGGTGGTGACGTTGCCCAGCGAGGTCACGCCCTTCACAGAAAGGGAACGCCCCTGGCCGGTGTTCAGCTCTTCGTCACGCTGCTCGAACAAGTACCGTGCCGTGAATCGGGAGTTCAGGTTGTTGGCCAACTTGCGGCGCACCGACACACTCACATTGGCGTCGACCGCCTCCGCGCCCGCGGCGCCGCGGAAAATGAATCCGTTGTTCGTCAGCGGGGTGGACGAGGTCGTCCGGTACCCCTTGTCCTGGATCTGCGCGAAGCTGGCGCGCCGCTGGTCGTATCCGATGCTGCTCGAGAAGGTGAGCCAGTTGAGCGGCGTGAAGTTGACAGTCGCGCCCCCGATGAAGCGACTCGAGATATCGTCGCGGAGCGCGTTCTCGAAACCGTACAGCGGATTGGCATTCTGCCCGCCGCCACCCTGGAGGTTCGGCCGGATGTACAGCCGGCCCAGGGTGTCGCGCGCCAGCGTGTTTACGATCGCCGGCTGGCGCGTCAACAGGAAGAACGCGTTATTGCCCCCATCGTTGTTCGACCCGTCGTCGGCGCTGCGGCTGTAGAACGCCGTGACGCCGACATTCCACGTCGTCCCGATGAGCTGATCGACGTTGGCCCGGAACGAATTCCGCTGGAACCCGTGCAGGAACCGAATCGCGCCCCGCTCCGACAGGTTCGTGGCGCTCACGTAGAAGCGGGTCCCGCCAAACCGGCCGGTCAGGTCGAGGCTGTTCTGGGTGAACGGCTGCGGATCGACCGACTGCGCGACCGCGTTGTACGCCACCCCCGGCCAGGGGTTCAGCTGGAATTGCTCCTTCAGCACGTTCCCCGTACGACCCGTCACGGCTGAGGCCGAAATCGAGGATCCCGGATCCAGCGGGAAGCCCGGCGTGCTGGGCGCGAAGTCCCCCGGCGTGTTGTTGACGCGGTAGGCTTCGGCGGCGTAGTCGAAGGTGCGGGCGCAGAGCGGCTGGCCCGTCACCGCCTGGCAGAAGCGCGTGCCGGTCTCGTCGGTGAGCAGCGCGTGAAAGCGCGCGATGCCGAAATCGCGCTCGATGTCGGACACGCCGGCCTCGGTGCGCACCCCAAAGTTGACACCCTCGAGCGCGCGGCTGCCGGTCTTCGTCTTGATGCTAATGACGCCATTGCCCGCGCGTGCGCCGTACAGAGACGCGCCGGCCGCGCCCTTCAGCACTTCTACGCTCTCGATGTCCTGCGGCGAGATTTCCGGCAAGTTGCCGTTGATCATGACGCCGTCGACGATGTACAGCGGATCCTGGCTGCGGCCGGCGGCATTGAGCGACGTCGGTCCACGCAACACCACGGACGCTTGCGTTCCCGGACGACCGGTGCCCGATACGATATTCGCGCCCACCTTCCCCTGGAGCTGGCGCAGCGGATCGGGAGACGCGAGCGGCAGGACGGAGATATCCACCCGCTGGACGGTCAGCGGCGAGAGCACTTGACGGGTCGAATCCTGTACGCCCGTTACGACGATCGCTTCGAGCATGTTCGCGTCGGTGACGAGCGCGACATTGACATCATGCTCGCCGGCCGAAAGCACGAGCGTCTGCGTGGACGGCTTGTATCCGATCGCCCGAACTCGGATCGTCACCGTCTGTCCCTGCACGCGGGCGGCCGGAATCGAGATCTGGAATCGGCCGTTCGCTCCGGTGAAGACCTGGAGATTCAACTCGGGGATTTGCACGGCGGCAACCGCGACGAGCTCACCCCGATCGGAGCTGACGGTGCCGCGGATAACCGCTTCCTGCGCCTGGGCCGCACGCGCACTGCCGGCGAGCAAGCCAAGCGCCGCGACTCCGGCGAAGAATACGCCACGACAAGTGTGGACCATAGAGACATCCTCTCGTGAACTGGGAAAACCATGGTGGCGGGCAATACGAAACCGGGCGCCTCTCCATGCGGAAAGGCGCGCGAGAAATACGCGGATAGTCACTCGGGCGAGCGTGACGGTCATAACGCCCGGGTTCAGGTGACGGCCTGGAAACCTTTGAGGCTCGTTCGAGCCTCTGTAAAGGTTATACGCCCCCCCGCAGAAACCGTCAACCCCCGCGGCCACACCCTTACAGATCGGAGACCGGGTTGCGCCGCGGCCGCCGCGCCCTATCATCTACTACTCTTCGCCTCCCCGGTCCCCGGATATGGCCGGATTATGGCTCGTGTAGTCCACCTCGTCTCTGCAGTGCTGGCTTTCGCCCTCGGAGCCGTGCTGCCCAGGAGCGCGGTCGCCCAGGCAGGGCGCCCCTCCAGCCCCAACGCCCCTACCCTCCGTGGCAGCATCAGCGGACAGGTGATTGACCAGGCGTCGCGCACCCCGGTCGGGGGGGCCAGCGTCGCGTTCCTTGGCACCAAGCACCAGATCGCCACCGACAGCGGCGGCCACTTCTCCCAGGGCGGGTTGGGGTCCGGCACCTACCTGCTTCAGGTCCGGGCAATCGGGTACAGCGCGACATCGTGGGTGTTGCGCCTCGGCGACGGTGAAGTGGTCGAGTACTTGTTCGAGATAGCGCCACTGCAATCCGAGCTCGACCCCGTTATCGTGGTGGCACCGCCGGGTTACACCGACCGGCGTCTCGGGGAGTTCGAGGAGCGCCGGCGACGCAGCCAGGGAGTGTTCTTTACGGCAGACCAGATAGCGGCAAGTCATGCCAGCACGCTCTTGGACATGCTTCGCGGCATTCCCGGCGTTCGCCTGGCCTGTCGATCTCAGGCGTGCGTCGTCCAAATGACGCGAGGCGCCAAGGCCACTGGGTGCTCGGCCGACTGGGTGGTGGACGGTATTCCGGCCAGCCTGTCGGGAAGCCCTCACATTCCCATCATTGGTATCATCGGAATCGAGATCTATCGCAGCGCGAGCGAGGCGCCGCCTGAGTTTCTGAAGCCGGATTCGCAATGCGGCGTCATCGTCATCTGGACCAAGTCGGGCCCCTGACGCGCGTTCTTGCTTTCCGGAGCACGCTGCTCGCGACGCTGCTGGTCTGGGCACCTGACGGTCGCGCGCAGAGTGGGGATCCGCTGGCCGCGCGGTCAAAGGGTGTCCCCAACGCTCCCGTCACCGTGTACGAGATGGCGGACTTCCAGTGTCCCGCCTGTCGCCTGTTCGCTGTGACCGTCCTGCCCACGCTGGAACGGGAATACGTAGAGACCGGCAAGGTTCGGTGGGTCTTTATTAACCTACCTCTAACCTCGATTCACCCCAACGCGATCGCCGCCGCGGAGGTCGCCATGTGCGCGGGCCGACAGGGGCGATTCTGGCCCACACATGACCTGCTGTACAAGCAGCAGGACGATTGGGCCAAGCTGCCGTCCCCCAAAGCCCGGGACGTGCTCGTCGCCCTGGCGCAGCGCGCCGGAGCTGATCGAGCGAAGCTGCTGGCGTGCGTGAATGGCGGCACGGCTCGTTCGGAGATCGAGCTGGACGCCCAACGAGCCACCCGCACCGGTGCCCGTGCCACCCCTTCCTTCTATATCGAAGGCGGCCTGATCGAGGGCGCGCCGTACACGCCCGATCCGATGCGTCGCGTACTCGACTCCGTATACGCAGCCCGCACGCGTCCACAGCAGTGAAGTCTCAGCGCCCCTCTCGCCCCGCGTGGCTGTACCGGCTGAGCGTCCACATGGCCACACGCGCCGCGCCCCTCATCGCCCGGTTCGACAAGAAAGTGGCGCGCGGGCTCGACGGCAGGCGCGGCCTGGCCAGCCGCATGGCGGCCTGGGCCGCCGCGCAGCGCGATCCGATGCGCCCGCTCGTCTGGATGCACGCCCCGTCCGTGGGGGAAGGGCTGCAAGCCAAGCCGGTGCTCGAAACGCTGCGCGCCGAGCATCCTGACTGGCAGCTGGCGTTCACGTTCTTCTCGCCGTCGGCCGAACGGCTCGCGAAAAACCTGCCGGTCGACATCGCCGATTATCTGCCCGTGGACCGGCACGCCGATGTGAGAGCCGTCCTCGACGCCCTGGAGCCGACCGCGCTCGTGTTCAGCAAGCTCGACGTCTGGCCCGAGCTGACGCTCGCCGCGGCAAGCCGGGGGGTGAGTCTTGGACTGATCTCAGCCACGGTCGCGCCCTCGAGCTCGCGGCTGCGCTGGCCCGCGCGCGGATGGGCGGCCGCGGCCTATCACGCGCTCGACAGCATCGGCACCATCAGCGAGGAGGACGGCCAGCGCCTCGAGCTGCTCGGCGCGCGACCCGAGGTCATCGCCGTCACCGGCGACACACGGTACGACAGCGTCGTCGAGCGCGCGGAGCGGCTCGACCGCACCCGCGAACCCCTCGCGCGCCTCGCCTCGAGCGGCAATCCGGACACGTTTACGATCGTGGCAGGTTCGACGTGGCCTTCCGATGAAGCGGTCCTGTTACCCGCGTTTGCGGATCTGCTGCATCAGCTCCCCAGCGCACGCTTGCTGCTCGCGCCGCACGAGCCGAATCCGGATCACCTCGCCGGGATCGCGGACCGGCTCCGCCACCTCAAGCTGCCGCGCCCCGTGCGCCTGTCGCAGCTCGAGCACGCGAAGCCGGGGCCCGTCATCGTCGTCGATCGCGTCGGCATTCTCGCCGATCTGTATTCGCTGGGCAACACGGCATTTGTCGGTGGCGGATTTCATCGCGCCGGGCTGCATTCGGTGCTCGAGCCCGCGGTGTTCGGCGTTCCGGTCATCTTCGGGCCGCA
>Ga0075418_10004543_pt1 | contig 15776 bp, 15 predicted proteins | sample SoiMetdeltSBSDD2_FD_81776 | JGI IMG/M metagenome (GOLD analysis project Ga0075418, IMG submission 81776) | Bulk soil microbial communities from a Populus tree surrounding site in Tennessee, USA - Soil MetaG P. deltoides SBSDD2 | ecosystem: Environmental > Terrestrial > Soil > Tree plantation...
CCGACTTCCACGCCCCGTCCCACCGCAACGCTCGCGCCGTGGAAACCCGGCGACACGTTCGGCGACGCGCAGCGGACCGTAACGGTCGTGTATCGAGGCATTGGCGATTTCCTGATCTGGCTGGTCGTCGTTGTCCTGCCCATCCTTTTGCCGCCCATAGCTGCTCTCTGGGTCTTGTGGAAGCTGTTATCTCGCAAGCCGAGTAAGCCAGGCAGCGGGGCTTCATAATTGTCAATTGAAACATGACTCACCCCGAAATTAATCTTTCGAGCGCTGAGCCACAGATTTCATCGATTTGCACTGAATCAGCCGACCCGTTCAAGCGGGTCGGCTTTGCGTTTGGCCAGGTTGTGGATCACCAATTCACACAAAGCATCCGTGCGCGAAGCGTCCGTGACTGCACTGTAAAAAGGTCATTTTTACCGCGAAGGCGCGAAGGACGCTAAGATTATCAAGAATCAACTTTGGCATCTACATTCTCTTCCCCCAGGGATTTGGATTCACTGCGCGAGAATGTTAAGATTCTTCGCGCCCTTCGCTTCTTCGCGGCGACAGCAGACTCATCCGTGCAACACCAGCACTTGCGCCTGGTGCAAGTGTCCGTGGCTGATCCCTTTAGTTTGGGGTTAATGATGTTTTACGATTTCTGCCAGGCCTGCAATCTCTCTGAATCCGCCGCGCCTTTGCGGCCGATCACCTTGTAGACGTTTACAGGCCGCCTCTTGCCTTTTACGGTCACCGCATCGGCAAGTTCAGCGTCGAATTCATCCTGCACCTGTTGGTAGGCGCTCTCACTGATGAGAATGGGCCAGGCGTATGTCTTGGTCAGGTCTTGCAGGCGGGAGGCAAGGTTGGCATTGTCACCGATCACGGTGTAATTGATGCGCTGTTCCGAGCCTAACAACCCGACAAACACATCCCCTGAATTGATGCCGATACCCATTTCGATCTGGGTCGGGCGCCCTTCACGCGCCCAACCCTCCTTGAGGTCAGCGAGGGCCACGCGCATATCCAGTGCGGCGCGGACCGCCCGCGCGGCGTGATCCGCGTAAGGGACCGGCTCGCCGAAAAAGGCCATGATCGCGTCACCTTCGTATTTGTCCACGGTGCCGCCGTGTTGATGGATCACTTTCGACATGGCTTCCAGATAAGGATTCAGCACAGCCACGACCTCTTCAGGAGTCAATTTTTCTGACAGCGTGGTAAACCCGCGAATGTCCGAGAACAGTATGCTCAGGTTGGCGCGCTTGTTCAGGGACGTCAGGTTCTGCGTGGAGATCAACTGATCCACCATTTCGGGGGCGATGAAGCGACTGAACAAATTGCGCACACGGCGTTTCTCCAATTCCTGCGAAACGGCCTGTTCCAGGGTTGGGAGCACGACGCCCAGGAACAACATGATCTGCGGTGGGACGATCGGTAGAAAATATCGCTGGCCGGCAAAGAGGGCAAAGGCGGCGATAGCATATCCGGCCATGCCAGCGATCAGATAGGCAAGCGTCAGGGAGGGACGTTTCGATTTGGAGATGAAAAAAGCCAGCGCCGCCATCGAAATCGTGATGAGCAGCTCCAACCATGGTGGCGTGAGGCTAAGATATTTTCCCTGTAGAATCGTATCCACAGCGTTCGCGACGATCTCCACGCCCGAGGTAGGTGAGGCCGCAGAGAAAGGTGTTGGGTGGATGTCTTGAAGCGTGATGGTCGTTGCACCGATCAAAACGATTTTGTCGCGGAAGGCATCCCGGTCACGTTCGAGCGCGACGCCGTCGTGCACATCGTAAGCGGAATACGTTGGATAGGTTCCAGCCGGTCCCGCGTAGTTCACGAGCAAATTGCCCTGATACAGTGGTACGGTCCGACCGTTGAACGTCAGGTTCCGGCTTGTAACTTCGGAAGGCGGCTGGATGCCCAGGTACAGGCGGACGATGTCGAATGCCCAATGATCATAGATCTGGTCTTTGAACGAGTCGAATGCCTGCACGCGACGCACAATAGCATCTTCATCACGAAACACGCTGGTGATCCCGAGGCCGTCCAGCACCTCCAAATAGGCGGGAAGAGGTTCCTGGATGGTTGGGAAGGCGAACCCGTCCACCGTGTTTTGATAAATCTGGACAGTGGATACCGCGTGCGGCATTTGGGCAAGCGCCTTTGAAAACGCCTCATCATTTCCCGCTTCCTGATCCTGTTCGAACAGCTGGATATCCACCCCGATTACTTTCCCGCCGCCCTTGTTGATCTGGTCCACAATCTCTGCATAGTAGGAGCGCGGCCAGGGCCATTGGAATTTCGTCCAGTTGAAGGATGCGTCATCAATCGCCACGATCACGATCTTGTCCGACGGCTGCTGCACCCCGCGCAGGCGCATGAAAGCATCCCGCGCGCCATATTCGGCCAGCTCCAAGGGAGTGGTGACGCCCGGAAAATATCCTGCCAGTTGGACGACGAGCAGGAGGATCGTCGTGCCTATCAGCAGCGCCAGGCTTAAATTCAAGGATCTCTTATTGCTTGCTTTCATGTTTCAACAGTCCCGATCGGGAACTCCAGGATTTTCCATGAAGAATATCTGGAAAAGTAGAAGATTCCTCAGAATCATTCGGCACCCATCTATCTCATGGCGAGATTGATTTGCTCAATCCTGCGGATGTTCTTGATAGGTGAGTCATTAACATTTCGATGGATCGAAACAAGCTGGTTTATCCGGGTTACAAACATCAGCCGGCTTACAAGCAGGGGCGGATGTGTCGATTGGCTCCGGCTCTGGCTCGCGGATTCTCGTGGGCTTGGGTGTGGGGTCACCCTGTGGTTTGGTGAACGTGAAAGCAGTCGTGGAACAAATCTCATTCCCATCCGCGCCGACGGCTGTGACGAACCAGGTGTATTCTCCGCCGTTCGGGAAGATCTCGATATATCGCGTGTCGCTGGTCTCTGTGGTCTCGATCTTTGCCTGCCGGCCGGTCGAGTCCAGGAACGTCATCACGTACGATTGCGCGCCGGGCTGGGATTCCCATTCAAATGTGACCTGCGCAGATTTGGGGAAGCTGCTTCCAGACGGTGGTTGAAGGATCTGGAAACAGGCGCTGCTGGCGGGCCCGGGCGGAACCACCGTCTCCAGCGTAGGGGACGGCGCTTCAGCAGGAGTGAGGGTAAACTCGAGAGTCGGTGCGGGTGGCTCGGTCGGTGGCCCAATGGCTGTGAGTGTGCTCATTGCCTGATCGAAGAGAGCCTTCGCTTCGGGATTTTCAGTGAGCCATTCCTGAAAGTCCTCCACGGTCATGGGCTCGGTGCCCGGGGCAGTCCAATTTCCGGTCACCGGGTCCTGGTGATAAAGGACAGAACTTTGTCCGCCTGAGAAGTTGATTGTGCCAGCCGGGTTGCTTGCCGAACAGCTCCCTTCCAGGCATGTAACGTAAATATCGTGCGTTACAGGATCAACCTCCACCTTCATATAAGAGCCGCGCACGGAGGCGACCCCGGAGGGGGTTTCCACTTCCGCGCTCCCGCCGCTTAGAATGATGAAAATTTTACCGGCCTCCATTTTTATCTTTGTGGAGAGGCCGCCTTCCACCTGATCATTCGCGATCAGTGTGAAGATGGAAGATGGTCCCACACGGATGATGGTGCCGGTGGAAAGGTCGAGTCGCACGCGTCCATCGTCTGCCGTTTGGACCTGCCCATGGGTTTCCAGGATGGTTTCCAGGCTGGCAGGCAAAAACGTGTCATTGTCTGTCTGGCGCGCCTCCACATCCCCGGTAAGTTCGCTGAGCTTCGCAGACAGCGGCGAGGCTGCCTCTGTTTTGGACTGACAGCCTCCGTTAAAAATAATAAGTACAACGACGATCAACCATAAATACCGCTTGCTGTTCATTTGTCGCTCCGTTTCCTGTAACTGGAGATTTCTAACATTGCTCTACCGCTTGCCTTCTTAAACTATTTGCAATCATTGGCAAGCCAAAATCAAAATTTCAACCTTACTGAGTTAGACAGTACGATGTAAAGCGTAGCACATTTGTCTTTCAGCCGCCATGATAAAAACGTGCTATTCCCCTCGTTCCAAAGCCCAGACCTTCCAGAGAATGCCTCTGGCCACGGAGCGCAGGAAGAATTCTACATCACGGAGTTCAAACCCCGGTTTGTTATTCACACGATCGGCGGCAAAATAAGGCTTTTGTGCCCATTCCCGCATGGGTCGGGTCGTGTTTTTGAAGGAGAGTTCCTGAGACGTATACTTTAACACCTGCTCCGAAATCATTTTTTGCCGGTCTCGATTGCCCGCCATTGTCAGGATATGGTCGCGAAACGTCCCTGCGTCCCCGATCGGGAAGGTAAGACCCAGCCCCTGATTCTCGACAATCTGACTTAATTCGCAACCCAGTGTGGTAATCACCGGCAAGCCGTAATGCATCATTTCGACGAGACGGGTGCGGGTTCCCGTCAGAGTTTCGTAGTGAAAAGCATCCAGGTTTATGCCGACGTCCGCCTGGCGGTAGAGGCCTGGTAGAACTTTACTGGGCTGCCACCCCAGCATATGGAAGCGGTCGCGGTGTGGCGAGGCAGCGATCATTTCCAAGAGCCGATCGTAGGATCTGTTCTGCGCCAGCTTTACCGCGGCACCGGCTGAAACATAAACAATCCGCGGATCGCGATCCATGGCCTGGCTGATGGCCTGGAACAGCGTATCGACATCGGCCCACACATTGTAGCCGCCGCACCAAAGCACAACAAACGCGTCGTTCGAAAAAACTTCTCCGCGTAACTTCAAGCTATCGCCTCCCTCCTCCTGTTTGGATGGCGCGCCCGGCAAAACGACGTGTGCAAAATCATATCCGAGTGTATGGCGGTTTAGCCGGGCCGCCATACTGAGTTGTCCAACCAGCGCAAATTTTTGCGGTGTACTGCAGGTCGAATATGCGTCTCCGCCCTGCAGGACGATGTTCTGATACTGGAACGTTGTTCTGAGTCCACGATCGTTGCCGCGCATGTGCAGGGCCAGTTGATTCTCGATCAACCTGTCACCGTACAGATCGATCCACAGCGGCTGGCGGCGTTTCAGGCGGGTCGCGCGCAGACCGCTGTTGAACATTACCGCCAGCGTCCCATCGGGTTTGAAATCTTCACAGAGCGCATTGACCCGCGCCAGCCAGTCAGGCTTATAAAAGCAGACGCGATGATAATGGAGAGATGGACCCAAATCATGGGCTACGCTGAACTGATGATCAGCATAACTGACAAGCAGACAGACTTCATGCCCGTCCTCGAGGAGAGGCTGCACAAATTGCCAGGTTCGATAGCTCCGTGCCTCCACGGCTTTCTCAGCCATGCGTGGAAGTTCATAACCCATCACCAGAATACGACTCATATTGAATACTCCATACTATTCAGGTTAATCATAATTGCCTAACAACGTAGTGACGACTTTAGTCGTTGATTTACGAGCAATGAGTGACTGACCCTTTGCAGGGTGCTTCGCAAAGTCGCCACTACCGTTTACCAACTGATGTTAATGAGAATAGTTCCCGAAGATTGCGTATCTTACGTTGTCAAGCGAAAAAGTTTATTACCAAAGCGAACAGTGCTCCACATGCACCACAGGCAACATTGACCCAGTCGTTGTTCAACCACTCCCAGCCGCGGATGTGAGTAGTCTCCGTGCCGCAGGTGTGGTATGGATGTTTCTCCGTCTCTTTTTTGTCTGTGGGGCAATAGTACATGGCTTGCACGGTCGCGCCGAGAAAAGAGTCGAAGAGCGAGCCGGCGAGTCCGCTCAGGGTGAGGATCAAGAAAACTTTGACAGGATCAGGCGCGGGGTAGAGTGAAGCGGCAAGCAGGCCAATCAAGGCAGACCCGGCCAAAGAGGCGAGCGTGCCGATCGTCGAGATTCCGCCTGAGGTGCCTTTTTCCACGACCTGATTGATTTTTGTAATAAGCCGCGGCGGATGTGGATTCAACACGCCAAGCTCGGTTGCCCACGTATCGGCGTTGACCGCGGCCAGCGACGCCGCGAACCCGACCCAGCCGACGCTGGATTCTGGATACAGGGCATGGACCAGCACGAAAGCCGTCGCCAGCCCGCCGTTGCCGAACACCTGACCGGCGTCGCGTTCGTGCCCTTTCGAAAATTTTTCGTCCAGGCCCTGTTTGCGTTTCTTGAACAAACGACTTAATCCCGAGGAGGTGATGAAGAACGCGAGCAGCAGCGCCGCCCATTGCCATCCGCCCAGGCCAAAGACAATCGTGCCGACGATCACCGCCGCCAGCGCGCCGCTTTTGTTCAGGCTGTGCACACGATAAGCAAGATACGACGCAAGAATGGAAAGAATGAAACCGAGGAGGATCTGCATCAAATTGGAGTCGCAACGATGAACAACACTGCCATCAAAAATAACAATGCGCAGAATGAACTGGATGCCCAGACAATGAATGCCAGTGGACGCTGCCTATCCCAGCGATAAAAATATAGACCCGCTGTGACGCCTAACAGATACATGGCCATGCTGATGAGCGGCAAGAGAATCAAACGAACCGATGGGAAGACGTTCCGGGCCGCTCCGGATATGTCGAAGCCGAATGGGACCAGCGGGAGAGATGGAATCAGTACGCCGACCCACACGATCAAGCCCAGGTTGAGCAGCAATCCGCTCATCCACAGGAAGCGCGCAATGGAGCTTTGCCAGGCCTGGGTGATGACGAACGATGGGTAAACCGATTTTGGTTCAGCAGGGCTGAGACTGCCCATTTCTGTGGCGCGTGCAAACGTGCGCACCAACCCCGCCGCATTTCTGGGAGAAATTGCAAAGACCCGCTTCGGCGTTGCGATCAGGATCATGTTGCGCGTGTCGGAAGCAATGAACTCCACCAGACCGAGGTCTGGATGACGGCGGGTGCCCAGGACCGCGCCCGGCAATCGGAAGCCCGGAAGCGACAGAGGATGCGTCAGGTCGGAGGCAGGTCGCACCCACTCAATGTCTGTCAATGGGACGTCCTCCAGGCGCAAACCCCACAACATGGCGAGGCTGTCGCGGTCGATGTAGTAATCGGCCCGGAACAGGGCATAGGCGCGATATCCAAAGAAGGGGATCAGCGCGACAGAAAGCAGCGCCGCCAATAGAGAGCTTACGAACGAAGGGCCCACCTGGGCACGGTTGAGGTCCCAGATGCCGAATGCAGAAACTGCGCCCAACATCAGGATGATGAAGCTGTGCAGGACGAGACCGAATCGCTTGGGAGGCGGGAAATGCCCGACTCTGGAGTTGTTCATTGATTCACCGCGCCCGCATTATTTCATTATGGATCTTATTTCTGTAGAGATGTTTTCAATTGCCACAAGTCGATTCTCTTTTTCCTTGCGCAATTTCAATTCTACCATTCCCTCTTTCAAGGCCTTTTCTCCCACCGTGATGCGGACCGGGCAGCCGATCAAGTCCGCATCGTTGAATTTGACCCCCGCTCGTTCATCGCGCTCATCGAACAAAACTGAGGTGCCATCATTTTGCAACGCGCTGTAAAGCTCATGCGCTTTAGCGCCGGTGTCGATTACTTTGCCCGGGATATGCATGAGATAAACATCGAACGGGGCAGCGGGATGGGGAAGAGTCAAGCCTTTGTCGTCGTGATGAGTCTCGGCGAGAGCCAGCAGAATATTTTCAAAATCGAATCTATCGGCCTTTGCCAGCACCAGCGCCGACAGAACTGAAATTGGATTGCCGCAATTGATACAGGGATCGCCGTCTTTCGCTTGAATGAGATCAGCGACAATCTCCGCGGCATAGTCACGTCCGTAATTTGTATTCTTCAGGTGATACCCGGACTCATTAGCGCCCGCGACCAAATTTGGCGATTCCGGAATCAAATCGTCGACGACGATCAACGCGTCTCTCAAACCGACTGCAGATGCGTATCCCGCGGCCGCGCCTGCGCCGACGATCTCTTCCGCCCGCGCCGCGCGAATCTCTCCAACCTGTTCTTTGAGCTTGGCATCGCTGAGCTGCATATCTCCGCGTACCACCACGAAGACGAACTTGCCATCACTCAGGCGTGTGTACATCAACGCTTTGGCAGTTTTCTCTTTTGGGATGCCGAGATAATTTGCCAGCGACTCGATTGTGTTGCAATCAGGAGTGGACACTTTCTCAAGTGGAAGCTGCGGTTCGTTCGGAAGCGCAGCTTTCCTGAATCGTGCGAGTTCCAATCGTTCTGTATATTTGCAGAACTGGCAATGGGCAACGTCGATATCTCCGGAAACGATGGGAAAGAAAGTCTCGCGTTCGCCACCAAGGGTGGGCAAAGCGAACCAGGAGAGGAAGGATGAATTGCCGGATAAATCCTGGAGGTGTTTGAGCGCATTTTTACCCAACGTCGTCGGGATGTTTTCACGCGTCAAATATCCAGCGCGGACCAGGAAGGCGAATCCCTGTGTCCGTGCATTGTTGGGAGCTTCGCGTTGGGTTTGGATTTGGAGGTCGCGATATTGCATATAATAATCCGTAGGGGCGACCAGCTGGTCGCCCCTACAGTGGGCTACTCTTCCGTCTTTTTCTTTCTGAGGATCCTCTGCGTCGGTTCCACCGGAGGCGGTATCACGATCGGCGTCGACGCGATGGACTCAGCCTGGGCCGCCTCAGACGGCGTGGTCTCGGGCGCAGGCTCAAGCTCCAGCTCGACGGTTTCTTCCATCCGAATTTGACCGCGCAGGAACGCGCCTTCCTCAGTAACGAAGGCCGTCGTGACCACGTCACCCCAGACGCGGCCCGAGCCGCGAATTTCCAATTTTTGGGTCGTTATGTTGCCCCGCACCGCGCCTGCGACGATGACCGTGTTGGCGCGCACATTCTGGCAGGTGACGCGTCCCGTCTCGCCGACCACGAGCATGCCCCGCAGGGCGATTTCCCCTTCGAACGCGCCCTCAATCCGGACGCCTCCTGAGCCGTTGATCGAACCATGCCAGATGACACCCGATCCCAGCACGGAAGTGATCCGTTCTACGGCCTGCACGGGCTGTTGGGGTTCGGTAGGGGTGGTATTGCGCTTGAACATTATGTGTGTACACCTGCCGCAATTTGATACTCGACAGGAAGAATGGTTTTCAAATTCGTATGTGCTGAGGCATCGAGAATCTCGATACCCACAATCCTGTCGTCTTTTCCCAAATCCAGGACAACATCATCCGATACGCGCTGATTGATCACGTCCTGTTTCGCGTCGTCCAGTCGTATGTAAAGTACATCGGTTTTTGCGTCATACACGATTTGCATGTCAAGCCTTCCATTCTCCATAAAACACATATACCGTCACAGTAACAACTGTATCTTTTTCTTCTGCATAAATAACTTCAACACGCTTCTGTTCATAATATTTGCCGAGGCGCTCGCGTTTGAAATCATAAACCCGGGCTTTGCCTTTCCTGTTGCCGCGTGCAGGGATCTCAAAGCCGTTTTCGAGAACATCGCTGATCTCTTCCCTGCTTGTGCCGCGTGCTTCAGCGCGTTCGACGGTGTGCGGCTCAATCTTTATTTCCATACACCTACGATTTTACCGTTAAAACAAAAAGGGCGGACGACTGTCCGCCCCTGCGGGCTATTCACTCTTCTCTTCATTTTCCTTCCCGCTGATCTGAACGCCCATGATATTAAAGCCGGAATCGATATAAATCACTTCACCGGTGACTCGTGTAGACAGATCGGAGGCCAGGAACACGGCCATATTGCCTACATCCTCAATCGTGACATTTTCGCGCATTGGGGACATATCGGCAAAGTGTTTGTACATATCACGGAAGCCGCCCACGCCGGCTGCTGCAAGCGTGCGGATCGGGCCTGCCGAGATTGCGTTCACGCGGACCTTTTGTGGCCCCAAGTCATAGGCTAAATATCTCGTGGACGATTCCAATGCGGCCTTGGCCACGCCCATGACGTTATAGTGGGGGGCCACCTTCGTCGCGCCGGAGCCGTACGTCAGACACATGACCGACGCACCGGGATTCAAAAGAGGCAAAAAGGCATTCGTCAACGCAACGAACGAGAAGACCGAAATATCGAGCGCGTTCTTAAACCCTTCGCGGCTGGTTTGATAATACGGCCGGCTCAATTCGTCACGCCCCGCGAACGCGATCGAATGGACCAGCACATCCACTTTCGTAAAATGCTGCGCGGCTTTCTCCGCCACCGCTGCGATCTGGTCGTCTTTTGTGACATCACATTCTTCGACCCATTTGCAGTCCACTTTTTCAGCCAGCGGCCGGACGCGGCGCTCGAGCATTTCGCCCGCGTAACTGATGCCAATGTTGGCGCCTTCGCGCTTGAAGGCCTGGATGATACCCCATGCGATGGACTTGTCGTTTGCGAGCCCAAATACTAATGCGTTCTTTCCTTCAAGTAATCCCATATCATCTCCTTATGTCATTGCGAAGGCGACAGCCTGAAGCATCCCCTCATTAACGAGGAGATTGCTTCGCGGAGTTTATGCTGAGCGGCGTCGAAGCGCTCGCAATGACATGATTTTTTACCAAAAACCTCCACGGTTTCGACAACCACGGTTCCGGCGTATTATTTAAACCCACACGGGGGCCTTTCGTCACGAGCGAATTTGGGACCTGGACGCCGGCTTCGATCCATAAGCCGGAGGCTGTTTCCGTCAAATCGACTCCGTTCTCCGCCTTGCTGATTCCCATTGCCTGACAAATTTTCCCCGGGCCAAACGTATCGCGGCCCTGACGCCGCGCGGACATAACCTCCGCACCCTCGATAGGCTGGATCGCCCGAATCAAGACCGCCGCTGGGAATCCCTCTTTCTCTGTAACGACATTCAACATCCAATGATTCCCATACGTGAAGTAGACATACGCGTGCCCGGCTTCCCCAAACATGACTTTCGTGCGCGGCGTGAGGCCCGCTCTGGCATGACAGGCCAAATCCTTTTGGCTGATATATGCTTCGGTTTCCGTGATGAGACCGACCAATTTTATGCCATCCAGAATGCGAACGAGACGCGCACCGATCAGCGCGCGCGCGACTTTCAGTGTTGGGCGATCATAAAAGTCTCTGGGAAGAATGTTCATGGTTTGAAGATTCGAAAGTTGACAAGTTGAACGTTCAACCCTTCGACAGGCTCAGGGCGGCGCCTTTCAACCTGCCAACCTGCAACTTTACTTGAATCGCGGATCTCTATTGAGAGTCAATCGCAGCCCCTCAAAAAGGCTGATGGACGAGTGATAATTTAATTTGCTACTGGCCTGCGTCAGATCTGCACGCATGCGTGAGACGCCGCCGGAGGTTTTGGCGTTGTAGATCACCTCGGTCTGGCTTCCGGTGACATCCATAACACACTTGATCAATTCCCGGACGCTGGTCTCGGTGCCGGAACCCACGTTGATGACCTGGCCATTGATATTGGGCGCGGTTGCCGCGGCAGCCAGGGCGCTGATCACATCATCCACGTAGACGTAATCGCGCGTCTGGTTCCCGTCGCCGTGCGCGACCAGTGTTCCGCCGCGCAGTGCTTGCTTCAGATAATGCGGCACAACCGGCGGATGAGACGCGGGCAGATGTTGGCCCGGTCCGTAGGCGTTGAAGATGCGCAGGCTGACCGTCTCGATGCCCCACAGGCCGCCGATGGTGCGCACGTAAAACTCCGCCGCGAGTTTGGAAACGGCATACGGCGAACGCGGGTTCGGGGTGACCGTCTCTTTCAGTGGCTGGTCGGCCAAATCGCCGTAGACAGCTCCGGACGACGCGAGAACGACGCGACGCACGCCCACGTCTCGCATTGCTTCCATCAACGCCACCGTCCCGCCGACGTTGACCGTGTTGTAATCCCGCGGATATAAGACCGACTCTGGAACAGAGACGCGCGCCGCGAGGTGATAGACCACGTCCACTTCCTGCAGGAGAGTCCACAACTTGGGCCGGTCGCTCACATCCCCGCGTGTGAAATGGATGTCGGGCGCAAGCGCCTGTGGCGTGCCGGTGGAGAGGTCGTCCAGCCCACGAATTTGATGTCTCTCGCGGGCCAGTTGATTGGCAAGCGCGGAGCCGAGGAACCCTGCGGCTCCGGTGATGAGAAAATTCATTGATTGAGATTATACAGGGTTATTTTTGGTATTGTGCGATGGCCTCATCGGCAAATGGACGCCCACTTTCACGATAGATGCGAATCAGTTCATTCACGTCAAAGGGAACGCGGCGGAATTCGAGACTCGTCTTGCCGTGTTCGGCGGTCAGGATGGCATATTCTGCCCACGGATCGGCGTGGAACTGACCGTCAGGCTGGTAATGGCTGTAGGCAAAACCAACACTGCCAGGGTTGAAGAAGAACAGGTCGCCATTGCGGCGAACTTGTTGCGCGTGGGTATGCCCGCCGGTCAATATCTGGCCAGCGTATGGGCCAAGAAATTTTTCGAAGATTTCCTTTGGGGCGTCGGGCAGGATCACGTCGTCGAATGAAGTGGGGGAGCCATGAAAACACAGCAGATTGAGATGTTCCTCCAGTGGTATGGTGATCGTGGGTTGAAAACCGGAAATAAGAGCGCGCTCGTCATTCGTGAGCTGCGATAGGGACCAGAGCCGAATCTCACCCATCTTTTGGAGCCGCTCCGCAGGAATTCCCTCATCGCCTGTTTCCTCGCCGCTTAACAGCCACGCATCCGCGTTCCCCATGACGACCGGGCAGCCAAGCCTGTGGAGCTGACGGACGACAGCCGCCGGTTGTGGTCCGCCTTGAATTGCATCGCCCAGGCAGACCACTTGATCGACGCGGTGTGCCTGCATATCCTCCTCTACCGCTTCAAAGGCTAGCGCGTTCCCGTGCATATCAGAGACCACAGCGATTCGCATATTCACTACTCCTTTTCAAGCCATCGTTGTAATGGCGTTGACGTTGCGGACGTCTGGCAGAATGCGATTCCACTCGAGGTTGGAAATCGATGCACTGATCAATTGACGGTTCGACAACACGGCGAACAGCTCATCTTCCATCTGAAAGAATCGTTCGACCATACCGCGCCGCCACGGGACTTTCAATCCGCTTGAGGCCGAGGACCAGGTCTGCCCGCCGTCCCGGGACTCTTCAATGCGCCCATTGCTGTCCACGTAATCTGCCGGGCCCAGAAGCATGTGATCGGGCTCGCGTGGATCCACCCAGACGGCACGGCAGTAACAATCATAGAAAAGCTTCCAGGTCTTGCCTCCATCGTGGGAGCGATAGAAGCCTCCACCCGTCGGTGCGTAGACCAGATCTGCTGAAAGCGTATGCACTTCGATGGAATGGACGTCTGGATAAATAAACGGTTCGGGCGGGCCCTCGAAGGAAGGGTTGCCATCGCTGCCCTCGGCCAGTCGCCATGTTTCGCCGTTGTCATAGGAGCGGAGCACGCCACCTACTTCAACCGCAGCATACACCCGTGACCCATGAAAGGCAAACCCGCGCACACAGCCCGCCTCTGGCGAATAAGGCAGTGACCACTTGTACTGATCGCGCAGTTCCGCGACCTCCGGGCAAGCGCGCCAGGACTCGCCTCCGTTGTGTGAGATGAAGATGCCCGCGGGCTCTGTGCCAGCGAACTCAAGGTCAGAAACGTCCGGATGATACGCCAGCCAGCGGAGGTGGCGCGATGTCAGGCCGCTGCTTGCTTCTTCCCATGTTTGCCCCATGTCGTCAGAACGAAACACTCCTTTTGTCGTCCCGGCGAGAATTACGCCTTCGCGGGCGATCACGCTTGTGACTTGATGATCCGGCAGTCCGTGGGTCGACGCGTTCCAACTGTCTCTATCACGTTCGCAGAGTACGAGTCCTTGTTCGGTTGCGAGAAGTAGTTCGTGCATAGCAACTCATTTCTCATCTCGTGTACGTTTCACTGATGACAAATTCATAAGATGATTATAGCATTCTCGTTTCATACCTTCCTGAGTCTGGATGCGTAAGGCTTTCTGCTTTGAAACCATGCAGGGCAGCGTGTTATAGTTTTGTTATATCTTTGAATATTGCCCCACAAATTGATTGACTCATTCCCATTAGTCTGTTACTATACATAGCGTAGGATAACGGTAAGTTACGTTGGTTAGAAGAACAGCCACAGCTCACGGTTTGACTCCGTGGGCTGTTTTGTTTTACCCTCCGATGGAACAAACAGGTTGCCTAAAAATATTTTCAATTTGCCAAAGGAGGCAAAAAATGTCTGAAAGAATAACTGGTACAGTCAAGTGGTTCAATGGTGACAAGGGTTTCGGTTTCATCGAGCGCCCGGGCGGCAAGGACGTGTTCGTCCATTTCTCCGCCATTCAAGGCGATGGATACCGCAACCTCATGGAAGGTCAGAAGGTCGAGTTCAATGTTGAACAAGGCCCCAAGGGACCACAGGCCAGCAACGTCACAATGGTAAACTCATAGACGAAAAAAAGAGCCCTGCATTCGCAGGGCTCTTTTTGATTCAATCGTGATCCATTCAAAAAGAATTTCTTTCTTCAATTGTATACGGTGATTTTGTTTTGTGTATGCTTGCTCGGTAGTTGGGACAGACCGTGAATAAATCAATCGGTCATCTTGAACAGTCTCCCTCATCATCAAAACCCGCCTCTCATCGAGACGGGTTCTTTTTTGTTATCTTCGGCGCGGCGCCAACCGATTCCTTGTGTAACTCTTTGGCGTGGGAGCGGGGCGTGGAGGGCGGCGTTGCTCATGCATCGCGTGAGCATGTCGCGGGGGCGCGGCGGTCGTGTAATCAAAGTCAGGGAGAGTCTCACGTTTGATGGGTCCTCCCATGATGCGTTCGAGGGCCCGGATCGTGTCTCTGTCTTCGTCCGTGACCAATGTGAACGCGTCACCGGTGCGATGAGCGCGGCCTGTGCGACCGATCCGATGGATGTAGGCATCGGCGGTGTCGGGCATGTCGTAGTTGATCACGTGCGTGATACTCTCGATATCGAGACCGCGGGCTGCGATGTCGGTGGCGACCATAATGTGGAAGTGTCCCTTTTTGAAACCCTGCAGGGCATGCTCGCGCTGTCCCTGGGTTCGGTTGCCGTGCAGGCTCGTGACGCGATGACCCGCGTGGGCGATCTGCCGCGCTACCTTGTCGGCCCGATGTTTGGTGCGGGTAAAGACCAGGATTGAATCGGAATCAGTCTGCTTGAGCAGTCTCAGCAGCAGTTCCGATTTCAAATGCGACGGAACGGGGTACAAAGCGTGTGAGACCGTGACGGCGGGTTTGCTGAGGCCCATCGAGATGCGCTGCGGGTTCGTCAAGGTTTGCGATGCGAGTACTTCCACCTCGGCAGGGAAGGTCGCGGAGAATAACATGGTCTGTCGCGCTACGGGCACAGCTTTGATGATGCGCCGCACGTCCGGCAGAAAGCCCATGTCGAACATGCGGTCCGCTTCATCGAGCACCAAAATTTCGATGCGGTCCATTTTTGCATATCTCTGCTGCATGAGGTCCAGCAGACGACCGGGCGTCGCCACGAGGATTTCCACGCCTTGGCGCAATGCTTTGATCTGACGGTCGGCGCCGACGCCGCCGTAGATTGTCGTGCTCCTTAGCCCGGTCCCGGCCGCGAGCGCGTGTACCACCTGATTGATTTGCTCGGCAAGCTCGCGGGTCGGCGTGACGATGAGCACACGCGGCATCCCGCGTGGGCCCTCGAGTAGTTTATGGAGAATGGGGAGGACGAATGCGGCGGTCTTGCCGGTGCCGGTCTGTGCGGTGCCAATAATGTCACGGCCGCGCAGGGCAGCCGGGATGGCCGCTTCCTGAATGGGAGTCGCGGTCGTATAGCCAGCGCTCCGGA
>Ga0075418_10004544_pt1 | contig 15775 bp, 12 predicted proteins | sample SoiMetdeltSBSDD2_FD_81776 | JGI IMG/M metagenome (GOLD analysis project Ga0075418, IMG submission 81776) | Bulk soil microbial communities from a Populus tree surrounding site in Tennessee, USA - Soil MetaG P. deltoides SBSDD2 | ecosystem: Environmental > Terrestrial > Soil > Tree plantation...
CAGCTGGGGATCGACCAGCAGATCCTGCAGCAGATGATCGATGAGCAGGCGTCGCTCGTCGAGGCGGAGCGCCTGGGCCTGAACGTCAGCGACGAGGAGCTGGCGCAGACCATCTTCTCGATTCCCGGGCTGCAGGAGAACGGACGTTTCATCGGCGAGCAGCGCTACGAACTGCTCCTGCGGAGCCAGATTCCGCCGCAGACCAAGGCCATGTTCGAGGACAGCCTGCGGCGCAGCCTGATGATCGACAAGCTGCGCGCGGCGCTCACCGACTGGATGACCGTCGCCGACGCGGACGTCGAACGCGAATTCAAGGAGCGCAACGAAAAGGTCAAGCTGCAGGTCGTCGCGCTGACCGCCGACCGGTTCCGCGACCAGGTTACCGCCAGCGATGCGGACGTCTCGTCGTACTACGAGATGCACAAGGCGGACTACCGCATCGGCGAGCAGCGGAAGGTGAAGATGCTGGTGCTCGATCGCGAGCAGGCGCAGGCGAAGACCATCGTGCCCGCGGCCGACGTCCAGCGCTTCTACAACGACAACATCGCGCAGTACCAGACGCCCGAGCAGATCCGCGCGAGCCACATCCTGCTCAACACCGCGGGCAAGGACGAAGCGACCGTCCGCAAGCAGGCGGAAGACATCCTCAAGCAGGCGCGCGCCGGCGCCGATTTCGCGGCGCTGGCGACGAAGTTTTCGGAAGACGAGGGCTCCAAGGTCAACGGCGGCGACCTCGATTACTTCAGCCGCGGCCGCATGGTGCCGGAATTCGAGACCGCGGCCTTCGCGCTGCAGCCGGGGCAGATCAGCGACCTCGTCAAGTCCCAGTACGGCTTTCACATCATCAAGGTGGTGGACAAGAAGCCGGCGGTCACGCGTTCGTTCGACGAGGTGCGGCCGCAGATTGAGGAGCAGCTGAAAGCCCAGCGCACCGACCAGCAGTTGTCCGCGCGCGCCAACGAGCTCGCGAGCCGGATCGACGATCCGTCCGACCTCGATACCGTCGCCCGCGAGCAGGGGCTGATGGTGACCGAGTCCGAATTCTTCGGCCGCGAAGATCCCGTTCCAGGCCTTGGCGTCGCGCCGCAGGTGGCGCAGGCCGCATTCGCGCTCGAAGACAACGCGGTCAGCGCACCGATCGGGTCACCGCGCGGACCGGTCTTCGTGACTGTCACGCAGAAGCGGGAACCGCGGGTGCCGGCGCTCGACGAGGTCAAGGATCGGGTGCGCGACGATGCGATCCGCGTCAAGGCGACCGAGATCAGCCGGCAGCGCGCCGCCGCGATCGCGGCGTCGCTGCGTTCAGCGGGTAATTTCGCCGCCGCCGCCAAGACGCAGGGGTTCGAGGCCAAGGACACCGACCTCGTCGCTCGCGGCACGCCGCTGCCTGACGTCGGCGTCAACCCTGAAATCGAGAAGGCGGTGTTTGGACTGCCGGCCGGCAGCGTCAGCGACCCGATTACCACCCGCGACGCCACGGTCATCGTCCGCGTCGTCGAGCGCGATGACGTGACGCCGGACGAGTTGCGGCTGGGGAAGGAAGCGTTCCGCGAGCAGCTGCTCAACGAGCGCCGCACGCGGTTCTTCGCCGCCTACATGGCAAAGGCGAAAGAACGGATGGACATCGAGGTCAAGCAGGACGTCGTGACGCGGATGATGGCCGCGACCGTCATCTAGCCGGTAGCCGGAAGCCTTCAGGCTTCCGGTCTATCTCACGAACGCAAACGGCATCAGCGCCAGCGGCTCGCCGCGCCGGAAGAGCCGGACCGGCGCGGTGAGCGCGGCCATTGCCCGTCCCTCGGCGCCGCCCAGCAACGTCCACAACCTGCCCGCCGTCGCTGCACTCGCCGACGAGCCGAACTGCTCGGCGATCGCTTCGTAGAGCGTCCGCCGCGGCGGGAATGTCACCAGCTCCACTTCTTCGTCTGCCGGAATCCCGGCCCTCGCCTTGGCGATGACGACTGCCCGGTCGAGACCGCCGAGCTCATCCACGAGTCCGCGCTCCCGCGCCTGGCGGCCGGTCCACACGCGTCCCTGCGCCACGGCGTGAATCTGTTCCGGCGTGGTGTGGCGCGACTCCGCCGCCTTGCGGACGAAGCTGTCGTAGAACGACTGCATGTACGCCATCAGCTTCTCGCGCTGTTCAGCCGTGAACGGATCGAACGGCGACGACAGATTCGCGTTGCGGCCCGACTGTACTGTTTCGGTGCCGATGCCGACTTTGTCGAGCGTCCCGCCGACGACCACTTTGCCGCCGAAGATGCCGATCGAGCCGGTCAGCGTGCCCGGCTGGGCCACGATCACCTGCGCGGGCATTGAAATGTAGTAGCCGCCCGAGGCCGCCAGATCCGACATCGACGCGATCAATGGCCGCGACGGATTCTGATCCCTCGTAATCGACAGCTCGCGCCAGATGACGTCGGACGCGACTGACGACCCGCCGGGACTGTCCACGCGCAGCACGATTGCCTTAATCGAATCGTCGTCGCGAATGCGTTCGAGCTGTTCGACCATCGTGTCGGACCCGACAACCGCGCCGTTCACGCTGTCCTGCGTGCTCCGGCCGGAGGCGATCACACCGGAGGCGTAGAGCACCGCGATCCGCGACGCGGTCCGGACGCCAAGCGAGCGGGAGCTCACGCGGCGATAGTCGCGTTCCTCGACCCGCTCCCGCGGGTCGTCTTCGACCTGCAGCGCCGCCACGCGGTCGTCGAGCTGATCGAGGTAGGCCAGCTCGTCGACGAACCCCGCCTCTCGCGCCGCTTCGGGCGTGAACGGGCCTTCGTCGAGGAGGCGCCGCACTTCCTCCGGCGTCTTCTTCCTCGCTTCGGCGATGCCTCGAACCAGCTGTTCGTAGAGGTCGCGATTGAGCGACTCGGTCATTTCACGGTGTTCAGGGGTGAAGCCCTTTTCAGTGAACTGATTCACCGCCGTCTTGTAGGCGCCGATGTGGACGAAGTCGGGGTATGCGCCCAGCTTGTCGAGCGCGCCGCGAAGAAAGATTTCATACGACGCGATACCGGTCAGGTCGAGCGGGCTGGTCGGCAGCAGAAATACGCGATCCGCCGCACTGGCGAGGTAATACTCGCGGTCGCCGCCGTATTCGAGAAACGCCACCACGGTCTTTCCTGATCGCCGGAAATCCACGACCGCATCGCGCAGTTCCTGCACCTTGCCCCAGAACGGCAGCTCCAGCGTCGCCGGCAGCAGCAGTACTAAGGTGATGCGCGGATCGCGCTTGGCCTTCTGCAGGCTCTCGATGAAGCCGCGGACGGTACCGGCATCTCCGCCAAGCACCTGACCGACGACGTCATCCGGCAGCACCTCGAGCAGTTCGCCCCCGGGTCGCACGACCAGCACCGATTCGTCGGGGATCGACGGACCGCGGGCCGACATGACGTAAGCGGCGAACAGCAACGCGATCGTCAGCACGGTCGCAATGCCAACCAGGGTCACGAACAGGGACAGACTGCGGCGTAGCGTCACGGAAAACCTCCTTCGGCCAGAGACAAGGCTCGAGCCTCATTGTGACTTGAGCCTTGTGCCTTTCTATATAATCCCGGCATGCGCCTGTTTTGCTCACTGCTTTCGCTCATATTTGTCGCGGGCTGCGGCGGCAACACGGAAGGGAACAACGTGACCGAGCTCATCAAGCAGGACGGCCGGGTCGGCACCGGCGCCGAGGCTGTCGCCGGACGCGACGTGACAGTGCATTACACCGGCTGGCTCTACGACGCGACACGCGCCGATCACAAGGGGAACAAGTTCGACAGCTCCCGCGATCGGAACGAGCCGTTCGAATTCCAGCTTGGCGCGGGCCAGGTGATCCCCGGTTGGGATCAGGGCGTTGCGGGGATGAAGGTCGGTGGGCAGCGGACGCTGACCATTCCTCCCGACATGGGCTACGGGGCGCGAGGTGCCGGCGGCGTGATTCCGCCCAATGCCACGCTGCTCTTCGACGTCGAGCTCCTCGGTGTGAAATAGACCACGGTCAATAAAACCAATCGACGATGACGTCGCGGATGCCGCCGGCGACGGGGCGGACTTCGTGCAGCCGGGCGGCGTCAAACGCAACCAGCAGCCCCTCGCGCGGTGGAATCTCCAGCGCGTCACGCACGTGCTCGGCCGGCGGTTCGGGATAGATCACCAGTTCGCCGCCTCTGAACCCGCCGGAGTTGAGGAAGACAACGACGGCGATCCGGCGCCGGGCGGCTGCTGGCCATTGCGGATCGTCCCCCCGATCGCGATGCGGGCCGTAGAACCCGCCCTCGGAGTACCGAATGAAGCCGGCGCCCTCCCGGCCGGACAGCGCCACGCCGCAGCGTGCCGACAGCGAACCGCGGGCAGCATCCAAGCGTTCTTCAACGACGGCCAACGTGACCGGGTCCACTTCAATGCTGGACGCCCGTCGGACCGCTGCGTCCAGCGCCACGCCGTCGAGCAGGATTTCGGCCGGCTCGCCAGCCCCGCGATCCATGGCCTTCCGGACACCCCGGCAGGTGGCAGCGTCGAGAAAATCCGGGACGATTGTCGGATTCTGCCGGTTCATGCCGATACTGTATGGTGAGCCCGAGAGACCTGGTTACAAATGCGACTTACGCGCTCTTGTGTCGTAAAGAGTACCAATAAAATCTTCTGAATGACTACGCAGTTTGCACCGCCGCCGCCCCACGACGGGCCCAGTCAGCAGGCCGATTGGCCGAGCTCCACCGGTTCGTCGTCGGATACATCAACCGGGACCGGCTACGGCTACGGACCCGGGTACGGTGCCGCTGTATCGAACGACTCGGACCTGAGCCTCGTCCATTACCTCCAGATCCTGTACCGCCGCCGTTATGTCGCCGTCAGCGCCTTCGTCATTGTCTTTCTGGGCGTCACGCTCTACACCGTGACGTCCATACGGATCTATGAGGCGTCCACGCGCATCTTGATCGAACGCGACACGCCGAACGTGGTCTCTTTCCAGGAAGTGCTGGACCAGGGCGCGCAGACCGACGACTACTACGAGACGCAGTACGCCATCCTGCGCGGGCGCGGCCTTGCGCGCCGCACGATCGACTCGCTCAAGCTCTGGAATGACCCGCTGTTCAACAAGCAGCCGGAGTTCTCGGTTCGCGGCCTTCTGATGGCGCCGTTCAACGCGATGACACGCTGGTTCGAGCCGCCGCGGCCGATTGAACCGCCCGGCGCCGAAGAAACGACCGCCCAGTCGCGCGTCATCGATCGGTTTCTTGCCAACCTGGACGTCGAGGCCGTCCGCTACAGCCGGCTGGTGGACGTGAGCTATCGCTCGTCCGACCCCGTGCTGGCGGCGAAGATCGCCAACGCGCTCGGCGAGGCCTACATCAAGCAGAACGTCGAATTGACGTCGACGACCACCAAAGAGGCGTCCACGTTCCTCACTCAACAGCTTGCGGAACAGCGCGCGAAGCTCGAAGCGAGCGAGCAGGCGCTGCAGGCGTACCGCGAGCGGACCGACTCGGTGTCGCTCGCGGAGCGGCAGAACGTGGTCGTCCAGCGCCTGGCCGATCTGAACGCGGCAGTGACCAAAGCGAACACGACCCGCATTCAGAAGGAAGCGGCCTACAACCAGGTGAAGATCGCGCTGGAGAATCCTGCGGCCATCGACACGGTGCCGCTCATCCTCTCCAATCCGTTCGTGCAGCAGCAGAAGACGGAACTCGCCGCCCTCCAGCGCCAGCGGGCGCAGCTCTCTGAAAAGCTCGGGCCCAATCACCCCGACATGATCAAGGTCGGCGTCGCCATTCAGAACGCCGAAGCCCGGATTCAGCAAGAGGTGGCGCAGGTCGTCCAGTCGATGCGCAACGATTACGAGGCCGCGCTCGCCGAGGAGCGATCGCTTACCGCGACACTCAATCGGCAGAAGGGTGAGGCGCAGGTCCTGAACCGCAGCGGCATCGAGTACGGCGTGCTGCAGCGCGACAACGAGGCGAACCGCCAGATGTTCGAGGCGCTGCTCAAGCGGACGCAGGAGACCGGGATCTCCGAGGAGCTGAAGGCCGGCAACATCCGCATCGTCGATCAGGCGGAAACGCCGCGTGCTCCGGTGTCGCCGAATACGTTCAACAACCTGCTGATCGGGCTGCTCGGCGGCCTGGGGCTCGCCGTCGGCCTCGCCTTCGCGTTCGAGTACGGCGACGACCGCATCAAGAACCCGGACGAATTGAAGAAGAGCCTCGGGCTCCCGTTCCTCGGTATGGTGCCCGCGCTTTTCGACAAGACCATCACGAATCCGCTGATTACCGGCGGGGCGCCGAATCTCTTCGGCGAGAGCATCCGATCGATACGCACCAACGTGCTGTTCTCGTCAGCCGACGAGGGGTCGCGCCTCGTCGTCGTCACGAGCTCCGCGCCTGGCGAAGGCAAGACGGCGGTCTCGACGAATCTGTCGCTCGCGCTGGCCCAGGCGGGCCACAGGGTGCTCCTGATCGACGGCGACATGCGCAAGCCGCGCGTGCACGAAGTTTTCGCGCAAACGCTCGCGCCGGGACTCTCGAACCTCCTGGTTGGCGACAAGCAACTGTCCGACACCATCCGCGAGTCGCCGCAGCAGGGCCTGTGGCTGTTGCCTGCGGGCACGTTTCCTCCGAACCCGGCGGAGCTGCTTGGCTCGAAGAAGTTCAGAGATCTAACGGCGTACCTGCAGCAGCACTTCGACTGGGTGATTATCGACACGCCGCCCGTGATGGCCGTCACCGACGCGTCGATTACCGCCAACCTCGCGCATGGCGTGCTGTTCGTCGTCGGCGCGGAGATGACGAGCAAGCGGGTGGCGCAGCGCGCCGTCGAACAGCTCGAGATGAGCCAGGCGAGGTTCCTGGGCGCGGTACTGAACCGCGTCGATCTCGAGCACAACGCCTACTACTACTCGCGCTACTACCGTCCCGAGTACGGCGGCTATTACGGTTCCGGCCCCAGCGCGTCAATCGCCGGCAACGGCAGCGACGGCGGCGCGTTCATGGCTGCGAAAGCGACGCAATCGATCGATGCAAACGTGCGCACCCAAAGGCACTTATAAGGGATCCGATCTCTTGACCGTGTTGGCACGGCCGTTGTAGTCTACGCATCACCATGTCATTCATCGACAGCGCCACAGAGCTCTTGGATCGGACGGAGGCGTCGCTCAATTCGCTGATGGCGGATGCGCTCAAGGCGAGGGCGTATCGTGAGATCGCCGCCATCGCCGCGCTTGCCGAACAGGTGTCTGTCATCGGACCTGGCCGCTCGGGACGCAGGCCTGCTGCAACGCCCGAAATGGCCACAGCCGGGGCCGCCGCATCGCCGGCCGAAGCCGCAAAAGGTACCGAGCCGTTCTGGATGCGGCCCAAGGCCTAGCCACACGACAAATCGCGCCTCCTCCGGGACTCGCTCCCCGCGTAAGTCACAGAGCGAAGCTTTGTCACATCTAAAATTCGTCGCCGCACGCGTCGGTATCCCGATCCTGGTGGTCGGTCTGACGTCAGCGGGCTGCGCCCAGCCGGACACCGACGGCCGTGTCGAACCCGTGTACGATCAGACGACCGGACGCCTCCACCTGCTGAAGTACGACGCGAACGCGGACGGAACGATCGACACCTGGAGCTACATGGACGGCGCCCGCGTCGTCCGCATCGAGCTCGATCCCAATCAGGACAATGTCATCGACCGGTGGGAGTACTACCGGCCCGATCAGACGGTGGAGAAAGTCGGCACGTCGCGCGCCGGCGACAATACGCCCGATTCATGGGCGTTTTACGACGGCAGCGGCGCGATCACGAAGCTGGAGCTCTCCACCCGGCGAAACGGGATGGTCGATCGCATCGAATATTACGAGGCGGGCGCGCGCGTCCGGGCCGAGGAAGACACAAATGCCGACGGCCGGATCGACAAGTGGGAGCTCTATGAAGGTTCCCGTCTCGCATCGGTGGCGATTGACACCGGCCAGCGTGGCAGCCCTGATCGGCGCGTAACCTATGCACAGGATGGCACCGTCCGGGTCGAGGAACTGCCTTAGCCGAGCTCGGCCCCCGGCTTGCAGCATCACTTCTGTCTCGCGTCGGCTTTCGCTACAGCAAGCCCGCGCTCGGACCGAAACATAGATACCGAGGCCATCATGCGCTACTTAGCTGGATTCGTGGCAGTTGCCGCGCTTTCGCTCTCGTCGACCGCTCCGCTCGCGGCCGGTCAGGTGACGCTGACGCGGGGTGCGTCGGCGCGAGCCCAGACCGCGATCACCGGCGGCGGCGTGAACCCGGCGCAGGCACAGATCACCGGTAGGGTGATCGGCCCCGGCGGAAATCCGATTGCCAACGTGACAGTACGAGCGCGTGATCTCGTAAACGGCCAGATCGGCGGATCGACGTCGACGGCCGCCGCCGGCCAGTTTGCGGTCAGCGTGAATCCCGGGAGCTACATCCTCGAGGTCGTCGACGCCGGAGGCCAGATCATCGGCACCGGCCCCTTCGTTTCCGCGGCTGCGGGCACTGCAGTCGCGTCAACCATCACGGTCACCAGCGGCGCAATGAGCGCACTCGCGTCGACAGGAGGGCTGCTCTCGACGCTGACGACGGCGGCGGCAAAAAGCGTGACCTACGCGGCTGCGGCCGCCGGTGTCGCGGGAGTCGTGACCCCCGGCGACGTCGTCACGGCCAGTCCTTCGCGGTAAGCCACGCCGAGCGCCGGGAGCGAAATGATCCTCTCCATGCGCCGCGCCCGGATGGCAGCCGCCTTCGGCGCTGCATTCCTCTTCACGGCCCCGGTCGTGGCGCAGACACCCCCTCCCGATCCTGATTCGGAAGCCAACGTCCGACTCGGACCGTTGTCGCTCAGGTCCACGATCGCGTTGACCAATCTGGGCGTCGATACGAACGTGTTCAACCGGGCGGATGTCGATCAGCCGCAGAGCGACTTCACGATGACGTTCTCCCCGACGACCGACGTGTGGCTGCGGATGGGCCGGACGTGGATCACGGGAACGGTGGACGTAGACTGGATTTACTACAACAAATTCGCGTCCGAACGCGCGGCGAATTCGGCGTTCCGGATCGGCGTCGACCGTACCTTCAACCGACTCGCTGTCAAAGGCAATGCGCGCCGGCTCAGCACCCGCGATCGCCCGGGATATGAGATCGACGCACGGTCGCAGCGCTTTGAGACGCAGTACGACGGTGAAGCCACGCTGCGCGTGGTGTCCAAGACCCGGATGGGCGCCACCGCATTCAGCCGACGTACCCAGTTCGACGAGGCGGCGTTTTTCCTCGAGGCAAACCTCTCGCGCGAACTGGATCGCACGAGTTCGGGCACCGGGCTGGTCGTTCGCCACGACTTGACGCCGCTCACGAGCGCGGCGCTCGATGTGACGCGTGAGCGCGAGCGGTTCGTCACTTCGCAGTTCCGCGATTCCGATTCCACGAAGGCGATGGGCAATGTCACGTTCCAGCCACTGGCGCTGATCAACGGCACCGCGTCGGTCGGCGTCCGCCAGTTCGACCCGGTACCCGTGGACGTGCCCGCATTCACCGGCGTCATCACCGCCGTGAACCTCTCCTACAGCCTGCTTGGCGTCACCCGGTTTGGCGTGGAGGCGAATCGCGACATTCAATACTCATTCGAGTTCACGCAGCCGTATTACCTCGAAAGCGGCGTGACCGGGACGGTACAGCAGCAGGTCTTCGGCCCGTTCGACGTGCTGGCGCGGATCGGCACCCGCGGCCTTGCCTATACGGATCGAATCGGCACCGCTGTCGCGGTGTCGAACCGCACCGACCGTGTGAACACCTTCGGCATAGGCGCCGGCTATCGCATGGGCACCGACAAGCGGCTCGGATTCACGCTCGACCGGCAGCACCGCTCGTCGACCATCCCCGGGCGCACTTTCACGGGCCTGCGCTTCGGGGTGTCGGTGACGTATGAGACGTAAGCTTCTGCTTGGCCTGGCATTCGCGGTCATTGCGCAGGTTGCGGCCGCATTCGCCCAGGAGCCTGTGGTTGGCGCAAGCTACACGGTTGGCCCGCAGGATGCGCTCGTCATCACGTCCTACGATCAGCCGGACCTGACCGGCTCGTTCACCGTCGAGACTGATGGTTCCTTCACCTATCCGCTCATCGGTCGGGTGCGGGTCGGGGGACTCACGTTGCGCGCCGTCGAGCAGCTGCTGCAGAAAGAACTGATTGCCGGCGGGTTCTTCAGGGAGCCTCAGATCACGGTCTCGGTGGCGCAGTACCGCAGCCAGAAGATTCACATCGTCGGCGAAGTCCGTACGCCGGGGACGTACCCGATCTCGGGCGACATGCGGCTCGTTGAGGTTCTCGCGCTGGCCGGCTCGACTACGCCGATGGCGAGCGGCGAGGTGCTGATTCTCCACGAGTCGAACGAGTCGGTGCGCGCGGATCTCCGGGAACTCGAGAACGGGGACGCGTCGCAGAACGTGCGGCTCGTGAACGGCGACACGCTCTTCGTGCAGCGCGCCGAAAGCGTTTACGTGTTCGGCGAGGTGCGGAATCCTGGCGCGTATCCGTTCCGCCAGAAGAAGACCACGGTGCTGCAGGCGCTTTCGCTCGCCGGCGGCGTGACGGAGCGCGGCTCGACGACGCGGATTCAGATCGTGCGGCTCGTCGACGGCAAGAAGAAAGAGATCGCGGCGCAGCTCGACGATTTCGTCGAGGCGCGCGACACCATCGTCGTTCCCCAGCGTTTCTTCTGACACATGAACACCACCGCGCCCTCGATCGAGGCGATCCGCCGCGACGACGGCGATGTCGCGCGGCAACGCGCGGCAGCTGCCCGCCCGGCTCCCGTCTCGGTGGCTGCGGGCGCCAACGACCGCATTCCGCGGATCTTTCTGGTTGCGGCTGACCTTGCCGTCCTGGTGTTGACGTTCGCCGCGGCCAAGTCGTTCGCGCCCGTGATGCACCTCGCCCTGCTGCCGGGTGGGTTGCTGTATCCGCTGCTTCCCGCCATCTTCCCGATTCCGGCGGCGCCGACGCCGACGGAGCACTTCCCCGCGTTCTCGGAGGTGATCTGGCTGCTCGTGGCCACTGCGCCGGCCACGCTGGTCGTCATGGAGCTGGCGGGCGGATACCGCCGCCTTCTGGGCCAGTCGCCACTGCGGCTGGCGATGACTGCCATCCTGTCGCAGGTCGTCGCCATCAGTTTCGGCTCGCTGATCGTTGTCGCCCTGAAGCTGTCCAGCTCGAGCCGCGTCGTGATTTTCACCTACGGTCTGCTGTCGGCGTTTGGTCTGTTTGCCTGCCGCGGCACGATCTGGACCTATCAGCGTCGCCGTGAGAAACAGGGCGTCTACGCGAAAAACGTGCTGCTGATCGGGCAGCCGCGCTCGGTCGAATGGATGGTGCGCCACTTCCAGCGGAACGTGCAGGACACGCAATTCCGACTGGCCGGGTGGCTCAGCGTCCACGTCGATCACTCGCACAAGCCGGAACGGCGGAAACACGACAGCGCGCGCGACATCCCGCTTGATCAGCTCGGCCGGGTTGAGGACCTTGGCGCGCTGCTCGTGCACCACCCGGTCCACGAGATAATTGCGATCCAGTCCTCGGTCGATCGCGACTGGCTGCGACACGTGATCGATCACTGCGACTATTTCCGGATCCGTGTGCGGATCGTGCCCGAGGCGCTACTCGTGAGGCGCGTTGGCGATCTCGAGTTGGCGTTTCGCGACGACCCCCTCCGCCTGCCAGAGGTCGTGCTCTCACCCCGCAACCTCGAGGGAGACATGCTCTTCGTCAAGCGCCTGATCGACATTGTCGTGTCGGGAATTCTGCTGACGCTGCTGGCGCCGCTGTTCCTCCTGATCGCGGCGGCCATCAAGTTGACGACGCCGAACCTGCCGGTGTTCTACCCGTGGCGGGTGATCGGGCTGAGCGGCCGCCCATTCACGGGCTACAAATTCACGACGATGGTCGCTGACGCCGACAAGCAGAAGGCGAAGCTCATGGCGCAGAACGAGATGCAAGGACCGGTCTTCAAAATCAAGAGCGATCCCCGCATCACCCGGCTGGGCCACTTCCTGCGGAAGTACAGCCTGAACGAACTGCCGCAGCTCTGGAGCGTGCTGAAGGGGGACATGAGCCTGGTCGGCCCGAGACCCGCGTTCCGCCACGAGCTCGAACGTTACGAGCTGTGGCATAAGCGCAAGCTCACGTTCAAGCCTGGCATTACCTGCCTGTGGCAGGTCAGCGGCCGCAACCGCATCAGCAGCTTCGACGAATGGGTGCGGCTCGATCTCGAGTACATCGATCAATGGAGCCTGGGGCTCGACATGCGGATCCTGGCCCGCACCATCGGGGCCGTGTTTTCCGGGTCCGGTTCCTGAACCACCTCCCATGTGTGGCATAGCCGGGTTCTCCGGCGACTTCGACAGCAGTGTGCTGACGCGCATGGGCCGGGCGATTGCGCACCGCGGTCCGGACGCCGCTGGCGATGCGATCTACATGCACGCCGGGGCGGCCGTCGGCCTCGCCAACCGCCGGCTCGCGATCCAGGACCTCAGTCCGGCAGGCAAGCAGCCGATGACGCTGCGGTGCGGCACGTGTAACCCAGCCTCCGCCGAAGGCTTCGGCGAGGCAAGTTCCCAGAAGTTGTGGCTGACGTTCAATGGCGAGATCTACAACTTCCCCGAGCTGCGGCGTGAGCTCGAACAGGCGGGCCACCACTTCTTCTCCCGTTCCGACTCTGAAGTCATTCTGCATCTCTACGCGCAGCACGGCGTGAGCATGCTGCGACGCCTCAACGGCATTTTCGCGCTGGCCATCTACGACGGACGTCCGGGCGGCCAGCGAGACGGCGTGCAACGTGGCGACGTGATCGTGGCGCGCGACGGCCTGGGTGTGAAGCCGCTGTATTACAGCGAATCCAGCCGCGGCGTCCTGTTCGCGTCGGAAATGAAGGCGCTGCTGGCGTGCGGCCCGGGCTACGTCGATCGGACGATCGATCCGGCGGCGGTCAGCCAGTATCTCGCCTATCAGTGGGTGCCGGCGCCACGAACGGTCCTTGAATCCGTCCGGAAAGTGCTGCCCGGCGAATACCTGATCCTGCGCCACGGCCGGGTCGCGTCGCGGACCATCTTCTATCGTCTACCGGCTCCGCCGCCGGCACAGCGGCCGCTTGACGACGTGATCGCCGAGTTTCGCGATCAGCTGCGCGCGGCGGTCACGCGGCAGCTTTTGTCCGACGTGCCGATCGGCGCGTTTCTCTCGGGCGGCCTCGATTCGAGCGCCGTCGTGGCAATGATTCGCAGGGCACAGCCCGACTACCGGCTCCCCTGTTACACGATGGCGTTCGACGACGACTTCTCGTCTGAGGGCAGTCCGTCGGATTTGCCGTTTGCGCGACAGGCGGCGCAGCACCTGGGCGTGAATCTCATCGAGGTCCACGCCGGACCGGGCGTCGTCGATCGGCTGGACGAGGTCCTGTTCGCGCTTGACGAGCCCACCGGCGATCCGGCGCCGATCAATGCGTATCTCATTGCCGAACGCGCGCACGCCGATGGCTTGAAGGTGCTGCTGTCAGGGACCGGCGGCGACGATATCCTCGGGGGCTATCCACGCCACCAGTGGCTCGGACTGGAACCGCTGTGGGATGCGATTCCTCTCGGCCTCCGCCAACCGGTCTCAACCTGGGCGCGGAGCGTACTGGACGGGAGCCGCGTCGGAACCGCCGACTTTGCCTCGAAGCGCGCGCTGAAACTCCTCGGACAGCTCGATCAACCGCAGCCGCGCCGGCTGGCCGCGCGTCTGCAGACGACGCAGCCGGCGTTACGGTCGCGGCTGCTCCATCCCGCGCTGCGAGCGGCAGTCGAGGAAGGACACGATCTCGATCCGCTTCTCGACACGCTGGCGGGTCTCCCTGAAAGCGCCGATGCGCTGACGAGAATGCTGCATCTGGAGCAGCGCCACTTCCTCGCCGACCACAACCTGAACTATCTCGACAAGACGACGATGGCGTTCAGCGTCGAGGGACGCGTGCCGCTGCTCGACCTGGAGTTCGTGGAGTTTGCCGCGGCGATTCCGTCTGATCTGAAGGTGTCGGGCCAGACGGGGAAGTTCATCTTCAAGAAGGCGATGGAGCCGTTCCTTCCGCACGAGATTATCTACCGCGGCAAGGCCGGCTTCGGCGTGCCGTTGCGGCGGTGGATGACGCGCGACCTCAGCGCCCGCGTTCGCGACACGCTATCGTCGCGGGCGATTCGCGAACGCGGCCTATTTGACGATGCGGCCGTGCAGCAGCTGATCCATCAGACGATGGGCGGCGAGGCGGACGGCTCGTACCCGCTGTTCTCTCTTCTTGCCTTCGAAACCTGGTGCCAGAGAGTTCTCGACGACGTCTCGCAGCCGCAGTCGGTTGCCGCAGGGCACGCAACGCCGTAAACCCAACCGTCATACCGGTTTGGACGGTTCGGTCGATATATCAATTGGATCCAGAAATAACGATGCACGGACACAAATCGCCGGCGCTCCCGCCGTCCTCCCAGGAAAACTGATGGGACTGCGCGTTGTGACCTCGCACCCAGCCAAGCAGGTCGCCGTATACGACATCAGCGCGCAACTGGCGGCGCACGGCCAGCTGGCAGCGCATCTCGCGGCTGCGTACTACGTCCCGAACCGCTTTCCGTATCGACTGGCCTCATTCGTCCGCGGAGAGGCCGGCCGCCAGCTGACGCGTCAATTGCTCAAGCGGCGCTTTCCCGCGCTGCCGGATCGACTGGTGATTGATTGGCCGTGGGCCGAGCTGGCCCTGCGCGTCCTGCGGCAGCTGCCGGTCACCGGTTCGCTGCTGAGGTACCGCGAACCATTTGCAGCGGTTGAGGCCATTCACGATCTGCATACCGCTCGCTGGCTACGCCGCCATCCCGATACGGACCTGGTCATGCCGTATCACGGCGCGGCCCTGAACACGTTGCGCGCCGCGCGCGAGCTTGGTATTCGCTCAGTGCTCAATGTGATTCATCCGGTGAATGCTGACCGAATCATCACCGACGAGTACCGTAAGCTCGGACACCCTGGCTCGCCGGTACCAACGCGAGAGCGGCTCTGGCAGGAGCTGAAGCTTGCCGATTATTGCCTTACTCCGTCACCCATGACGACCCGCAGCCTGCTCGAGGTCGGTGTGCCGATGGAACGGATCAAAGAAATTCTGTGGGGCGTCGACATGAATCGTGCTGCTCCGTTGTCCGAGCACGAGCCGAGCAGCCGTGTGCGGTTTCTGTTCGTCGGGAAGATTAGCGTTCACAAGGGAGTGCATATTCTCCGCGAGGCGTGGTCGCGCTTCAAGAACCCGAATGCCAGCCTGACGATCGTCGGGGAGCCCATTCGTCCATTCGAGGCCGAACTGATGAGGGAATGGGCGGCTCAAAACGATCCGCGGGTGCGCACGATCCCGGAAGCCAGGCCCGACATTCGTGCGGTGTACAGACAGGCGGATGTCTTCCTCTTTCCGTCCCTGGTCGAAGGCTTCGGGATGGTAACGCTCGAAGCGATGGGCTCTGGCCTGCCGGTGATCGTGACCGAATCGTCCAAGGCAGTGGTGCGACATGGAGTCGACGGGTTCGTCACGGACCCTGGCGACGTCGATGGGGTGGTCCGATGCATGAACCGACTCGCCGACGATCCGGTGCTGCGCGCCGAGTTGGGCCGCAACGCGCATGAACAGGCCCGGCGTTATTCATGGGATCGGTTCGGAGCGGAATTGTCCGACTGGTTCGAATCTATTGCTCCCCGGCCAGCGCAGTACATGGCCGCGGCGGCGGAGTAACGA
>Ga0075418_10004546_pt1 | contig 15774 bp, 4 predicted proteins | sample SoiMetdeltSBSDD2_FD_81776 | JGI IMG/M metagenome (GOLD analysis project Ga0075418, IMG submission 81776) | Bulk soil microbial communities from a Populus tree surrounding site in Tennessee, USA - Soil MetaG P. deltoides SBSDD2 | ecosystem: Environmental > Terrestrial > Soil > Tree plantation...
CCACGACGCGCACTGCGCCAACGTCCTGTTCCGAGACGACCGCCTCGTGGCACTCATCGATTTCGACGACGCCTGCGAGGGGTTCCTGCTGGCCGACCTCTCGGCGATGGTCGCCAACTGGGCCGTGACCTCGCAGGGCCAGACGGCGCTGAACCATGACTGGGCGGCCGTCGTCGTCCGCGAGTACGAGCGCCATCGCCCCCTCACCGCCGCCGAGCGCGACCTGCTGCCGGACTTCGTCGCCGCCTTTCTGCTGGCCGACGCGGCGGCGTACGTCCGCGACCGGCTTGAGCAGGACGCCGATGGCGACACGGCCGTGCACGAGTGCCACGTGTACCGGCGCTTCCTTCACCACGCCGGCGACGGCGAGCGACTGCGTGAGCTCCGTCGGATGCTGTCGCGGCGCGATCCCTGACCGCGCCGCCCTCGCGTCGTCACACCGAGGGGACTACGTCGCCCTGCACGGCGTCTCTCGCGGCGACGATCTCTATCTCTGTTCGCGAGTATCGTCCGTCAGCTTGACGTGCATCGTGGTGTTGCCACGCAGACGGTGGATCAGTGGGACCAGCATGCCGTGCAAGACCGGATGCTTCCGAGCCAGCAGCCGCGACGCGTGGGCGGACTCCTCGCCGTCCAGGATCCGCGCTCGGGCGGAGATCGCCGGGCCCGTCGGCCTGCCAAGCACCGTCGATGGCGCGACCGTAACGTGCGGGTTGTTCCGCATCCGCCGCATCTTCCACGCCGTGTCCCAGGTCCGCACGTACGCGTGGTCGCCTTCGACGGCGATGTTGACGGGCGTCCCGACCGGCGTCCCGTCGCGTTTGAAGGTCGTCAGCAAGACGGTGTGCTGTCGCTCGAACTGGTCGAACACTGACGATCGAGCGGTCGTTGGAGCGTGCATCGGTGCTCCTCCCGAGGAGCTGGAGTCAGCGGATCACCACCGATCTCGTGCCGTGGCGCCTACCGGAGAGACGGCGCAGTCCCGGCCGATGTGACCGTCGCGCCTCGATCCCGGCGGCAGCAATCAGCACATCACGGGCCGCGCGACCGTCCACGGTTTCAACCACCAGCGCCGGTCAGGGCAGGGTGAAGATCTCCAGGACGTTGCTGAACGTCGCCCCGGGGACCGGGCCCCCGGACGCGACGTAGATCGCGTCGTCGAGCGTCACGACGCCGAGTCCATGGCGGGGCGTCGGGAGCGGCGCCAGGGTCGCCCACGACCCGGTGGCCGGGTCGTACGCCTCGTGCTCGGCGAAGGTGGCCGGGCCGCCCTCGCCCCCGAGCACGTGGATCCGGCCCAGGTACGCCGTCGCCATCATGCCGCTCCGCCCGGTCGGCAATGGGAGCGCTCCCGACCAGCTCCGGGACGCCGTGTCGTAGATCTCGTGGATCTGCATCAGGCCGCCCATCCGCGCCGCGCGCCCGCCGACGACGTGAATCCGGCCGTCGAGGGCTGCGCCGGCGATGTGGTTGCGCGGCGTCGGCATCGGCGGCAGGCTGGTGTCCCAGACGTCGGCGGCGGGATCGTACACCTCGACGACGCCGGTGTCGCCGCGCGGGCCTTCGCCGCCGATCGCGTACACCCGGCCGTCGAGCACCGCACAGGTCAGCGCACCACGCGGGCTCGGCATCGGCGCGCGCGGCGACCAGCGATCGGACGCCGGGTCGTATGCAAATAGCGTCGCGACACTTCCGCCCATACCGAGGTACCCGCCAACGACGTACAGCGACCCGTCGATCGCCGCCGCGCAGGCGTGGTGCAGGTCAGCGGGCAGCGCCGCCCGCGTCTCCCATCGTCCGACCGCCGGATCGAACGCCTCGTGCGCGCCGGGCGGTCCGCTGCTGCCCGGGTACTGCCCGACGACATGCAGGATGCCGTTCAGCACGGCAGCGGCAACCTCGGTCCGTGAGGTCGCCATCGCCGGGCCGGTCGTCCAGGCGCCTGGCGGGTCCGTGAGAGCCGCCCGCTGTCCGATCGCCGGCCGAGCCGGCACCAGGGCCATCGAGGATGCCGCGACCAGCGCACCGAGCACCACGAGCCAGGCCGCGAGCCGAGTCGATCGCATGACCATACTGTCATGATACCTGTCGACGAGCGCGGCGCCTCGCCGCTCGCCCGTCGGCAGCGCCAGCCGACGGCAAGGGCTGGGGCATCAGGGCGACGAGACGGGCCGGTTGGCTCCTCCCGCACGGTCCCCCTCCCATCACCCGGGGAAGCGGCGATCAGGCCGGCCACTCCGGCGTGCGTGCCGTGTAGGTCAGGACGAGCAGGATGTCCTGAACCTGCTCCTCGATGAACAGCGCTCGCGTCTCCGAGTCGTTCGGCAGGGACAGCTCCCATTCGCCGAACGGCGTGCTGCCAACCAGGTCGTCTCGCCAGTCGGCGGCCTCGCGGCGCGTGCTGTAGAGGCCGTCGGTCGACGTGGCCGTACCACCCACTCGCAGCTGCGGGCCGCTCTCCGTCATGCGCGTCAAGTGGAGCTGGATCGGCAGCGGCCGGGCGAGCGGCTCGGCGGTGGGGCGCGCCAGGTAGACCACGACCTGCTCAATGGCCAGATCCTCCAGGTTGGGCGGGAAGTCCTCGCGCCGCATCCGGAGGCGGACGGCCATCGGCGTGGTGGTCTGGTCGGGGTTGTGCAGGTCGTACCACTGGTCTGGGAACTGGTCGCGTAGGCTGAACCCCCGATCGGCGCCGACGCTGGTATCCAGTGTGCGGATGACTTGCTCGCGATACTCGGGGCTGTCGAGCGCGGTGTACTCGATGGTGAGCAGCACGTCGGCGATTGTTCGGTAGTCGAACGCGTTGGCGGCCTTCGGCAGCTCCAGCCGCCAGATCGTATCGACGCCGATCCCCTCGAACGGCAGGCGCATCTCCGGCTGGACGTCCAGCTCGAACAGCCCGGTGGCCTCGCGCGGCGAGCAGAGCGCCACCGACTCCGGGCCGTGATTCACGATCGTCGGCTGGAACGGCGGGCCGGCCGCCACGACGCGCGACGTGCCGACGGTCGAGAGGGTGGCCCGGATGCCCTGCGTCGGTGGGATCAGGGCCACGACCGAGGTGCGGACGCGCCTGACCAGCCGCAGGTAGTGGCCCGGCAGCTCGGCGTCGAACATCTTGAGCGGCGTGCCGAAGATCAGAACGCCGGTCTCGCGGAAACGCTGGAGCTCGATCGGGGCAAGCTGGGCCAGCGAGATCGTCTTGGTGAGCTGCAGCTTCCGCCGGTCGGTCTCGAATGCGTACTGGTCGAGCCTGGTGAGGTCCTGAAGCAGGCGGGCCGAGCCGGTCAGGCCGCGCCGATCCGGCGCCTGGCCGTCCGCCGCGCCGAGCTGCCCATCGGCTGACGCCACCTCCCAGTAGTCAGCCTGGATGAACGACGGCGGCGTCGCCTGCCGCTCGAAGGCGAGCTGGGTCTGGGCGAGCTTCGCGACGGCGGTTGCCTGTTGTAAGAAGTAGGCGTAAACGCGTTCCAGGACGGTGGCCATGAACTGGTAGAGGTCGGCGCTGGTGAACTTGTTGGCCATGAACTGGAGGGTGTCCTGGGCGTGGTCGAGCTGCATGAAGGCCATGTCCCGCTCCTGCCCCACCACGTCCAACTGGTCCTGGGCCAGGACGACTTGTTGGGCGCCGATCAGCGCGTCCTGCTGCGCCAGGGCGAGCTGCAGCTCCCAGTCCTGCTGGCGGCGTTCCATGCTGGTGACCTGGCCGGCGACCGTGGCGACCCCGGACAGCGCACCGCCGATGCCGCTGGCCGCGTTCTTCGGGTCGATCGAGCCGATGAACTGGCCCAGCCCGGCGACAACCGCCGTGACGATCTCGAGCCCCTTCAGAACCCCTTGCTCGTTGAGTAGCTCGTCGAAATGATCCGCCTGGATCTGGGCCCGCTCCTGCTGGAGCTGCGCCAGCGCGACGCCGTCGATCGCCTCCTGGAAGCGGAGGTCTTGCAGCACCACGCCGGCCATGCTCAGCTGGAGGTCTTGCCGGGCTTTCAGGAGGTTGTACCGCTCGGCGTCGAGCTTCTCGAGCGCCGCCAGGAACGCCGCCTCGATCTGCTCGGCGCTCGACACGAGCTGCTTCGCCCGCTCCACCAGCACCGGGTACCGGTACGGCGTCGGCAGGCGAACCACTACGCCCGCATCCTGCCGGGCGGGGCCCGGCTCGGCCTGGCGTTCGAGCCCCGCGATGTTGCGGCCATTGCGGAGCTTCCGGAGGTTGAGCTCGGCCTGGAGGTGCAGCGCCCCGAGAACCGGATTGGGCGGAAACTGGGCCTCAGGAGAGCCGCTGGGCGGCGTGAGCTCCGGCAGTCGCAGCAGGCCGAGCGCCGTCTCGTAGAGGCCGCGGGCGCGCGGCAGCGACTCGCCTGTGTCGCGCGTGAATTCGGCGTCGGCGAACGCCAGGAAACAGCGCGCCAGCGACAGGATCGCGAAGCGCGTCAGCGCATTCGCGCGTACCGCGACAATCCCGTGCGGGTCGAGGCCATCGCGCGGCCAGTCGACTGGGCGCTGGAACTGGGTAGCAATGTTCGCTTCGAGCTTCATTCCGTGGTAGACCTTGCGTTTCCCGGCCTCGAGGTTGAAGGCGTAGACACACTGAAGCCAGTCGATCGCCGCCAGGTACTGGCCGGAGCGCTGGAGCTCGATGCCGAGCAGGATCGGGACGAAGTAGAAGAGCTCCTTCAGCCAGACCGGCGCCAGGTGGGGGTTGGTGATGGCCCCGAAGTAGATGGTGCAGTCGGCGCCGAGCTTCTCGAGCTGCGATTCGGTCCGCAGCTCGGTGAGCGTGAACAGCGGCTTGCCGGTCGGCGGCGGGCTCTTCAGGTCCGGGTGGAGCGGCGGGTTGAGCGTCTCCGCTCGCAATGCAGTTAGATAGTCGGCCGCTTCCTGGCGCGCGCGGTCGGGCGTGAGCCGCGGCGTGTCGCGCAGGCGAGCGACCAGATCCCGGAACGCCTTTGTCTGATCCTGCGCCGGGCGCAGCATCGGCGCCAAGTACGTCTCCGGGTAAATGAATCCGAACATCGCCGCCCGCCAGGTGGCGTGGGTCCCGAACCACTGCCAGTCCAGGTCGAACTTCGCAGGGTCGTAGCCGCCGGTCGGGTTCAGCTCCCAGGTCGCGGCGGGATGTGGCGGTGCGAAGCGGTCGATGCGTACCGCGAACAGGGCCTCGCGGAGCGTCTCGATCGCCTGCTCGAGGCGGCTGGTCCGCTGGCGGCCGCTGCTCCGCAGGTCGATCATCAGCTCCTGCGCGCGGCGGTCGACCAGGTCCGGCGGGTTGGCCGGATCGGTGGCGACGATCAGCGTGTCGCGCAGCGCCGGCAGGGTCGCCACTTCGACGCCGTCGACGACCTCCTGGAGCGCCTGGACGGTGGCCTGCTCCTGGCCGATGCGCGCGCGCAGCGTCTCCCGCCAGCTGCGCCGCGCGCGAGCCGACGTCCGCCAGGCCGGGAGCGTGACGGCGGGCTGAGGTGCGGCAGGGTCCGGCAGCTTGAAGTATTCCGGCCCCAGGGTCACGCCGTCCGCCTGCTCCTCGGCCTGCCAGGTGGCGTATTGGCGGACCTTCTGCACCTGGAGCAGGATCGCCTCGACGTCGGCCCACTCGGCGTCCAACACGGTGCCGGCCACGGCTAGCTCACGGATCCGCATGAGATGAAGGAAGGCGCGCAGGTCGATCCGCCTGGCGTTCAGGTCGGTGCGGATCTCCTCGCCCCGTCGATGGCGGTCGTGGAGCGCCGTCAGCTCGGCCAGCGGCGCCAGGAACAGGCTGACGAGGCGCTCGATGGCGGCCGTCGGAGTCGGCTCGGAGCTGCGCGTCTGGGTAATGTTGGCGAGCCTGGCGGCGACCTCCTGCTGGCGTGCCTCGAAGAGGTCGAACGCCTTATCGCCCTGGCGCGGCGACTTCAGGTCGTCCTCGACAATCAAGTCCGGATCGATGACCGGGACGGGGACGTCGCCGAAGACGCGCGCGGCAGCGTCCTGCCGCTGCCAGGTCGCCCGCAGGTGGTCGAGCTGCCAGGTGAGCAGCGCCGGCTGCGGCGGCGCGCCGGCCGCGACCAGGTCTCGGGTGCTGTCGAGCAGGCCGAACAGGCGCTCCAGGGCGGGCTCTGTGATCTGGCCGGGCTGGAGCAGCAGCTCGTCGAGCTGGTCTGGCCGAGTCGGTCGGAGGTCGAAGCCCAGCCGCGCAGCCAGCGCGACACGCCTCGCCTGGTCTGCCACGCGCGCCAGCCTGATCTCGACGGACGACGTGCCGAGGCGGCGCAGCAGGCCGTCGTAGGCGGCCTGGCGGTAGAGTGCCTCGGCCGCGGCCGAGGCACTCAGGGCTCGGCTGGCGAGGTACTTCCGCAGTACCTCGACGCAGACCCGTGCCTGGTGCACCGGCTGGCGGGCGATTGCCTGGCTGGACGGGTTCGTCAGCCCGTCGAACGGCTGATGGAAGGCCGCGCCGAGCGTGGTCCGCTCCAGGGCCGGACCGGTGGCCGACAGGCGAACTCGCCGCTTGGCGAAGTCGAGAAGATCGCTCAGATAGGCGGCCGGACCGAAGAGGTCATCCGGGTCCTTGGGCTCGAACGGCAGCACCGCTTTCAGGCCCACGGTCGTTAGCGGACTGACGTTGCCTTCCTGGTCTCGGGCGCGGATCGCGACGGAATGGTCGCCGGCCGTCGTGACCTGGACGATCGCGGTCCACTCGGACCAGTCGCCGGCCGCTTTAGGGGCCGCCTGGGCGAACGATCCGTTGTCGATCGCCCGCTCGACGGCCGTGACGGCGCTGAGCGTGTCGGAGGCCGTGCCTTCGATCTGGAACGTCGCCGTGCCGTTGACCATCGGCGCCGTCATCGGCATCGGGGAGGTGATTGTGAGCGTGGGCGCCGTCCGATCGACCTGGACCGTGATCGAGGCCTCCTTCGTCAGGGCGCCCATCGCGAGGCGGGCGGTGATCGTCAGCGAGTTGCCCACGAAGCCCGTGATCGGACTGAACGAGCAGGTCCACGCGGAGAACTGCTTCTGGCCGGTACTGGGGCTGGTCGGACCGGTCGCCGTGGCGGCCTTGAAGCTCCCGTTGCCCAGCCGCACCGACACCGCGGCGCTGTCGATGACGTTCGCTGTCACGGCCTCCCCGTCGACGACCTGGTGCTTCTCACACTCGGCCGTCCCGGTGACGGTCAGGCTGGTGCCGCGGATCAGCACGCCGCCGGCGGGCGAGCTTATCTGGATCGTCAGGGTGAACTCGGCCGGCGAGGTCCCGGAACTCATCAGGGCCAGGCCGGTGGAGGTGCGGAGCTCGGTCGCCATGATCGGTCCCTCCTCGGATATGGCGCGACGCGACCCTACTCGCTGTCGCACGACCTGTTGGCGCGTCGGCGCAATCGACTACTGCACGTCGTGGATGATCCAGTACAGGTCGTCGACCGGCTCGATCGTGTACCGACCGAGGTACGGCCCCGCGTCGAACACGAACTGCCCGGCGACGATGTGTCCGGCATTGTTCGTTGCCTGAGAGATCATCGTGGTGTCGACGCCTTCCAGCGCTAGGGCGAGCAGCTGATCTGGCGTCACCCCCCGGTACCCGGCCATCTGACTGAGGGTGGCCTGTGCCTGCGGCGTGATGTCGTAGACGCCCATGTCTCCCCGAAGCGGCCCGAGGTAGCCCTGGACGCGCCGGTGCGCGTCCTGAACCGCCTGCGACGGCCCCGTGAGCGCCGGCAGCAAGCCGGCTGGCGGCCGACTGGGTGACGGCAGCGGCGCTGCCGACTTGGCCCAGCCGAGGCGCTTCATCGCCGACTTCCAGGCACTTGCGATCGGCTTGTTTAGCACCTTGCCGAGCGTGCTGTTCCAGAGCCTCGCCGCGCCCTTGCCCAGCCATTTGGCGCCCCTTGCGATGGGCGCGCCAATCGTCGTGAGGACGGTGACGACGATGTAGGCGGACTGGGCGAGCGCACCGGCGTTCTCCTTCGGACCCCTGCCGCCGGGGACGCCACCGGAGTCCACGCCCTCCTTGGAGCCCACCTCGAGGTTTCCTGAGAGCACGTTGGTCGCCTGGGTCAGGTGGTCGAGCGCCGTCTGAGGCACGTAACGGAACCACACGGTGCTCGCGCCGCCGAGCACGTCGGGGTCGCCGGTCTCACCGGCCCACCCGCTGACCTGCTTCGACTTGAAAAACGGTTCGCCGGCCTCGATGCGCTCGCGGTGCTCTTCGGGTAGCTTGTCGAACATCGGCATGACGTCGCGGACGTCGTGGACGACGATCGGATTCTCACGCGTGCCGGACTTCGGCTTCTCTTTGACGGCGGCCGACTCTTCGGATTGTGCCCCGCGGGGATCGGTGAATCGAACGGGATTTGCGCGGCAGAAGACGTACAGATTCGTTCCGTCCTTGAGCCCGAGCGGGTCGCAGCTCAGCCACCGACCGAGCCAGGGCGCGTAGTAGCGCAGGCCGTAGCACGCCAGGCCGCTCTCCTCGTCTCGCTCCTTGCCGGCGAACCGATACCGCTTGCGCGCGAAGCTTCCGAAGCTCGTTTCGCCGTACGGGGTGAACTCCTCGCGATCGATGAGTGCGCCGTTCCCGTCGAGTACGAGATTGGTGCTGTTCAGGTGGTCGCCCAGCTCGTACTTGACGGCCGGCGTGGTGTCGTCTCTCAGAGGCGGCCCAACTCGGAAAGTCGCGACGCGTCGCCCGCCGTCCACGACGTTGATCGTGTCGCTCACGTCTTGCGAGCCGGTGCGCACTACTCGACGGCGCTCGAAAAGCCCATCGACGTAGACGGTGACCTCGACGAGGCCACCCTGCTTTCGGGTCAGCTTCTTCACGCGCTGCCCGGCAGCGTCGTACAGGTAGTGGGTATGGACGGAGGGCTCCGAACCTTGCACCTGGGTCCGGAATGTTCTCGGCCGGTCGGCATGGTCCCACTCGAGGTGTCGCGACGTCGATTCGCGGATCGTGTTTCCATTGGAGTCGTAGGCGTACTCGTACGTGGTGGAGCCGACCGTCAGATCGGCGAGCCGATTGCTGCCGCTCGCCAGCCTCAGCGTTCGCGCGAACCCGCCGTGGCCCGCTCGGTGGTCGAGCCGCGTCAAGTTGTCAACCGCGTCGTACTGGTACCGCTCGACGTACGTGCGCGACCGCGTGACGTCCACGCAGCGCGGTCGGTCGTCCCAGGGAGCGGACTCGGATGGCAGATCGCATTCTCGCCCCGTCGCCGAAACCAGGCGATAAAGCGAGTCGTAGGCGAACAGACGGTCCAGGGCATCCGGGCCGAGCGGTGCATCGGGCGCCCCACTGCTCGGGCTCCGGTCGCGTATCGCCACGATATTGCCGACGAGGTCGTAGTCGTATCCATAGTCCTGGAGCGCCTGTCCGCGAGGCTCGAAGACGGTCTCGGCGGTCTGGAGGAAGCGTTCGGTTCGCAGCCGCGCCATCCGGGCGCTATCCGGATCGTAGGCGTAGCGGGTCATCACGCCGTTGCCGTAGGCGATCAGGGTGCGCCGGCCCCGGGCGTCGTACGCGATGAGGTCGACGACCGACGCGCCGTCGAGATCGACTCCGACGAGGGCACCCCCGCCGCCGTACCGGGGGCGCACCACCTTGCGTTTCCCGTCCACGTCCTCAGGGCAGCGGACCAGAACGAGGCGGTCGAGGCCGTCGTACTCGAAGGACGTCCGATACTCGGTCGGCTCCAGCATGGCGGCCGCGTGAACCGCGAGTGTCGTTCCATCGGGCGGCTGCCAGTCAACGCCGAAGGAGCGGACCCGCCATCCGTCCGATGCGGCAGACTCGAACACGTCGAGGATCGCCCCGTCGGCGATCACCCGACGAGACTTCGCCACCACGTTCCCTTTGAAGTCATAGCCCTCGACCTCGATCAGCCCGGCCTCGTCGTAGTGGGCGCGAAGTCGGCCGAGGAGGTTCAAGGACGCCGACTCCGAACGGCTCAGGCCGGCGTCGTCGGCGTCCCCGTACACCAGGCGCTGTCGCAGTCTCAGCGGCTGGTCGACGGCGTCACGAGCCCACGTCCGGATCGGACGGCGGAGCACGTCGCGTGCGTGAAGCGCCAGGGCGCCACGCGGATCGCGCTGCTCGGTCGCGGCCCCGCCGGCGTCGAAAACCACGCGACGCACGCCGCCGTCGAGCCACGCCACCCGCAGAGGACGATCGGCGAGATCGTAGACCTGCCTGGCGACGACACGGCCGAGCGGATCGGTCATGGCGAGCGGGTTGCCTCGGATATCGAAGGTCGAACGTGTGACGAGCAGATCCAGGCCGTTGCGCACGGTGGTCGCCGTGACACGGCCGAGTGCGTCAGCCACGGTGCTCGTCGGCGTGTCCCAGTGATCCCGGTAGCCGTTCGAGGCGGCCTGGTGGGTCCGTCCACCATTGTCATTGGCGTCGTAGGTGTAGGTCTCCCAAGGATTGGGCTCGTAGTCGGCCGGGTCGTCCAGCCGGGCCGGGGTCCCTCGAACGACTCGCTGCTCGGTGCCGTCCGGATTCACAGTTCGCACCGGCTGGCCGCGCGCGTCGTAGTAGACGATCGCCTTCCGGCCAAGTTCGTCGACAGTTGGCACAGCGAAGTCGAAGCCGCTCGCGAAGAACGGCTCGTACTTCTCGACCACCTGGCCCTTGTTGTCGTAGACCTGCCAACCGCTGACCACGACCCTCGGCGGATCACCTGCCGGGCGGAGACGCCCTACGGCATCGTCAGGCGGCGCCGACTGATCGGCGGGGAGTCCGACATCGCCGAACCGGGAGCTTCCGAACACCACGTCGTCGGTCTGCGTGCGCTTCTGGACCAGACGACCCTGGCCGTCCGCGTACTCGACCGACTCGATCGTCCGGTCGCGCTCCGTCGGTGTGCTGGCATCACCGGAATGGCGGACCCGACGAATCGTTCGAATCGAGATTGGCTGCCGGCGGTCGTCGAACGACGAGTGGTCGTAGCGATACCGCGTGCTCGGCGTGTCAGGCGAGTCAGCCACGCTCTCGCCGACCTTGCCCAATCTGGCCACGGTGGCGAGCAGTCCAAGCGGGGTGTAGCTGTACACGAGGCGATTCCCGTTCGGATCGGTAGCCTCGCTCGGACTGAGGACGCGGTAATCGTAGGCAGCTGACGTGACCAGACCGACCGGGTTGCGCGCCTCGACCGCGAACAGCGCGAAATCGTCATAGGTCACTCGCGACTCGTGGCCGAGCGGGTCGCGGGTCGCGAGCAGCAAGCCACGCCCGCGGCCATCGGCGTTCGCCTGGCAGTCGTACCGGCGTCGCTCGGACACGACGAAGTATCCCCTGGTATGGGGCGAATCCGGCCCGCCCGGACGGAAGACGTAGCCGGCCAGCGGCGCCAGCCGGTCGCGGAACTCCTGGGGGTATTCGTCCGTCCAGGGCGGCGGACCGTCGGGCACGAGGTAGGGCGGCATCTCGGGCGAACCGTCCGCCGCGTACGCCTCCCTCAAGATCTCCTCGGTCAGCGCCAGCGTCTCGATGCGCGAGACGAGGCCGTGGTCGCCGAGCTGGCCGAACGGTAGCCCCTCGAAGGCCGGACCGTCGAAGAACGTCAGCGTCTGGCCGATCAACTCGCGAGCCGCCGAACTAGCGACGATGGCGGCGTGGAGCTCGAACGCGCCGAGCGAGCCGTCGTTCACGATCTCGTACGTCGTCGCGCGGGCCACCCGACCGGCCAGGTAGCGATCAGCGTCGTCCCGCTGGGCGTGGTCGGTCACCGTCCAGGTCGCCAGGTACGGCTCGCCGGGCGGGGCCGGCTCTCGGTAGTGGCGGCCGCGCGGTACGGCCAGCGCGATCTTGGAACGCGGATGACCGTAGGCGTCGTACTCGTCGGCGAAGGTGAGCTGTGTCTGGGGATCGTCGCCGCGCTCCCACTGCGTCGCGCGCTGCGCGAGAGGGTGTGGGAAAAAGATCCGCTGGCGGCCATCTTCGTCCGGTCCGGGCGCGGACTCTTCCCGCAACCCGTAGAGCGACTCGGTGACCGTGAACGGACGGTCCTGCCGCTCGGAGCCGTCCAGGGCGTACAGCTCGGTGCGGAGGACGCTGCCGCGGAGGGCGCGGAGCGCGTCGCGGCGGTCGGAGCGCGGAAGCGAGCGCAGCAGATCGTCCAGCGCCGACGGTCGCGCGAGGGCCGGCGGGTCGCCGGGCCAGTACTCGGGACCGTAGTCGGCCTCCGTCCAGTCGCCATCCTCGCCGTCGATCGCGCCCTGATGGAACCAGGTGCGAGTCTCGGTCGGCGGCGAGAACATCTGCCGGGCGACCGGCTCGAACGCCTGGCCGTCGCCGTGCCGGCCCGGTGCGTTGTAGCGCTCGAATACCTCGGTGTCCCGCTGGTCCACCCGCCCGAAGCCGCGAAACTCGCGCTCGACGCCGTCCCAGTAGCCGTGGTGGTAGCGGTACTCGGTGGTCAGCTTGCCGCCCGAGATCTGGTCGATCACCTCCACACGAGCGACCACCTGGACCGGGAACGGCAGCGGCGTCTTCCAGCGCGTCTCGGGCCGGCGCTCGTCCTCCAGGTAAAAGCGAGTGGACGGGGCGTACTCGACCCGCGTGACCGCGCCCATGTGGTTGTCCATCGACTGCAGGAGGTACGGCTTGATGCCGCCGGTGAAGTCGAGGAACAGCAGGCTGGGCCGGGTCCCGTCGACGTCCCGGCTCCAGAGCAGGCCGGCCACGCCGTTCCCGAGCAGGTCGACTAGCCGCACGCTGTCCCGGTCGGAGACGCGTGGCGTGCCGCGGATCTCGATCGGGTCGCTCCAGCGCTCACCGCCCTGATTCATCCAGAGCGTCACCTTGCGGTCGTCGACGTAGACCAGGTCGGCCAGTCCATCGCCGTCGACGTCGTCCATTAGGACCCGCTTCGGGTCGTAGCCGAACGGGAACCGAGGGCTGTTCGCCATCGAGACGCGCCGCCCCCAGTCCCCCCGCCCGAGCGACGCCCAGTACTCGACGCAGCCATCGTAGACCAGCACCACGTCCTGCAGGCCGTCGCCGGTGATGTCGGCCAGCCGCACGTGCTCGTCGGCGAAGCTGACATTCGGAAACGCGTCCAGGCCGCGCCGGTCGACCCGCCGGGTCGCGATCCAGCCGTCCTTCGGGTCGTTGAAGAAGCACGCAAACCGGGCGCCGGAGCGGATCGCGTCGGTCACGCCATCGCCGTCCAGGTCGATCAGGCGGACCTCCGGGTCGTCGAGCGCGAAGCTCGGCGCCAGCCGGTACCTCTGGAAGGAGCGGCGGTCCCAAAAGCCGCCGAACTGGAGCGGAAAGTAGCCCGAGAGCGCGTCGGTGGTGACCAGCAGGTCCAGTCGGCCGTCGCCGTTGGCGTCGAGCAGCTGCACGCCCGGGTCGGCCAGGCCAACTCCGGTCGGTGCTTCGCGCATCTCGCGCGGTCGGTCGAACCGCCCGCCCAGGTTGCGCCAGTAACGGACCGTGCCGTTCATCTCCAGCATGCCCGGCAGGCCGTTGCCGATCAGGTCGGCCAGCTCGAAGTCCGGGTTGGCGAGCGAGCTGGGCGGCAGGTCCGGGCCCTCGATCGGAACGAAGTCGCGCCGCCGTGGCTCGAAGCGGGTGTAGCCGACGTCGAGCGGCGGGAGCGACTCGGTCTCGTCGCCGTCGTGGCCGACCACCTGGACACTGCTCAACAGCGAGACGCCGTTCAGCGGCAGCTCATCGGCGCCGACCACGCGCTGATCCAGGTAGGTCAGGTGATAGGTCCGCGTCAGCCGTTCCGCCTCGGCGTGCGTGCGGATTTCGATCCGCGTGCACCGCCGGGTCGTTCTGACCTCGAAGCCGGGGCGGTGGTCGGAAAACTGGTCGGGTCGTTCGTCGTAGACGAATCGGACGCTGACGAGAAAGCGCGGGGCGGCCGGGTCGCCGAAGTCCGCGTAGCGGATCTCGGAGAGGTAGAGCTGATCCCAGCGGCGGAGGCTGTCGACAGGTGGCTCGTCCCGGACGTACTGATACTCGATCCGGTTCCCGAACGTGTCGACCGTGCTGGTCAAACTCCAGGCGAAGATCCGCGCCCGGTCGTTGGGATCGGCGACGACCGCCGGATCGCTGCCGACGGCGCCGGGCGTGCCGTACAGGCTCACCATCCCATCCTGGGTCCGGACCTCCCAGTGGTCGTTTTCGGTGTCGCGATGGTGCGTGATACGCGCGAAGAGCCCCTCGGTGCGGGGCCGGTAGCGGGTCGCGCCCGGCGGCCCCCCCGGCACCGGTACCAGATCCTCCGCGCCGGAGAGCACGAAGATGTCGCCCGCATCGTCGTAGCGAGGGAGCCCCTTCGAGGTCTGGCGGGTGACGCCCGGCACGCTCAGGCTCCACCCGAGCCCGAACGGCCCGTTACCGCTGCCGGTGCTGTAGCTCAGGCTCAGCGTCGGCTGAAGTCCGCTGCGCCCCGGCGGCAGGCTGATGGGGACGCTGAAGTTGCCGGTGCCGGTGTGCAGATCCGGCGCGAACTTCTCGCCGATCCCCTGCAGCGCACCTCCGCCCTGGGGCAGTGAGATCACCTGGCTTGCGCCACCTCCATCCGTGGCCATGTCCCCATCCCCTATCGCGTTCACTCGACATCGATACGTTCACAAGCGCGTTTGTTCGATCTCGCACGCGTCATTCGTGAACGGCCGACGCCTCGCATGTACCCACTTTAGGAGCCTTGGCGCGACACGGGTACCGTGAAATCCACAGGTTCGGTACGGGATTCGTCGCGCCCGGTGGCGCCGCGGGCAGGGACGCTGCTCGCCTGGGGTGGCCTACCGGGGGCGTCAGGCGGATCCGCGCCGGCCTACGGCCGCCGCGCTTGTCCGAGCCCGCCTTCGGTGCGCCTGTTCGTGGCAGGCGAGCCGACCGGCATCGGCAGCGGCGGCAGCAGCGCCTGGAACGCCCGGAGCGCCGGCGTCCGGTGCTTGTCGCGGTGGATCAACAGACAGACCGGCCGCGGCGCGCAGATCCCCCGCAGCGCCACCTCGCAGAGCCGACCCTGCGCGAGCTCGTCGGCGACGGCCAGCCGCGAGATCAGCGAGACGCCGATCCCCGTCTCGACCACCCGCGCAATCGCGATCAGGCTGTTGCTCTCGGCCACCACGTCCGGCGTCACGCCGAACGGCGCGAGGACCGCCTCGACCTGGGGGCGCAGCCGCGATCCGGCGCCCGGCAGCACAAAAGGCTCGCCGATCAGGTCTTCCGGCTCGATGCCAGGGAGCTCGGTCCAGCGGTGGCCCGGCGCCACCACCAGCACCAGCTCGTCCTCCAGCACCGGCGCCGACTCCAACCGATCGTCGAGCCGGTCGTCGGCGGCCTCGTTCGGGATCAGCCCGACGTCGAGTGCGCCGTCCAGCAGCCCGTGAACGACCTCCGGGAAGTTCCCGATCCTGACCTGGAGCCGGACCAGCGGGTGCGCCTGCCGGTACTGGCGCAGCAGGTCCGGCAGCACGCTGATCCCGATCGTCGTGGACGTCCCGATCGCCAGCGCGCCCTGGCAGACCTCCTGAGCGTCCGCAATGGCGGCCTGGAGCTCGCTCTCCAGCGCCAGCATCTGCTCGGCGTAGCGGTAGACTACCTCGCCGGTCGCGGTCAGGCTGACTCGGCGGCCGATTTGCTCGAACAGCGCGCCGCCGATCGCCCGCTCCAGCTTCCGAATGTGGGCGCTTACCGCCGGCTGGGTCAGGTGCAGCTCTTCGGCAGCACGCGTGAAGCTCAGCCGCCGGGCGACCTTCAGGAACGTCCGGAGCTGGTTCGGTGGCAGATCGAGCGCAGATCTCGGCGATGAGCTGGCCACGGTACCTGGGCGACGA